>WNFJ01130593.1_pt1 | contig 11634 bp, 15 predicted proteins | sample 5400461 | NCBI WGS metagenome assembly WNFJ01 (sample SAMN13153349, study PRJNA577476) | soil metagenome | isolation source: 115 cm saprolite on Douglas fir-dominated hillslope | place: USA:California | collected 2013-09-17
AACATCGCACTGGTGGTGAGCCGTGAGGGAATGCCGCTGGGCTACCAACTATTTGCCGGGAACCGCAACGATGTGACCACGCTGGAAGAGATCGTGGAGCGGATCGAGCGGTTGTACGGTAAAGCGAACCGCATCTGGGTGCTGGATCGCGGCATGGTGAGCGAAGAGAACTTGAGATTTTTGAAGGAAGCGAAGCGGCGTTACATCGTCGGGACCCCGAAGGGCATGCTGAAACGTTTTGAGCCGGAGTTACGAAGCAAGGATTGGAAGCAAGTGCGGGAAGGCCTGGAGGTACGCTTTTGTCCCGCTCCTGGTGGGGAAGAAATATTTCTTCTCTGCCGGAGTGCGCAGAGGAAAGAGAAAGAGCAGGCCATGCATGAACGGTTCGAGAAACGGATTGAGGAGGGACTCGACAAGATCGTGGCCAGCTGCCGAAAGCGAAAACAACTACCGGCAGCTGTGGGGCAGCGCGTGGGGCGACTGCTAGGCAAGAACTCACGAGCCGCGGGAGCCTTTGAAGTCAAAATCGATGCAGATGCGGACGGCTTTGCGATGTGCAGCTGGAAGAAAATGGATCGCTGGCGGGAGTGGGCGCGGCTCAGTGAAGGCTGTTATGTGTTGCGCAGCAATGTGACGGACTGGAGCCCGGAAAAACTCTGGCGCGCCTATATGCAGCTCACTGAGGCCGAAGCCGCGTTCCGCATCCAGAAGACAGATCTGCAACTCCGACCCATCTGGCACCAGAAAAAGGAACGGGTCCAGGCGCACATCTTAGTGTGCTTTCTGGCCTTTGTGTTGTGGAAGACGCTAGCGCAACTCTGCCAACGCGCCGAGTTGGGCCACGAACCGCGGAAAGTATTCCAGGAGTTGGCGGACATCACCCTGGTCGACGTGGTGTTACCGACGCGCAGCGGAGTGACGATCCGGAAGCGTTGCATCAGTCGAGCGACCGAGCATCAGGCGATCTGCATGAATAGCAGAACGTGGCAGAGGTTTTCGACCTTATCTTGCTTAGCCGCCTCGGGAAAAACTGCCGCTACATCTTTCTTGTAAACAGTTTCTCCGCATCCGACGCAGGGGTACCTGTGGAAAATCGCCAGTAGTTTGTCAAAGAAGTCGAGATTCTCATCGTCGGACCAGTCCTTAAATTCTTTGCGTTTGGTGCTCCAATCAGTAGCGTGAAAGCGCGAGATTGTTGGTCGTCCATCTGCTATGAGTTGACGATTCTTTGCGTCGAGCAGGCGTCTCCACGCGGCCTCGAAATTGAATAGGTGCGACCAATGCCCAATGAAGCAAGAAAGGGTCATGAGCCCTGTCTTCTTGTCACCACTGTCGTCTAGGTATCCCCAAANNNNAACATGAAGTAATTTTACCGAAAATCAGAGCAGGCTCAGCCCTTGAGTAAGAGTATTTGGATGAACTCAAGGCAAAGGATCGCCTCAGCGAGGACATGACCGATTTGTATAATGGGTCGGTTGCTACTCAATACCGCAACTACGCAATTACTGATGAAACTGGACAACGTAGTCAGATAGAGTCCCCGAATTGCTTCCGGCGGCAACAATCAGAATCCCGCGACCTTCGGAGTTTAACGGCGCGCCCTGGGCCGATCAAGCGTCCCGTTCGAGCGCGCCGTAAAGGATTTCAACTGTGCTTTCCATGAGGGTTATCGCCGGCCGCAAAAGCGCGAGCTGCGCTATTTCAAATCCCTTCTGTCCGTGAAACATATTGCAGCGAATCGCATAGAGGGCTTCCAGAACGCCTTTGGCCCGCTGATTTCGACTACGAGATTGCAGTGCTGCCACCAACGCGTGGTCCTTTTCTGGCTGGCGGTCGCCTGTCATGGGGTTCAGCTTCAAGGCAAATCTTTCGTTTTGCAGATGCTCCGCGATTTCACGGATCGCGGCGGCAGTGTTCTCTTTCTCCTCCCACGTTCGCGTCAAAGTCTCTGCCCCGCAAAACTGGATTCCTGAGCCGCGCGAGAATCGGGGAATGGTTCGCGTAGATTCAGACGACCACGATGCGCGAGGCGGTACGTTGCTTCGGCATAGAGTCGATTGAAGACGACATACAAAGTAAAAAATCTGTCGAAGGCGCCTCCCAGGTCATCCACTGGGTAGGCCTGCGCTTTTCCGCGCCAGCTGTCGGCAAAAGTCCTCAGTTGATGTGATAGCGGCATGGCTTCCATATTTTCAAATCGGACCGGGCGCGACCAGGTGTGTCTGCGGTTGAGATGAGACGGTCTGGATTGTAGCGGGACTTTCTCGATCCAACAAACAGTGCTGTCGGTATCGCGTGGGGCGACGGACGGGTTGCATTTGCGCAGGTAACGGCGGCGTTGTTGGTCATGGAGTTGTTGTTGATGGTGATGGTGGTGGAGATGGTGGTGGAGATGGTGGTGGAGGCAATCACCATGGTCATCATCACCGCAGTGAAAGTGCTATCGCTTGAGTGAGAAGGGGGCCAGTATGGTTTCTTTTATTAGGGATCGTCACCCGAAAGGCTGGGGCTTTTGCCGCGTGACGTGCGCGTAATGTCCGGTCTGGCGGTCGTCAGGTCCCGCACGCCCCGATAAAGGCAGCAAAGGCTAAAAAGCGTTCGACATAATAAGCTAAAAATGGTACAACTTAAAAAGCTAAATACAGTACAGCGCAATAAGCTAAGCAAAGGACGCTGGCCATGGCGACGCCGTCAGAAAAACTCGCGCAGTCCCTCGAACTACTGCGCAAACTCCAAGCGGGCAGCGGTGCAGCCGCCATCCGCGCACGCGACCTGACGCGCACGCATCGCGAGCGCCTTCTCGTCAATGGATTTCTCCAGGAAGTCATAAAAGGCTGGTACGTGCAGAGCCGCCCGGACGAGGCCAAGGGCGAGAGCACGGCATGGTACGCGTCGTTCTGGCGCTTTTGCGCCGTCTATCTCGATGCGCGCTTTGCCCGGGACTGGTGCCTGTCGCCCGAACAGTCGTTAACGCTGCATGCTGGCAACTGGAGGGTGCCACGGCAGCTTCTGGTGAGGTCCCCAAAGGCGCGCAATAAGGTCACGAATCTGCCGCATCACACGTCGTTGCTGGATGTCCGCGCGACGCTGCCCGCACGGGCGGACCGCGAAGAAAAGGAAGGCATGCGCATATTCTCTCTGGAATCCGCACTAATCGCCTGCTCGCCACTATATTTCTCTAGCAACGCGACAGATGTGCGCGCCGTGCTTCCCATGATCCGTGATGCCTCCGGGCTGCTAGCCCGTCTGTTGGACGGCGGTCATACCACGATTGCTGGCCGGTTGGCCGGCACCTTCCGCAACGCCGGTCGCGGCCGCATGGCCGACGAAATCGTGAAGACAATGTCCGCCGCCGGATATGCCGTGCGTGAGACCGACCCGTTCGCGGATGGGCCGTCCCTGGCCCTTCCGGCCCGCGAAACCTCTCCTTACGTGAACCGAATAAGGCTTCTGTGGCAAAAGATGCGAGAGCCCGTCATCGCGCTCTTTCCGTCCGCGCCGAGCCTGCCGCGCAACATCAAGGCCTACGCAAAGCGCGTCGACGATGCCTATGTCACCGATGCGTATCATTCGCTGTCGATTGAGGGCTACCGCGTCACTCCCGAACTAATAGAACGCGTCCGCAGCGGCGCATGGAACCCGGATGAAGACACGGACGACCGTGAACAGCGAAACGCGATGGCCGCCCGCGGCTACTGGCAGGCTTACCAGGCCGTGCAGAAAAGCATCGACCGAGTCTTGGAGGGGGAAAATCCCGGTCTGGTAGCAGACGAGGACCATAGGGCCTGGTACCGGGAACTCTTCGCGCCGAGCGTCACGTCCGGCCTGCTGAGACCGTCCGATCTCGCCGGTTATCGCAATGGAGAGGTTTATATTCGCAAGTCAATGCATGTGCCACTGAACCGCGACGCAGTGAGGGATGCCATGCCGGCTTTCTTCGATCTGCTGCGCGAAGAAGCCGATCCTGGCGTGCGCGTGGTGCTCGGGCATTTTGTATTCGTCTACATCCATCCTTATATGGATGGCAATGGCCGGATGGGGCGATTTCTGATGAACACGATGATGGCGTCGGGCGGATATCCCTGGACCGTGATACCGGTCGGCGAGCGCACTGCCTATATGAATGCGCTGGAGAAGGCGAGCATCGGCGAAGATATAGCTCCGTTCGCGGCTTTCCTGGCAGGTCTCGTTAAGAAAGGGCTGGCTGGCGAGCCGTTGCCAGAGGTGCCGACAGCTTCCTCATGACGGGCATACCTTTGCAGTGCCGGTATCGGGGATAGAGATGGCGTTCAAAGGACTTTTCATCGGAATCGACCGCTATGCCTCGACTGAAATCAACTGGCTTAGCTGCGCAAGCCGTGACGCTAGAGCACTTCATGCACTGTTTACCGACACGCTTGGCGGCGAGACGGCGTTGCTCAACGACGAGCAAGCAACGGTGGCAGCTATTGAAGAACGATTTGGACAACTGGCGGGCTGCAGTGCCGATGATGTTGTTGTCGTAGCATTTTCAGGTCATGGGACCGAAACACATGAACTTGTCGGATTTGATACCAATCCAAGTGACCTAACAAATACGACGATTCCGCTGACGAGACTTGGCGAATGGTGCGCCCGAATTCCCTCGCGACGCCTTTTGATCGTACTCGACTGCTGCTTTTCGGGTGGGATGGGAGCTAAGGCCCTCCACGTCGAAGGTGTACCGCGAGACATGCAATCGGTTGAGGCGAAGGCCGCGTGGTTTTGACCGCCTCTGGTCCCACAGAAAGAGCATGGGAGAGCGCGAGACTCGGTCACGGTTTTCTGACGCTGCATCTCCTCGAAGCGTTGCGAGGGCCCGCCGGATTGCGAGAAGGGGAGCGCATCGGAGTTTTGCGCCTGCTTGATTACGTCGTACGGCGTGTTGTCGATGCCGCACAGCAAATACGCCGCGAACAACACCCTGCGGTAAGAGGCACGTTTGACGGCGAATTCAGCTGGCCGGTACTGACGCCCGGACCGATATATCGTGCGGCGTTCCCCGACCGCAGTAACCTTGTGGCGACCGCCGAAATCACAAGTCTTGCTGCGTTCGGGTTCCCGCAGGCTGTTATCGATGCTTGGTCAGGCGATATCCCGCGTCTCAATCAGTTGCAACTAGATGCGATCAACGACTTTGGGATTTTGCGTGGAGACCATGTCGTGGCGTCGTCACCTACGTCGTCGGGTAAGACAATGCTTGGTGAGCTCGCTGCGATACGGGGTGCCCTCGACGGGAGGAGGGCGCTATTTCTGATGCCGCTGAAGGCGTTGGTCAACGACAAGCTTCGTCAATTTCAACGCGTATACGGTGCGTTTGGTATCCGAACACTTGAAGCGACGGGTGAAACAGCCGACATCATGCCATTGTTGCGCGGCCACTATGACATCGCACTTCTTACATACGAGAAATTTGCTGCGATAGCGTTGACGCATCCACACGTGATCGAACAAGTTGGCACGATTGTGATCGACGAGGTTCAGATGATCGCTGATCAAAATCGTGGTGCGAATCTGGAATTCCTGCTCACCCTATTGCGCATGCGGCGACGGGATGGGTCTGAGCCGCAGATCATCGCGTTGTCAGCGGTCATTGGAGACACGAATGGACTTGAGCGGTGGCTTGGCGGCCGATTGTTACGGCGAGTCGAACGGCCCGTCCCGCTCGATGAAGGAGCACTCTGTTGCGACGGAAGGTTTCGATACTTGGATGGTGATACGGGGCAGGAACGTTCTGAGCAAAGGTATATTCGACCGCTTTACGCCGAAGGTAAACATCGTGACTGGGTAATTCCCCTTGTCCAGAAGCTGGTGCAAGAGGGCAAGCAAGTCATCGTATTCCGAGAAACAACAGGTGAGACACGCCACGGGGCGCAGTATCTTGCAGAGACCCTGGGGCTTCCTCCTGCCAATGGCGCTTTGGTTGATCTTCCTGCCGGCGATCCGTCTCAGGCTACGGGAAATCTGCGACAAACGCTTGCGCGCGGCGTCGCGTTTCACAATTCGCACCTAAGTCCGGGGGAGCGTCGCGTCATCGAGGAGCATTTTCGCAGACGCGAATCGCGGTTGCGCGTCATCGTTGCGACCACAACCCTAGCGATGGGTATCAACACGCCTGCGTCAGCCGTCGTAATTGTGGGCCTCGAACATCCAGGACGGGAAGGGCCAGAGCCGTATAGCGTTGCCGAATACAAAAATTTGGTTGGTCGTGCAGGCCGTCTGGGGTATGCCGAGCGCGGCACGTCGTACCTCATAGCGACCAGTCAGAATGAAGAATATCAGTATTGGCAGCGGTACATTTCAGGAGAGCCGGAAGACTTGGTTTCCCGGTTCCTCGATGCCGATCCTCGTACGCTGATTGTCCGAGTCCTTGTCGCCGCCGGGCGGTCAGGCGGCGTTTCCGGAGACGAGATCATAGAATTTCTTGAGTCTAGTTTTGGTGTGTTCCAGATGAAACAAGCTGGAAGAGGGGGCTGGGACCGGCACGGGCTGGAACGCGCACTCGACGACCTTGCCCGGCACGGCCTGGTGGAACGTGCTGGCGACGAGCGGTTTCATCTGACGGTTCTAGGCCGACTCGCCGGGGAGAGCGCCGTCGAGGTCGAGACACTCATTCGTGCAGTTGATTGTCTTCGCGCTCTGCGTCCAGAAGAGGTGACTGATCCGGCGCTCATTGCCATCGCCCAAACTAGCGCGGAATTAGATGAGGTATTTTTTCCGCTCAACAGGAAAAGCACACAGAAAGAGCCTCAACATTGGGTGTACGAGTTACAGCGACAAGGAATATCGCGTACGATTCTGGCCAACATGCAACGCAGAGTTTCGGAGCGAGGGCAAGACACGGTACGGGCAAAAAAAGCGGTCGCATGCCTTTACTACGTTTCTGGCATGAGCATGGAAGAAATCGAGCGTGCGATGAGTCAATTTGGTGGCGCATTCGATGGTTCTGCAGGGCCCATCCGGTCGGTAACTGCGCGCACATGCGACGTGCTGCCCATGATTGCGCGCGCGGCTCAGGTGATACATCAAGGTCTAAACCTGGAAGAACGGACTGCACGCATATTGATTCGACTGGACCTCGGAATTCAGGGTTCCGCGGTGGACCTCGCCCGCTACACCGGGCACGAACTCGACCGGGCAGACTATCGGCACCTGTGCGATGCGCGGATGACGGAACGAGAAGCCTTGACGATTGCCGACGACGCCATGCTTCAGCGTTTGCTTGGTAATGATGCGCGAAAAGTTGCGATCGTACGTAACGCGGTAGAGACGTGACGCACTGCTCGGCCCTCCGGTCCTCCCCCGACTGCTCTGCCACCTTATCAACAGTAGTCTGATCGTTGCTTTGAGTGAATCGCTTACACTGAAGTTCTTCGGATGCTTGCTATTTCAATTGTCGGAACATCTCATCAAAAATTAGATCGGCTCCCCAGGCCTGGGCGGCAGTAAAGGCGACCCGCCGCTTTTGGTCACTTGTGAGCGTCGCTGACGGCTTATAGCCGAGATCGTGTTCTGCTTGTGACCAAGCATGTTGAAATAGTGTCTTTATCTGGAGTTCAAAGAATTCGACTGGCCGTCCACCACTGATGGGTTCCTCGAACAAATCGTCAGGGATGAAAAAAATGTAGTGAATGCCTTCGTAACCAAATTCACGTTCTGAATCCGGTATCACTCGTTGGGTTTCGATGTGCTTGAAATACTTCTTCACGTCTTCCGCCACTTGCTCAGCATCGTTTTTGTAAAACACTACTATCCGTGCTCCCAATTGGTCCTGAATCTCGTTCAGCGGATCTTGATACTTTCACCTACCGTTTTCCTCTTTTGCCGCTTTGGCGACAAAGCTTTCTACGCCTTTTGCTCGCACCGAGATTCGGTCGATTCTGGGGCGGCTCCCAAACACACCCTCGATGTATTCGCGGAGCGCCCGTTCAAGCGGCAGTAGCAACTGCTCCCTCCGGTCTGAGAACAAATCGCGGAGCGTCGTCATGGCTTAGCCTTCCGAAATCGCTGATCGACTATGCGGCCCCGAGTGGAAAAACTGAAGACGTTCACGGTTCCGCTGATAGGCTCCCGGCTAAAGACTTGGTCGAAGCGATCCGTGGGAGCAGTCAGTAAAGCCCCATTGTCGAGTTCTATAGTCCGCATACTGACGAACTTCACAAACTCGTCTGGCACGAATGTGAACGTCTCTTCAAAGGACTTCGCTTTTGCAAAACGGTCTTTTATCTGAGCCTGCGTTTCCTCAGGTACGTGGAATCTATCCAACAATCCTTTGGCGCTCACTCCTGCTTGACCAGGCATTTGCGCCATAAAGTTGTGCATGGCCACGATATCTTGCTTAACATTTGGCTCAGTACTCCGGTTCATTGTTTCCCGCACAGCCATCGCAAATCGTCGCGTTCCAGCCTCACCTGGCGTCAGAAAGTCCGATTGCAAGAATTCTCGGATCCAATAATCGGCTATGACGGATTCACCACTGTTAACCTGCTTGTCTGCGGCTTGGCCTCGCCAAAAGTCCTTGCTGAATGAACTTCCGGAGTACAAAGCCGCTTTGTAAGATTTCGCGTTCTTCATGAAAATACGTTCGAGAAATTCGACGCTCAAGCCTTTGCCTTTTTCCTCTGCGAGGATGCCGCTGTCTGCAGGAAACCTTGACACAACGATCTTGGTCTCGCCATTTTCCTGCCCGGTCATCAGAAAGAGCAGACCCAGTCCTGAGCGATGGGTCGTTACACCTTGCAACCGCTTTGCGATTTCCCGTCCATGATGGAGGTCGCAATGTTTTATGTAGGCTATGAGTGTGTCCCGGGAGTCGTTCTTTTGCTAACCATTCTGCGGGTCGAATGCGATTTTGTGTTTGCAGTCCTCTGTAGCTCCATCGAAAATTGGCTTTAGCATCCCGAACAATTTGCCGCTTTTAGGTACGGCCGCCCCGTTGATAACGTGTGGGCTCTCCGCTCCTTTACCGGGGTGGATCAAGAAACTGTGTATCGAGCTTATCTCGATCTGTGTTGCGGCGACCGGGGGCTGCTTCTGAGAGGGCGTGGACATTGGCTGGACTCCAGCAAAAGCCCATCAGTATGAATGGGCCGGGATTCGCGAGACGGAATATTTTCACAGCATATCCCGATAGCGCCAGCCTGGTTAAGTGACCGCTAGACCGTTGCCCGGTTGACAAACAGTGGTGTCAATCTTAATAGGGCCTGGGGAATGACGCCTCGTATGAACTGATACCGATTTGTGTCGGGTCCGTAAAGACAGACATCCAGCACGCGCTTATTTAAGCAAAGAGCCCTATCTTTTAGTAAGGCAACGCGATATTAAAGGGATCTTGGACACCCATTTTCAGAGGGCAATCGAACAGTGACTTCAATGCTTTTTTTTCGCTTTGGCCCACCGAGTCCTGGCCGCTTTTCGCGCAATCCTGCTCCGCTGCTCGGGAGTTAGGGCTTCTGCCCGTATTTTCGCTCCCTTTTTGCCGCCCTTTTTGCCGCCTTTGCGGCCCATTTCCTGCATGACTTTCGAAATTAGCTTGGGATCCATGGGTTGGATTGTACCGGGCAAGGGGCAATTCTGCCAATGAACGGCTCTTGACAACATCGTGCTAAACCAGCTAGTCTTATGCTTACTGCGCTTCAAGCATAAGAACAAGCTTGAAACGGATAGCAAACGGGACGCGCCAGTGCTGAAACACTGAACGCGCCCCTAACCAACGTCGCCTGGTTAAGAGGCAACAATGGCTGGAATCAAAGTTATCGGGTTCCCCTTTTGGGTGCAACCTGCCCATCTCTGTTTCGCCTCCATTCCACGATCCTTACCTCTGCGTGTTGCACATCCCCCACCCGTAGTGCGGTCCAACCAAGGTTGATTGTTCCACCGCATCGGTTCTCGACTGCGTCGAGGACGTGTGTTTCGACGCATCTATCAACCTCCGAACTCGCGGCCACTTTGCCGCTGAAAGGTTGTTCAGTCATGGAAAAGGCACATCTTTATGAAGCACTATTCTTAGTGAACCACGGCATTGACGAAGCCGTTCGGGGAGTTCAACGCCTGAAAAAATGCCCCAAACTCTTCATGGAGACTTACCACAAGTCCATGGCTGGCCTCGAACGCCGTCGTTTCCATCATCAACCTGCAATTCATGCTCGAAATGCGCAAGCTGGAAGAAGACGATGAGTCCCGCTTCGAGGAAGAATTCAACGTCTGGCTCTCCGACGAGCCCCTAACCAACCAGGAAATCTGTCAATTGATGCGCGGGGTCGAACGCGAGCGCAAACTGGAAGGGAAACCGCCTCTGGTGCAGTTTCTCGCCCGAAGCAAGCGCCTGAAGAGAGTAACGAAAAAAACCGAAGGCCACCCCAGCCGCAAAGTAAATGGTTCGCCGACATCCGATCCGGGCGTCAAGAGCACAGAACCGGAGGGAGCGCATGCCTAAGAAGAGAAAGCCTAAGGTCGCGTCCACTGAGCGGAGGAATCTCGACGAGCGAATTAAGAAGAAATACGATCGCTTTCGGCGTAGATACCCCGAGATTCACGGCAAGGTCGTGGACTTTATCACCCATTCTATCGAGGACGGGACTCTGTACTTCACCGTGCGTTTCAAGGATAAGACGGACTTCTCGCTCCGCTACGCGTGCGACATGTTCGTTGTTGGCGCTGACTTTTGCGACTTCAAGACCGGTGATTTCGAGATGATTCGGGAATACACGAGGCCGATTCCGAGATAGAGGCAGTAAGGGCCCTGTCGCGGAATTGGGTAAGAGCCGGTCTTTGGAGACCGTGGAGCGCTGACTATAAGCAGTGCGGCCCACGAAGCCAACATAGCGCTAGACATCACATAAAGTAATCTATACGTGACATATGGAGTGTAATAGCGTACTCTAGAGGGTGTCTTCGGGGGAGGTCACCTTGCCCCAGCAACCCTTCAGAGATGAGCTAGCCGACCGCCGTAGAACCACGCTCTTACTCTTCTATCTCGCGGCGCTCTTCTCCGTCATTGCCGTCAGTCTTGCTGCCAAAATTCCGTCTCTCCGCACGTTCCTATTCGTTCTGGCTGTCGCGGGAGCAGGGACGGCCATCCTATTCCTTCTACGCTTTCTACGCGCGAACGATGAGCACGAAAGGCAGATCAATTACCGCGCCCTGACGTTTGCTTTTATCGGAACTTTGGCCTTCTGTTTGTCAGTTGGCTTCCTCCAAAGTTTCGGCGTTCGTCCTCTCTCCTGGCTCGGCATGCCCCCACTAAGGATCATTCTGTGGAGCATTGGATTGATTCTGTATTCGTGGCGGTATCGATGAAGACCCGGCTTCGCGTATTGAGAGCAGAAAAGGAATGGTCGCAAGCTGAGCTTGCCGCGCATGTGGGAGTCGCGCGCGGCACCATCAATGCCATTGAAACCGGCAAGTACGACCCAAGTCTCCCTCTCGCTTTCAAGATCGCCCGCGCCTTTGGCAAGACCGTGGAAGAGGTTTTTCTTTATCAGGAGAACGAACAACCAGCAACGACGAATCCCGGCGTCTAGCTAGTTTCTGTAGGGAAAGCCAAAATAACCGCATAAAAACAGGGGTTCGCGCGTTTTTCCATGTAGATTGTTTTATTTTTTCATTTTTCTCTTG
>WNFJ01398335.1_pt2 | contig 11632 bp, 10 predicted proteins | sample 5400461 | NCBI WGS metagenome assembly WNFJ01 (sample SAMN13153349, study PRJNA577476) | soil metagenome | isolation source: 115 cm saprolite on Douglas fir-dominated hillslope | place: USA:California | collected 2013-09-17
CACAATCCATCTTCGACAAGACCGACATACGGATGGCCGTCGCCCCCCATGTCGACGTTCGCGACCACCGTGCGCGCAACGCGAAGGTCGGCGAGGGAAGGCACGCGAACCCGGGCCAGCTCCGCGAACTGATCGAGCATCTGGGCGTGACCGTAGCCGGGTGGATTCTCGTCATAGAGGATGGAGATCACCAATCCCTCCCCTTCCCGCTCGACCAACAGGCCCGTGTCGAGGTCGATGGTGAGAGGCACGCGCTGCCCCGCCAGCGCAGGGCCCGTGATGGCGCTGTACAGCGGGTGCGGCCGGATCGTCAGCTCCAGTCCGAAGGGCCGCATGAGGTCGGTCGTCCAGTAGCCGGCGCAGATGACCACTCGCTCGGATTCCACCACATCTGGCCCGACGAGGCGCCAGGCCGAGCCGGCGCGCTCCAGCGAGCGGACCTCCCAGTGCTCGCGAAAGCGGACGCCGCTTGAGCGGGCCGCCCGGACTAGCACGGCGACCCCCTCGGTCGGGGTGACCCTGCCGTCGTTGGGTGTGTAGGTGCCCCCGAGGAGTCCAAGGGTCCCGACCCACGGCACGAGCTCGCGGATCTGCTCCGGGTCGAGGACGTGAACTTCGGTCAGGCCCATGCTCCGCTGCAGCGCCGCCGCCTCCGTGAGCTTGGCCATGATCTCCGGCTGGCCCGTGACGAATAGGTAGCCGTTCTGGTGCCAGGGCAGCGGCGAATCGAAAACGTGCGCCGCGGTGCGCCAGACCTCCAGCCCACGGCGGGAAAGCTCGATTTCGAGTGGCGTGCTGAACTGCTGCCGGACTCCCCCGAACGAACCGCCCGTCGAGCCGCTGCCGAGCTGGTCGGCCTCGACCAGGAGAACATCCGACTCACCTTCTCTGGCCAGGTAGTAAGCGACCGCGCAGCCGACGATGCCGCCGCCGACGATCGCCGTCCCCACGCGCTCAGCCGCCAAGTCGACCTCCGGCGACCTCAGAGGTGGTCCTGCGGCTTCTTCCAGTCGGAGGTGTCGATCTGGCCGGCGCCGACCGCCTCGACCGTGCGTGGAGTCTGGCGCGCCAGCCGCGGCAAAGCATCGGCAGCCACCCACTCCAGCATGTCGAGCTGATCGTCGCGCGGCTGGTCCAGGATGAACTGGTTTACGCCCGCCTCGATGTAGGGGTTGATCACGTCGAAGAACGCATCTCTGGAAACCCACGGGTCAGCATCGGCTTTGGGCACCCAGTAGTACAGGGAACGATCGAGTGTTTCGGGGTCTCGCCCGATCTGGCGGCAGTAGTCGTCCAGCATCTGGTTGCGCTCGCGCATCTCCGCCGGCGTCCCGAACGCATTCCAGGTGTCGGCGTATTTGGCGACGATCTTCAGCATCCGAGGGCCGAAGGCTCCCAGGATGAAAGGGGGGCGCGGCTTCTGGACGCTGGCGGGGCGCGACCGGGCGTCTCTCAGCTGGTAATAGGCGCCGTCGAAGGTACTCGTGTCCTCCCGCGTCATCAGGTCGACCACCTGGACCGCTTCTTTGAAGCGGCTCACCAGCTCCTTCGTTTCTGGGAAAGCGATTCCGAACATCGTGTGCTCGGGCTCGTACCAGCCGGCTCCAATGCCAACTTCGAGCCTCCCGTTGGAGATGTGGTCGACCGTGACCGCCATCTTGGCCAGGACCTGCGGATAGCGGAAGGTGTTGGACGTCACCAGCACCCCGACCCGGATCTTCTCCGTGCGCGCTGCTAGGCCGGCGAGCAGCGTCCAGGCTTCGAAGTAGGGCCCGGTCGGCCGGCTGGGCTGGACCAGGTGGTCACACAGCCAGGCGCTCTCGAAGCCGAGCCGCTCGAAGAGCTGCCACCGCTCGACGTTCTTGTCCCAGGGCATGTTCTGGTCGGTACAGATGCCGACGCGGAATCGACGCGCCATTCGTCTCCTCGCTTACACGGGTCCGCCGCCGTGTCCGAAATCGTAGATCAGGGCTCTAGCGGCGGCCGAGGCCGTGTTGGTCCACATAATCAGCCGTCGCGCGCAGATAGCGGTCGATGGCCTCGGGCTCGGCAGCGCGGCCCATGTGGCCGATCCTGAAGATCCGTCCAGAGAGCTCGCCCAACCCGCCGCCGATGCGGATGCGGTGCTCGCGGAGCAGCCACCCCATGTAATCGGCAATGTCCATCCCCGGCAGCCCATATGCGGCGGTGGTGACCGGTGATGCGATGGCGATGGGCGCGAGCATCTCGAATCCCAATTCCTCGAGGCCTTCGCGGACGCGGTCTCGGGCCGCCGCCAGCCGGCGGCATCGGGGCTCGACACCTTCTTCCAGAAGCCCGGTAAGGGCGAGATCGAACGCCTCGACGACGTTGGTGGGCATGGTGGTGGGATGTGGATGCCACCCGCCCCACTGCTCCGCGAACCGACGCCACGTGGCCAGGTTCAAGTACCAGCCGGCCGCTTTGGTCCGCCCGTCGTCGAGAGCCTTAAGGGCGCGCGGGCCGGCGGCGACCGGCGCCACTCAGATCGGCCCCCCGATGCACTTGTTGGCGACCGTGACACACAGGTCAGCACCCCATGCATCCATGTCGAAGGGCACGCCCCCAACAGTTGAGATGCCGTCGACGATGGCCAGCGCGCCATGCTCGCGCGCAGCCCGGCAGATCCCTTCCACCTCGTTGAGGACGCCGATCGACGTCTCGTGATGGACGACGCACACCGCGCGGACGGCAGGGTGCGCCGTGAGGGCTGCCCTGACGTGCGCGGCCGTAACGGCATGGACGGGGCCGGTGCGAATGGTGTGCACGTGAAGGCGGTTGGCGGCGGCGACCTCGGCCATGCGGTCCCCAAACAGGCCGTTGGTGGCGACCAGGACCTCGTCACCGGGCGCCAGCACGCTGGCGATGCACATCTCCACGCCGGCCATGCCGGAGCCGAAGACCAGGTGGACATCGCCGCTCGTCTTGAACACCTCTTTCATGCCTGCGACTGCGTGCTTGTAGAGCCGGGTCCAGCCATCCCCGTAATGCGCGCGAACCGGCCGCGCCAGCGCTTCGAGCACGCCGTCCTCGACTGTCACCGGGCCTGGAATCATCAGGAACTCTCGGTCCTCGATGTCACCCTCCACGCGCATCACACCTCCGCCAGGACTTCCCTCGCCACCCGGTAACCGGACTTGACGGCACCCTCCATCCCACCCGGTCCCACTCGATCGTCCGTGTGCTCGCCGGCAAAGAAAACTCGCCCATCGAGGGGCGCGGCGATCAGGGGCAGGACCGATTCTCGCTGATCGCCGATAGGCGCACGGACAACCGCACGAGACCAGGGGTCGCGCGTCCAGCTCTTCACGAACCCGAAGAGTCGGTTGATGCGCCTTCCAACCACCGAGCTCATGGTGGCGTCGACCTGGTCCAGGATCTGGTCATCGGTCAGCCCCGACGGCTCGGCATCGCCGGCGGCCAGACCGGCGACGATGATCTGAGCGCCGGCCTGATGCACCGTCTGCTCCATCACGAAGCCGGGGATCCGGTCAGTGAAGCCGCCCGAACCGATGGCATCCTTGACTAGATCCCGCTCGGCGTACTGAGCCACCAGCCTGGTCGCGCTGCCATAGCGGAGCTGCAGCAGCGCCCGAACCTTCTCCACCGGTAGGACCGGGTCGAAGCCCAGCTCGGACACGAGCGGCCCGGGGACCGTGACCACGACCCGGTCGGCGTGGAATGTCTCGCGTTCAGACTCGACCGTCACTCCGGTTCGGGCCCAGCCGATCACCCGCACCGGCTGTTCGAGCCGCACGTCAATCCTCACTGCCATCGTCCGCGGCAGCGTGTCGTTGCCGCCCTTGATCTTGCGATAACCCTCGCCCCAGGAGAGCTCCGCGTTGAGCTCCTCCGCGTCGGCGATCCGCAACGGCGAGGCGGAGCAGCAGCTCGACCGGTTCCGAGACGTGGGCCCGCCGCACCCACTGGGCCACCGTCTCGTAATGTCCGGGGCGGGTGCGCCGGATCGTTGCGCGCAGGTCCCCGACCACCTCGGCCGCGGCGGCCCCCTCCAGGCGGCGCCCGCCGAAGATGAGGTTGGGAACGTCACCGCCCAGGCTGAACGTGTCGCTCAGCTCAACGTCGTTTTTGCGGCACAGGTCGGCGATGGCCTCTTGTCCGTGGTAGATGATCTCGGCCCCAATGTCCGCAAACTGGCCACCGGCAAAGCCTTCGCGGAGCGTGAAGACTCGACCGCCGACCCGGTTCCGCGCGTCCAGTACCACCACGTCGTGGCCGGCGGACTGGACCTCGGTCGCCGCGACCAGGCCGGAGAGTCCGGCGCCGACGACGAGCACCTTCAATCGGCTTCAGCTCGCGAGCGTCTTCCGAACCGCCGCGAGGACTCGATCCAGGGAAGGCAGATAGAAGTCCTCGAGGGAGGCGGCTGGAAAAGGCACGTCGTAGGCCGCGACCCGGGCCACGGGAGCGTCGAGGTCGTAAAAGACCTGTTCCATCAGGGTCGCGGAGACCTCGGCTCCGAAGCCTGCGGACAACGGCGCCTCGTGGACGACCACGCAGCGGCCGGTCTTCGCCACCTCGGCGCACAAGGTCTCGACGTCGAGCGGCACCAGCGTGCGCAGGTCGACCACCGCGGCCGACACGCCCTCCTCCAGCAAACGGTCGGCGGCCCGCAAGCAAAGCTCGACCGCCGCGCTCCACGCGACCAACGTGATGTCCTTCCCCTCGCGAACCACCGCGGCTTTTCCAAACGGCACGGTGTAGTCGCCGTCCGGCACCTCCGCGCGTCCCGTTCTGTAAAGGCGGTCCGGCTCGCAGAAGAGAACAGGGTCCGGGTCGCGGATGGCCTCGAGAAGGAGGCCCTTGGCGTCATATGGGTTGGACGGCATCACGATCTTGATGCCGGGGGTCTGGACGAACTGGGCCTCGACCGCATCGGAGTGAAACTCGGGGCTGCGGATGCCTCCGCCAAACGGCGCTCGGATCGTGACCTGGCAGTGGTAGCGGCCGCGCGACCGCTGCCGATACTTCGCGAGCTGCGGGCCGATCTGGTGAAATGCCTGGGCGGTGAAGCCCAGGAACTGAATCTCGGCGACCGGCACCAGGCCGGCCACGGCCAGTCCGAGGGACGCGCCGATGATGCTGGCCTCGGCCAGCGGCGTGTCGACGACGCGTTCGGCGCCAAAGCGCTCGACAAGCCCGCTCGTGGTTCGGAAGACGCCACCGAGCCGGCCGACGTCCAGGCCGAGCACCATGACCCGTGGGTCGCGCTCCATCTCCTCGGCGAGAGCGTTGTTGATCGCCTCGACGATGTTGCGCTGGGGCACGTCAGTCTCGTTGCCCGTCGAGCAGCTCGGCGCGCTGCTGCAGGACGCGCTCGGGCGGATGCTCGTAGATGTTGGCGAAGAGGTCCGCGGCGCCGGGAGCAGCCGTGGCGCCGGCGACCTGCAGCGCCGCCTCGTTTTCCTGACGCACCTCTTCGGTCATTTCCGCCTCGCGCTTTTGATCCCACAGGCCGAGGCTCGCGAGATACCTCTGGACTCGCTCGATCGGATCGCGCGCTCGCGCCGCCTCGTACTCCTTGGGGTCCTGGTACTTCGAAGGGTTGTCGGTGGTGTTGTGGAAGCCCATTCGATATGTGACGGCCTCGATGAGAGTCGGGCCGCCGCCCGCCCGGGCTCGCTCGACAGCGGCGACGGCGACGTCGTAGACGGCCATCACGTCGTTGCCGTCCACCTGCACGCCCTCGAAGCCGTAACCGGCCGCCCTTAGCGCAAAGCTCGACGCGGCGGACTGCACGCTCCGCGGCGTGGAGATCGCCCACTGGTTGTTCGAAAGGAAGAACACGATCGGCGCCCGCTTGATCCCGGCGAGGTTGAGCGCCTCGTGGAAGTCGCCTTCCGACGACCCGCCGTCCCCGACATAGGTAAGCACGACTGAATCCTCGCCGCGAAGGCGCAGACCCCACGCCAGCCCGGTGGCTTGCGGGAGCTGGGCCGCGATGGACACCTGGTTCGGCAGGACCTTGACGCCGTCGGGTATCCGGGCGGGGGCGATCTTGCCGAGATACTGCGCGGAGATGACCTCGAGCGGCAGGCCGTGATGAACGGTCGCCATCAGCTCCCGGTACTGCGGCACGATCCAGTCCCGGGTCGGGTCGACGGCCATAGCCGAGCCGATGATCGAAGCCTCCTGGCCGGTGCCAGGCGAGTAGACGCCGAACTGGCCCTGCCGCTGCAGCCCGATGACGCGCCCGTCGTAGAGTCGGGACTTCATCATCCAGCGCAGGGCGACGAGGAGGAACTCCTCATCCATCCGCGGACGCGCACCGGCCGCGAGCGTGCCGTCAGGCAAGAGAACGGAGTGTCGTCCTTGCACCGCCCTATTCTTGCTCGCCGCTGCAGCGGAAGCGTCACTGCCCCACCCGCAAGGCCACCTGTACGATACCCGCACAAGGCGGCAAAACCGCCCTGGTCCAACCGAGAGGTCTTGAGCAAGGGATGGGGCCATTTCTCGAGTACACGGTGATTGGGCTCACTGTCGGGTCCTTCTATGCACTGGTGGCGCTCGGCTACACGATCGTGTACGGCATCCTCAGGCTGATCAACTTCGCGCAGGGAGACCTCTCCATGGTGGGCGCGTTCCTCGGCTGGACCCTGCTCGTGTCGTTCGGCCTCGAGCACCTGCCCATCTACCTGGCCCTGGTCGTCGCGTTCGTCGTGCCGATGCTCGGCACCGCGGTTGTGAACCTGGGCATCCTCCAGTTCGCCTACAAGCCGCTCCTGAAACGGTCGCTCCTGGCGATCCTGATCACGGCGCTCGGCATGTCGATATTTCTCCAGAACTCCGCCCAGCTGATCTGGGGCGGCGCCATCCAGGCCTATCCACCGAACCTCCTCCCTTCGAGCGGCATCTTCATCGGCGACGTACATCTGACCTATGTGCAGATCGGCCTCGTCGTGATCAGCCTGCTCCTGATGGGAGGCCTGGTGGCCTTCGTCCAGGGCACCACGATCGGCACCGCCATGCGGGCTCTGGCCGTCGACCACGACGCGGCTCGCCTGATGGGGATCAACGTCGACCAGGTCATCCGGCTCGCGTTCGTCCTCGGCGCCATGCTGGCGGCGGCGTCGGGCGTGATGCTCGGCATCTATTACGTCCAGATTCAGTTCACGATGGGCTTCCTGCTTGGCCTGCGGGCTTTCACCGCCGCCGTCCTGGGCGGTATCGGCAACATCCCGGGAGCCATGGCGGGCGGCATGCTGATCGGCCTGCTCGAGGCGTACACGACTGGGTACCTATCGGGCAAGTGGGAAGACGTGCTCGTCTTCGGCGTCCTGATCACCGTCCTCGTGGTCAAGCCGACGGGCCTCTTCGGCGAGCGGGTGGCGGAACGGATGTGATCGCTCGGCTGGCCGACAGCCGGGTGGGCCGTGCCTCCAGCGCCACGCGCGCTCAGTTCGATCGCGTCCCGTTCTGGGCGCGAGTGATCCTGGTCCTGGCGGTCGTCGGGGCGTCGGTGATCCTCAACGGCGACGACTACGTCACCGCGGTTGCGGTCAGCGTGGCCACATACGCGATGCTCGGGCTTGGCCTGAACATCGTGGTCGGCTACGCGGGACTGCTCGACCTCGGCTATGCCGCCTTCTTTGCCATCGGCGCCTACACCAGCTCGCTCCTGATGACCGAGGCGCACTGGAACTTTTTCGCCACGCTTCCGCTGGCCGTGCTCTTCACCGGAACAGCTGGAGCCATCCTCGGCTACCCGACACTACGCCTGCGCAGCGACTACCTCGCGATCGTGACGCTGGGTTTCGGCGAGATGACCCGGATCACTTTCAACAACTGGGACTACGCAGGTGGGCCAAACGGCATCTTGAACATTCCGTGGCCCAACTTTTTCGGATTCGAGCTCAACACGCAGTCGGATTTCTTCGTCGTCGGACTCGCGTTGCTCGCGGTCGCGATGATCTTCGCGCGGAACCTGGACCATTCGAGGCTGGGACGAGGCTGGGTCGCGATTCGTGAGGATGAGTTCGCTGCGGAATCGGTTGGGGTGCCGTCAATTCGGCTCAAGCTCTTTGCTTACGTCATGGGCGGCATGTGGGGCGGCCTCGCCGGCGCCTTCTTCGCCACGCGCATCGGCGCCATCGATCCGACCAGTTTCACCTTCCAGCTTTCAGTTCTGATCCTCATCGTCATCGTCCTCGGTGGCACCGGCAGCCTGCCCGGCGTGCTGCTGGGCGCGCTCGTGGTGGTGGCCCTGCCGGAGGCCCTGCGCGAGTTCGCGGACCAACGGCTGCTGATCTTCGCGGTCCTGTTGATCGGCATGATGCTGCTGCGACCCCAGGGCCTGTGGCCCCGCGTCAGACGCAAGCCAAAACCGTTTTACGGCCTCCAGGAAGAGGAGGCAGGCGCCGTCGCCGCGAGGATCCTGAAAGAGCACCAACTGGAGACAGAAGAGCGAGATCGCCGGCATGCCGCGGCGGGACATCGGGTTCCCCAGCAAGGCGAGGCCCTGCTGGAGGTGGGGGGATTGGTCCAGCAGTTCGGCGGGCTGCGAGCCGTGGACAACGTCTCGTTCAATGTGATCCGTGGCGAGATCTTCAGCCTCATCGGCCCCAACGGGGGCGGCAAGACCACCGTCTTCAACTGCATCACCGGCGTGCAGCGGCCAAAGCGGGGCGCGATCCGTTTTGACGGCCGATCGGTGGTGGGCCTGCGCCCGCACGTCATCGTGTCTCGCGGCGTCGGCCGCACGTTCCAGGGCATACGGCTGTTCAAGAACATGGCGGTCTTCGAGAACGTGATGGTCGGCCTGTACCCGCGCCACCACACGATGACCTGGCAGGCGATGCTGCACACACGCGGCGAGAGGAAGGACGAGCTGCGGACTCTGCAGGAATCACGGCGATGGCTGGGGTTCGTGGGCCTCGAGTCCGAGGCGGGCCGCCTGGCGACCGAGCTTTCCTACGCCGACCAGCGCCGGGTCGAGATTGCCCGCGCCCTCGCCGCGCATCCGCATCTCCTGCTCTTGGACGAGCCGGCCGCGGGAATGAATCCCACCGAAAAGCTCGAGCTTGTCGGCATCATCCGCAGGATCCGCGATCTCGGCATCACCGTGCTGCTCATCGAACACGACATGTCGCTCGTGATGCGCGTCTCCGACCGCATCGCCGTGCTCGACCACGGCGTCCTCATTGCGGCCGGAAAGCCGGCGGAGATCCAGCAAGACCCGGTCGTCATCGAGGCCTACCTCGGCCGCGAGGAGGACGACCTGGACGTCGAGAAGGCGAAGGGGGCCTAGGTCGTGGCCCTGCTAGAGGTCAGCGACCTCCACGTTTATTACGGCAACATCGAGGCTCTCAAGGGCATCTCCCTCGAGGCGGATCCCGGCCAGATCGTGGCGATCCTCGGCAGCAACGGCGCGGGCAAGACCACGACGCTGCGGGCTGTATCCGGGCTGATTCGTCCTCGCAGCGGCTCGATCAAATGCGGCGGCAAGAGCCTGGTCGGCGTGGAGGCGCACCTCATCGTGGGCCTGGGCTTGAGCCACGTGCCGGAGGGTAGGCGCATTTTCAACATCCTGACCGTCGATGAGAATCTCAACCTTGGCGGATACCTCGTGCGCTCACAACACGGGCTCATCAAAGAGCGCAAGTCCGGCGTGTTCAAGCTGTTCCCCAGGCTGGCCGAGCGGCGGATGCAGCTGGCGGGAACCCTCTCCGGGGGTGAGCAGCAGATGCTCGCAATCGGCCGGGCCCTGATGTCCGACCCCAAGGTCCTCATGCTCGACGAACCGTCCCTCGGGCTGTCGCCGATCCTCGCCCGAAGCGTCTTGAGGACGGTCCGCGAGATCGCGAGCCGCGGCACCGCGGTCCTCCTGGTGGAGCAGAACGCGCGGCAGGCGCTGGCCATCGCCGACAAGGCCTACGTCATCGAGGTCGGGCGCATCGTCCTGCAAGGGGAGGCGGCGACGCTCGCTCGGGACGAAAGGGTGCAGAGGGCATACCTCGGAGGCTTCGAGGCGGTCGGCACCGGCTGAGCGTTCCGGAGAAGGGGAGCACCCCCACCCGGCCCCGCGCTTCGCGCGAACCTGACCTCCCCACAGGGTGGGAAGGGTGAGGGGCGCCGGAGCGCCCCTGATCGCAGTGGCTGAGAAAAATCCGGTCTAGCTGGATGGCCCCCAGGTCCCGTTCTTGCGGATCGCAAACGGGGCGAACTGCGGCGGGTTTCCGGTGGCGCGAACCGCCAGGAACTCCGGTGAGCTGCGGTCGCCCTTGGTATCGAACTTGATAGCGCCGGTGATGCTGTCGGCGATGTTCACCGCGTGGAGCGCAGAAATTAGGTCTTTGGCGGCGGTTTTGCCGCCGTTGTCCTTCAGTGCCTGCGCCAGGGCCATCATGCCGTCGTACTCGTACGACGAGTAGTCCCCCGGCGCGCCGCCGTACTTGGCCGTGTACGCCTTGCTGAGGGCGTCGTTCTTGGCGTTGTGGATGAATTCGGTTGTGGGCAGGGTCGTAAACGTGATCCCGGGGTTGACGAGGGCGCTGCCGGCGACCTTGATTACGCTCGGGTCGACGGTCGCAGAGTCTCCGTCGAGCTTGTAGGACGGAGCCAGGGAGACGTACTCCTTGGCCAGCAACCCGAACTCGGGGTAGTAGCCGGTGTAGAAGAGCACGTCCGGATGGGTCGTCGCGACCCTCTCCAGGGCTGCGGTGTAGTCCCGCTGGCCTGGCGTGATCGCATCGAAGTAGGTGACCGTCATCCCGGAGCCGGTCGCCGCCTGCTTGGCGGAGTCGGCCACGCCCTTGGCGTAGGTCGTGTTGTCGTGCATGATCGCGATCTTGGACGCCTTGAGGAAGTCCTTCATGAAGCTCACGTCGGCGGGCGCCTCGGCGTCGTCTCGGCTGACCATGCGGAACACGTTGTCGTAGCCCTGCTCCGTGAACTTCGGGTTGCTTGACGCCGCGGTGATGAAGGGAAGATCGCCGCTGCGGTGCAAGATGTCGCTCTCCGGGATCGAGGCCCCGGAGCAGTAGCCGCCGACAATCGCGACGATGCCCTGGGTGAGCAGCTTTTCAGCGGCCTGCGTGCCCTGCTGTGCATCGCAGGCATCGTCCGCCGGGACCGCCTCGAGCTTGCGGCCGTTGATTCCACCCGCCTTGTTGATGTCGTCGATGGCGAGCTCGCCGGCGTTGCGGATGGCAATGCCGGGGTCGGCATAGGGTCCCGTGAACGGGCCTGTGATTCCAACCTTGATCGGAGCAGTTGAACCTCCGTTGGAAGTACTGCCGCATGCTGCGATCAATAGCGCGCCGCAGGCGGCCATGCTGGCTGCAAGGAATCGCCGTCTGAGCATCGGCTGACCTCCCCATCGGTACCTGCCTAAGGCTCGCCGTTGGAGCTGTTGACTCGAACGGCGCCAACCTTGCCCACCGCCCTCTTCCCGTCGAGCCGGGGCGAGAGTGCGCCGGCGGCAGGCGACCTACTCCATCGCCAGACACGGCCAGTATCGGTACCCCCTGCGCGACTGTCAAGCAAGCGCGGTCAGGATGTGGTAGTTCCGAGAAAACGTCACCCCTGAACTGTTCTGTGATTCCGTCACCCCATGAATGGAGGCCGGATCACCTTGACCACGTCTGAGCAGCGT
>WNFJ01380050.1_pt1 | contig 11631 bp, 9 predicted proteins | sample 5400461 | NCBI WGS metagenome assembly WNFJ01 (sample SAMN13153349, study PRJNA577476) | soil metagenome | isolation source: 115 cm saprolite on Douglas fir-dominated hillslope | place: USA:California | collected 2013-09-17
GAGATCATCCCTGAGTTAAAGCGATAAGTATCAGGCCAAGCCCGGGGCAGGGCTAGAGCATTTCCAGAATCGGTGTGAACTCTACCTCAGAGCCTAAAGGCCCGCTATTTCATCGCTTCAATGCAGGTCTAAAGACCTGCTCCACCCCGTTTTGTCCGCACTATCGAATGAAACAGGGCTAACCTTCCAGGAACGCAGCCGTCTCCTTCAGAAACAACTCCAACCGGTCGTGATGTACCCAATGCCCGGCGTTGGGCACTTTGACCATTCGGCAGTTGTGAATCGCTTTCACGCGTGGATCGTTTTCCGGGACCGGGGCAAAGCTTTCCAGGCCCCAAAACAGAAGCGTGGGCGAGGTGATCTGGCCCAGGACTTCGATGGCGTCGGGAATGCTGTGGCCGTAGGGCGAGAAGGCGCGCACGTAATTGTCAAACTTCCATACTAGTGACCCGTCAGTGTTCCAGTTGGTGCCGTGCAGCGTGAGGTGGCGCGCAACTTCGTCGGAGAGGCGCGGGTTGGCCTCTTTCATCCGCGCCATGGCCGCCTCCAGATTGGGATAGCTATGCGGTTGTCGCTTCTCGATGCCGCGCACGTTCTCAATCCAACCGCGCAGCCGCTGCGAAGCCGGGCCGTGCACGCGATGGGTTGGGGGAAGACCGATGCCCTCGATGGAGACCGCCTTATGGACGCGGTCGGGATAAATGCCGCTGTAATGGAGCACAACGATGCCGCCCAGCGAATGGCCGACCAGGCGGATGGGAAATTCGTCAATGATGTCGAGCAGCGCGGAGAGATCGAGGACGTGCTCCACCAGACCATAGCTGGCGCCGGGGGCCCAGGCGCTGTTGCCGTGGCCGCGCAGGTCGAGGGCAAAGACGTGATAGCGCTCGCTGAGCGCGCGGGCTACCCAGTCCCAACTACGGGCATGGTCCAGGCCGCCATGCACCAGCACCAGGGCGGGCTTGCCGTCTTGCCCGTAATCCCAGAACTGCAACTTCAGCCGGTCAGAATAGAAAAAGTGTGAGATGGGTTCCATGACAGACCAATCATTCTAAAGCGGATTCCAGAATGATATGGACAAGATTGTAAAAGGGAACCTCTCAGTTCACTTCAAGCCGACCATCGCGCAGGACGGTGCATTTGCGGTCGCGCCAGACGACGGTATCGCCCAGGAACCCGCCTATCCACACCAGGAATCCCAGCGCGTCCTGCAGGGGCAGCAGCCAGCACTGTTTGCGAAAAAGCGGGTCGCGTACCACGAACACGGATGTGGCCGCGGCGGCGCCCAGGCGAAGCCCGAGTGCGAGCACGAGCACCGGCCAAGCCGCGCCATGAGCGGCCCACAGCAGGAGGAGGGCCAAGGGGAGAGGGTAGGTAAAGATCTGTCCCCAGTAGCCGAGGGGGCGCGAGCGCCGGGTGCTGCGGGCCCAGCGCAAGCGATGGCTCAGGTTGCTCAGCATGCGCTGGCTGCCGATGCGATGCTCAATAATCGAAGAGGAAAGCACTACCTCATGGCCCAGCCTGGCGGCCGTCCGGCCAATGACGAAATCTTCCGCAAGAAATTCCTGCAGGTAAGTGAAGCCGCCCATCTCTTCGAGCACGCTGCGGCGCACAGCCAGCGTGCAGCCCAGCGCAAACTTCATTCCTTCCAGCAGGCGTGCCACCAGCACGCCGCCCAGAAGCTCGGTGTTCATGCCCAGGGCCTCCAGACGCGACCACAAGGTGCGCCCGCCTAGGGCCCGATACGGGCAGCTGATAAGCCCTACGCGCGCAATGGTGAACTCCCGCGCCAGGCGCTCGAGCAGGTCAGGGCGGACGCGAATGTCGCTGTCACCCATGACCAGCAGTTCGTGCCGTGCTTTGCGCACCAGGCGGTTCAGGCTGTAGGCCTTGGCGTTGGGAATGGGTGAGTCGCCGGTGATGATCAGGCGCGCCTTTACCCGGCCGGCATACTCGTCCATAACCTGCTTGGCGACGACAGCGGCGTGATCACTCTCGCGATGCACAGCCAGGATGATTTCGAAGTCGGGATAATCCTGAGCGAAGAAGCTGCGGAGGTTATCTTCGAGTCCTTCATCGTGACCGCAGAGCGGCTTGAGCACGCTGAAAGCCGGAAGGGCTCCGGCTGGCGGCGGAGCTGCGCCAAGATAGTAGCGCGCCGCCAGCATGACCAGCAGACAGTACACGAGCGAACCGGCAAGCAAGACCGAAAGAAGTGCGGTGATGATCACCATAGCGCGCGCTGGATCTCCGTTCTACTGGAATTCAGGTGGTTTGTAAAAAGAAATTTGCCGCCGCTTTCAGCTATCGTGTACAGGTTGCGCGGGCCGGCCAGACGGCCGAGCGGTTCGAGCCGTGTCCCGTCGGCAACCAGGTAATAATACGCGCTGCTGGACCAAAGTTGCGCAAACTTTTGCTCGTCGATGAAGACGGAGGGCGCGCCCGGAGCATGGGAGCCATACTCCAGATTGTTCATCCGCCCGTTCATGAGCAAGGCCGTGCGGTCCGCGTAGAAGAAGACCGATGAAAAAGGATAGTAGTCACCGTCCACGATGAGCTGTCCCTGCGGCGCGCGGCGCAAGGCCTCCGCCAGCGGCCGCGAAGCGAGATAGGGGTCGAAGGTGACCATGGCCAGCCTGCTGGCATGAAAAAACAAAACCATCATGACAGCCACGGCGACAAAGGCGCGGCGTCCGGGAAGCAGCCACGTTCCCCCGGCGCCCACCAGAAACGCCAGCCCGGCGAGTACCAGCGGGCCGCGCAGGTAGGCAAAGGACTTGAGCGTCAGGTCGCCCAGGTGGCCGAGTGAGAAAGTGTACGCTTGGAGATTCTGCTGGTGCAGGGCGCGGGCGATATCGCCGGGCGCAGGCAGGCGGCGCACGGCGTAGAGGACCGCGGCAATGATCGTCGCCGCTGCGGCGGAAACCATTCCCAGAATTTTATTGCCGTTCTTGAGCCAGTGGCCGGCGCTTTCTGTGACGCTGTCACCATTCATGGCACAACCCAGCAGCAGAGCCAGTGCCGGGTAGATGGGCAAGGAGTAATACTCCTGCGTGGTGGAGAACGTGAAGAACAGCATCAGGAAACCGGCCCAGCACAGCGCCAGCAGCCGCGTGCGTCCGGCGCGATCCGCCGGCTTGTAGCGCAGTTTCACCGCCGCCGGCAGATAGACGCTCCAAGGGAATAGCCACACCAGATTGAGCAGCCAGAAGGCCAGGCGGGGAACGGTGTTGTAGTCGTGCGGGTAGCGCAGCCCCAGGAAACGCAGCACGTGTTCGTTGATGAAATAGAACCAAAAGAAGCCGTGATACTGGCCGGGCCCGCTGTGCATGGTGAAATCGAAGTACGGTGGCAGTCGCCGTGCCGCCAGAATGTGCCAGGGCGCGGCGATCGCGAGAACGATGCAGGCGCCGCTCACCAGGTGCAGGCGGCGCCAGGTCTCGCGCCGGAAGAATTGCCGCGTGACCCCCAGATAGGCCAGTGCCCCGCCTAGGGGTACCACCAGCGCTATGAGTCCCTTGAGCATCACGCCAACGCCTAGGGCCGCGGCCAGCAGAGCGGCCCAGCGTCGCGGGTGAGGCTCGGCTGTGAAGGCAAGGGTTGCGTCTTCATTCAGCGCGCGCTGGAACGACCAGAAGGCGACGCACACGCAGAGCGCCACCATCGCGTCAGGAAGAAGGATACGCGTGAACAGGAAGAGCCCGACGCAGGTTGCTAAAACCAGCCCGGCATAAAATCCTGCCCGGCTCGCGTCCTGAGGCGCAAGAGTAGAACTTGCCGCAGGTCCGGAATCGAAGGCCCAACGGCCGTAACGGGCGGTGATCCAGCACAACACTACAGGCGCGAGGGCAAACGGAATACGCGCGGCCCAATCGTGGACGCCAAAGATAAGGTAGCTCACGGCGATCATCCAGTAGGGCAGAGGCGCCTTTTCCATGTAAGGCACGCCATCCAGGCGAGGGATTACCCAGTCGCCGGAGCGGATCATGTTGCGCGCCAGCTGGCCGTGCGAGGCGTCCACGTCGTCCATCAAAGAGGGCGGCGAGACCATGCAGCCGAAGAACACTGCGGTCGCGATCAGCACCAGCGCAAGATCGTAGCGGTAGCGACCCAACCAGCCCCTCCCGCGCCCCGTGACGGCCCTGGAGCGGCCCGCGTGGTCCTGTGTCTCCAGCATTTCCTTTACTGGTTTAATGAGTGAACTCCTAACGTGTAGATCGTTCCAAGAGGATCGGCGCCGCTGGATGTGATCTGCAGGCCACAGCAGGATCTGGATCATCCCTGCATGCTTTGTAGACGATATCGCTATCTTTTTAAATATTTGAATTGTAAAAAATTGTAAATGGACGGCAGTACATTGACCTTCCGGGACGCGAACGGGGGTACACTGTGCGGGAAAGCGAGTACTCAAAGTCTCTTGAGAAATTTCGTTCTGAATGGGAAATCCGCCCCCGCCTGCTTCGACAACGCGCCACGCAACATATGTTGTTTCCGCGGGTTTGTGACACCAGTTGGCCCGTAATGTGCTCCGGACGAGACAGATGTGAAGGATCAAGATGATGAACTGGGCCAAATTGAAACTACCCGCTGTCGCACTCCTGGTGATCGGTTTGGCTTCGTACGTAGTCTTCCTCGAAGTTGAAGCCAGTGACGAATCGGATGAGGAAACCGGCCCTTCAGCGGTCTGGCAACCGGCGCAGATTGATCTGGCCCAGATCCAGCAGATTTGCGCGCTGCCGGCGGAGAACTACAGCCGGTGCTTTATCGAGCAGATGGCCAACTTCGGCGCTCCAGCGGACGCCGTAGCTTTCACCCAAGCCTACGCCGAGCAAAATCACGGAGTCATCGCTTTCCTGCAGGGCTTTCGCCCCGTGGACTCGGTAGATCTGGGCTATGCCTTTTTCCCCGCCGGCGCCGATTTCAACCGGCGCTGGCTGCTTCTGAACGGCTCGCCCGCGTTCATCAACGTGGACGATCTCAGTCTTCTGCCCAGAGCAGACATGCTGAAAGATTCCGCCTATGCGGTGCTGCGCGGCCGGTTTCCGCAGATCGCGCTATTCGACGGCCAGCGCGGGCTGCAGGCGATGCCTCCGACAGAGAGCCTTCCCGACGGCGGCCAGTGGTTCGTGATCGACTACCCGCTCCGCGACCAGTGTCGCGCCTGCGCCGTGCTCGGCTACGCCAGTTTCAGATTCGAGTTTGCCCCAGGCGGCCGGCTGCTGGGAGTGAAGTTTCTCAAAGTGACTCCGGCGGGTTTTAAAGCTGTTTCACGGTTACCGTAGCCCGGGAAAAACAAGCATCAGCACCCGACCACGCTTGGCCGTTGGTTGCGCAAGCCAGCAACTCCGAGTGATCCAAGATGCGGCGCAACAAGCGTAGAACAGCACCGGAGGTGCGTTGAGAGGTTAGCCCACCGCGGAAACGGGCCCCGCCGCGCGCTCTTGTGCGCGCGGTGGGTGGTGGAGCGGTGGGAAGGTCTCAGCAAAACACGCCCAGCGCCGTAGGTGCTGCACAAAGGAAACAGTGTGTCGCCCCCTCCGGGGCTCTGCAAGATTGTTGTTCCCTTACCCAGGGCTGCCGCCCTGGGCTAACCTCTCGTCGCGCCTCCGGCGCTGTCCTTACTAAACCATGTCATCATGGATCCCCTTAAACTCCGCTATAAATGCTGCTGATCGCAGCATACAGCAACTCTGGGACCGCGCTAGACTAGATACTCGCGCTAAATAAAACGAGGAGGTCCTTTTCTTGGGCTCCCTTACCAGGCGCTAGAAATCCAGGGATCTCAAATGCCAAAAAGATTTGGCCTAAGTTTTTGGTAGTTGTTCTCCTGCGCCCAAAGGTTGAGCGAGACGGTGGCCAACTCGTCGACTACGGGCACGGCCCTTCCATTCTTGGTGAGATCAATGGATTTGATGTACGTGCGGCATGTGTCGCAGGCTTCGACGCGGACGTAGTCGAACCCCTCGGCTGCAAAGACGGGCAAGCGATCCTTGTTCTCTTCGCCGCAATTGGGGCAGACGAGCCGGCGAAAGTTCCACTCTGTGGAGCATAGCGCGCAGATCAGAGACCTCTTGGCGCCGTCGCCTTCCGGGCGCAGCACCGCCACCTGAGGCTTTGAACCGCAAAAAGGGCAGAGCCGGGGTGTGCTATCCGTCACAGCGCCGGCTTTGCCGGCGAGAAATTCCGCGTACGGCTGGAGCAGCGCCTGGGCAAAGAACGCGTATTCACCCGCCAATTGCCCGCTTTCCACCTGGTGCTGCCAGATGCTCTCCAGCAGCTCCAGCCGCTCCTGCTGCGAGTCTTCCTCCAGCGCTCCAGCTGCCTGGGCAAGGGCCGAAGAACCTGCGCGCTTCACCAGAGAGACGAGCGCCGGGAAAAAAGGCAGGAGGACGGAAACGTCGCGGGTCTCCGCGGAAGCAAGCTGTTCGAAAACGCTTTTTTGAAAACGAGCGAGCTGCTGATAAAACTTCAGCAGCTCGGAAACTGCGGTATGGCTCTCAGAAAGTTCACCCGCCCGCGCGATACGACGGTCCCAGGAAGATCCCATGAAAGTTCATTTCTTGCGGCCGGACACCTTTTCATACCACAAGCGATGGTGCGCCTGCGCCCAGCGGGTGGAGACGCTGCCATCGATCATAGCCTTCATACTGCCCGGGGTCATCCACACGCTCATGTAAACATGGATGATAAAAAAGGCGATGGTAATCAGCGCGGTGGCTGAATGAATGAAGACGAAGAGCGGCAGCAGCCAATGTAGACCACGGAGCTTGGGATTCTGAGAGATCACTTCCGGAAACCACATCACGATCCCAGTGATCAGCAGGACCAGCGTGCACCAGAACATGACCTTCCAGAACAGCTTCTGACCGGCATTGAAACGACCCTGCGCGGGAACCATGTCATCGCGGTTCTGCATGTAGTACTTCATGTTCTTCTGCCACCGCTGGTCCTCGGGTATCGGCGCCATGTCGGCCTTCCACATGGAGTGCATCCAGAAGATGCCCGCCAGATAGACCAGCCCGGCCCAGGGATGCCAGAAGCGGATGGTGCCGCCGCCGCCCAGCACTGTCGCCAGCCAGTAAAGGTAAGGCGTAAACAAGGCTAAGCCGGTAAAAAGGCAGTAGCTGTAGGCGATGCCGTTGATCCAATGCGCGGCCCGCTCGGGAAAGGTGTAGCGCTCAACCTGGTCAGCCGGAGTTGCTGCGCGCGTGATGGTTCCGCTGCTCATGCCTTCTTCTCCTCTCCCGTGACGACCTTGGCGCCAAAGCGGACTCGGTGCATGAAGACGCCTAGCACGCCAACCGCCATGCCCAGCCCGCCCAGCCACTTGAGCGGGCCCTTCCACATCTTGACGAAGAACGGGACGGTAGGATCGGCAGGCAGCCCGCCGTACTTCTCGGGATTGGTGGCATCACCCAGGACGTAAATCACATGGGTACCGCCAACCCCGTCGGGATCGTACACGCCGGCATTCTTCCAGGAGGTATTGGCTTTCAGTTGTGCCACGCGTTTCTCGGCCTCAAACTTCATGTCTTCTTTGCTGCCGAAGTGCAGGCAGCCGGTGGGGCAGGCTTTGATGCAGGCCGGTTCCAGTCCCGCGCCCACGCGGTCGGAGCACAGGGTGCACTTGTAGACCTTCTTAGTGGCGGAGTTGAATTTGGGGATATTGAACGGGCAGCCGGTGACACAGTACTGGCAACCGATGCAGTTCGCCTGGTTGAAGTCCACGATGCCGTTGGTGTACTGCACGATGGCGCCGTCGGCCGGACAGGCTTCCAGACATCCGGGCTCCTCGCAGTGCATGCACTGGTCTTTGCGCATCAGCCATTGCGGGGTGCCGTCATCAGTGGTGTATTCGTTGAACTTGATCAGGTTCCAGAAGTTCCACGCTGTCTCCGGCATGGTCTGATAGGTGTTATCAAACGTGGTTTCGCGGAACTCGTATCCGTTCCACTCCAGGCAGGCAACCTCGCAGGCCTTGCAGCCGATGCAGGTGGTGGTATCCACCAGCTTGCAGACGTCGTAATCGCGAGAAACGCCGCGCCCCGGCGTGCCGCCACGGTGACCGGAGATCGCTTTGACTTCCAATGTGCCGTTGCTCATGGCGTATCTCCTTAGACCTTCTCGATTTTCACCAGGAAGCCTTTGAACTCCGGTGTGTAAGCGTTGGGGTCAATGACCGTGGGTGAAAGCAGGTTGGCGAGCGTGCGCTCGTTTTCCGGACGCCCGTCGCCAAGCCCCTTGTAGCCCCAGTGAATGGGTATGCCGACCTGGAAGGTTTCATTGCCGGCGATGGTCATCTTCTTGATGCGCTGCGTAACCATGGCCTTGCAGTAGTAGCTGCTGCGAATGCTCGACACTTTGACCTTGTCGCCGCCCTTGATTTGCAGCTTTTCAGCCAACTCCACCGGAATCTCGACAAACGGTTCCGGCACGAGTTCCATGTTCATGGGGTTGTTCTTGGTCCAATAGTGGTAGTGCTCCGTCAGGCGGTAGGTGGTGCAAACATACGGGTATTCTTTGGGATCGCCATACTTGTCCAGCGGCGTCTTGTATTTCTTCACCACCGGGCTGCTGGACTGCTTGGGATGGAGCGGGTTGGCGACCGGACTCTCGATGGGTTCGTAGTGCTCGGGGAACGGGCCATCGGCCATGCCCGCCAACGGCACAAACAGCCGGGCCAAGCCCTCAGGAGTCATGATGAACGGACCCATGTGGTCCTTGGGATTAGAATCAGCCTTGAAGTCGGGGACATCGTTCCCTCCCCACTTCCCTGTAGCCTCATTCCACCAGATCTGCTTGCGGCTGGGATCCCAGGGCTTGCCCTCCACGTTGCAGGAGGCGCGGTTGTACATCACACGACGATTCATCGGCCACGACCAGGCCCAAGTGGGGTAAACCCCCAGGCCCGAGGGGTCGTCGGTGCCCCGCCTTTGGGTGTTGGAGCCGGAATCCGGCCAGGAGCCGCAGTAGAGCCAGTTGCCGCACGATGTGGTGCCGTCATCCCGCAGCCAGGCGAAGCCGGGCAACTGCTGTCCGGCCTTCCATTCCGAGGGCGTCTGTTTCTCGTCTTTCAGGTCAGCCAGGGCCTTGCCGTTGATCTCTTTGGCGACTTCTGTCAGCGAGGGATTGTTGGGGTTGGTGTAACCCCAAGCTGCGTTCAAGATGGCGTCCGGGAACTTGCCGCCTTCGTTCTGATACAGCTCGCGGACCTTAAGAAAGATGCGGGCCAGGATCTCCTGGTCCAGCTTGGCGTCTCCCGGAGGTGGTACCGCGGCCCACTTCCACTGCAGCCAGCGCGCCGAGTTCACGAAGGTGCCGTCTTTCTCGGCAAAACCGGCGCCGGGCAGGCGGTAAACCTCAGTCTTGATGTTGGCTTTGTCTTCCGCAGTGGTGCCGGGAGCTTCCCAGAAACTGCTGGTCTCTTCCGGATAAATATCGCAGACCACCAGCCAATCGGCTTTCTTCAGGGCGTCAATGTTCTTCTGTGAATTGGGGCCAATGGCCACGCCGTTCATACCGAAGCTGAGCAAGCCCTTGACCTTGCCGTTGTACATGGCGTCCCACTGCTCCACCCAGGAGTATTTGCGGTCAATCTTGGGCAGATAGTGGAAGGCCCACTGGTTTTCTTTCTTTGCTGCGTCTCCGTACATGGCCTTCAGGAAAGAAACGGCAAACTTAGGCGTGTTGGACCAGTAGTTGAACGAATCCCATTCTTTGGGCTTGGACGCGGTCGGTGTGATGCGCTTGAGATAGGAGGCAAAATCGGTGTCCGCCGGGGCTGGTACCTTGAGGTAGCCGGGCAGGATGTCAAATACGCCGGCCAGGTCGGTGGCGCCCTGGATGTTGGAGTGTCCGCGCAGGGCGTTGACTCCGCCGCCCGCCCGCCCCACATTCCCCATCAGCAATTGATACATGGCCGCAGTGCGGATGATCTGCGAGCCATAGGTGTGCTGCGTCCAGCCCACGGAGTAGATGATCGTCCCGACCTTCTTCGTGTCTCCGTCCTTGCGGATGGAAGTCAAAAGATCGACTGCTTTAACGAAACGATCTTTGTCGATACCCGTGATGCTGGAGACCATTTCCGGCGTGTAGCGGGAATACTGCTTCTTCATGAGCTGAAAAACGCAGCGCGGATGCTCCAAAGAAAGATCGTAAGCGGTGTTAGGCGGCAGCGCCGGTGGCGGCGGAGCCGCTGGCGCCGCGCCGGGCTTCACGGCCGCTGCAACCATCTTTTTGGCCGGCGGCGCCGGAGCGCTGGCGGCGGCATCAGAAGTAGCGGGCCCGTCGCCGGCGGCGATGGCGGCAGCGGCTGTGCCGGTCACGTTTCCGCCCTCTTCGTAATTCCAGGAGGAAACGTCATACTTCATGCCGGCGGGATCGTAGCCGGAGAATAGGCCGTCTTCCGGCAGCTTGAAGCCCTTCTTCACGATCAAAGCCGCGTTGGTGTAATTGGTTACGTATTCCTTGTTGTAGCGGTTGTTCTGGACGGCGTAATTGAGCAGGCCACCCAGGAAGGCGATATCGCTGCCAGCGCGAATCTGGCAGAAGATGTCGGCCTGCGAAGCCGTGCGCTGGAAGCGTGGATCCACCACCACCAGCTTGGCGTTGCGGGTCTTTCTCGCCTCCACGACCCATTTGAAACCGCAAGGATGGTTTTCCGCCGGATTCCCGCCCATGATCAACATCATGTCGGTGTTCTTGATGTCGATCCAGCCATTGGTCATGGCGCCGCGCCCGAAAGTTGGTCCCAAACTTGAGACCGTGGGGCCGTGTCAAACACGGGCCTGGTTTTCCAGGTAGCAGACCCCCAGGCTGCGCATGGTCTTCACGACCAGATAGTTGAATTCGTTAGTATCGGTACAGCCGCCGTTGAAACCGATGCCTTCGCAGCGGTTCACGGTGTGACCGTTGGCGTCCGTCTCTACGAAGGTTTCGTCGCGCGTCTTCTTGATGTGCCGCGCAACCTCGTTGATGGCTTGGTCCCAGGGGACGTCCTCCCACTTGTCGGAGCCGGCACGCCGCACTTGCGGCTTAAGCAGGCGGCGGTCATTCAGAATGTCCTGGGCCAACGACGCTCCCTTGGGGCACAGCGTGCCGCGATTGATGGGATGATCCGGGTCGCCTTCCACGTGCACCACCTGCGTGGTAACGTTCTTGGCTTTGTCGCCGAGCGTATGAATGATCACGCCGCAGCTTACGGAACAATATGGACAGGTGGAGCGCGTTTCTGTGGTGCGCGCGATCTTTAATTCTTTCGCTTCCGCGAGAACCGGGCGGGCGTCAAATCCAAGCAGTAGCGCTGCTGCGCTGCCGGTTCCTACTTTGAAAAACTCACGTCTGGACAAGCCCATAGCAGCATCCCTCCTATAGGGCGATCAGGCCGGTGAGTACTGGGGTCGAGCGCTTGATTTTTCTTCGTATCGCCGAGCCGAAATCCGCAAATTCGGGAGAATGTTAGAACTCGCCGGTGTAAATGTCCATAGTTTTTTCAAAATGCGGTAACCATGGTTGGTTCCGCTAGGGCGGTTTCAGGGTAAGTATAGACTGCTGGTGGTTTGAAAAGTGTGCGTTGAAGAAAGCCGTTTACGTCTGTCATCCTGAGCGAGTCCGAGGGAGCGGCGCGACTGA
>WNFJ01009225.1_pt1 | contig 11630 bp, 10 predicted proteins | sample 5400461 | NCBI WGS metagenome assembly WNFJ01 (sample SAMN13153349, study PRJNA577476) | soil metagenome | isolation source: 115 cm saprolite on Douglas fir-dominated hillslope | place: USA:California | collected 2013-09-17
GGAGCGTCATCGCGTGGCGTCGCGGATGAAGCGCAGCTCCCGAGCCAGCCGGAGCGCATCGACCTTCGGATCGCGGCGCGAGTGCCCGGCGTGCTCTTCACGCATGTACTCGATGCGGCCACCGCGCGCGCGCACATCGCCAACCAGCATGTCGATTTGCTCGATCGGCGTGCGCACGTCGCGAGCGCCTCCGTAGACGAACAGAGGGGCGCGGATGCGATCGACGTACGTCGATGGAGAGAGAGCGGCGATCGTGCCGGTCTCGCTGAGCGGCATGAATTCGCGCTCCTCGAAGAACTTGCGCAACGCGCCGTCCGTTCCGCGCACAGCGACCTGGAGGTCATAGAGCGGAACGAGCGCGACTCCCGCGCGCCACAGCTCCGGGTAGTGGGCCAGACACATGAGCGTGTAGTATCCGCCGGCGCTCGCCCCCATGACGACGAGTCTCGCCGGGTCAGCCCAGGCCTGGGCGGCGATCCAGCGCGCGACCGCGGCGAAATCGCGCACGGCGCTGAGCTTGCCCACGCCGTCGTCGGCGCGTTCGTAGGCGGCGCCGAATCCCGCCGAGCCACGCACGTTCGGTTCGACAACCGCGTATCCCTCGCCGATGAGTATCGAGAGATCCTTGTCGAATCGGGCGGTCGACGCGAAAGGAAATCCGCCGTGAATCGACAAGATGACCGGCAGCCTACCCTTTGCATCCTCGGGCAAATAAACCAGCGTCGGGACCTCGAGACGGTCGAACGACGGGAAGCTCATTCGCGGGAAGCGCCTACCCATCGGTCCGCGCCGGCCCACTACCCGCGAATCCAGGGCGTGGCGACGGAGTATTCGGGGACCGCCGTCGCCGACTTTCGGGCGACTTTGATCAGCTGCCTGCGCTGAAGATGCTCCACCGCCCTTTGCACGGCTCGCTTCGACAGGCCTGTGCGGTCGGTGAGCATCTGGTAGCTGAAGAACGCGCTCTTCCGCCCGACGCCCCTCGTCGTGGCGTAGAGCCAGAGGTACAGAACGAACGACGACGGCCTCTTGTCGTGGCCGACGAGGTCGGGAAGCAAGACGTCGACGAGATGCGGATCAATCGCGAGGGAAGCCGTCATGGCTTTGAAGTATCAATCGCTATCGCCATTTTGGCTATAGTAGTCACGGCTATGGTCGGCGGGACGCCCAATCATCATCGCGTGTGTCAACTGCAGCGCGCGCTCATGCGATAACGCGGCAGTCGCAATCAAGCGACGCATCGATTCGAGGAGAGGGCTCGTCATGATCAAGAAGGTCAAGTTCGTCGGCATTCCGGTTCGCGACCAGGACAAGGCATTGGCATTCTGGACGAAGAAAGTCGGACTGCAAATCGCCACCGATCAGCCGATGGGGCAGGAGCAGCGGTGGATCGAGCTGAAGATTCCCGGAGCCCAGACGGGGCTGGTTCTCTTCACGCCGCCCGGCCACGAGTCCCGCATCGGCACCTTCCAGAGCATGTCGCTCGCCGTGGACGACGTCGAGAAGACATATCGCGAGCTCCTGGAGCGCGGGGTGGAGTTCGTGCAACCGCCCAAGAAGGAATCTTGGGGCACCTCGGCGGTCTTCAAGGACCCGGACGGAAACTCCTTCGTCATCGGCGATGCGTGAGGTGATGCTGTCTTCGACACTGAAGAAGCTTCGTTATCGGTCGGGTATGCGCGTTGCGGTGATCGGCGCGCCCGCGGGCTTCGAAGTCGAGGTTGCGGCAAACAAGGGCCTCGAGCGTGCCCAACGACTGGAAAAGAACCTCGACCTCGTGCAGGCGTTTTTCACTCGACGCGCCGACCTCGAACGTGAGGCAGCCGGGCTCGAGAAGGCTGTCGCGCCGAACGGCATTCTGTGGATCTGCTATCCGAAAGCGAAAGCGCTGGGTACCGATCTCAACCGCGACGTGGTCCGAACGACGGTCGCGAAGTGGGGCCTGGAGACCGTGGCCGTCTGCGCCGTAGATGAAGTCTGGAGCGCGCTTCGATGCAAGCGAGGTGCGGCGCCGTAAACCAGGCAAGGTCGTCTGCACCGTCGCCAGCTGGATGCGAGCGCGTGGCGAGCTACGACGCTACACGCACGTTTGTAACGCCGGGCACTGCGCCGAGTCACTACGACGAGGAGGCACATTGCGATTATGACTACACGCAGAGATTTCCTGAACTTGGCCATGAAAGGATCGGCACTCAGCGCTGCCGCGGCTCTGATGCCTGAAGGCGCGTCGGCTGCAGGCAAGGCCAGCACCGAATCGACCAGCCGCGCGCAGAGCGCAGCCAAAAGCCCGAGCCGAGGTCATTACCGGCCGCCTTTCAAGCTCGGTCTGGGAGGCGTCCCACTGGGGAACGAATTCTCTGTAGTGACAGATGAAGATGCGAACGCCATCCTCGAGGCCGCCTGGTCTGCCGGCGTTCGTTACTACGACATGGCTCCCTGGTATGGATTAGGCCTGGCGGAGCGACGATTCGGCCACTTTCTTCATAACAAAAAAAGAAGCGAATACGTCCTATCGTCCAAAGTCGGCAAACTTCTGAAAGCGTCAAAGACCGCGCACAATCGCGAGTTATTCCCCTTTTCGCCGTCACCGAACGATGTGGTGTTCGACTATACGGGCCCAGGAATCCGGCGTTCGATCGAAGACAGCCTGCAAAGATTGGGGATCGACAGTCTCGATATTGTTTTCGTCCATGACATCTCGTCTGACAATAAGCTGTTGCCGACCTCCTGGCAGGAACAGTTCAAGATCGCGACGGCAGGCGCCTTCCCCGAGCTCACTCGCATGCGTGAAGAAGGCATCATCAAGGGCTGGGGAATTGGCGTCAATACTCCAGAACCCATTCTGCGTGTTCTAGAGGTTGCCGATCCGGATGTATGCCTTCTGGCTTCGCAGTATTCTTTGATCGACCACAAGAATGCGCTGAATAACATCTTCCCTGTGGTGAGGCAGAAGAACGCCTCTTTAGTGGTCGGTTCGGCACTCAATGCCGGATTTATCTCGGGGAGTCCAAGATACAACTACGGAAAAGACTCCTACAAAATCCCCGCCGCATATATTGAAAAGCGCAGGAAGCTGCGCGAGGTTGCGGCGAACTTTGGAGTGGATTTGCGAACGGCAGCACTTCAGTTTTCTACTGCTCCTGATGTATCCGCAGCCCTGGTCGTCGGTGTCAGTACAGAACATCAGATTTTGGAAGACTACACCTCGATGCAGACTAGAATTCCGGCCGAGTTCTGGGCGGAATTGAAGAGTCAAAAGTTGATCGAGCCAAACGCGCCGACTCCTACTGGAGTCACGGTTCTTTGACGGTGCGCTCGCTCGCCGCGAAGGGAAGCATGGCATCAATCGCTTCGCACGGCCCGAAGACGACCGCCGCCACCCAGTAGCAGGACAATCCCAGGAGCAGCGTCGCGGTAAATCCGAAGTGCATCGACACGGCGATAGACAGGGCCGAACCCACCACGCTCGTCGCCCCATTGAGACCCCATCCCCAGGCGACCAACCCTGCGCCGTGGGTGTTGGCGGTGCGAACACCCAGAGGCAGGAACATCCCCATCAGAAGGCCCACCGGCGCCACCAAGCCAACGGCGACGGCAATCCGGATGACAATGGGCAACCCGAGCAGCGCTCCGAAAAGGGGCCCGAGTCCAACTGCGTACAAAAGCAGTACGGCGGTCAACAACGCCGCCGAGCGGCGCACTCCCCCTTGCAATCCGTACCGCGCCGCCAGCCATTTGGACAGCGCGCTGCCGACTCCAGAAGAGGTGAGTAACGAAGCGAGGACGACCGCCAGCGCGTAGATCGGATGGCCGAGAAAGAGGATGAACCGCTGCATCAGTCCCAGCTCCACCAGAATGAAGCCCAGGCCCAAGCAAACAAAGTAGATCAGCACGCGCGCTTTTCCGGAGCTCCATCTGCCAAGGGCATCTCGCCGAAACACTGCCAGCGGAAGAACAATCAGCAAAAGGGTGAGCCCTAAGGACAACAAAAGCAATACTTGAAGGAGCGCAAGCCCAAGGTTGTTCCGCTCCATTCCCGAAAGCCTCCCGAGGAGCCCGAGGAAGTCTTTCCCCTTCAAGCTATAGAAGAAGAACGGACGGTTGTCGGAGACCGGCGAGACGTCAAAGGGAACCGCTGCGTAAAACGCATCCAAAGGGGTCGAAAAGTACTGTTGGAGAAGTCTGTCCCCCGCGCCTGCCAGGGGGTCATACAGAACGCGCAGTTGGGATTGGCTGGTTTCACCGAGCAGCGCCTTGACCTCTTCTTCCAGGAAGGGCTCTCGTTTGAGAAGCATGGTCGCCATCCGGGAATCGGCGGCGACAAAGAAGTAGCGGTGGTGCTCGGACTCCGGAACGCCCCGCGCCTGGAGCGCTGAGCGCCCCAAGCCCATCAGCCTGAGAAACTCGATCGGAAGGTCGCCGTACCAACGGGTCATCGAGAGGGCGCCGTTGGCTTTGAGATGGTCGAAGTAGTCGCCGAATGCCTCGGCGGTGTACAAGTTGTTCTCGGACAGCGTGAAGGCACCGGCCGCCGATGCCGCCCAGGTGTCTACAAGAGTTGCCTGGATAGACGAAAAACCATCGGTTGATCTGCGGACGTAGCTTCGTCCGTCATCTACTGCAATCTCGATGCGTGGGTTTCGATAGAGATCGCCGTTAAACGAGACATAACGATCGCGCATGATGTCGTTGACGATGATTGGATTTACCTCCACGCCGATGATCCGCGGCACTTGCGCTCGCAGCGCGCTGACGACGTCTGGGCCTCCGCCGGGACCGATGATCAGGGCGGGCCCCTCTCGACGTAACGCGTAGACGAGCGCCGCCACCCTTGCCTCGGAGAATCGGCGCGGAGCTTCGTACCCGCCCGAGAAGACGCTACCCGCATACATTCGCGTCGCGGCGTCGGCGTCGATGTGAATCCACTTGTGGTCAGGTTCCCCGGGCGAAACGGTAACCCGCGAAAAAGCATTCCACTTTTCGTATTCAACCGCGCTCTCGTTGAGGAACTTCGTCCCTTGCGCGATCGGAAACGCCGAAGGACCCCTCCAAAGCGCAAATGCGAGGACTGCGATTGCGACCAACGCGCCAACGGCGATGCGGGAGGTCGAGGAAAAGCCAAGCAGCGCTCCCCCCACGGCAGTTACCGCCCCGGCAACCAGAACCGCAGAGGGCCCCCCAAGATGGGCGATCAGCGGCACGATCAGGACGCAACCCAACCCGTCGCGCGCGAGGTCGAAGGCATAGACCCGGCCGATGTGCTGCTTGGCGCTGGCGATCGCCAAGGAGATTGCAAAACCTGAAGCCAGGAAGGGCAAGGCTGTGGCTGCGTAGAGCTTGAGCAATCGGTCGAGGTTCTCACCCCGCAGCTCGACGCTGATTGGATTCTGAACGGCGACCGAAAGGGCCACTGCCGCAAGGGGAGCGATCGCCGCCGCGAACAGGCCGGCCTGCCAGGGGCGGCGCTCCTCGGTGAATAGGCCCGGAAGGAGGTAGATGGCGACGCCGCTGACCGCAATGCCCAGCAAGGCCAGCGAGATCAGCAGAAAGGCGAAGTGGTAGTACATCGTCACGCTGAAAATCCGGGTGAAGAGCAACGAGAGGCCAAGCGAGCCTGCGCTGGTCAGCGCAACTCCAAAGCAGAAAGATCGGAGCCTCATTCAGCGCGAGCGCTTTCACCGACGCGGGTGGCCCCGCGGATTCAAGGGGCCTTAGCTGTAGCCTGCGGGTTTCACGCTGTCTAGCTGCCAACGCGATCTGCTAAACGTCCCCGCGTCCACGAAGCCTTACCCGATGCGAGGGATTCGATGAGGCGTTCATTCTCTTTTTTCCGATTCGCCGCGCTCTACCTTGCGGCGCTCAGTTGCGCGCAGTCTCGCCCAGCGCTCAACGCGGGCTCACCCGACCCCGAGCGCGCGCTCGCGGTGGGCGATGCGCTCCTCGACGACGAGCTCGCCCAGTCACCGGACTTCGTCGCGCTCCTCCGTCCGCCGGGGGCGCGCTACGACACACTCGACGACGCGTCGCTTGCCGCGGTCGTTGCCCGCGACGGCCGGGAGGATGGCTGGCGCAAAGAGCTCGCCGCGATCGATCGCCCGGCGCTCGGCGAGTCACCGGCGGGGCTCGCCTACGACATCGCCACCGAGATGCTCGACGCGCGCAGGCAAGCGCGGGTGTGCCGCGTCGAGCTGTGGTCCGTGGCGCCGATGTTCCTCATCGGCAACCACCAGGCCCTCCAGGTACAGCTCGGCAACCTCGCCGACGCGCAGCCGGTCGGCACCCCCGAGCTGCGTGCCCAGGCGCTCGCCCGCTTCGGGAGCGTGCCCGCTCGCGTCGATGCGCAGATCGCCAACCTGCGAGAGGGCCTGCGCATCGGCTACGCGCAGGCCGACGTCAACGTGAAACAGGTGATCGAGCAGCTCGATCGGCTCGGCCAGGGCAAGCCCGAGCAATCGACCTTCTTCGCCATGGCGCGGCGCGATCCGGACCCGGCGTTCGGCAAGGCGCTCGCCGAGGTGCTGGAAAGACAGGTGGCGCCGGCGCTGGCGCGCTACCGCGACTTCCTCGCCGCCGAGTATCTGTCCCGCGCGCGCAAGAACCCCGCGGTCGCGGCAAATCCCGATGGCGCTTCGTGCTACCGCGCCGCGCTCCGCTTGGCCACGACCAAGGCGCTCGACCCAAAGGAGGTGCACGCGCTCGGCCTCGCCGAGCTCGCGCGCATCGAGGCGGAGATGGCCACGCTGTCGGCCAAGAGCTTCGGCGGCGCGAGCCTCAAGGCCGTCTTCCAGCGCTTCACCACCGAGCCGGCTTATCTACAGAAGGATGCCGCGGCGGTGACCGCGCAGGCGATTGCCTCCATCGGGCGCGCCCAGGCCGCGCTGCCGCGCGCGTTCGGCCTTTTGCCCACGGCAGGCGTGGGGGTCGAGCCGATCGCCAAGTTCCAGGAACGCACGACCGCGCCCTATTACCAGTTCGCGTCGGTCGACGGCTCGCGTTCGGCCACCTACCGGATCCGGCTCTACGAGGCGGAGAAGCAGAGCGTGGTGCTCGGCGAGTCGATCGCGTTTCACGAGACCATCCCCGGCCACCATCTCCAGATGAACATCGCCAACGGCCGGAAAAACCTCCCCCGCGTCGCGCGCTTCCTCTTCAACAGCGGCTTTTCTGAGGGCTGGGCCCTCTACGCCGAGCGGCTTTCCGACGAGCTCGGCCTTTACACGGACGACGCGCAGCGCTTCGGCATGCTGAGCAGCGCCGCGTGGCGCGCCTGCCGGCTCGTCGTCGACAGCGGGATCCATGCGCTGGGTTGGGACCGCGAGAGGTCCATCGCGTTCCTCCTCGCGCACACCGCGATGCCCGAGTCGCAGGCCGCGCAGGAGGTCGACCGGTACATCTCCTGGCCCGGCCAGGCCACCGCGTACATGACCGGCTACATCGTGATCCGCAAGCTGCGCGAGGACGCCGAAAAGGCGCTCGGGCCTCGATTCGACCTCCGCGCTTTTCACGATCGCGTGCTCGACGCGGGCAACGTACCGCTCCCAGTGCTCGAGCGGCGCGTCGGTGCATGGGTGCGTGAGCGCGGCGGCTGACCTGGACCAGGGCGCCCTCCAGCGGGCGTCCCCTAAAGCGCATCACTGCGGTAGAGCTCTGACGCGAAATGGTGCGGTGACGCTAGATACGAACGACATCAACATCTTCTCCGGCGGCTGCGTCTGCGGTCCGTAACAGCTCATCGGCTGGGGCACACGGGCTGAGCCGACCCCGAATCCGGCTTCCCCATAAACCTGTTCTGATCGCGCCTACCTGGCCGCGAGCCAGCGGCCGATGGCCGGCTGCGTGCGCTCGCGGAGCTCGACGTCCTGGCGCAGCCGTTCCAAGGTCTGCGCGATCGCCTGCCGCGCCTCTTCGAGAGGGTGCGCGGCGAGAAATGCCTCGGCCTCCTCAAGTTGGCGGCGCTCGATGAGCGTGCCGATCGCCTCGACCACCCGGCGCATGAGCATGGGGGCAGCCGCCAAACGCGCGTGGAGCCGCTCCCAGTCGGAGCGCAGCCGCGCCCAGCCCATCTCACGCGCCGAGCGGTTCGACAGCACCGCGCCAACGAACGACGCAGTATCTTGGAGGGGCACCTCGTCGGTGAAGGCCAGCTCGACGCCGCGCGCGGCAAGCGCCGGGTTCTCGAAGGCCGCGAGCGCGAGCAGGTAACGCCGCCGGAAGGTCGGATCAGTCTCTTTGGCGAAGAGCGCCCGGAAGGCATCGAAGCGGGCGGCCTCTCCGTGGCGCGCCGTCATCGCCACCGCCGCCTCGTGCAGGTTTTGCTCGAGGGCCGAGCGATCGCCCGCGATCCAGCGGTCGAGCCGTTCCCGCGCCTCCGCGACGACCGCCGGCTCGCGCGCGACGAGCCCGAGCGCGCGCACCGCCGCGGCGCGCCGCAGCCGCACCGCATCGGTTTCGTCCGTAGTGGCATCCCATCCGGTCGCCGCGAGCTGTTGCCGGAACAGTCCGCCGACGTACCGCTGTAGGGCGGGGCGATCCGGATCGGCGACGAGCCGATACTCGACCACGGCGAGCCGACCGACGATCTCGTCGAGCACGGCGTAGTCCTCCTCGCCGCCGAAGCGGCCGGAGAGGTCGAGAAAGGGGGCGATCTCGCGCTCGGCGGCGCGCACCAGGGCCCATTCGTCCGAAAGCAGCGAGATCCTCTCGGATGGGGCAAGCTGGCTCAGGTGACGGCCCAGCGCCGCGAGCGTCGCGGGGTCGTACGCCACACGATAGAAACCGGTCGCCCCCGAGTTGGCGACGACGAAAGTCGGGTCGCCCTCGGCGGCCAGCTGCACCTCGGCGCTCGGACCGCGAAGCAGGATGCGCTGCTCGGTCGTGCGTTCGTCATCCCCGACGCGGAGCACAATCGGTACCGGCCAGACCGTCCCGTCCGACTCCTTGGCGGCGGCGGCCGGATCCGAGAAGAAGCGCCGCTGCTCGAGCCGAAGTACTCGCCCCTGACGCGACGCGCGCACCACCGGAAACCCGCTCCGGCGGATCCACGCGTTCGCGAGCTCGATCACCGGCTCCCGCGATGCCTCGCCGAGGGCTCCCCACAGATCGTCGGCGACCGCGTTTCCCTGGGCGTGCCGTTGCATGTAGAGGCGGATCCCATCGCGGAAGCGGTCTTCGCCGAGGTAGCCTTCGATCATGCGGAGTACGGCGCCCCCCTTTTCATAAGTGATCAGGTCGAAGGCCTCCCCCGCCTCGGCGACATTGCGGATTTCGGCGCGGATGGGATGGGTGGAGCGCAGAGCGTCGAGGTGCATCGCCGCGGCCTTGCCCTGATCGAAGTCAACCCAGACGCGCCAGTCCGCTCTCCACTGGTCGACGGTCTTGTAGGCCATCCAGGTGGCGAAGGCCTCGTTGAGCCAAAGGTCGTCCCACCAGCTCATCGTCACCCAGTTGCCGAACCACTGGTGCGCCAGCTCGTGGGTCACCACCTCGGCCACGCGCTTCTTCTGCGCCAGCGAGGCGGTGGTCGGATCGAGCAGCAGCGCCACCTCGCGGAAGGTGATGAGCCCCGCGTTCTCCATCGCTCCCGCCTCGAACTCGGGCAGCGCCACCTGGTCCAGTTTTTTGAAGGCATAGGGCACGCCGAAGTAATCCTCGAGGCGCGGCAACATCTCCGCGGCGGCGTCCTGCGCAAATCCGGTGAGCGCCAGCTTCTGCGGCTGGGCGAAAGTCCGGACCGGCACGCCTCGCACCGCGATGGGCGGGTGGGCCTCCAGCGGACCGATGACCAGGGCGACGAGGTACGTCGGCAAGCGGGGCGTCTGCGCGAAGCGGACCAGACGCCTGGAGCCGAGGTCCTCTTCGCCCACGGGCGGACTGTTGGAGAGCACCACCGGGCCCTTCGGGGCCTCGACCACGAGGCGCCACGTCGCCTTGAACCCCGGCTCGTCGAAGCACGGAAAAACGCGCCGCGCGTCGGCCGCCTCGAACTGCGTCGCGGCGATGCCTCCGCCCGCCGGGTACAGTCCGCGCAGGCCTTCGGTCATCTTGCCCGTCCAGGCCAGCTCGAGCGCAGCCGGGCCGGCGGGCAGCGGCGGGGAAAAACCGAGCACCACCGTCTCGCTCACCGGCGCGACGCGCACCTCTGCATCGCGCTCTTGCCCGCCGGCACGGACCCTGGCGCGGGTCAGCTCAAGCTCCGCCGCGTGCAGGATGACCTCGTCGCAGGGGCGGTCGAGGATCAGGTCGATGCCCTCGGTGCCGGAGAAGCTGCGCGCCTCGAGATCCACCGAGAGTCTCGCCTCGTACGCGGACGGGCGAACGTGGGGTGGGAGGCGAAAGTTCTTGTCGTCGGTAGGGTGGGCCATGGCTCTCCTGATTGTCTCAGTGGAATGAGCACGCCAGCGCTCCCGAGGCAAGGGCAAACCTGCAGCCAGTTTTGGCTGGCCCAACAGAAGCCTTGAAGGCGGGCGCTCTTTTCCGCAGGCCGTACGTGCATTGCGTCCCCCCAAAGGTTGTGCGAGTAAGAAAGCAGGAGGTCCCAACGAATGAAGCGTGCCCTGTTCCTCGCCCTGGCTCTTATCTCCGCCAATACCCTCGCCACCGATGCCAAGAAGAGCCCCATCGTCGCGCGGCATTGGCATGGGAAGGTCGCGACCGCCCGTGCCGCCGAATACGATGCGTATTTGCGGGCGGCGATCGCGAAGTTTCCCTCGATCAAGGGGAACCAGGGCTACCAGATGCTTCGCGAACCGGCAGGCGAGGTCACGCACTTCTCCGTCATTTCGTACTGGGAATCGCGCGACGCCATTCACGCCTACGCGGGCGAAGACATCTCGAAGGTCCGCACGCTACCGCGCGATCCCGAGTTCCTGATCGACCCCGAGCCCAATGTGCACAACTACGATCTGGTGGTCGACGCGCGTAGGTGAGGTGATTGCGGTCGGGCTTGGCTCGACACCCGCAACGATGCTTCGCCCACGTATCGTGTTCGTTGGCAGCGTTGCTCTGGTTCTACTGGTTCTGGCCTTGAGCGCCGTGAAGCGTGATCTCACACACATGGTCATGAGGCCGAAACAAGTCGACATGCAGGCGGACACGAGGTGGCTTCCCGCGCTATGCGCCTCCAGAGGGATGGCGCTCCTGGCTCAACAAATCTCGCTGACACTACGGCAACGTTTCTGAAATACCCGGGGTGTTGGTCACGCGGAGCAGCGAGCCAGCTGCGCTCGCGTCTGCGAACAGAATTTCGCCGAACGAGCCGCCGTTTGCATCTCTGGTGAAGCCGCGGAGCAGCCCTTTCGACCCGGGCCAGCGCAACCGGGACACCGATTCGATCCCTGGGGGGAAGATTCCGAGTTGGATGCCGGCTGCGCCCGTTGCCTCGGCGACCGTCGACAGCGAGGCGCCGGAGTAGCTTCCGGTCGCGGAGAGGCCTGTGGCAAGCAGCGCGGTGGTATCGCCCACGAACCCGAGCCACTCGGCGCTCGCCTGAGTGACGGCGTCGGTCCCCGCTTCGTTCACGGCGCGCACGGCCCGGCCCGCTGGCGAGAGCACGTTGACAAACACCTTGTCCGCCGCGCTGCCCACCAAGCTCAGCGACGTGCCGATCGCTGAGGCAGCCCCGAGTGCCGGCG
>WNFJ01022964.1_pt2 | contig 11630 bp, 10 predicted proteins | sample 5400461 | NCBI WGS metagenome assembly WNFJ01 (sample SAMN13153349, study PRJNA577476) | soil metagenome | isolation source: 115 cm saprolite on Douglas fir-dominated hillslope | place: USA:California | collected 2013-09-17
CCCGTGCACGCAGGCCAGTTCAAACCGCCCCCTCGAGTCGCAATGAGTCAATCTCCCGGCGCTTGCAAACGAAGCAAAAACCGACATCATGCTCGGGTTGACGATGAGGGGCTTGCCTTGATGGGAATACGGTATGTCGCTCGGCGCTCATGATCGGGCGGTCGTCGTTAGACAAAGCGCACGATGAACTCACAGGCCCCAAGAATGGCCGCGACGAATTCCAATTCACGACTATCAGGAGTTGGCCATGGCCTTCGACGCAAACCAGTTGCTGGCGATGTCGCAAGCGGAGCTCGACGCGCTGTTCAGCGCCCACGAAGCGGGGCCGATTCCAAACGGCCAGGCTGAGGGCACGGCGATCGTCGCCCCAGACACGCCCGCGAGCGACGCGATCGCGGCGTTCATCAATGCCTCCGCCTGGAAGGGCAAGGTGTTCGACGCCAAGGACGGCTATCTGAGAAACGAGGTTGGCCCGTTTGGTCTGCGAGCAATTGTCGCGCGCGTCTATAAGGGGCCGAGCTGGCTCGACGGCAACGAGTGCATTGTGCTGGACTATTCCCAGACTTCAGTCGTCGCCTCGCACATCCGCGATGAAATCCGCCTCTTGGACGACGGCTTCTATCTCGGCAAGGTCTATTGGGACAACAAGCGGCTCATCGATTTTTGCCTCGACTTCCGGAAGACGGGCGCAACCGAGTGACGCGGTTGAAGCGGTCTCGAAGCCTTGACTGGCCAAACGCTCGGGGCGTGCGACCGTCCCCGGAAGTGGGGCGCAGGCGGCGCGACGATTCGGAACAGGGGCGCAGGGCGCTTCACGCGACGCGCGCGCTATCATGATTCCGCAAGACAATTTCATTGTCGCCGCCGAGGTCGCGCAAGATCGCGTCGCGCCGTTGCGCGCGCTGCTGGCGACGATGACCTTGCCCGGCGTGACGGGCGCGGCCGATCCGATCAACGCGCTTGCCCCGTTCGGCGCGTTCGACACGATCCATTTCGCTCGCTTTGTCGTTCTCGCCGACAACACCCTCGGCGATCGCGCGCCGTATCGGCAATTGCCGCGAGACGAGCCGACCTACCTGTGCCTGATGGTCGATTGCGACGGCGACGCGGCCGCTCTGCTCTCGCGCATGGCGAGGGAATGGCCGGCCCTCAAGCAGATTTTCGGCTTCTGCACGGACTTCGAGGCGAACGCCGATCTGGGGCGTTGGCTCGAGGCGCATCGGGTCGGCGCGTCGGCGTCCTATGTCAATTGGCTCGGGCGCAGCGTCGTGCAAGCGCGCGAGGAGGCGCGTTTGCACGAAGCTCTCCGTGACGCCCTGCCGCATGCGACAGAGCGCGAGCCGCAACCCCTGCTCCTGGAATTGCGCCGCGCGGTCGGCGCCGGCGCGCCGTTGACGCCGATCCCGCCGACGCCGCTCGACTGGCGCCTCCGGGATCTCGCGCATTTGCTGACGCCTGTCGTCGTTGCGGCGGCGTGCTTGTTCCTTTTCCCGCGCACGACGGTCGCGCTGACGGTCCTTGTCCTTCTCGTCTTCCTGCTCGCGCTGCGTCGGCACGAACAGCACGATCCGATCGTTGTCGACGCCTATGACGCGGACTGGGTGGCGAAGCTTCGCTTGGGCGAGGATCACGACGCCACCAACCAATATACGGCCATGGGCTCGATCAAGCCCGGCCGGTTTCGGCTCGGGCTCGAGCTCGTCGTCCTCTACGCCATCAATTGGGCGGCCCGGCATATCGCCACGCGCGGCGCGCTGGGGCGGATCGGCACGATCCATTTCGCCCATTGGGTTTTTCTCGATTCGCGCCGCCGCGGCTTGTTCTGCAGCAATTACGACGGCGGCCACGAAGCCTATATGGACGATTTCATCAACAAGGCCGGTTTTGGGCTGAACCTCTCGTTTTCCAGCTTTATCGCCTATCCCCAGACCGATTGGCTCATCGCCAAGGGCGCCTGGCGCGAGCAGGATTTCAAGCGGTTCCAGCGGCATCACCAGATCCCGACAGACGTATGGTACAATGCCTACCCCGGCCTCACCGCGCGCGATCTCGCGCGCAATTCCCGCATCCGCAACGGTTTCGACAAGGCGAAGATGAGCGACGACGAAATTCGGCGCTGGCTGGCGGAAATATGACGGGCGCGGGCGAATGACACGAGCCGACGTCGACCGACACGACATCCAGGCGATCGCGAGAACCGCCTTCGGCTCGCTGTTGGGCGCGAGCTATCTGCTGATGCGCGTCGTCGACGCGCCCGCCGCGAAGGCTTGGCTCGGCCGCCTCGCGCCTACCTCTCTTGCAGACCTGTCTTCAGCTGGGGTTCGCGTGCGGCTGTCCGAGGCGACGCAGGTCGCCATCACCGCCGCGGGACTGCGCGCTCTCAGCGTTGACGAACAGATTGTTCAGCGTTTCGCGCCGGAGTTCGTGGAGGGCGTGGCGGGCAGCGCGAACCGCTCGCAGCGTCTTGGCGACATCGGCGCCAACGCGCCGGCGAATTGGCGTTGGGGCGTCGGCGCGCGCGAACCGCACATTCTTCTCATGCTGTTCGCGGAGCGCGAGCGCATCGCCGCGTTCGAGGCCGAGGCGCTCGAAGGGGCTGAGCGCGGCGGCCTCACGACGCTCGACATTTTGCCGACGACCGACATGGGCGGGGTGGAGCCTTTCGGCTTCGTCGACGGCGTTTCGCAACCGATCTTCGATTGGGATCGCGCGCGCACGCCGGGCACGAGGGCCGATCGCGCGTATACGAATTTGCTCGCGCTCGGCGAATTGCTGCTGGGCTATCGCAACGAATACGGCTATCCCGCGGAAACGCCGACGCTGGCGGAGAGCGAGAGGAACGCTCGACTGCTTTTCCCGGCCTCGCATCCGCCGGGCAACCGCGACCTCGGCCGCAACGGCTCCTATCTCGTCTTCCGCCAATTGTCGCAGGACGTGCGTGGCTTCTGGCGTTGGGCGGCGGGCGAATCGGCCTGGAGCGGCGCGAGTCCCGAATCCCTCGCCGAATCGGCGGTCGGCCGGCGGCTGAACGGCGCGCCTCTCCCCGATCTCGAAGTCGGATTGGCCCTGCCCGGCGTCGACCCGCGTGATCTTTCCGTCAACGGCTTCCTGTTCGACGCCGATCCGGACGGTCTCAGTTGCCCGATCGGCGCTCATATCCGGCGCGCCAATCCGCGCACGGGCGACGCGCCCGCGGCCGAGGAAGGCGCGATCGACAACTTGCTGGTGACGCTCGGCCTAGCGACGCGCCGGCTGGGTAACCCGACCTCGTCGACCTTGCCCTGGCCCCGCAACACGACGGTCTGGCCCTATCTGCGCTCCCAGGACGACGCGATCGCCTCGGCGCGCTTTCACCGTATCCTGCGTCGCGGCCGCGAGTACGGTAAGAAAATCGACCGTGCGGCCGCGCTCGACCCCTCGACCTCCGACCCGGAGGCGGGGATTCAATTCGTTTGCCTGAACGCGAACATCGGACGCCAGTTCGAGTTCGTCCAAGGCGCGTGGCTCGCGAATGCGAAATTCGCCGGTTTGAGCGGCGAACAGGATCCGTTGTTGGGAAACCGCGAGCCGTTCCCGATTCCGCCGGTGAGCGCGGCGCCGCAGCGTACGGACAGCTTCACTCGACCCGGCGCAGAGCCGCACTGCCGTCGCGCGACCGCCGTCCCGCAATTCATCGTCGTGCGCGGCGGCGCGTACTTCTTCCTGCCGGGGTTGGCGGCGTTGAAGTGGATCGCGGGCGAGTAACCTCAAGCGCGCCGATTTCGTCGGGAGAATCGAAGGCCTCGACCATCGCGCGCTCACGCTTCGCGGGCGATGGCCTCCGCAACGCCAAACTGCTCGTCGCCCGTCGGCTCGACATGGGCCACGCTGTTCATCTTCTGCCGGAACTTCGCGAGCTCGTCATACATTCGCTTTCGCGCCCGGCTCTGATTGCCGAGCGGCCGATGGTCTGGCAGGCAGTGCCACGGATTGAAGCGCAAGTTGCGCGCGAAGGCGAATTGGTCGGGATGGTCGAATTTCTGCCGAGGGATATGCAGGGTCGCCACAGGCACGCGCGGGGAGAGCCGCGTCGGCCACAGCACCGCGTTGTTCTCGATCGGCATCAAGAACGGATCGGTCTGCAGTTGCACCCGCATTTCGATTTCGACATCCGTTTCATCGAGCGTCCGGACCATGTTGTCGCGCAGGTAATTGTCCGGCGGCCAGAATGGCAGTCCGGAAATCTTGCGCCACACTTTCGTTTTCGGCCAGAAGCTGTATTGCATCGCCTGCCCCGGCCCCAAAAGATAGGGCACGCACGAGTAAAACGTGGCGCCGAGCGGATTGGTCTGGGTCTCGTTCCACAGCGACTGCATCAGCATGTCCAGCACATGTGAGTTGCGCGGATCGAGAAAATGGAAAGCGGGCAGATGGCGCCGGCTCCAATATTGGAGGTGGGCGTTGGCTTTCACGTCGGGCGTGACGAAGGTCGGCGTGCAGACGGCGGTGAAGTCTTGAGTGTGCTTTTCATCGTCCCACAGTTTCTCGCCCTCGACGCCGATCACTTTGACGCTGATGCTGACGAAGCCGACGTCGTTGATGTCGGGCTCGATGTGCGGGCCCGGCCCTGAAAAGCGAACCCAGCAGCGATAGGTTTTCGACGCGGCGAAGAGGCCACGGCGAAAATTGTCGGGCAGCCCGCCGTGGATCGTCAATTCGCCGCGCACAAGACCGTGCGTCTTGGTGTTGCCGGCGCGTTCGAACCCCCCTTGCGGAAAATCGCGGACGAGATGGCGACGCATTTCGTCGATCATCGTCTGGGCGTCCTGCTCTTCGCCGAGCTGAAGCGTTTCCTCGGCGAGCCCGACATTCTCGCGGCTGCGGCCGAGATTGATGAGAGCCGTCAACAATTGCGCCGTGGGCGCGCGAAAGAGCGCGTTGAAAGCCGGACGCAGGAACGGCTGCTCGATCCGACGCTCGAGATGAAGAAAGATTTCGACAATGCGATGAATGAGCCTGAGAAGCATCGCAAATCCGCTGCTCAATGGTCGGCCGTGGAAGGCTCGCGGCTCAGGCGCGTGGTTTTCACCCATCGGCGCGGGCCGCAACGCCGCCGCCTCGAGCTTCGCCGCCGTCGACGCCGCAGTCTCGCACAGGCCGGCGAGAATCCAAAATTCACCCCGCCGCCAACGGGGTTGCTATTGCGCGCGGCTTTGATAAGGGGCAAAAATAATTTGGAAAACGCCGCCGGCGAATTCGGGCGGCGGGGCGCGGAACCCGCGCCAACGACCGCGTCGGGGCCGAGGAGCGACCATGCAAAACTGGAAGTTGTCCGTCGGCTTTCTCGCGATCGTCCTCGCATTGGTCGCGCCGGGCGGGGGCGATCGTTCGCTTGCAAACCCGGACACGGCGCCGCTCGACGAAGCGCAGCTTGCCGGCCGGAGCGAGTCGACCTTCCCGCAGGCGAGCGAGGACTTTTTTCGCGACATGGACAATGGCGCTAAGTTGACGCCGGAGGAGGTCCAGGGCCGCAACATGTGGCTTGTCTGGACCGGCGGCAACGACCGCTTCTGGGACAGGGTCACGAAGGACAGCCTGGCGACCTTCGATCTCCTCAAGGTCGTGACCTCGCACCCCAGGCAGAACTACTGCGACGGCAAGCAATGCGATCGCGACTCGCGCTGGCATTGGCTCGGCGCGGTCAATGAACCGTGCTTCGAAAAGCCGACGGCGCCTGATCCTCAGCGCTTCGGGCTTTGGCTCGACGTGCGCAGCGCCAATTGCGCTCCTGATCCTTTCGAGGACGAGACCAAGTATCCCGGGGTGAAGATCCGCGCGCGCGGGACGACCTTCAAGGACGGGTCAAAGCTGCCGGTCGGCTCCTATTTCGGCTACGACACCGGCATTCTGGGGTTACGCCTTTTTCCAAATCCGGATTTTGATGAAGCCGCCGAAAAACATTGGGACCCGGATCGCTATTACACCGACCCGAATTATTACAACGACCCCGATCTCGTTCGTCCGTACCGGGTCGGCATGGCGTGCGGCTTCTGCCACGCCGGACCGAGCCCGATACACCCGCCCGCCGACCGTGCCCATCCGCAATGGGCCAATCTCAATTCGACCGTCGGCAGCCAATATCTCTGGATGGATCGCGTCTTCGTTTACGCCGCCGACACGAAGAACTTTATGTATCAGCTGGTGCATTCTTATGCGCCGGGCACGATGGACACGTCGCTGGTCTCGACCGATTATATCAACAATCCACGCACGATGAATGCCGTCTACCTGCTCGGGCCGCGGCTTGCCGAGGCTAAGCTGTGGGGCAAGGAAACGCTCAAGGGCGCCCAGCTCAACAACAAGCAGCTCGACGGTTTCTTCGACCCGCCGGACACGTCATGGTCGCCGCGCGTGCTCAAGGACGGTTCCGATTCGGTGGGCGTCATGGGCGCGCTCAATCGGGTCTATCTCAACATCGGACTAGAATGGATGAGACACTTCAATCCGTTCTTCGGCGGCGCGCCGATCACGGCGATCCAGATCGCGACCGCGGAAAAGAATTCCGCTTATTGGCGCGCGACCGAGGTCGGCACGCCCGACATGGCGAAGTTCCTGGTCGCCGCCGGCCAGCCCGACCGTCTGGCTGAAGCGCCGGGCGCTCAGCAATATCTGACCGCCGACTCCGCGACGCTGGATCGCGGCAAGAAGGTTTTCGCCGACACCTGCGCACGCTGCCATTCGAGCAAATTGCCAGATGAGGCGAGGGCCAAACTCGCGCCCGGAGGCTGTTCGGGGCCGAACTATCTGACCTGTTTCAATCGCTACTGGGCCTATGCGAAGACCGACGCGTTCAAGGCGAAAATGCGCGAGATCGTCGCCGCGCCCGATTTCCTGAAGGACAATTATCTCTCGAACGAGGCGCGCATTCCGGTGACTCTGCTGCGGACCAACGCCTGCAGCCCGCTCGCCACCAATGCGATTCGCGGCAATATCTGGGACAATTTTTCGTCGGAAACCTACAAGGATCTGCCGTCGGTCGGCAAGATCACGGTGCAGGACCCGTTCACCGCGGCGCGTTGGCAATTCCAGATGCCCAGCGGCGGGCGCGGCTTCACCCGCGTGCCGTCGCTGGTCAGCATCTGGTCGACAGCGCCGTTCCTGCTCAACAACCGCCTGGGGCCGTTTTCCGACGATGTCTCGGTCGACGGGCGGATGAAAGTCTTCAACGCCTCGATCGAACAGCTGCTGTGGCCGGAGAAGCGCGAGCGCGAGAAAGGTTTTGACGGCTATATCCTGCGCACAACGGAGCGGAGTTACGTGAACATTCCGGCGCGCAGCATCCCTGTTCAACTGCAGAACCTCGTCGGCGCCTTGCCGGCGGAACCGTTCAGGAAGCTCTTCGACCAGGACGGAAATTTCGTATTGGGGCCGATCCCGAAGGGCCTTCCGGTCAACCTGGCGGCGAACTATCAGCCCCTGGCTGATGTCAGCTTCGACAAGTGGGTGACGCACGAAGTGAACTTTACCCAACTCGTCGGGAAGCTCCTCTTGAATTGGCCCAGCCTCGATTTGAACGCGCAAATGTTGGCCTGGGCGGCAAAGCTCCGTGAGCCGCTCCTGGAGCTTCTCAAGTGCCCGGATTTCGTCGTCAATCGCGGCCATTATTTCGGCACGGCCGAGTTCAACAACACCGGCGGCCTCAGTCGGGACGAAAGGGCGTTCGGCCAGGAAACGCCTCTGACCGACAACGACAAGCGCGCCCTGATCGAATTCATCAAGACGTTCTGAAAATGGCGGCGCCGCTGGCCGACGCGTTCGACTATGTCGTGGTCGGCTCCGGGGCGGGGGGAGGCACGGTCGCGGCCCGTCTCGCCGAAGCCGGAATGAAGGTGCTGGTGCTCGAGGCGGGCGCCGATCCGGCCGCGCCAGATGGCCGGGCCCCGGGCCTGCCGGAAGACTACGACGTGCCCGCGTTCCATCCATTCGCCTCCGAAAACAAGGCGATGGCATGGAACTTCATGGTCCACAATTTTGGCGATGATTCCGAGCGCCGAAGCCGCCCGGCGGGCAATCCGCCGCCCGGCGTCCTCTATCCGCGCGCCTCGACGCTCGGCGGCTGCACCGCGCACAACGCGATGATCCTCATGGCGCCCCACGACTCGGACTGGAACGACATCGCCGAGCTGACCGGCGATGCGTCGTGGCGGGCCCAGAACATGCGCCGTTATTTCGAGCGCGTCGAGGAGTGCCGATATCGTCCTTGGCGGCGGTTGCTCGCGCGGGTGACCGGCAGCCGCCTCAACCCGTCCGGCCATGGCTGGAACGGATGGCTTAGCGCGGAACGGCCCTTGCCAGCAAAAGCGTTCGCGGACTTTGCGCTCATGTGCGTGATCCGCGACGCGGTCAGAGTCGACCTCGCCGGCGCGCCGAGGACCACGCTCGCGCGCGCGAAAAGCGGGCTGAGCCGCGTCATCGAGCGGTTGGCGCGAGTCGTCATCGGAGAGGACGACCCGAACGACCGCCTCACGCAAGGGCTGCTCGGCGAAGGCCTGAGCAAGGTTCCACTCTCGACGTCGGCCGGCCGGCGGCGGGGCGTGCGCGAACGCGTGCTCGAGGCGATGGGCGAGTATGCGCTCAGCGTCGAATACGATGCGCTTGCGACGCGCGTCGTGTTCGATGCGGATAATCGCGCGGTCGGCGTCGAATATCTGACGGGTCGAAATCTCTATCGGGCCTCGCCCAACGCCAGTCGTGAAGACGGGGAGTTGAGACGCGCCGACGCGCGTCGCGAAGTCATTCTTGCCGGAGGCGCGTTCAACACGCCCCAGCTCCTCATGCTTTCGGGCGTCGGGCCGAGGGATCAACTTGCCGGCATCGGCGTCGAAGCGCGCCTTCCCCTGGAAGGCGTCGGCCGCAACCTGCAGGATCGCTACGAAATCGGCGTCATCCACAAGGCGGCGCGCCCGTGGGCCTGCCTGAAGGGCGCCGAATTCGCGGTCGGCGATCCGGCCTACCGCGCGTGGTTGCAGGGACGGGGCATGTACGTCTCGAACGGCGCCGCGGTCGCCTTTTCGTTGCGCTCAAGGGTCGCCCGGGAAACCCCCGATCTGTTCGTGATGGCTCTGCTGACGCGCTTCCCCGGCTATTTCCCCGGCTATTCGGACGAGATCCGCGCGAGTCGCGACGACCTCACCTTCGCGGTGCTGAAGGCGCACACCAACAACCGCGGCGGAACGGTGAGGTTGGCCTCCAGAGACCCGCGCGATCCGCCCCGCATCGACTTCAGATATTTCGAGGAAGGGACGGATATGAGTGGCGACGATCTGACGGCCGTCGTCGACGGCGTTCGGCGGGTCCGGAGCATGACTGCGGAGATGGAGCGACGGGGCGTGCTTCATTCGGAAGACACGCCCGGCGCTGGGTTTTCCGACGACGAGGCGCTCAAACGATTTATCCGGGCGCGCGCATGGGGCCACCACGCGTGTGGCTCCTGCCAGATCGGCCCAAGCGAGCGCGGCGGCGTTCTGCGAAGCGATTTTCGCGTGCACGGAACGCGGGGCCTGCGGGTGGTCGACGCCAGCGTCTTTCCGCGCATCCCCGGTTTCTTCATCGTCTGCGCAATCTACATGATCGCCGAGAAGGCGGCGGACGTCATTCTCGCCGCGGCATCGAATTCGAAGCTCGACAACCTGAAATAGGCAGTGGCGGCTTGCCGCGCGGCGAGGATCGAAGGACGGGGGAAGGCAATGAGCAGGATCGCTCTCGTCGGCTTGGGACTCGTCGGCCGCGCCTGGGCGATCAGCTTTGCGCGCGCCGGACATGAAGTCGCGCTGTTTGATGAGCGGCCTGAGGCGATCGACAGCGCTCTGAGCTACGTCGACGCGGTCCTGCCCGATCTCGAAGCCAACGGTCTCCTCATGGACGAATCGCAAGAAGCCGTTCGCGCGCGCATGCGCCCCGCCGCGACGCTGGAGGAGGCGCTGGGCGGCGCCAGCCATGTTCAGGAAAACACGCCCGAGGACGTGGAGGTCAAGCGGCGGGCGTTCGCCCGGCTCGATGCGGCCGCAGCGGCCGAAACCGTCCTCGCGAGCTCGACCTCGGCGATCCTGCCTTCGCATTTCACCGAGGCGCTCAAGGGCCGCTCGCGCTGCCTCGTCGTCCACCCGATCAACCCGCCCTATCTCGTGCCCGCCGTGGAGCTCGTTCCCGCGCCCTGGACCGACTTAGGGCCTGTCAGGAATCAAGTGCTTTGGTGGTCGGGTTTGATGGCGCGATGGTGTAGTTCCACTCGCCACGGAAATCCGCGGGCTGGATGTTGAGGCTATGCGAGCGTCGAGGACGTCGACGTCGGATTGCGTGAGGGCCTCGCGCTCCGTTGGTCGTTCATCGGGCCGTTCGAGACGATCGATCTCAACGCGCCGGGCGGCGTGCGCGACTACGCCGCACGCTACCAGGGGATGTACGAGCGGATATTTTCCTCGACCCAATGGCAGGCCGATTGGTCAGGGCTGGTGATGGACGTGATCGAAGCCCAGCGCCGCAAGCTTCTGCCGGCCGGCCGACTGACTGAGCGCCAGGCCTGGCGCGACCGCCGGCTTATGGCGCTCGCCGCCCATAAGCGCCGTGCGGCCGAGGACTTCGGGAATTGAGGAGGAGCGAAACATGACCGGGCCCAAACTCTTCGACCTCGCCGGCAAGACGGCTCTCGTCACCGGCTCCTCCGGCGGGCTGGGGCTGGCGATGGCGCGGGGCCTCGCCGAGGCCGGCGCCTCGATCGTTCTCAACGGGCGCGACGAAAGGAAGCTGTCGGCGGCCGCCAACTCCTTCGAGGCGACGGGCCATCGCGTTTCGGCGCGCGCGTTCGACGTCGCCGACGAAGCGGCGGTTTTGAGCGCGTTCGAGCGCTTCGACGCCGACGGCGTCGCAGTCGACATCCTTGTCAACAACGCCGGCAATCAGCTGCGCAAGCCGATGCTCGAACTCAAAAGCGACGAATGGCGGCAAGTTCTCGACACCCATCTCACCGCGGCGTTCCAGGTCGGCCGCGAGGCGGCGCGGCGCATGATCGCGCGCGGGCGCGGCGGCAAGATCATCAACATCGGCTCGCTGGCGAGCGAAGTCGCCCGCGTCACCATCGCGCCCTACACCGCCGCCAAGGGCGGCATCAAGATGCTGACCCGATCGATGGCGGCCGAATGGGCCTCGCACGGCATCCAGGCGAATGCGATCGGGCCGGGATATATCGTCTCCGAGATGACCCAGCCTTTGATCGACGACGCCAAATTCAATGCCTGGGTCAAGGGCCGCACGCCGTCCGGACGGTGGGGCCAGCCGGACGACCTCATCGGCGTCGCGGTCTTCCTTGCTTCGCCAGCCTCGGCCTATGTGAACGGACAAATCATCTACGTCGACGGCGGCTTGTTGGCCGTCATTTGAAAACCAAATTTGCACCATGTCGCCTTCGCTGGTCGCCGTCGATTGGGGCTCGTCGAGCTTCCGGGCCTATTTGATGTCGCGCGGCGGCGAACTCATCGACGAAATCGCGTCCGCGGATGGCGTCTCGACTGTCGCCAAGGGCGCTTTTCCCGACACGCTCGAGCGTCTGGCCGGCGGCTGGTTGAGCGCCCATTCCAACCTGCCGATCATCGCCT
>WNFJ01211658.1_pt1 | contig 11630 bp, 9 predicted proteins | sample 5400461 | NCBI WGS metagenome assembly WNFJ01 (sample SAMN13153349, study PRJNA577476) | soil metagenome | isolation source: 115 cm saprolite on Douglas fir-dominated hillslope | place: USA:California | collected 2013-09-17
TCTTCCTCAAGGGCACGCGCTGCCTCACGGAAAAGTGCGCCGTCGAGCGGCGCGCCTATCCGCCCGGACAGCACGGCCAGTCCACCGGCCGGCGCCGCAAGGCGTCCGACTACGCGCGGCAGCTGCGCGAGAAGCAGAAGGTCAAGCGCATCTACGGGCTGTCGGAGCGGCAGTTCCGGAACATCTTCGACCGCGTGCTCAAGGAGCCGGGCGTCACGGGCGAGGCGCTCTTGGTCGCCCTCGAAAGCCGGCTCGATAATCTTGTCTACCGCATGGGCTTCGCCGTGTCGCGCAGGCAGGCGCGCCAGCTCGTGCGGCACCGCCACATCCAGGTGAATGGCCGCACCGTCGACGTGCCGTCCTACCGGGTGCGCCCCGGGCAGGAGGTGCAGGTCGCTGCCGCGAGCCGCGAGCTGGTGCAGGTGAAGCACGCGCTCGAGCAGTTCGGGCGCGGCCAGCCGGTCACCTGGATTCACGTCGACCCCGAGAAAGCGCTAGGCAAGATGACGGAGCGGCCGACCCGCGACGCCATTCCGATCCCGGCGCACGAACAGCTCATCGTCGAGCTCTACTCCAAGTGATCACGACTCTCGATTTGACCGGACTGGTTCACCCCCACTTGGTCGAGATGACCAAGCGGGAAGACAATCCCAACGCCGCCGAGTTCCGCCTCCAGCCACTGGAGCGGGGCTACGGCTACACCCTCGGCAACTCGCTCCGCCGGATGCTGCTGTCGTCGCTGCGCGGCGCCGCGGTCTGGGCGTTTCGCCTGGACGGCGTCGTCCACGAGCATCAGACGATTCCCGGCGTCGTCGAGGACGTACACCAGATCATCCAGCGGCTGAAACAGCTGACCCTGGTGCTCGCCCCCGACGTCGATGAGGCGGTGCTGCATATCAAACACGACAAGGCGGGACCCGTGTACGCGCGGGACATCGAGGCGCACGGGGCCGTGACGGTCGTGAACGCCGAGCAGCTCCTGTTCACGTTGCAGGACGACCGCGAGATCAACGGCGAGCTGTACGTGAACAAGGGCCGCGGCTATGTCGAGGCGGACCAGCACCCGATCGACCGCACGATGCCGGTCGACGTGGTCCGCGTCGACTCGATTTACAATCCGGTGCGGCGCGCCAACTTCACCGTCGCGGAGACGCGCGTCGGACAGCGCACCGACTACGACCGGCTGACGCTGACGGTCGAGACCAATGGCACGATCTCGCCGGAGGACGCGGTGGCTTACGCCGCCGCGCTGGCCCAGGAGCATTTCCGCTACTTCGTCGACTTCGGCAAGGTCCCCATGATCGCCGCGGCGCCGGCCGGCAACGGCGGCGCCACCACCAGTCGGCTGCGGGAGCTCTTGGCGCGCTCGATCGACGAGGTGGGCCTGTCGGTGCGATCGGTCAATTCGCTCAAGAACTCGAACATCCGCACGCTGGGCGACCTGGTGCAGTACCGCGAGGACGATCTCCTCAAGGTCAAGAACGTGGGGGAGAAGGCGTTGGGGGAGATCGCCGACCTGCTGCGCCGCGAAGGCCTCAACTTCGGCATGAAGTTCGAGGAGGTGGAGGGCGACTTGAAGGTGCTCGACGAGGGGTCCGCGCCGCAGGCGCAGGCGAGCGACGAGCCGGTACCTGAGTAATGCGGCACCGCGCCAAGGCGAAGCAGCTCTCGCGCACCGCGAGCCACCGCAAGGCGCTGCTCGCGAACTTGGCGACCAGCCTGTTCCGCCACGACCGCGTCGTGACGACCGAGGCCAAGGCCAAGGCGCTGCGGCCTTACGCCGAACGGCTGATCACGCTGGCGCGCCGCGGCGACCTTCACGCCCGCCGGCTGGTCGAGCGCCGCCTCAAGGACAAGACCGTCACGCACCGGCTGTTCAAGGACCTCGGGCCCCGCTTCGCCGCCCGGCCCGGCGGCTACACGCGGATCATCAAGCTGGGCCATCGCGCGGGCGACGGCGCCGACGTGGCTCGGATTGAGCTAGTGGGTGAGTGACGCGGAGCGGCGGGGGCGGGCGCCGGGCAGTGGGGCGCGGCGCCGGACACAGCGAGGGGGACCGCAGGTCCCCCTTTTCGTTAGGCTGCCTTGGTGACGCGGTTCGACTTGAGGCAGCGGGTACACACCCGAAGCCGCCGCGTGGTGCCGTTCACGACGGCACGCACCCGCTGGAGGTTGGGATACCAGCGCCGGTTCGTCTTGTTGTTCGCGTGGCTGACGTTGTGCCCGGTCACCGGGCCCTTGCCACAGATCTCACACACACGAGCCATAGGTCGATCCGACGAAGAGAATGAACGCCGAGAAAAAGCGGCCTAAAGCTAAGCCCGGCGCTCCGGCGCGGCAACCCCGCCGCACGGCGCTCGTCACCGGCATCACCGGACAGGACGGCTCCTACCTCGCCGAACTGCTGCTCGCCAAAGGCTACGAGGTGGTGGGCGTGGTGCGCCGCACCTCGCACGATTCCTACGAGCGGATCGGGCACCTGCTCGACCGCGTGCACATCGTCGCGGCCGATCTGCTCGATCAGCACTCGCTCACGATGGTGGTCCGAGATGCGAAGCCCGACGAGGTCTACAACCTCGCGGCGCAGAGCTTCGTGCCGACCTCCTGGAACCAGCCCGTGCTGACGGGCGAGTTCACGGCACTCGGCGTCACGCGGCTGCTCGAGGCGATCCGCCTCGCGCACCCCGCCGCCCGCTTCTATCAGGCCAGCTCGTCCGAGATGTTCGGGAAAGCCTTGGAGACGCCGCAGCGCGAGACGACGCCGTTCTACCCGCGCTCGCCCTACGGCGTGGCCAAGGTGTACGGCCACTGGATCACGGTGAACTACCGCGAATCCTACGGCCTCTTCGCCGTGAGCGGCATCGTCTTCAACCACGAGTCGCCGCGGCGCGGGCTCGAGTTCGTGACCCGCAAGGTGTCGCACGGCGTGGCCCGCATCGTCAAGGGCAAGGATACCACCCTGGCGCTCGGCAACCTCGACGCGCGACGCGACTGGGGCTTCGCCGGCGACTACGTCGACGCGATGTGGCGCATGCTGCAGCAGCCCGAGCCGAGCGACTTCGTGGTGGGGACCGGCGAGACGCATTCGGTGCGGGAGCTGTGCCAGCTCGCCTTCGCCCACGTGGGGCTCGACTGGCAGCGCTACGTGAAGGTCGACCCGCGCTTCACGCGGCCCGCCGAAGTCGACACGCTGCAGGCCGACCCGAGCCGCGCCCGGCGCGAGCTCGGCTGGACGCCGCGCACCGGTTTCGCCGACCTGGTGCGGATGATGGTCGACGCCGACCTGGAGCGCCTGGCGTGAAGGTGCTCGTCACGGGCGCCGACGGCTTCGTGGGCCGCTGGGTGGTCCGCCGCCTGCTGGCCGACGGGCGCGAGGTGTTCGGCGCCGTGCGCCCCGCCCAGCCCCCGGCGCCGGCGGGCTGGGACCTGACGTCCGACGAGCGCGATCAGGTCCGCTGGTTGCCGCTCGAGCTCACCGACCCGGAGTCGGTGCGCCGCTGCGCCGCCGCGCCCTATGACGCCGTCGTGCACCTCGCCGCCGTCTCCTCGGGGCCCGACGCCGGGCGCGATCCCGGGTACACCTGGGCCGTCAACGCGGCCGGGACCGCCCGCCTGATGCAGGTCCTGGCGGAGACGAAAGGCGACGAGCGAGCCGATCCCCTGGTCCTGGTGGTCTCGTCGGGGGAGGTGTACGGCACCGCGCGCGAGCCGGTACCGCACAAGGAGACCGATCCCGTGGCCCCGTGCTCGCCCTACGCGGCGAGCAAGGCGGGCGCCGAGCTCGCCGCCCTGGAAACGTGGCGACGCACCGGACTGCGGGTCGTCGTGGCGCGCCCGTTCGCGCACACCGGGCCGGGCCAGGACCAGCGGTTCGTCGTGCCCGCCTTCGCCGCGCGGCTGCGCGTTGCCAAACGCGCGGCGGCTCCGGTCGTCAAGGTCGGCAACCTGGAGGTGGTGCGCGAGTTCCTGCACGTGAAGGACGTGGTCGACGCCTACGCCCGCCTGCTCGTCAAGGGGCAGCCCGGTGAGATCTACAACGTCGCTTCGGGGCAGCCCATCACGCTCGAGGCGTTGTTCTTCAAGCTCGCCGGCTTGGTGGGCGTGCGCCCCCTGCCCGAAGCGGATCCCGAATTGATGCGCAGCACCGACCTCCCCTACCTCGTGGGCGACGCCGCCAAGCTCTCGGCTGCGACGGGCTGGGCCCCTCGCTACTCCCTCGACGCCACCCTGCGGGACGTGCTCGATGCCCAAGCGGACTGACCTCGAGCACATCCTGCTGCTCGGCTCCGGCCCGATCGTGATCGGGCAGGCGGCGGAGTTCGATTATTCCGGCACCCAGGCGGTGAAGGCGCTGAAGGAAGAGGGCTACACGGTGGCCCTCGTGAACTCGAATCCCGCGACGATCATGACGGATCCGGAGCTCGCCGATCGCACCTACATCGAGCCGATGACGCCGGAGTGGGTGCGCAAGGTGATCGAACGCGAGCGACCGGACGCGCTGCTCCCCACGATGGGCGGCCAGACGGCCCTGAACCTCGCCATGGCGCTGGCCCAGGACGGCACGCTCGAGCGTTTCGGGGTCGAGCTCATCGGGGCCAACGCGCGGGCCATCGGCATGGCCGAAGACCGGGCTCAGTTCGCGGCCGCGATGCGGCGCATCGGCCTCGCGACGCCCGTGGGCCACACGGTGGGCACCCTCGCCGCCGCGCTCGACGCGGTGGTGGAGATCGGCTATCCGGCCGTGATCCGGCCGTCCTTCACCCTGGGCGGCACCGGGGGCGGCGTGGCCTATAACCGCGCGGAGCTCGCGGAGCTGGTCGAGCGCGCCCTCGCGCTCTCGCCGTTACACACGACGCTGATCGAGCGTTCCGTGCTGGGGTGGAAGGAGTTCGAGCTCGAGGTGATGCGCGACAGGCGCGACAACGTGGTGATCGTGTGCTCGATCGAGAACGTCGATCCCATGGGGGTGCACACCGGGGACTCGATTACCGTCGCGCCCGCGATGACGCTCACGGACCGCGAATACCAGCGCATGCGAGACGCGGCGATCGCGATCATCCGGGAGGTCGGCGTGGAGGCGGGGGGCTGTAATATCCAGTTCGCCGTCAACCCGACGGACGGGGCCATGCTCGTGATCGAGATGAATCCCCGCGTGTCCCGCTCCTCGGCGCTCGCCTCCAAGGCGACCGGCTTCCCCATCGCGCGGATCGGTACCAAGCTCGCCGTCGGCTACACGCTCGATGAGCTGCCCAATGACATCACCCGCACCACCCCCGCGTCCTTCGAGCCGGTGCTCGACTACGTGGTGGTGAAGGTACCGCGCTTCGCGTTCGAGAAGTTCCCCACGGCGGATTATCGCCTCACCACCCAGATGAAGTCGGTGGGCGAGGCGATGGCCATCGGCCGCACCTTCAAGGAGGCGCTGCAGAAGGGGCTGCGCGCCCTGGAGACCGGACGACCGGGGTGGGCGGTAGGCGCGACGCTCGCCGACGACCGGCTCACGAGTGACTCCCCCGACGACCTCCGGGTCGCGCTGCGCACGCCGACCCCCGAACGGATCTTCCAGATCAAGCGGGCGCTCGCCGCGGGCCTCAGCGTCGAGGCGATCGCCGCGGCCACGGGCATCGATCCCTGGTTCCTCTACCAGATGGACGACCTCCTCGGGGCGGAGCGCTGGTTCGTGGGCCTCGCCCAGGTCGGTGCCACCGAGCTGCGGCGCATGAAGCGCCTGGGCTTCTCCGACCGGCAGCTCGCGACGCTGCGGGGGGAAACGGAAGCCGCGGTGCGCGAGGAGCGGTGGCGGCTGGGCGTCCATCCGGCGTACAAGACCGTCGACACCTGCGCCGGCGAGTTTCCCGCCGCGACCCCCTACCTCTACGGCTCCTACGACGAGGAGAACGAGTCCGAACCGTTCGGGACCGCCGGGATCGTGATCCTGGGGAGCGGTCCCAACCGCATCGGCCAGGGGGTGGAGTTCGACTACTGCTGCGTGCACGCGGGGCTGGCGTTCCGCGAGCTCGGCTACAAGACGATCATGATCAACTCGAACCCCGAGACCGTCTCGACCGATTTCGACATCTCGGACAAGCTGTACTTCGAGCCGCTCACGCTGGAGGACGTGCTCGAGATCGTGCGCTGGGAGCGCCCTAAGGGGGTCGTCGTGCAGCTCGGCGGCCAGACGCCGCTGGCGCTCACCAAGCCGCTCGAAGCGGCGGGCGTGCCCATCCCCGGCACGCCACCCGACTCGATCGACGTGGCCGAGGATCGGGCGCGCTTCGAGGCGCTCGCCCGGCGGCTCGGCATCACCCAGCCCGCCAACGGCACCGCGCGCTCGGTCGAGGAGGCGGTCGCCGCGGCGCAGCGCATCGGCTATCCCGTGCTGGTGCGCCCGTCCTACGTGCTGGGCGGGCGGGCGATGGAAATCGTCTACGACGAGGCATCGCTGCGCGGCTACTTCGAACGCACCGTCCCCGTCGCCCTCGAGCACCCGGTGCTGATCGACCGCTTCTTGGAGGACGCGTTCGAGGGCGATGTGGACGCCATCGCCGACGGCCGGCGCGCCGTGATCGGGGGCGTGATGCAGCACATCGAGGACGCGGGCGTGCATTCGGGGGACTCGGCGTGCGTGCTCCCCCCCTATCTCATCGGCGACCGTCAGGTGGCGGAGATGCGCCGCTCCACGCTGGCCTTCGCCCAGGCCCTCGGCGTGGTCGGGCTCATCAACGTCCAGTACGCCATCAAAGACGGGGTGGTCTATGTACTGGAGGTGAACCCGCGGGCCTCCCGAACCGTCCCGTTCGTGAGCAAGGCGACCGGGGTCCCCCTCGCCAAGCTGGCCGCCGCCGTGATGTGCGGCCGCACCCTGGACGAACTGGGCCTTCCCGATGAGCTTCCGCTGCCCGGCGTGGCCGTCAAGGAGGCGGTCTTCCCCTTCACGAAGCTGCCCGGAGTCGATACCATCCTGGGCCCGGAGATGCGGTCCACGGGCGAGGTGATGGGGCTGGCGGACAGCTTCGGGATGGCGTTCGCCAAGGCGCAGATCGCGGCCGATGGCAGCCTGCCGCTCACGGGGGCGGTGTTCGTCACGGTGAACGATTCGGATAAGCCGACGCTGGGCCCGATCGTCCGGCGCTTGCACGAGCTGGGGTTCCGCATCCTCGGGACCGAGGGAACGGCGCGCTACCTGCGGGCGCGTGGCATCCCCGTCGAGCGGGTGGCCAAGGTGCACGAAGGGCGGCCCAACGCGATCGACCTCATTGTCTCGGGCGACGTGCAGCTCCTGATCAATACGCCGCTCGGCAAGTTCACGCAGGCGGACGACTACGCGATCCGGCGCGCGGCGCTGATGCACCGGGTGCCGTACACGACGACGATGTCGGCGGCGAGTGCCGCCTGTGACGCGATTATCGCACTGCGCAGCCGTGCGGGCAGCGTGAGGAGCCTCCAAGAATGGCACGAAAGAACGATCGAAAAGCCGTCGCCAGCAGCCGCAAAGGCGCTGGCGGCAAATCGCACGCCGGCCGGCCGGCCGTAGCGAAGCGCGCCGCGCCCGCGGGCAAGCCGAAGGCGGCGCCCGCCCCCAAGGCGTCGGGGAAACCGGGAGCGAAAGCCGTCGCGCCGCCACCGCCCGCCCCCAAGGTGAAGTTCCGGGGCCGCGTGCTCGAGCAAGAGCCGCTGGCGCGCCACACGACGTATCGCATCGGCGGACCCGCCCGCTACCTCGTGCAGCCGGCCGATGCCGACGACGTCGCCAAGGCGCTGGAGCTGGCGCGTACCCGCGACCTTCCCTGGCTCGCCCTGGGCCTCGGGTCCAACCTGCTCGTCAAAGACGGCGGCTTTCCGGGCGTGGTGATCAAGCTGGGGAAGGGCATCGACCGGTTCGAGATGAAGGGCGCGACCGCGATCGTGGGCGCGGGACTGCCCACGCCCCTCCTCGCCCGCCGCACGGCGGAGGCCGGGTTCGCGGGGGTGGAGCGCTTCATCGGGATCCCGGGCACGGTCGGCGGGGGCGTCTACATGAACGCCGGGGCCCACGGCGCGGAGTTCGCCGAGATCCTTACGGAGTGCACCGTGATGGACGCGGCAGGAAAACTCCGCCAGGTCCCCCGCAAGCAGATCTCGTTCAAGTATCGCAGCTCGAACCTCGGCGCCGTCATCGTGCTCGAGGCGAAGCTCGCCCTGATCGAGGAGCCGCCGGCGAAGCTCAAGGAGCTGCAGGCACGGCTGCTGCGGTGGCGCAAGGCGGGCACCCCCTTCGACCTGCCGTGCTGCGGGTCGGTCTTCAAGAATCCCGGCGGCCCGCGCACCGCGGGGGTGCTGATCGACGAGGCCGGCTTGAAGGGCTTCACCATCGGCGGCGCGCAGGTGTCGCCGCTGCACGCCAACTACATCGTCAACACCGGGACCGCCACGGCGAGCGACGTACTGCGGGTGATCGACCACGTCCGCAAGACCGTCGCCAAGAAGACGGGCGTCGAGCTCGAGCTCGAGGTGAAGGTCGTCGGGTCCTAGATGGCCGACTACTTCGTCCATCCCTCGAGCTACGTCGACGACGGGGCGCGCATCGGTCGCGGCACCAAGATCTGGCACTTCTGCCACGTCATGCCCGGTGCCGTGATCGGCGAGCGCTGCAATCTGGGACAGAACGTGGTCGTCATGCCCGGCACGCGGATCGGGAACAACGTGAAGATCCAGAACAACGTCTCGATCTACGAGGGCGTGACCCTCGAGGACGACGTGTTCTGCGGACCCTCCTGCGTGTTCACGAACGTCCTCAATCCGCGCAGCCACGTCCCGCGCCGCGACGAGTACCGGCCGACCCTCGTGAAGCGCGGCGGCTCGATCGGCGCCAACGCCACGATCATCTGCGGCGTGACCCTCGGCGAGTACGCCTTCATCGGCGCCGGCGCCGTCGTGACGTCCGACGTCCCCGCCTACGCGCTCATGGTCGGCGTCCCCGCACGGCGCGTGGGGTGGATGTGCCAGTGTGGCGAGCGGCTGTCCCCGGCGGGCGGCCGCGCCGTGTGCGCCCGCTGCGCCACCGGCTACGAGGAGGCGAACGGCACGCTCCGTCCGACGGCGCCCGCGCGGCGCGCCGGCTGATGGCGGGGACGCCCGCCGGGAGCCCGACGCCGTGAACGTGCCGCTGCTGGACCTCGTGGCGCAGCATCGCACCATCCAGGATGAGATCCTGCCCGCTGTCCAGGCCGTCATCGCGTCGCAGCAGTTCATCATGGGCCCCCCGGTCCCGCAGTTCGAAGCGGCGCTGGCGGCACTGTGCCACGCGAAGCACGGGATCGCCTGCGCCAGCGGCACCGACGCCCTGCTCTTGCCCCTGAAGGCGCTGGATTTGAAGCCCGGGGATGAGGTCATCACCACGCCGTTCACGTTCTTCGCGACCGCCGGGACCATCCACAACACGGGGGGCACCCCGGTCTTCGTCGACATCGATCCCGACAGCTTCAACATCGATCCGGGAGCGGTCGAGCGGGCGATCACGCCCCGCACCCGGGCGATCGTGCCCGTGTACCTCTACGGCCAGATGGCCGCGCTCGAGCGGCTCCTGCCCGCGGCGGCGGCGCGAGACATCAAGGTCCTCGAGGACGCGGCGCAGGCGATCGGCGCGCGACGCGCCATCGACGGCGCCTGGCGCGTGGCGGGAGAGCTGGGCTGGGCCGCCGCGCTCTCGTTCTTTCCCAGCAAGAACTTGGGGGCCTGGGGCGACGGCGGCATGATGGTGACCTCGGACGACGGCCTCGCCGAGCGGCTGCGCCGCCTGCGCACCCACGGCGGCGCCAAGCAGTATCACCACGACGAAGTCGGCACCAACTCGCGGCTCGACAGCCTCCAGGCCGCCGTCCTCCTCGCGAAGCTGCCCCACCTGGCCGCCTGGTCGGCCCGCCGGCGCGAGCACGCCGGCTACTACACGCGGGCGCTCGCCGAGGTGCCGCAGGTGCGGCCTCCGGTCGTGGAACCCGCCAACGAGCACATCTTCCACCAGTACACGCTGCGCGTCGAGCGGCGCGACGAACTGCAGGCGCATCTGAAAACGCGGGGCATCGGCAGCGCCGTCTATTATCCCCTGCCGCTGCACCTGCAGCCCTGCTTCCGCCACCTCGGCTATCAATGCGGCCGCTTCCCCGTCGCCGAGCGCGCGGCGGGCGAGGTGCTGTCGTTGCCCGTCTATCCGGAGCTCACCACCGCGCAACTCGATTACGTGATCGACGCGATTCGCGAGTTCTACCGGTGAATCGCGTCAAGCTCGGAGTGGTGGGCGCCGGGATGTGGGGCAAGAATCACGTCCGCACCGCCGCCGGCCTCGCCGAGGGCGAGCTCGCGGCCGTGTGCGACACCGACGCCTCGGTGCGGACGCGGCTCGCCCGCCAATACCCAGGCGTCCACGTCACCGGGGACGTGACTGACCTGCTGGGCCGCGTGGACGCGGTGATCATCGCCGCGCCGGCCGCGACGCACGCGTCGCTCGCCCTGCAGTGCGTGGCGGCGGGGAAGCCCTGCCTCGTGGAGAAGCCGTTCGCGCTCGCCACGCGCGACGCCGAGCGGGTGGCCCAGGCGGCGGCGGAGCGGCAGGTGCCCGTGCTCGCGGGCCACCTGCTCCTGTTTCACCCGGCGGTCGAGCGGCTGCGCGCCCTGGTGCTCGCCGGAGAGCTCGGGAAGCTCTACTACCTCTACGGCCTGCGAGTAAACTTGGGGCAGGTACGCGCTGACGAAAACGCCTTGTGGAGCTTCGGCCCGCATGACGTGTCGGTGGCGCTCTTTCTCCTGGGGGAGCCGCCCGTGCGGGTCACCGCGCAGGGCAAGAGTTACCTCCAGCCCGGCGTCGAGGACGTCGTCTTCTTGACGATGGAGTTCGCCAGCGGCGTGCTGGCGCACGTGCAGCTGTCGTGGCTCGACCCGCATAAGGAGCGCAAACTCACCGTGGTGGGAGCGAAGCAGATGGTCGTGTTCGATGACATGGAACCGCGCGAGAAACTCCGCATTTACGACAAGGGAGTGGATCGGCCGCCGGAATACGGGTCGTACGGGGAGAGCCTCGCGATCCGCGAGGGCGACATCTTCATCCCCAAGATCCCTAACGCCGAGCCCCTCGCGGCCGAGCTGGCCCACTTCGTCCGCGTGGTGCGCCGCACGGAGCCGCCGCGCGCCGGCGCCGAGGACGGCGTGGCCGTGGTGCGCGTGCTCGCCGCCGCCACCCGCTCGCTCGCCGCGGGCGGCACCCCGGTGACGCCATGAGCCGCAAACGAACGCCCACGCGCGCGGCACGCCGCGCGCCGCCCCGAGCCGCGACTCCCCCGACCTCCGCCGCCGCGCCCGCCGCGCCCGCCGCGCCCGCCCCGCCTGCCGCGCCGCCGGCGCCGGCCCGCCCCGCGCCCCTGAGCCCGGCCGAGCTGCTGATCGCCCGGGCGCAAGATCGCTCGGCCCTGATCGGGATCGTGGGCCTCGGCTACGTCGGGCTGCCGTTGGCCCTCGAGTTCGCGCGCGCCGGGTTCCGCGTCCTCGGCTTCGACGTCAACGCCGCGGTCGTGGCGGGACTCGCCGCCGGGCGCTCCCACATCCAGGACGTGCCGAGCGCCGACGTGGCGGCATTCGCCCAGGCGGGCAAGCTCGCCGCG
>WNFJ01581350.1_pt1 | contig 11630 bp, 12 predicted proteins | sample 5400461 | NCBI WGS metagenome assembly WNFJ01 (sample SAMN13153349, study PRJNA577476) | soil metagenome | isolation source: 115 cm saprolite on Douglas fir-dominated hillslope | place: USA:California | collected 2013-09-17
GCCAACGCTGCCTGCCACGCCGCTCGCCGAAACACCCCCAGTAGGAGCACCACAGTCAGAACTGGTAGGGCTGCAACTAAAAAGGACAGCCCCAGACTATTGCCGACCGGTGTCAGCAGTTGATGGAACATAGCGCCCCCTTGTTCTTCTAGTTGTCGATGACGGTTGTTTTGCTCGGCTGCCCGTGATGGTCAGCTAAATCGGAAATCCTCGGGTTCCAGATCGATCGGCCGCCCGTGCGGTGTGCGATCGGCCGCGTGGCCCCACGCCCGCCGGTACCAGGTCAGCTCTTCGATCGAGCTCGCGCCTTTGGCTGCGACCAGCATCTCGAGGGCCGTGAGCCAGTGACGGTAATAGGTATCGCCGAGGTCAGCATCGCCCGCGGCTTGTGCCGCCCCGATCTGCGCAGCCAGTGCCTGGGCCCATTCGGACCACCTGAAGAGACCTCGCTGATGCAAGGCGAGCGTTATTGCGAACGCCTGCGCCTCTCATGGCTCGCGAAACACGGGACTACTGCGGTCTCGCGGCTGGCCAGGAAGATCAGCGGGTGCGTCGTTCATGACAGAGGCACCAAATACGGCTCCCATGCATCGATCGACACGCTTTGGCCCCGAGCGTCGTCACTACCCCACAACTCACGCGCGTTGAAAACGACCGTGTAGAGCCACTGCGGCTGCTCGCCGAGTCCTTGCGCGTGTGCGTCCGCGAACACATGTACGCCACGTACCTGGTCAATGCGACCGATCTTTCCTCGAGCGTAACCCGGCAGGCGCGTATGGTGGCCAACCTGGGCAGCGCGCATCCGCACCCGGTCACCCACCGCAAAACGCGCTCGTGCGATGGGTGACCGCTGCGTGGGTGATCCCTTGGCTAACACGCCCGGGACGTCAGCCGCTCGCAATACATGAAGCCCCGGCCGTGGTGGTTGCAGCATCCGGCCTGCGGCGATCTCGTCGGGGCCGACCAGCTCGTGCTCTATCAACAACCTTTCCAGGGCTCTTATCCAGATTTCGTAATAGCTCAGCGAGCGGTACTCAGGCAGCGTTTCACGAGCACTGCGGCTCATATCGAGGTTCCACGCACCCACCGCGCCTATCGCAAGAGTCAGCGCCAAGACCTGTCACTCCCAGGGGGCATGGAACAACTCACCCTCCGGCTCACGGACAATTCGGCCGTGTTCCTCCTGGCCACCCAAGTCTGCGTAAGATTGATAGTTCATGAGCGACTGTTTGGAGCCTGCGGCAGTCCCGTGCCGATCATCGAGTCCCGCGTAACCAAGTCCGCGAGTCGGTCCTCGGACATGTTTTCCGTCCCTGGGGGGCGCCGCGGTATCACCAAATAGCGCACCTCGGCCGTCGAGTCCCAGACACGAATTTCGGTCGATTCAGGCACAGTGACACCGAATTCGCCCAATACGCCGCGTGGATCCCTTACCGCACGCGCGCGGTAAGGCGCGCTCTTGTACCAAGTCGGAGGCAGCCCAAGAACCGGCCATGGATAACAGCTGCAGAGGGTGCAGACGACCATGTTGTGACGCGACTCCGTGTTCTCGAGCGCAACGATGTATTCGCCCTGCCGGCCCGCATGCCCCAGCGAGGCAATGGCGGCGGTCGCATCCTCCAGAAGCCATTTGCGAAAGACCGGATCGACCCACGCCCTTGCGACGACGCGCGCGCCGTTGCGCGGGCCAATCTTCGTCTCATAAGTGTCGATCAGGACATCCAGAGCCGCAGGATCGATATACCCTTTCTGGGCAAGCACCGTCCGCAGCGCCCGGACACGCAGGTCCATCTCGGCGAGCTCGCTACGCTCGTGATCGGGATGCGGGTCGTGAGTCACATCAGTATTCATTCGTAGCCTGCGACTTGAGGCTTGAGCGGATTGAAGTACAGGCGTAACCCCTGTGCAAGGAATTTCATACGCTCCCTTGAAAGATCGCGTCTGGTAGCACTGTGCGAGGATCTTTAGCCGCGCCGCCGTCTGCCCTGTTCGATGCAATGCGGCCCACCCTTCTGCATGGACACGAACGCCCGCCTGCAAAGCACTCCGCTGCCAAGCGGGGCGTGACTCCGCGAACGGCCCCGCGGTCCCGTCGCCTTTTTCCGGGGGCCGGAGCGGCTTGACAGTGGCATGCCGCATGGTAATACTACCGGTATGAAAGTAGCAGTCTCCATACCGGATGAGGTCTTCATTGAGACCGAACATCTGGCGAAACACCTGAAAGCGTCGCGTAGCGAGATCTACAGCCGTGCCCTCGGTGAATTTTTGGGCCGACATGCGCCTGACCGCGTGACGGAAGCCATGAACGAAGTGATCACTGCGCTCGGTGATAAGCCCGATGCCTTTAGCCGACGTGCAGCACGTCGTGTCCTGCGGAAAGTTGAGTGGTAATTGAGCAGGCTGAAGTCTGGTGGGCCGATCTCGATGAACCCACCGGGTCCGAAGCCGGGTATCGCCGACCTGTCGTGGTCGTGCAAAACAACGCGCTCAACCGCAGCCGCATTGGCACAGCGGTGTGCGTTCCGCTGACGAGCAATCTCAAGTGGGCCGACGCTCCCGGCAACGTGCTGTTGCCGCGTTACGAAACGGGCTTACCTCAAGATTCCGTCGCGAACGTATCGCTTATCGTGGCTTTGGACAAGCAGCAACTCACGCAGCGGGTGCGTAAGCTCCCGGCGCGGCGCTTCCAGCTAATCCTTGCGGGCATTGACACTGTCCTCGGCCGCTGAGCATGCGCTGCAAGCTCATGCCCGCAAGCGCCGCAGGCGTGGGACAGTCTGGGACACTTCGACAGTGACTTTGCGTGATATCGCGTGACATCACGTGATACCAAGTGCCCGTTGCAATTGGTAACTCGGCTCGCATATGGTTGATCTGTAAGCCCCCAACCACCGTTTCACACGGCAGGGGCCACTGGTTCGATCCCGGTACCGCCCACCAAGATTGTTAAGAACAGTAGAACAGTAAGTTATTCACCTCCAGCTCGACTCGCCAGCCTCTCAATCAAGCTACTTTATGGAGCTATGGGCTGAAAGCCCCGAAAATTACCGTATTCATCGAGGGGAGTGGCCCATCGGGCGGCAACGGACACTCCAGAGTCGACGACGGTGTGCAGGCGGGAAGTAGTTGCTGGTGGCATGCAGGTTCAGGTGGATGGGATATACCTCGCCCGGCTTGAGCTGAGAGTTTCTTTTCAAAGCCCTCCCGGTAACGCGCGCGAATGATGCCTTCCTGGACGTTATAAGCCCTCCCGTCCGGACAGACGTCCACTAGCTTCGCGGTGAAGTCCGTGTCCTTCGCAGATGCGATCACATACAGGGTGAGGTCTATCGGTCCCGTGATTTCGATCCCGCAAGCGATCGTGACAGGTCGCTTACGACCCTTCGGCGACGGTCACTGATCTCAAGCCCCTACCACCCGTTCCACACGGCGGGCGTCACTGGTTCGATCCCAGAACCATTCCGGTCAGCGGCGACATATGCATCGCGGCGGAGCACCACATTTGATGTGCGCCACTGTCAAGGAGGCCCGTGACAACCGCCATCAATGCGAAGGTCGGCGCGGCCGCGAGCGATAGCCAGTCGGCCGCGCGGAAGGCCACAAGTCTCCTCATGATGTCTACCATCATTCTCTCCCGGCTACACGGGCTTTGGATCCTTCCCGTCAGGTCTATGTGTGGCAGGAGGAGCCAGCCGCCGGCGCTGTCTTCGCGGCCGGCGCAGGCCCGTAGCGGTCGTGGTGGCGCACCCACGCCATGGGCCCATCGCGCTCGTCGCGGCCCTTGGGTGTGAGATCGAGCAGGTTGTAGGTGCCCATCATGGCCTCCACGCCGCGCCTGTAGGTCGAATAGGTGTGGAAAACTTCCCCCGCGTCGTCCTTGTAGAACACGCTGATGCCGGGCAATTCGTCGCACTCGAAGGGCTGCATGCCATAGTTGTAGTAGACCTGCCCCTTCGCATCCTGCGGCGTGAAGCTCACGTGGAAGTCGTAGTTGAAGTCGCCACCGAACGAAGACACCCACTTGAACTTCCAGCCCATGCGCTGGCGAAAGCGTTCGATCTCGCTCAGTGGCGCGCGCGAGATGGCGACAAATGTGACGTCGCGATGTGCCAGATGCACGTTCATGCCGTCGGTGTGGTCGGCCATGAAGGAGCAGCTCGGGCAACCTTCCTCCCACCCCGGGCCTAGCATGAAGTGCTGCACCATCAGCTGGCGGCGGCTCTCGAAAAGATCGGCGAGCGTGCGCGCGCCCTCGGGTGTGTCGAAGGTGTAGACCTTGTCGATGCGCACCCACGGTAGCGCGCGCCGCTCGCGGGCAACCTGGTCGCGTAGGTGCGTCAGCTCCTTCTCGCGCGCCAGCAGCCTCTTGCGCTCGGTGACCCACTGCTCCTGGGACACGACGGGATGGTTCGTTATGCTCGATTTGCCCATGGTTGTGTTCATGATGCGCCGCACGGCGCGAACCCTTACGCTCGCTCCCCGCCTTGGGGGTCACTGCCCGTCTCCGTTGAGACAGGCTACGCAATCTGCAGCGAGGCAGGGAGTAACAAGATCGTCGTGATTCCCGCCAGCGGCCGGAACAGCGGCTTTCAGGGTTTGCTCTCCTTGATCTTGGTTTAGGCCGCGTTGCCAGGGACGAAGGCAGCGAACTGCCGCTCGAGCGCCTTGGCTGCACCATTCCGCCAACCGTCCGAGACCGACTGGGATGCCGGATCGGGGAAGATGTCCTCCTCGCCCCCGCTCGAGTCCATCGAGTATCCCGCGCGCCGCGGACTCGGTCGTCGCCTTCGGGATGTCGAAGCCGCGGTTCATGTCTGTGTCGACGGGACCCACAACCACCCCGTGCACCTTGACTCCATCGCCCGCGAGCAGCGCGCGGAGCGACTGCGCCAGGTTGAGCGCGGCTGCGGCGGAGTCACCGGTTCTATCCCAGGACCGCCCGACAGTTTAGACCGATCTTGCAACAGGAACCGGAGAACGCGCGTCGCGTTCCCATCTCTGGCCCCGCCTGCGTCCAGACGATCGGTCCACCGTGCCCGGTCAGCGAGCGGCTCATGCGGGTAAGCTCCTCCGGCAGGAAATTGCACTGGCGGGCCATTCGCAGTGAAATACGCTGAGCCGAATCAAGAAATCGTCGCGGCGATGTCACCTGTCCCGACAAAGGGACCGCCGGCCGTGCATCATGGTAGCCATACAGGATTGGAGAATCAGATGCATGCAGTCGCAGCCATACTGATGGTGCTCGCGGCACCCGTCGCGCTGGGCCACACCGCCGAGGAGCTCGCCGCCAAGAACGTCGAAGCCCGGGGTGGGATTGACAAGCTGCACGCGATCGAGTCGCTGCGCTTCTCCGGCAAGATACTGGTCAATGGCGGCACGATCGAGCTCGGGTACCTCGCCCTGCTGAAGCTCCCGAAATCGGTCCGCTATGAGGCCGCGCTGCAAGGCTTGACCCAGGTGCAGGCGTATGACGGTACACAGGCGTGGCAGATCAATCCGTTCTTCGGTCGTAAGGATCCGGAAAAACTGTCCGCCGACGATGCCAAAGGGATGGGCGAGGATGCGGCGGATTTCGCAGGCACCCTCGTGGACTACAAAGCCAAGGGCTATACACTCGACTATCTGGGTACCGAGGACGTCGATGGCACCCAGGCGCACAAGCTGCGCGTGACGCGGCCAAACGGCGACGTCACCTACGTCTATCTCGATCCCGATTACTTCCTCGAGGTCCGCGCGGTCAATCGGCGCATCGAGCACGGCGTGCCCCACGAAACGGTCATCGACTACGGCGATTATGAAAAGGTGAATGGTGTCTACTTCCCGTTTGCGCAGGAAGCGGGCCCCAAGGGCTCCACCAATCGCCAGAAGGTGCAGTTCGACAAAGCCGAAGCGAACGTCACCGCCGACGATGACCTGTTCCACTTTCCCGCCGCGCGCGCCGGCGCCGCTTCCGCCAGGTAAGGTTCAAGGAGAAGGCTGATGCGAATTGAGCTTGCGGCATGGACGTGCGTGTTCGCGTCGGGTCTGGTCGGCTCCGCCTTGGCCGCCGATGCCCCGCCAGGGGCCGGCGGCGCGACGGTAATCGATTCCGGCACGATTTCCGGCCTCGGCGCACGTAACATCGGCTCGGCCAGCATGAGCGGCCGGATTTCCGCTCTCGCCGGCTACACCGATCCGTCCGGTAAGGTCACGCTGTTCGTCGGCGCGGCGAGCGGAGGGGTGTGGAAGTCGACCGATGGTGGCACGACTTTCAAACCGGTCTTCGATGAGCAGCCGGTGCAGTCGATCGGAGCGATCGCGCTCGATCCCTCCAATCCGAAGAACGTCTGGGTGGGCACCGGCGAGGCCTGGACACGCAACAGCGTGTCAATCGGCGATGGCATCTACAAGTCCACGGACGCCGGCGAGACCTGGACGCACGCGGGCCTGCCCGACTCCGAGCGCATCTCCGCGATCATTGTCGACCCGCGCTCGGCCGATACCGTCTACGCCTGCGTGCCAGGCAGGCTGTGGAGCGACTCGGTCCAGCGCGGTCTCTACAAGACCACCGACGGCGGCACCACCTGGCAGCTGGTACTGAAGGGTTCCAATCTGTCGACCGGCTGCGGCAGTATCGCGCTCGACCCACGCCCTCCGCACGTGCTGTTCGCAAGCCTGTGGGACTTCCGGCGCAAGGGCTGGACGTTTCGCTCCGGCGGCGACGGGCCGACCGCGCCGTCCGGTAGCGGCTTGTATCGCAGTGCGGACGGCGGAAGGAGCTGGACCGAAATCACTCCGCAAGCCAACAAAGGCTTCCTGCCGAAGCCTTACGGGCGCATCGCGCTCGCATTGGCGCCCAGCGATTCCAACACGGTGTACGCCTTCGTCGAGTCGACCGACTCGGCGCTATTGATCTCGCATGACGGTGGCACCACCTGGGAACGCGGCGACAAGAGCCAATGGATGGTATGGCGACCGTTCTACTTCGCCAAACTCATCGTCGATCCGCACGATGCCAAGCGCGTCTATAAGACCGACGGCTATCTCATCATGAGCGAGGACGGCGGCAAGAGCTTCAGCGCCGTCGGCGGGTTCGCCGGCATGCACGGCGATGTGCACGACGTCTTCATCGCGGCGACCAACCCGAAACACGTGTTTGCCGGGGACGACGGCGGACTGTGGATCTCCTACGACGGCGCCAACAAGTGGTGGAAGACCGATAATCTGCCGATCTCGCAGTTCTACCACGTCAGCCTCGACAACGCCGACCCCTACCACGTCTATGGTGGCCTGCAGGACAATAGCTCCTGGGTCGGCGACTCCGCCTATCCGGGCGGCATCACCAGTTCCCGCTGGGAAAATCTGTTCACCGGCGACGGCTTCTGGATGTTCGCCGATCCCTCCGATCCTAACTATGTCATTGCCGAATACCAGGGCGGCAGCATCGGCCGCGTCAACGTGCGTACCCACGAGACGCGGGACATCCAGCCGAAGCTGGGTGCGGTGGATCTTAAGCGCTACACCAAGCTGCGGTTCAACTGGAACACGCCGATCGCGCTGTCCCCGCACGAGCCGGGCACGCTTTACATCGGCGCGCAGTTTCTGTTCCGCTCGCGCGATCACGGCCAGAACTGGGAGCGGATCTCGCCGGACCTGACCACCAACGATCCGCAAAAGCAGAAGCAGGAACAGTCCGGAGGTATCACCGTCGACAATTCAGCGGCGGAGATGCACACCACGGTTTACTCGATCAGCGAGTCGCCGCTGGCGGCCGGGGTCATCTGGGTCGGCACCGATGACGGAAACCTGCAGCTGACCCGTGATGGCGGGCAGCATTGGGACAATGTCGTCGGCAATGTGCCGGCTGTTGCCAGGAACTCCTGGGTGAGTTGGGTGCAGGCGAGCGCCTTTGCGCCCGGCGGCGCCTATGTCGCTTTTGATCGCCACACTTTCGGCGACATGGCGCCGTACGTTTATGCGACCAGCGACTTTGGAAAGTCGTGGCGGCCGCTGCTCACCTCGCAGGATTCCAAGGGCGTGCGCGGCTACGCGCACGTCATCAAGGAAGACACCGTCGATTCGCAGCTGCTGTTTCTCGGCACCGAGTTAGGACTGTGGATTTCGATCGACGGCGGCGTGCATTGGGGTGGGCACCTTCCCGCCGTAGCGGTGCGTGATCTTGCGATTCAGCCTCGCGACAATGACCTCGTGCTCGCGACGCATGGCCGCGGCATCTGGATCGTCGATGACATCACGCCGCTGCGCCAGCTGACGCCGCAGTTAACCTCCCAGGACGCGGCCTTCGTGTCCGCGCGCCCCGCGCAGCAGCGCATCGAGGCGAGTGGTGGTTGGGCCAACGGTGCCGCCGCCTTCGTCGGCGACAATCCGGCCAGCGGCGCCGTGATTACCTATTACCAGCGTACCCGCCACCTGTTCGGCAAGCTCAGGATCGAAGTGCTGGACTCAAGCGGGGCGCTGATCGACGAGCTGCCCGCGAGCACCCGCCGCGGGCTGAATCGCGTGGTGTGGACCATGCACCGGCGACCGCCGCATGTCCCGCCGGCCGCGCAACTTGCGCAGGCCGGGACGCAGGGGCCGCGCGTGCTGCCGGGAACCTACACGATTCGCCTTCACAAGAACGACAGCGCCTACGAAAACCCCCTCACGATCGGCCTCGACACTCGCGTCAAGTGGAGCCTGGAGGACCGCAAGACGCAGCATGAGGCGGCGATGAAGGTGTATGCGTTGTTCAACGATGAGTCGGCGCTGTTCGCGCGCATTGCCGGCATGCGGGAGCAGGTTGCGGAGGCAAGCAAGAGCCGGCCGAAGGGAGATGCTCTCCTGCGCCAGCTCGCGGACGTTGACGGCAAGCTGGATGCGATCAGGAAGAAGATCGTCGCCACCAAGGAGGGGGGAGCGATTACCGGGGAGGAGCGGCTGCGGGAGCACACCGATCAGCTTTACGGTGCGATTACGTCCTGGGATGGGCCACCCTCGGCATACCAGCTCGAAAATATTGCTGCGCTGCGGACGCAGCTCGGCGAGATCGAGGGGGAATTCACCCGGGTCATCTCGAACCAGTTGCCGGTGCTCAACAATGCGCTGAAGAGTAAGGGCGCGGCAGCCCTCTCGGTGCCGCCGCTGGCGGGCTTCAGCGACCGCGAGCCAGGCTCTGGCGGGGTTGCGGTCAACGGGCGGCATGACCCCGATGCGGCTCGCGGCGTTCAGGTGCCGAGCAATCTGAAGCTGTGGAATTGAGAGCACGCCGCCGAAGTCTGTTGATCACATGCACCAGCGCGCAACAGACTCCACCGCCGTCTCCGCGGCACTGACCTTCCCCTTCGAAACAACGCCGGCATCAGGCGAGGCGCTCGAGGTCGCCGCGGGCGTGCGGTGGCTGCGCATGCGCCTGCCCATGGCGGGCCTGAACCACATCAATCTCTGGGCACTCGAGGATCAGGGCGGATGGACGCTGATCGACACCGGCATGCAGACCGCCGACACGGCGGCCGATTGGCACAGTGCCTTCGCCGGCCCCTTGAGTCGGGGGCCGGTGCAGCGTGTCATCTGCACCCACATGCATCCCGANNAACACGATTGCCGGCTGTGGACCACGCGCCTGGAGTACGTGACGTGTCGCATGCTGGTGGCCGATACCGGGCGCGAAGCGCCGGCGGACGGCGTGCGCTTCTATCGCGGCGCCGGGTGGGATCACGAGGCGCTCGAGCATTACAAGGCGCGCTTCGGGGGCTTCGGCAAAGCCGTGTACACGCTGCCGGACAGCTACCGGCGAGTCATCGACGGCGAGGAACTTGCGATCGGCGAGCGGCTGTGGCGCGCGGTGGTGGGCCGCGGGCATTCACCGGAACACCTGTGCCTGCACTGCCCGGAGCTCAAGGTGTTGATTTCCGGCGATCAGGTGTTGCCGCGCATCACGTCCAATGTCTCGGTGTTTCCGACCGAGCCGGATGCCGATCCACTGAGCGAGTGGCTCGAGTCTCTCGCGTCCATCAAGCGGCGGGTTCCCGACGACGTCCTGGTCCTGCCCTCGCACAACGAACCCTTCCGCGGACTGCACGCGCGCCTCGATGCGCTCATCGCGGGGCACGAGGAGCGCCTCGCCCGTGTGCGCGAGGAACTGACCCAACCGAAGCGTGCAATCGATGTGTTCAGCGCGCTGTTTCGCCGCCGCGTGGGCATCGAGATGCTGGGCATGGCGACCGGCGAGAGCATCGCACACCTCAATTGCCTTATCGGGCGGGGCGTCGCCGCACGCGACGTCGATGCGGCGGGCGTGGCCTGGTACCGCAGACTCTGAGACCGCGGAAGCTGCAAAGAACGCGCGCCGCGCCAGCGCGTCCCGTAAGATTCCATCATGCAGGACCACACGCTGACCACCGTCGCCGAGGAGTCAGGCTTCAAGAAGACCGGTCGCACCGATGAGGTGACGCGGCTCTGTGCGGCGTTCGCGGCCGCCTGGCCGCGTGCGGTGCACAGCTTAGAGTTCGGGCGCTCCGCCGAGGGGCGACCCATGCGCGCGCTCATCGCCTGCCGCGCCGATCCGCGCAAAGTGCCGGTACTCATGCTCCAGGGCGGCATCCATCCCGGCGAGAGCGACGGCAAGGACGCGGGCTTCATTGCACTGCGCGAATTGCTCGGCGAGACCGCGGCTCCCGGGGTGCTCGAGCGGATCGCGATTCTGTTCGTGCCGGCCTTCAACGTGGATGGGCACGAGCGTTTCGGCCGCTGGAACCGGCCGAACCAGAATGGCCCCGAAGAGACCGGCTGGCGCACCACCGCGCAGAATCTCAATCTCAACCGCGACTACGCCAAGGCAGACGCGCCCGAGATGCGGGCGATGCTGGGACTGATCCGCACCTGGGATCCGCTGGTGTGCGCCGATCTGCACGTCACCGATGGGGCGGACTTTCAGCCCGATATTTCGCTGCAGGCGGAGCCGATCAACCAGGGCGATGCACACCTGTACCCCCTGGGGCGCGAGCTGCGCGACGCGCGTGCGCGTGACGCGCAACACTATCGTGGGTCTCGCAGAGCTCCTCGCCGCGCACGGCGTTGAGTGGCGCGAGCGCGCTCTGCAGGCGGATGCCGCGGCTGCTCGCCTGGGCGGCACGCAGGTGGTGCTCGACGTGCTGGTCGAGACGCACTCATGGAAGGACTACGCGACGCGGGTGCGCGTCACACGCAACACCATCGTAGGTCTCGCGGAACTCCTCGCCGCGCACGGCGTCGCGTGGCGCGCGCAGGCACTGCAGGCGGACGCCGCAGCCGCTCACCTGGGCGGCGCGGAGGTGGTGCTCGACTACAGCTCGGGCTGGCGCGAGACGGCGAGCGGCGGCCGGCTGGACGCGGGGGGCGCCAGCGGCACGGGGCTCATCGACTTCAAGGGCTACGCCTACACGCGCAAGCCTTCACCCATCTCCGGCGAGCCGGTGACCGTCTATGACTCCAAGACGCCGCAGATCTGGCGTGTGCCGTTTCGCGATCGTATTGCGCCTTCCCTGGTCGTGAAAGCGCCGCTGGGAGGCTACGTGGTGCCGTGCGCGTGGGCGCAGGATATCGGCGCGCGGCTCGTGCTGCACGGCATCGCCTGCGAGCCGGTGCGCGCGCGCAGCGAGGGCGTGCGCGTCGAA
>WNFJ01341171.1_pt1 | contig 11625 bp, 8 predicted proteins | sample 5400461 | NCBI WGS metagenome assembly WNFJ01 (sample SAMN13153349, study PRJNA577476) | soil metagenome | isolation source: 115 cm saprolite on Douglas fir-dominated hillslope | place: USA:California | collected 2013-09-17
CTGTGAGTTGGATAGACCTGCCGCATCTACAGGCATCAGGGTGCTCCCGCGAAGAGCGCGTCATAGGCTTAATTTCTTCGGGGGGAAGGTTCAATATCCTGAGGCAACCGCAGAATTTGTTGTCCGCACGCTGACGATCTCTATAAGGTACGTCCGTTTCCGTCTGGCGCCGACGTACGACCAAGTCGACGATTTGGTCCATGAAGTCTTCCTGGCGGCGTGGGAAAACCTCCCGAGCTACCAGGGGTCCCGGAGAATTTCTGCTATTTCCAGAATGAAATCGGCCTGTCTGCTTTCCCAGAGGACGAAATTCTAGAAATGAGTAGCGGAAATTACTCGGAGCCCCCGGGGTCGTCGCGATGGGTTCGGGTGGTTCACTCGCTCCTCCGACCATTCCTTCTGGGGGGAACCGTCCCAGGGACGGCCTTGTGTGGCGGCAAGGAAAAACGTAAAAAAGAACAAACGTGGAACCCGAAGGTGGTATGTCTGTTGGGGGAGAGGTCCAAGTGGTTGGGAAGTCTCGGGACGTTACGAAGATGACGAGCTGACGTTCGTCATATGAAGAACCAGTTGCTCTGCCAGCCGAACTTTAAACGCCATGTCAAAAGTCGTCGCGTATGAGCCTTTCAGTCAGTGTTTCCGGTCGCGATACCAAATATGATTCGGTTCGTTGCAGCAGGATCTCTGAAAACAGAGACTATGCTAGTGCACGCTGCTCGGGAATCGGGCAATCCCAACCTGCGGGCCAGCAATTTATTCCGATAACCGACATCGTGGATAGTCGAGTAGTCGATGGCTCGGAAATTCCAGATGCGACGTTCACAAAAATCGAAAGGCGGACCGGCGGACCGCCTTCAACTGTTGGACCATGTTCGCTCCAGCGCGGTTACTGGTGATTGACCGTGAGTATGCTGCCGAGTACTGGGAACCGCACACGTGGCACCGTGTGCCGCTGCGGGCGCTGATACCTTCGCAGTCGACACACAAAATCGCGGCTCTCAAACTAACGACGTTGACACCGTCCGTTATGTCCCTACCTCATCGGCCGCGTTCTCGGGACGTCCTGCATCTGGAATCATCATTGCTCCGTTGTTTTGTACGTCAAGCTAGAACACATCAAGGCATGGAGATGCCTTCAACTGAATCAATCATTTCCATAACGTATATGCGAGTCCGACGACCGAAATTACTATCAGGATCAACGAGCCGATGTACCACCAGTCAGCTTTGCTACTATTTGCCACGTCTTCTCGGGCCACTCCTCCCGGGGTGGCGGATTTCGTTGTTCCTTGGTTAGATAAAGTGTCTGACATTTTTCCTCTCCTCCTGCCTGCCTGTTTCTCTGCAATCTAGAAGACCGTGCTCACCCATGGCGGTAGTTACCTTGCTCTGACTTCAGCCCGCCCTTGGTTTGTCTTCTCGAGGGTCAACGACCATCTGCGCGCCAAAGTTATTTCACCGGCTCGATCTGTCCACTCCCCATGTCACGCTCACGAACCATCTCTTGACGAGGCCCAGACTTCACCTTGGTTTCCAGGCGAAGACACATTTCCTCGGGGGCTTTCTCACCACATTCCCGCTCTGTCCCGGTCGTGCCTGTTATGGAAGCATTCGCTGGGCCAACCGGACTTCGGGACAAGTGTTTTGTTTGCAATGGGATGCGAGGCCGGCGCTTCAAGACGGGCGGGGGGCGTTCCACACAGTGCCGTGTCGGGAGGGAACAGCCTTAGGCGAAGGCTAGAGGGGTTTCAGAATTGGGGGTAGAACTGCAGCAGCTTGCCTGCGGCGGATGAAGTCCAGAATCCTTTGGGGATTCACGCAGACCTGAGCGCCGCAGACCTGAAAGGCCTGCTCCACCGGTTTTGGGCCGCCGTCAACTTCCCAGGCCGGGCGGGCCGGGCTCGCTGTCTTGGGCAGGCTGAGCGGGTTCGGAGCCGGGTTGTCCCCCGCCCGGTTCATCGAGGTCCTGCAGTTGGTCGTGTTCGGTACCTTCTTTTGCGCCGGTTTCGGCTCTGTTCTCTCGCTCGCTGTCGCGCTCCTTATCGCCATCACGATCGGGCCTCTCCAACTCAGGCCGCAACTCTCGCGTAGGCCGGGCAGGCTCCGGAGCGGAATTCTCTCCGACGCGACCGGAAAAGCCAGGGCCCACTAATACTGGCATCCCAAGGTCGCTCGTAGACTTGATCTCGACTAATCCTTCTTGGACGTCCACCTCAGTCACGTTATGCCGATTGACTTCCACCAGAAAGCGGGTACCGCGAACAGAAATCACGGCACTGGGCGTACCAATTTGAAAGGGCGGGGCGCCCCCCATGCGTTTTTGCACTTCCGTGCGTATGCGCCCAATGATCAGCTGAAGGTATCTCCAATCGGCCCCCGTAGGATTTGTGAGCACAACTCGAGTACGTGGCCGCACCAGAACTTCGCTGCCATCCTGCAAATGAAGCAAGATCCTCCCCTCTTCGGTATTGACGATCGTAGCTGGCGGCAAGGTGAGCCCGCGTGTGGGAGAGATCGGTCCTTGCGCTGGAGTCTGCAGCTTCACTGTCCCCTTGAAATCAGAGATGGTCGCGCCTGCATAGGGCACGCTGGTAGGGATTGAGGAAGATTGCTGCGCCCATACCGGACAAGTCATCAGGATTATGTAAGCAAGCCGCAAACCAATTTGCGTTCGTCGGTTGTGGATCATAGTAGCGCCTCGGAAGCCACCTTGGAACCTATGGGGAGGATCAAGCGGAAGCACGTCCCGGAGGCCGCGTCACTGCTGACTTCGATTCGACCTCCATGCTGCTCCGAAATTCTCTTAACGAAAGCGAGGCCCAACCCCCAACCGGGTTTCGTATCGGCATGTTGTGAAGCTCGATAGAACGGCTCAAATAATCGGTCAAGTTCTTCGCTGGGGATTGCCGGACCGGGATTGTACACCGCAAATTCCATCGTGTCCGGATTGGAGAGTACTCGGAGTACGACTTCTGATTCCGCAGGACTGTATTTGATGGCATTACTAAGAAGATTGAGCAGTGCGCCCGAGACCAGAGGCTCGTCACATTCCGCGAAAGTGACACCCACCTGATTGTCGATTCTCAGTCGAATTCGGGCCGCCTGCGCCAACGGCTGCAGGATTTGGTTGACGTGCTTCACTACGTCGGCGATGTCGATAACCTTTAATTTGAGCGGCCGTGAACCGGCATCCAGGCGCAAGACCTCAAGGTAGGCGTTGATCATGGCAACCAGTCGCCTGGACTCACGGAAAATGGTGGCGGGAGCCTCGCTGTTGGTAGATTTTTCCGGATAGCGCATCAAGAATTCTGCAAATCCCTGGATCGCGATCAGGGGCGTCCGCAACTCATGAGTTACGAAACTGAGGGCCTCCGCACGGGCCAGATCTCGTTCTTGGCGCGCGCTGATGTCTTCCAGAAGCAGCATGACTGCACCCGACTCAGCTTGGGAAACCTGGGGAAGGCGAGCGGCGCGAACCCGCCACAGACCGTGTTTGAACGAGGATTCCTTTTCCAACCACAGGCTGGGCTCTACGGTCGCCCGCGTAAGCTCATGCCAACCTCCCATCAAGTCTGCAAATGCGGGCAGATTGATGACCTCTTCTATGTCCTGCTTCTTACAGAACTTATGCCAACTGGCGTTGTCGAAGATCAACCGGCCGTCAAGCGTAAAGACTGCTAAAGGCTCCTCCATGGTCCCAATCAGAGTCTCATCGAACGTGTAGAGCGAGACTAACTCGTCCTGCAATCCTCTTAATGTGTTAACTTTCCAGTGCAAATCCGAGCGGGATGGGGCGGCGCCCGAACCAAGTACCCTGTTCGAAGCAAGGTTTGGGCGACCTGAATTAAAAAGTTGTTGCAGGTCTCTCAGTCTGCGAGTGATGGCGCGATCGACAAGGATCAGATTCTCCAACTGGGCGAGCGGTGCCGCCATGACTCCGGCCACCAGCAATGGGCCATAATGGAAGAGCAGATTAAAACGGACAAACAGAACGTAACCTGCAGCAAATACTGCCAACAGCGTTGCTGCCAGCAGAATCAGACCTCGCGGCCCGGGCCAGCGCACCACAATCCATAACAACAGCGTGCTCAAGCCGCCCAGCAAGAAAACCTGCGCAGCAATCCCGAATTCTTGTACCTCTTTGCCTGAGAGCAGCGTGTCAACGACGTTGGCATTTACTTCAACTCCCGGCATCGGGATCTGGTTGCTGACCGGAGTAAACAATCGGTCGCTTATCTCCGTAGCGCCAAACCCCAAAAGGACGACTTTGGCTCTGAGCTGCGTACCATCTTTGCCCTCAAGCAGGTCGCTTGCAGAAAGCGCGACGAAAGGAGGCGAGGCCTGACCGGTTGTAAGTTGATGCCGATAGTTGATCGTAAGATTTCGCGGAACAATGCGTTCCAGCCTTCCGACCGGCTCAGTTGCGTCTCGAGTCCCGGCGCCAGTTTCCATTCGCATCAATTCGGGCCTGGCGATTTCAGCCAGCTTGAGAGCAAAAGCGAACCGCGATCCCTCAACGCTCGGCTCCACGATGGGGATTTTTCGGCACACACCGTCTGCGTCAAGTGTGGCTTGCACATGCCCGACAGCCGCGGCGTTTCTGGAAAAGACCGGGAGTGGATCCACCCAGAGGCTGCCCGCAAGCGAACCGGAAATCTTCGAAGCCAGAACGACATTGTGAGCGCCCGCAATTGCCTGGGCCAGATCCGTGTCATTGGATTTGTCTTCAGGCTCCGGCAGAAGAATGTCGATTCCGAGTGCCTTCGGTTGAAACGAGGCGATGGCGCGAACCAGCTGTGCCAAGTCGCGCCGGGGCCAGGGCCAGCGTCCGTAACGAGCGAGGGCTTCATCGTCGATCAACACCAGTGCGACAGCGGTCGAGACTGGCTGCGCACCACGCATGCGGAAATAGAAATCGCCGAGTCTTTGATCGAGGCTCACGACGGGGAAGGCTGAGCTGAATAGCAAAATCAACACGAGCAGGGCAAGAACCAGCCTGAGCCATCGCCGGAGGGAGAGCGGTTGGTCAATTTCCTCATCTGAAGCGAGCTGGCTCATGGCTTGTCCAAGTGCAGGTCAATTCCCATCCGGCGGGCTTTGTCATAGAGAGTCTTTCGCTCAATGCCCAGTGCCCGAGCTGCCTTGGACTTGTTGCCGTTTGCTTCTCGCAGAACCCGCACGATGTGCTGCCGCTCGACCTCCTCTAACGTCGCTGCAGTTTTCTCGGAAACAGCATTTTGAGTTAAGGAACTTCCAGATTTCCTTTCTCGTTCGATATCAGCGAGCCCGATCTCTCCGGAGGCACAGAAGATGGTTAGCCGTTCTACCAGGTTCTCTAATTCACGAACATTTCCCGGCCAAGGCAGGTGCGTCAGTAAGTCAAGCGCTTCGGCAGTGATCAGAACGTTGCGCTTGTTGCGCTGATTCGATGCTTTCAGGAAGTGATGAACCAATAAGGAAATGTCTTCTCGACGTTCTTCAAGCGTGGGCAACTGAATGGTTACCACGCTGAGCCGATAGTACAGATCTTCCCGAAAGCTTCCCGATCGAATCAGTGTGCCCAAATCGCGGTTTGTGGCAGCAAGTATACGAACGTCAACTTGGACTTGCTTATTGGAACCGATTCGACGGATCTGTTGTTCCTGCACCGCCCGCAGCAGGTTTACCTGAAAGCTGGGCTTCGTCTCCGAGATTTCATCGAGGAACAGCGTGCCTCCGTTCGCAGCCTCAAACAGTCCGGCGCGGCTGTTATTGGCCCCCGTAAATGCACCTCTTTCGTGCCCGAACAGCTCACTTTCTAAAATGTTCTCGGCAAAGGCCCCACAATTGACAGGCACGAACGGCATTGACGAACGATTGCTGTGCGCGTGAATCGCGCGGGCTACTAATTCTTTCCCGGTCCCACTTGCGCCAACGATAAGCACGCTGGCGCTGGCAGGAGCGACGCGGGCTACGGCACGGTATACCTCCAACATCTTCGGACTGCGACCAATGATCGAACTGGCGGGCTGAGATTCTTTCTTTTCATCGCTCTCGACCGACGCCCGGCGGCTGGCTTCGACTTTCCGCACGAGTGAGAGCAATTCGTCAATCATGAGAGGCTTGCCCAAATACTCTACGGCTCCTCCCGCAACTGAGCGCGCCGCGGTCTCAACCGTGGCGTGTGCCGTCATAATTACGCAAGCGCACTCTGGTTGGAGAACTTTGATGAGGTCGAGGACGTTCAAACCGTTCGCCGTGCCCAAGTACAGATCGATCAGCGCCAGGTGAACGGGACCTTGCCGCAGTATGCTCTCGGCGGATTCTACATCAGCTGCCATCGCGCAACTGTAACCCTCGGCCGATAGTACCGAGCGCAAGAATGCCCTTGCAGACTCGTCGTCGTCCACCACCAGGATCCGGAATTCCTTGGACGTCGCTCCCGCGAGGGATGCGTCCGCTCCGACCAGGTTCATGTTTCGAATTGGATTTCCGTTGGCTGTCATGGCTAGAACTCGTAGCCCAATGTGACGCTAGCCCAATTGGCCTGAAACGCACCCGTGCTCTGCGCCACCAGCATTCTCGAGTAGTCGATCCCCAACCGCCATTGCCGTATCGCAATCCGGTTCCGCAGAAGCAGCTCGCCAGCTGGAGTCCAGCTGCCGCTTGAAATTGACTCCACCCCACCGCGGCCAAGATACTCGGCGCGGAATACCCTGCCTATCCTGAAGCGAATGCCGGCTTCTGCCAGGTGTCGGCGATATTCATCGGGACTGAAGTAACCGTGATTCAAGTCCACGAGAAAGTGGTCATGAGAGAACTCGTAGCCCGCTCCAAGCGCGAATCGCGAGCCTCCGGTCCAGTGAATGATTTCCGCTCGCTCGCGCTCCGCCCGGTTTCCGTCTGAATAGTTCTCCTGCGAGAAACTGGCCCTGATTCGGAGGAGTTTGGGGTGCCAATCGAGGCCGGCATGCCAGCCCTCGGCAAACAGGTCGAATTGGGTGGAATTAAATGTGGGGGAAACGGGAGTACCGGAGTACCCGCCGAACAGATCGAGGCGGCTGTACGGGATCAATTGCAGATCGCCGCCATACACCACCCGGGTACTTTGGTCGGCAAACCGGACCGCTCCTCCCTCCGCACTCACCGCCAGAAACTTGGTCAGCCGGAACTGAAGCTCATCGGCGCCCGTTAACACGTTTGCTTTCGGGCCGGTACCATTCCATAGCGATAGCTGGCTTAACCTCAAGCGGCTTTCCACAAACCGATTGATCTGATATTGCACAAGCTGAGTTGAGAGCAGCGACCGGTTACCAGCTGAGTCAGCAAAGAAGGATTCACCAGCCTGTAGCAGATTCGCTCGTCTCTCTGTTTTGTCCGAAGCTGTTCCCTGCTGCAACTCCGCACGATCGTTCGATTCCTGTAACAGAATGCTATTGGGATGGAGGGCCAGTGCTTGCTGCAATTCACTTTGCGCTTCCCTGGTTCGCCGTTCCCGCAACAAATTGCGAATCAGGCCCAACGCGGCCGCTTCGTCATTCGCATCCGCGGCGAGTAACTCACGGTAGAGCCGATCAGAATGCTTGTAATCCTCGCGGTAACCCAGAATGAGAGCCAACTCTAGCTTGGCATCCCGGTTCGACGGGGCTTTGCGCAATACAGCATGCAAAATGCTGACGGCACGCTTGTCGTTTCGGTTGAGAACGTACTGGCGCGCTAATTCAATCTGCTTTTCGAATTCGGCGCCAGGCTGCTTCCCGTCCTGTGGTACCCCTGAACCCTGGTCGACTCTTTGATCCTTCGCAGCATTCGTCGAATTGCTGTGCAGCGACATGACCGCTGGCGCCTGGGCGAACCCAGTGCCCAATGGGAGGAGCATCACCACTGCCAGGGCCACGGTTGCGCGAATGTCGCTGCTACCTCTCATCTCGTTTCATCCTCTGCACGGAAGGACCGCCTTCCACCTACCCCTGCATCGCCATCACCAAATTGGAAAATGTCGAGTGATCAGCTTTTTGCGGGCCGATCATCTTCTTGCACATGGGGCAAACGAAACACCTGTATCCAATTGCAACACAGTGAGAGCTGCGCAGCGTCGGATATACCGCGGTGGGCAGTCACCAAAGTCACCTGACCCCCGTCCGATGCGGGTTGAGCTTGGGCTCAGAAATCGACCCACAAGCCGGAATAGCGAGCCCAGAGGTCAGTGGAGCGAGCTGACGGCAGAGTGGGGAAGCAGCTCTCACATCCCGGCACTATGAAAGGCTTCCGACTCTATAACCACTGTTTTGCCAATTTCTGATGCAGCTTTGCCAATAGGAACATCGCGGCGCCGCCGATCAGCGCGAGATCGCCAATGCTGAAGAAGTAAAGCGATGAGTGGTCCGCCAGTATGAGCAAGTGGTTACTCGTCTGCGCCGCTTGCCAGATGGGTGACGCCGCTTGGAAGTACATGGGCATACCGACGACCGGCATTACACCCCCATTCAATTCGGTGACCGTTGCGTTCAAAACGACTCCCAGCAGAACGATCGGTCCGGCAGGGTACCGAGTGACTTTCTTCGAATGCAGGATCCACACTACGCTGAGCCAGAATGCTGCACAGACCACGACCCCGGGATGCGCTTTCCAGAGGAGCCAGAGAGTTAACGTGACTATCATGTTTTTCCTTTTGTTCCTGCGTGTGGGTAAGTGCGTCCTTGGAACCTAGCCAGGATCGCCTCGCCTGCCTGGCTGCTTGGTTCTAGATTCCCGTACTCATCATGTACACGACGCAGCAATTCATAGGCCAAGGTCAAGATGCGGGGCGTGGCTTGGTTCAAGGACAGAAAGAATTCAATAAGGGTGAATGATTGATCTTTTACTGTATAGCGCCGTGGCGGGACAGGTTACCTTTGTAACTAGCAGGTTATCCGCACACCCCGCTCTGTTGTTCCCGATTCTCCCACTCTGCGTTTCCAATGCCCACACCTCTCCTCCCCGCATGGAAGCCACCCGGTCGGAACGGCATAGACACGACGTAACGGTTTGAGCCTCGGTGGGAGCCGCCGTGCAAAGGTACGCAGACACTTTCATCTGACGCGGTGGTCTAGGCAGCGCAGCTTAGCTCTGCGGTGGCGTCCGCGCCGCAGATTTCTGTGGTAGCAACTTGCAGCTCAAGTGGGGGGCAAAGCAACAGGGCGTGTATCCAACTAACTCAGGCGTCGGAACCTCACGAGCATGTCCAGCTTGAATACAGGACACTTATCTCACAGCCAGTTTGGAGCGGCAAATGCCATATGAGTACTAAGTTCTCAACGTAATTAAATCCAGCAGTAGTACTAAACGCACATCGACTGTGCGAATCGGATCGGAGGGAGCTCAAATGAAACGAAGACTATCGCTCGTAACACTTGGAGCATTGGTCCTGGCAACATCCGTAAGCGCAGTGGCCGACGACTCTTCCGGGAGCAAGCCCGCGGGGCACAAAAGATGGACGGCAGCGGTCAAAGTAGAAGGTAAAGGCCGTTACGACACGAACGTATTCCTGCTGTCAGATCATCAGGAAACCAAGTTGCAGACAGCCGGCCCCGCCGAGCAGATTAGCGGCCGCTTTAGCGACATGAACAGCGTGTCCGATTATATTTTCACGCCATCGGTAAAGTTTCTGACTGAAGGTTCGGGGATTGCCGGCCGACGGCTTGGTATACAGGCGGCCGTCAATTACGACATGTACTTTCTCAATCCCAAGCGTCGGCACTTCGATTTTGATCTCGCCGTGGAGCAGAACACGTCACGGAATGGAAGGGTACGCGTCAAGTTTGAGTACATTCCCAACTACTTCTACAAGAACTATCTGGCAGATGCGACTAATTTCACGAGCTCGGTTACGGCAAGCGAGCGCGTTTACAAGCCCGACGTCTACAACGAAGGGGATCTCACCGTAGATTACCGATATCGCATCGCCGGTGGGAGAACCGTGGTCACAGCTCGTGGGGGCTATCTGAGACAGCGCAATCGGGCCCCTTTTGTTGGGCACGATCGCAAATCGACTTCGGGCTGACCAAGTGGTGGAGGATCGATGGCAACTACGACTATGCGGTAGTCAATAGTCCTCGCGTGCAGGAAGTCATGATTTTGAACGAACCCGACTTCGGAGTCGACTTCAATAATGACGGAAATACTTCCGATCTGAGCATGAGAACAGTGCAGTTCGTGGATCGTCGACACCATCAGCAGCTGTTTCATGTCAATGCGAAACTCGGATCTAGTGAGAGAAGCTCCTTCAGTTTTGGCTACGAGCGGCGGCTCAGAACTTTCCTGTCAAAAGAACCGTTCGACGTGCTGCACAACGGTCGTACTGATGCTCGCGACAGCGTGGGCGTCACATTCTCCTCGTACCTGCGGCACAGTCTCCAGTTGACGGCCGGATATAGCTACATTTTCCAGAACTCCAATTTACCCAACGATCCCGGAGTCACCGGCGAGATCAACGACTACAAGCGCAGCGTGGCATTCGTGGCCATGGCTTATCACTTCTAAAGGCATAACGCCGTACAAGACAAAAGACAAGGCAACAGGAGGTAATTGTGATCATCAACACGGAAATCAAAAACAAAATGCGCATCCCATATGCACTGCGTAGAGTTCCGGAAGCCAGCTTCGCTCAACTGTTGCCGTGTCCGGAGACTCCTTACAGAGGAGTGATTGCGCTGCCTGAGGTGGAAAAGGTCGGCAAGAACACCAGCCTGGAACTGAGTAATGGTCGGCGCTGCGCGTTGCACGAAGGGGACACTCTGGTGGTCGTCTTCGGAAACCGTTATGCGACGATGCAGTTCGAGGGGTACGCACGCACAAACGGAGAGCACTGCGACCTGTTGTCAATGGGTGGACTTTGCGGGCTGGTGGAGAGCAAGCACGCCAGCGTAGCGGAGCCCACAAAACTGCGCTTGCTTGGTGTCATTGGGGACGAAAACCAGCGGCAGTTGCAGCTGACAGATTACTCTCTGCGGCCGACTTCTCGTACCCGCGACATACGCGTGATGGTAGTTTGCGGGACCTCCATGGACTCAGGAAAAACGCACTCGGTAATGAGCGCAAGCATGGGTTTGCGGCGACGGGGACACCGCGTGGCCGGCATCAAGCTCACCGGATCCGCGGCCGGGCGCGACACGTGGAACATGTTGGACGCTGGTGCTGACGTAGCCCTTGATTTCGTAGACGGAGGATTTCCCTCTACCTATCTCTGCACGCCGGATGAGCTGCTGAACCTCCACAATTTGCTACTCAGCCACGGAGATCGCGGATGGACTGCTCCAGCCCGAAACTGCAGCATTGTTGCAAAGTCCCCTGTTTCGTTCTACGGTGGACCACTTCTTGTTTGCCGCCGGCGAACCTATGGCGGCACTCGCCGGCGTCAATATGCTTCGCAGCTGGCACGTGGAACCTCTTGCAGTCTGCGGTCTTGTCTCGATGAGCTCCCTGAGCGTTCGAGAGGCTGAGGAGGCCACGAAGCTGCGCTGCCTGACTGCGGCCCAGTTGCAGAATGGTGAGCTGGCCGCGCTACAGAAAGCCGACGCGAACTTTCCCCCTGTGCCTGCGCAACAGGCACAGTGGACGGTAAACCGCGTATGAACAATGGACGGGGGTACCTCTGGATTCCCGACA
>WNFJ01076206.1_pt1 | contig 11622 bp, 10 predicted proteins | sample 5400461 | NCBI WGS metagenome assembly WNFJ01 (sample SAMN13153349, study PRJNA577476) | soil metagenome | isolation source: 115 cm saprolite on Douglas fir-dominated hillslope | place: USA:California | collected 2013-09-17
GTGATCGCCGCCGTCAACGACGTCTTCCCGTGGTCCACGTGCCCGATCGTCCCGATGTTCACGTGGGGCTTCGTCCGGTCGAACTTCTCCTTGGCCATCCTGGTTCCTCTAGCTCCTCACCGCTCCTGTGGCCCGCCCCTGGTCGTCCGTCTCCGGGCCGGCCCCGACGCCGTCCCTCGTCACGAGTTGGAGCCCACGACCAGGATTGAACTGGTGACCTCGTCCTTACCAAGGACGCGCTCTGCCGACTGAGCTACGTGGGCCTGTCTGCCAACCCCCGTCTCGCTGTCCCTCGCTCACGGCCTTCGTCCCCCCCCCGGCCGTACCCGTCTGGAGCGGGCGACGGGATTCGAACCCGCGACATCCAGCTTGGAAGGCTGGAGCTCTACCAGCTGAGCTACACCCGCCCACGTGAGTCCCGCCTTGGCCCGCTGTCCGCTCTCAACCCCAGTTCGCCCTTCATCGAAGGAGAAGCGGTGGTGGGGAGGGAAGGATTCGAACCTTCGAAGGCCGAGGGCCGACAGATTTACAGTCTGTTGCGTTTGACCGCTTCGCTACCTCCCCCTGCGTTGCCATCGGCGCCGGAGGTTCTCACGGAAAACCGCCCGTGCTCGCGGCGAGGGCTGGAGCTGGCGGAGGGAATTGAACCCCCGACCCGCTGATTACAAATCAGCCGCTCTACCGCTGAGCTACGCCAGCGACAAACGGTAAGTGTAGCAAACCCTTGACCCCCGTGCAAGGGGAATGCTGGGGAAAAGTTTCCGAGGCGAAAAAACTCAGTGCCGGCGCCTCCGTCGGCGGCGGCGTCGACCGCCCCCCCCCGGCGCTCCCGGTCCGGGAGGGCCCGGCGCGCCCCCGCCCGACTCCTCAGGTGGCGCCGGCGCCCCCCCCTCCGGCGGCCCCGTCGGGCCCTGTCCTGGCGAGGCAGGGGGGGGCCCGGCATCGCTCCGGGGCGGGCCGGAACCCAATTCCCGGCGTCCCTTGCGCCGACGTCGCCTTCGGCCCTTCTCCGGCCTGGAGTCCCCGGCGGGACGGTCTCGATCCCCCCCCTCGGCGGGGCCTGGCCGGCCCGGCGCCCCCCCCGGGCGGTGTCGACGGGGACGATCCCGCGGTCGCCGCGGGTCGCGAGCGAAGCCCGCGGGCTTCAGCACGGTCGGCCCCGCCCAGGCCGCCTCCTCGTGGAACTCGACGACCCCGCCGATGGGCTCCCCGACGTCGTACTCGTCCCCCTCCGGCTCCGGAAGGCCATCGGTGACCGGGCGGTGCGACGCTCCGGGATCGTGCTCGGGATCGCCCGGCCCCGGGCCCACGATCAGGAGCGAGGACGACGCGAGACGGGCCGGGATCGGTCGCACGTGGCTGGGGACGGCGCCCCGCTGGCGGATCGCCTCGAAGAGGGCGATGCCCGCTGCGACCGAGACGTTGATCGAGGCGACGTGGCCGAAGAGCGGGATCGAGGCCAGGTGGTCGCAGTGCTCGCGGACCAGGCGCCGGATCCCCCGCCCCTCGCCCCCGACCACCAGCGCGACAGGTCGCTTCAGATCCACCTGGTCCCAGCGCTCGCTGCCGGCAGCATCGAAGCCCACCACCCAGACTCCCCGCGCCTTCAAGGCCTCGAGCGCCTGGACGACGTTGCCCACGCGGGCCACGCGCACGTGCTCCAGGGCTCCGGCCGAGGCGCGGTTCACGGTCTCGGAGAGACCCGCGCTGTGTCGCTCGGGTAGCAGCACCCCGTCCGCGCCCGCCGCTTCGGCCGTGCGCAGAATGGCCCCCAGGTTGCGCGGGTCCTCGACGCCGTCGAGCACGACGATGAGCACGGGGTCGCGCGCCGTCTCCAGGAGGCTCTCCAGGGTCATCGCGGGCCGCGCGGAGACCACGGCCACGATCCCCTGGTGGGGTACCCCGCCCGCGATGCGGTCGAGGGTCTCGCGGGTCTCGAAGCGCAGGGGCACGGACGCGCGGACGGCCCGGCTGATCGCCTCGGAGATGCGCCGATTGCGCAGCCCCTTGACCACCAGCAGGCGCTCGAAGTGCCGGTTGCCCGAAGCCAGCGCCTCGAGGACCGGATTGATCCCACAGATGAGGTTCATGGCAGGTTGGTAAAGTAGGAGCGCCCGGAGTTGGGGTCGACGTTCAGGCTGTTGCCGAGCCCCGCCCGCGGGAAGACGTCGCGAGGCGGGGACAGAGATCCGCGCCCGGCCCCGCCCGGGGGGTCGAAGGAGCCGATCCCCAGGAGCCCGTTCTTGACCGAGACGCGCCGCGCATCCTCGGGGGGAGGAGCCAGGAGCCGCGGCCAGAGCCGATCCACGACCTCGTTCATGACGATGAGGAGTGGCCGTCCGTCGCCCGGGAAGCGAGGGACGGCACCGAGGGCGGCCCGCGGCGCCGCTCCGACCGCCGCGAAGGCGAGCACGAGGGAAAGGGACCTCATCCGTCGCGGCTCCTCAGGAGCGCCGTGGCTTGGGCCGCCACTCCCTCCCCGCGGCCGAGCGCCCCCAGACCGTCGGTGCTCTTGGCCTTGACCGAGACCGCGTCGATGGCGAGGCCCAGGCGGCGGCTCAGCGCCTCGCGCATGGGGCCCAGGTGCGGGGCGAGAACCGGGCTCTGGGCGATGACGGTCACGTCCACGTTCTCGATCGCCCATCCGCGGCGGCCGAGAAGGCGGCCCACCTCTTCCAGGAACATCAGGCTGTCCGCCCCCTTGAATCGCGGGTCGCTGCTCGGGAAGTGCTGGCCCATGTCCCCCGCGGCCGCCGCCCCGAGCAGCGCGTCGCAGAGCGCGTGGACCGCGCAGTCGCCGTCGGAATGGCCTTCGAGCCCCTGCTCGCAGGGGACGTGCACGCCTCCCAGGCGCAGCGGCCGGCCGGGAGCGAAGCGATGGACGTCGAAGCCGTGGCCCACGCGGAAGCGGCTCACGGCCGGAGCGCCCCCGCGAGCACGCCCTCGGCCCAGGCGAGGTCTTCGGGGGTCGTGATCTTGCGGTTGCGGGGCGAGCCGGGCACGGCGGCCACGCGCACGCCCCGGCGCTCCACCGCCATGGCCTCGTCGGTCAGGACCACGCGATCCCGGAAGGCCGCTTCGTAGGCCTCCCGCAGCAGGGCAAAGTGAAAGCCTTGCGGGGTCTGGGCCGCCCCCAGTTCGCTGCGGTCCACGGTCTCGAGCACGCGCCCGTCCCGCACCCGCTTGACCGTGTCCACGAGGCCGAGCACGGGGAGGGCCGCCCCGGTTTCCTCCGCCGCCGACGCCACCGCTTCAATGAGGGCGACCTCCACCAGCGGCCGCGCCGCGTCGTGCACGAGCACCACCCCCGCGAACCCGTGGGGGGCGTGCTTCAGCCCCTCGAGCACCGAGTCCTGGCGCCTCGGGCCGCCCGCGACCACCGCATGGAGCTTGGGGAGGGACGCCAGCAGGTCCCGGGCGGCCTGCACCTCCTCGCCGGGCACGACGGCCACGATCGCTCCTACGGAAGGCGCGGCCTGGAAGGCCTGCGCGGCCTTCCGCAGGAGGGGCTCGCCGGCGAGGCCCAGGAAGGCCTTGGGCCGGCCAGCGCCCATGCGCTCCCCGCGGCCCGCCGCCACCAGGATGACGAGGGCGTCCATAGAGAAGTAGGGGCGCCTTCCCGCGAGAAGGCGCCCTGCGGTCAGACTATCCGCTCCCCAGCCGGTGGTCAAACCTGATCATTCATCGACCCCACCCCATCCCTCACCGGGGGGGGAGGGAACTGCCGCTATTGAGGAAACGACACCGCGTCCTCGTCGGCGGCTTCGAGCAGGCGCGAGGCGGCATGGCGCGCCTGGCCCAGCTCCTCCCGCACCGCGTCGCGCGCGTTCTCGATCTGCACGAGACCGCGCGAGAGGCGGCCCTCCACCTCCTCATCCACCCGCCGGAGTGACTCCTCGAGCGTGCGCAGGCGGGCCCCGAGAGACCCGGCGTCGAGCGCGGTCCCGAAGCGCAGGGCCAGGCGGTAGACCGCGAGCACGTAGGGCAGGGCCAGCGAGTACGGGACCACGAGCACGCCCTCGCGGTGTCCCTCGCCGTGGGCCTCGGGCGCGGCCGCGTAGACGGCATCCGGGACGGCCAGGACGCCCAGGGCGAGCGTTCGCTCCGGGTCGAGGTACTTGCCGACTTCGCGGACGCGCAGCCTCACCTCGCGCGACACCTGTTCCGCGAGACGCCGCTGCTCGAGCGGATCATCCGCGTCGGCCAGGCGCCCGAGGCTGGAAGCACTCGTCCACTTGCTGTCGATGGGGAGCAGGCGACCGCCGGGCAGCCGCAGCGCGTACTCCACCACCCGGCTGCCGAAGGCGGCGTTGCGCACGAGCAGGTCGGGCGGGAGCTGGGAGAAGGCGCGGGCCAGAATGTTCTCCCCGGCCGACCCGCGGCTCGCCGAGCCCGCCACCACCGCCTCCAGCCGGCGCAGGCTGTCCGCGGCCTGGTCCATCTGTCGGGCCCGCCCTTGCTCGAGTGCCTTTACCTCGGCCAGCGTGCTCCGGGCCAGGGCGATCTCACCCCGGATGCCCTGGGTCGCGTGGGCCAGCTCACGGAACGAGGAGTCACGGCCTCCCTGGACGTCCCTGCGCAGCTCCTCCTGGGCCCGGCCCAGGCGCGCCATCTCCCACTGAAGCCGCCCGAGGCCCTGGAAGACGACCACCGCGGCCAGGATCACCACGAGGGCGAGCGCGAGCACTGCGGTCCAGGACATCGCCCTAGCCTGCCACGAGGCAAGGCCAGGGCGGGTCCGCCCCCCGTGGCCGCGCGGCTCAAGACAGGCCGGCCATCCGCTCGAGGGCCTTCACCACCGCCCCGATGTCCTCCTGGCCGAAGCCCAGGCCGCGCGCGGACTGGCACACCTCGCGGATCGCGGCGAGCCCGGGCAAGGGCGTCCGCTGCGCAGCCGCGGTCTCCAGCATGAGCGTCTGGTCCTTCACCAGCAGGTCGACGGAGAAATGCTGATCGAAGTCGCGCTTCGCGATGGCCGCGCCCTTGAACGTGTAATAGGGCGAAGAGAAGCCCGAGGCCATGATCACCTCAAGCATGGTCTCGATCTTCAGTCCGGCCTTGCCGCCGACCACCAGCCCCTCGCACATGCCCTCGAGCATGAACGAGATGAGCGTGTTGCCGATGAGCTTCATGACGGAACCCTGGCCCATCTCGCCGCACCAGATGGCCTTCGTGCCCATGGCCATGAGCACGGGCAGGAGCTCGTCGTGGACCGCGCGGGCCCCGCCGGTCATGAAGAGCAGCGTCCCCTGGGCGGCCCCGTTCTTGGAGCCGGTCATGGGCGCCTCCAAGGCGTCCCCCCCGCGCTCGCGCAGCGCCGCCTGGACGCGACGCGTGGTCTCGGGATCGACGGTCGAGGACTCGATGTAACGGAAGCCGGCCCGGACTCCGCCGAGCAGGCCGTCCTCCGCGAACACGAGACGCTCGACCGCGGGCGGGTCGGCCACGCAGGCCACCACCACGTCGGAGCTCTCCCCCAGCTCCCGGGGGCTCTTGGCCACGCGGGCCCCGGCCTTTGCGAGCGGCCCGCAGCGCTCCTCGGTGCGGTTCCACACCGTGAGGGGAAAGCCCTTCTTGAGCAGGTTCTCGGCCATGCGGCTCCCCATGAGGCCGAGCCCCGCGAATCCCACGCGCTTCTGCATCTTCTTTTACCTCCTCGTCAGGGAACCGCCGTTAACTCGTCCGGATCCGCGCCTTCCGCAGCGCTACCGGGATCACCATCTTGAGAGCGCTGAGGGTGTCCGAGAAGCTCACCACCTTCACGTCCACGAGACCCGCCCCCGGCCCCGCGGCCCGCACGTCGTCCTCGCGAAACCCCTTCTGGCCCTTCCGCCACACGACCCAGATCCCGCCCTCCGGCTTGAGGGCCGTGCGCAGGACCGCGAGGCGTCCGAGGTCCTTCGGATCGGCCATGACCACAAAGACGAGATCGGTGTCCTTCCTCGGCCGGCCCCGGGCCACGTCATCCGTGCGGCCCGCCAGGTCCTTCAGGAAGTCGCCGGGGAGATCGCCGACGATCGCGACCCGCACGCTCGGCTTGACCCCGACTTTGTCCAGCAGGCTGCGCGGGTAGCGGACCTTGAGCGCCCATTTCTCGGCGTCCTTGCCGAGGGCGAAGCGAGCCTCACCCTCGGGCCACACGACGACGAGCTGGCCATCACTCGCGCGGACCGACCTCACGTCCTTGAGGGGAATCTGCAGCCGGAAGTGGCCGCGGAAGAGCAGGGCCGCGCTCTCGAGCTGGGCCTTGCCCGCGGAATCCTTCCGGCCGTACCGGACACGACACGACGCCTCGAGGCCCATGGCCTCGGATTGTAGACCGCCTGGGGGATCGCGCGATGGCGGGGCTCAGACCTCGGGCTCGGGTCCCCAGGCGGTGTGGGGGCAGATGTCGCGGAAGGCGCACTGCCCGCAGGCGAGGTAGGACGGGGTGGCGGGAAACTCGCGGTGGCGGATGAGGGCGGCCGCCGCGCGGATCCGCGCCTCGGTGGCGGCGGCTTCCTCAGCGGTGGGTCGCTTCCCCGCCCGAAGGCCCGACTCCAGGAAGCGCAGCTCCACCCAGTCGGGCAGGCGGCCCGCCGTGCGGAGGTGGGCCAGGGCGTAGAGGTCGAGTTGCAGGCTCTCCTTCGCCTTCTGCCGGGCCTTCTTCGGGTCGTCGACCGCGCCGGTCTTGAAGTCGAGGATCGAGACCTGGCCGCCTCGCTCCACCACCAGGTCGTAGCGGCCCTGCACGCGGTTCTGGTCCACATAGAAGGCGAACTCCTCCTCGACCTTCGTCGGCTGCAGGGGGTCCTTCGCCTCCTCCTGGTGGAAGCGGCGCAGGGTCTGCTCCCCGGTGCGGAGGCGCTCCTCCTCGTGCTCGCGGGAAAGGAAGCCTTCGGAGACCCAGGCCGCCCGGAAGGCCTGCACGAGGTCGTCCTCTGCGAAGGGCCGGCCTTCGACCCGAGCCTTGAAGAGCTGCTGCACCGCCTTGTGGACCGCGCTGCCGTAGACCACGCGATGGTGGGCGAGCAGGGGAACCCGCCAGAGGTGGACGTAGCGGTATTTGAGCGGGCAGGTCTCGTAGTCGTCGATCTGGCCGAAGGAGAGCCGGAGCACTTCTTCGTCCCGAACCGGGGCCGCGGGCGCGGGCTGCGCCTCCGCCGCCGGTTGGTGGCGGGCCAGCGCCTCCCGGGCCTGGCTCTTCTTGGGGACGGGCGAGGGGGAGGGCAGATCGAGCGCCTCCACCGCGAAGCGCGAGACCTTGCGCGGCCGGGCGGTGCCGTAGTCGGCGGCCGAGGTCATCACCAGCTCGTCCCGGGCCCGGGTCATGGCGACGTAGAAGAGCCGGCGCTCCTCCTGCAGGTGAGGGTCCCCCGCCGCGAGGCCCTCCCGGACCAGCTCGGCGGGCAGCTCCAGGGGATCGGCCTTGCGCCGGACCGGGAACTTCTGCTCGGCGCAGCCCACCAGGAAGACGACCGGGAACTCGAGCCCCTTCGCCTTGTGGACGGTCAGGACGTGGACCGCGTCGTCGTCGGGATCCGCCTCGGCGACCGCGGGGTCCTCTCCCGCCTCCCGCAGCAGGTCGAGGTGGGCCACGAACGCGGGGACGCGGTCGTGCTCGGCCACGTCGCCGTAGGCCTTCACCGTCTCGAAGAAGCGCGCGATGTTCTTCACCTTCGCCTCCGCCTCCCCCGACGCCTCCTTCGACAGGCGGGCCAGGAAGCCGGAGGCCAGCAGGAAGCGGTAGAGCACCTCGCCGGTGCGCAGGTGCGGTAGGGCCCCCGCCGCCCGCTCCAGGTCGGCGAGCAGGCGCGCCCCCCCCTCCCGCGCCGCCCCGGAGATGCCGAGGAGCTCCTCGTTCTCCGGCAGGCCGCGCACGACCTCGAGCAGGGGGCGCGTCTTGCGCCGCGCGTGGTGGTTGAGGCGCAGGAGGTCCGGCGGGGGCACCGCGTAGACCTCCGAGGCCAGCAGGTAGAAGAGGGAGACCGAATCGTCGGGGTTCGCGAGCGCGCGCAGGAAGGCCACCAGGAGGCGCACCTCCTCGCGCGCGTAGAGACCGCGGCTGCCGCTGAACCGATGCGGGATCGCCTTCATGTTGAGGGCGCGCAGGAAGGGATCGGCGTCGCCGTTGCTGCGCACGAGGAGGGCGAGGTCACGGGGCCGGAGGCCCGCGAGGAGCCGGGCCTCGACCATCCCCGCCACCGCGTCCGCCTCGGCGGATACGGTGTCGAAGTGGAGATGGCGGACGGGCGGGCCCGCGGGCCGCGCGGAGCGCAAGCGCTTGTCGATCCCCGCCAGCACCTCGAGCCGGAACGGGTTGTTGTAGGCAATGAGGCGCCCGGCCGCGTCGAGGATCACCTGGGTCGATCGATGGTTCTCGGCCAGCACCACCTGCCGGGCCTCGGGGTAGAGCTCGCGAAAAGCCAGCAGGTTGGCGGCCGCCGCCCCCCGCCAGCGGTAAATGGCCTGGTCGTCGTCCCCCACCACCGTGATGTTGGGAGCTCCCTCCCCCGCGATCAGCCGCAGCATCTCGAGCTGGGCGTGGTTCGTGTCCTGGAACTCGTCCACCAGGACGTAGCGGAAGCGCTCGCGCAGGCGGGCGAGAAGCGCGGGGCGCGTGCGCAAAAGCTCCAGCGAGCGGTGGATCTGGTCGCCGAAGTCCACGAGGCCGGCCTCCGCCATCAGGTCCTGGCAAGCGGCGTAGAAAGCGGCCAGCTCGAGGTGCCGGTCCCCCGCGTCCCTCTCCTCGGCGCTCGCCGCCGCCGCGGCTTGCCCTTCGGCCCAGGCCCGGTACACCGCCGGCGAAACGTCCTCGTCCTTGGCCCGGCTCACCAGGCTGAGCAGGGACTGCAGGTGCTGGGTGGGATCGCCGAGGGGGCGGAAGCGCTTCAAGGGGAGGCGCCAGAGCCGCTCCCGCAGGAAGATGACCTGCTCGGGCCGCGTCAGCACGCGGAACTCGGGGTTGATCCCCGCCTCCAGCGCGGCCTGGCGCAGCACGTGGTCGCCAAAGGCGTGGAAGGTCGAGATCCACGTCTCGGCGTAGCCGTAGGGGATGAGCTGGTCCACCCGCTCGGCCATCTCGAGGGCCGCCTTCTCGGTGAAGGTGAGGGCCAGGATCTCCTCGGGCCGTGCCCCCTTGCTGGAGATGAGGTGGGCGATGCGCCGAGTGAGGACCGTGGTCTTGCCCGTCCCCGCCCCCGCGATGATGAGCAGCGGCCCCTCGCCGTGGAGGACGGCCTTGCGCTGAGCGTCGGAGAGGCCGTCGAGGACCCGGTCTTCGGCCACGGGAACGAACGCGTCCTTTGCCAGCGCGGTCACACCGGCAGCTTAAGGCGCGGCGCTTCCAGGGGAGGTCCGCGCGGGCGGCGCAACCGGGGGGCGGACCCGCCAGATCGAATCCATGCCCGCGATTGGGGAAGGCCGGTCCAGGGAGAGGGCGTACCCGGGGGGAGGAGCCAGAGCGCCACCGCTCCGGCGGCGGCACGCACCGCGCCCGGAGGCGTGCGGCCGACACGAGCGCGGCGACCCCACCACGGTGCCGACGAGCCATCCCAGGAACGGGACGTGGGGGTGCACCAAGCCGATGGCGCCGCTCGCGAGGACGGGCGCCGCCTCGGTGCCGGCCCAGGCTGCGAAGCCCCAACCCAGCAGCCGCGCCAGGGCGGTCGCCCTGGAGGTCACGAAGGCTCTTTCAATCCGGGAGGACGCGCTGGCCGGCGACGGCCCCGCCGCAGAAGCGGATGAGGGTGGCCGCACTCCCGCGCAGCACCTCCTCCAGCCCGGCCAGGCGGTACGTCCCGGGGGCGTAGACCACGACCAGCGCGTTCCGCGTGGCGAGCGTGATCATGGTGCGGGCCGAGTCGGACGTGGGGTTGCCGAAGGGGCCCCCCGCGTCCACCAGCACCGGCCGCGCCTCGACGTTCACCGCACCCTTGCGGATCCCCTCGTAGGACTCGCCCGGCGCGCCCCTCCGGAGTCGGACCGGGGACTGGAGCTTGTCCCGATCGTACAGGCCGAACGGGAGCTGGTACCGGAGCGAGCAGAGGTTGAGGGTGTCGACCAGGGTGTTGATCCGGTAGAGGGGCTCGCCCTTCAGGGCCCGCCGCAGGAGGGCCTCGTTCGAGGGGCGGGTCTTCGTGGGGTCCAGGCCGAGCGCCTTGTAGAGAGCGCGCGCGTCGGCCGCCCCCGGCACCTCCGCGCTTCGGCTCTCGCCGTAGCGTTCCTTGAGGGCACGGCAGGCGCTTTCGACCTCGGTCGCGAGGGCTGCATCCTGCTCGCGCACCGCCACCCCGTCGAGCTCGAGAACCCCGAGGCGGACGCGGCCCCGGAGCGCGACGTCGATCTCGAGGTCGACGGCCACGGTCAGCGCCCCACGAGGGCGCGGCCGATCTCGTCGATGGCGGCCACCGCCTCCCGGCCCGGCACCGTGTGGTTGTTGACCACGACCGAGAAGGCCAGCCGCTCCCCCGATGGGGTGGTCGCGTAGCCCGCGAGGGCGTTGGCCCGCTTCAGGGTCCCCGTCTTAGCCAGGATGCGGCCTTCGACGGGCGTGCCCCTCAGGCGGTCCTTGAGGGTCCCGTCCACGCCCATGATCGCGAGCGACTCCTTGAACGCCTCCGCGTACGGGTGGTGGTCCATGGCCACGAGCAGGGCCACGAGGCCGTGAGGGGAGACGAGGTCCGAACGCGAGAGGCCCGAGCCGTCCTCGAGGCCCCATCCCTCGTCGGGGACGCCCATGCGGGCCAGGAAGGCCCGGGCCGCCTCGTGTCCCATGGTCACGCTCCCCTCGCCCTTCACCCGCTGCCCGAGCAGCCGCAGCAGCATTTCGGTGTGGAGGTTCTGGCTCTCCTTGTTGACCACCCTGAGCATCTCGACGAGGGGCGGGCTGTCGTGGGCGGCGAGGACGCGGGACTCCGCGGGCCGCGGCTCCGAGGAGGTCGCCGCCATGCCGGTGACCCGGATGCCTTGGGCCTCGAGCACCTCGGAGAAGACGGTGGCCGCATAGAGGGCCGGATCCTCCAGCGCGACCCTTCCTTCCCAGGTCTCGCCGACGGGCAGCGCCCCCCAAAGGCGGATCCGGTTCCCGCCCGCGTCGCGCACGAGGGTCAGCTGCTTCTTCGTCCCCGCGGGAGCGGTGGAGACCGTCGAGACCACCGCGTAGTACGACGAGCGGGGATCGGCCTCGAGCAGGGCCGGATCGCCTGGCCGCTCGCCGGGGCTGAGCCTCAGATCCACCGAGTTATCGTTGAAACAGAGGGCCGAGACCTCGGCCCCGTAGGACCAGGTCAGATCCTCCCATCCCCAGTCGGAGCCGCGCCGGTCGCCCGTGAACGCCCCCTCGTGGCCGACCATCCGCCCTTCGATGCGGCGGACCCCCGCCACCCTGAGGGCCTGCGCCAGCTCCAAGAGCGGTGCCACGATGCCGCCCCCCGCGGCGAGCCGGCAGGAGAGGCTCGGGTCGCCCCGGCCCACCAGGAAGACGTCGCCCAGGATGCGGCCCACGCCGTCCAGGCGGCCCGTGGTCTCGACCGTGGTGCGCAGGCGTGCGTCCGGACCGAGGGCGTCGAGGATGGCGGCGGTGGTCACGAGCTTGAGGGTCGAGGCGGGCCGGAAGTTCTTGTCCGCGTTCCGGGCGAAGAG
>WNFJ01139717.1_pt2 | contig 11622 bp, 8 predicted proteins | sample 5400461 | NCBI WGS metagenome assembly WNFJ01 (sample SAMN13153349, study PRJNA577476) | soil metagenome | isolation source: 115 cm saprolite on Douglas fir-dominated hillslope | place: USA:California | collected 2013-09-17
GTTATGCCGAGGTCTTCCGAGTGGTAGGAGAATGCATGAGTGGCGTCTCTCTGCCTTGCAGGGCGGACCCAGGTTGGCACCGTCTCTATGCGGCGACCCAAGAGATCACAGAGATCATTCCGACGGAAGCGGCTTTTATCCTAGCGGGCGAAGTGAGCCCGGAGGCGTCCGCCCTCGTCGCCCCACGGCGCTGCATACCGTTCCTCGAAAAAGGCGGAGCGTACTGGGGGAAACCGTCTGATGATGCAGCCGCAATTCGAGAACTCGAACGGCTGCGAGAAACTGGGGCCGGTTTTGTCGTTTTCGTTTCGTCGACGTTCTGGTGGCTTGAATACTATACAGGGTTGCGCGAGTACTTGCGTGCGCAGTTTCCTTGCGTTCGTGAAAATGAGCGGATCGTAATGTTCGACCTGAGAAAGGCCGCGAAGGTTTCTATCGGGCTAACAGCTTGAAGGCCAGACTTGCGGAGCATACGGTCGGATGAGTTGTAAAGGTAATCGAAAGAAAGGAGGCGAACCATATGCGGGTGGTTAGAGCTTGCCTCTTGCTCTTCGCCACGGCGTTGGTATCTCGCACGTTGCTAGCCCAACTGCAAACATCCGTTCTCAGTGAGACGGAGAATGGCCGGCAACTTTTCCTAGCCAATTGCGCGGTTTGTCATGGTCCGGATGGTGATTCAGTCTACGGAGTGGATTTGGGTCGTGGCAAGTTTAAGACGGCGTCGTCCGACGACGATCTCATTCACATTCTCAATGCGGGAGTCCCTGGAACTTCGATGCCCGCATTTTCGAAGGAATTTTCGCACATCGAAATGCGGGCGATTGTTGCCTACTTGCGGTATATGAAATCCACATCCAGTGCCACGTTCGCCTCCGGTAATGCAATTCAAGGCCAGGTCATTTTCGAAGGCAAGGGTGAATGTCTCAACTGCCACCGAGTCCGGGATAGGGGCTCCCGGGTGGGACCGAACCTCACTGAGATCGGGTCGGTTCGGAGGGCAGTTGAACTGCAACGTTCTCTCCTCGACCCTGACGCTGAAGTTCTTCCTTCGAGCCGCTTCATCCGCATAGTAACCCAGGATGGGGTCACGGTTATCGGAAGGCTCCTGAACCAAGACACCTTCACAGTGCAACTTATCGATTGGAAAGAGCGGCTACAGTCCTTCAAGAAGGCTAATCTAAAAGAGTACGGCTTCATTGAGAAATCTCCTATGCCTTCCTACCGGGACAAGCTCAACAACCAGCAGCTTGCAGATGTCGTTAGTTACCTTGCCTCCCTGAAAGGAATCGACGGTCAATGAGCCCACGAGTGCGGTTAATACTCCTGGTCGCTCTGTTTGGTTGTCTCTCGAACCCAATCTGGTCGAGACAGATTTCGTTCGAACGCATTCTTGGGGCCAACAAGGAGCCGGAAAACTGGCTTACATATTCCGGAACTACCTTCAGTCAGGCGCCATAGCCTGCTTAGCCAGATCACTGCGGCAAACGTAAAGAACCTTGAGTTGCAGTGGATCTACCAGGCTCGGTCGTTGGAAAAGTTCGAGGCCACGCCTCTAGTGGTAGACGGGATCATGTACACTGTCCAGGCTCCGAATGACGTGGTCGCTTTGGATGCAGCCACGGGTCGGGTTTTTTGGACTTATTCATATCATCCGGAACATGGGCGCCCCTGCTGCGGTCGAGTGAACCGCGGGCTGGCCATTCTAGGTGATACGCTCTTCATGGGCACCCTCGACGCGCATCTGATCGCGATCGACGCCAAAGATGGCCACCCCATATGGCAGACCACGGTGGCCAAGGCGAGGGCTGCATATGTCATAACTCACGCTCCCTTGGTAATTAAGGACAAGGTGCTTGTCGGCGTCGCCGGTGGCGAATTTGGCATTCGAGGCTTTATCGCCGCTTACGATTCCCGAACAGGACGGGAGGTTTGGCGCTTCAGCACAGTTCCGGGACCGGGCGAGCCCGGCCACGAGACCTGGGGAGGAAATTCCTCGGAGAGAGGAGGGGCGCCAATCTGGATGACCGGCTCCTACGACGCTGATCTCAACTTAACCTATTGGGGCACAGGGAACCCCAGCCCGGACTGGAACTCTGACGTACGGCCCGGAGACAATCTCTACAGCGATTCCGTGATTGCGCTGGACGCGGACACCGGTAAGCTGAAGTGGTATTACCAATTCACACCTCACGACGATTTCGACTTTGACTCCGTTCAAATTCCAGTTTTAGCCGACATCGAATGGCAGGGCAAGCCGCGCAAGGTCATGCTTTGGGCCAACAGGAACGGTTTTTTTTACGTGCTTGATCGCACGACAGGACAATTCCTCCTGGGAAAACCATTCGTCAAGGTCACCTGGGCCAGGGGGTTCGATGAAAGGGGCAAACCCTTGCGAGTAGAGGGCCAGACTCCCAGCCTGGATGGAACCCTTGTGTATCCCGGCAATCCCGGTGGGACTAGCTGGTATTCCCCCTCTTACAGTCCGCGCACCGGGCTTTTCTACATTCCCGCATGGGTTGACTCCGCGTCTGTATTTGTCAAACTTCCTGGCGAGTATCACGAGGGCCGAGACTATTCCGGAGGAACAACCAGGTCGTCCGTTCCATTTAATTGGTCTCCTGCTCCGAATTTCCGGAAAGAGGAAGAAGGCTACGGCGCGGTCCGAGCGCTCGACCCGCAGACCGGCGAAAGGAAATGGGAATTCAAGATGACCGACGTTACCGAGGCAGGCATCCTGACGACCGCTTCGGATTTGCTTTTCAGCGGGGGACGCGAGGGCTATTTCTATGCCTTGGATGCCCGCACCGGCGCGCTGCTATGGAAGACGTCCCTCGGTGCGGCAGTCATTTCTAGTCCGATGACATACTCGGTGGGGGGCAAGCAGTACGTGGCAGTCAACGCCGGCAATTGCCTATTCACGTTCGCGCTGCGCCAGTAGTCTCGACGTGGAAAGAGGAAATGTCGGATGAATATTCTTGTTATTGCACCCCATCCTGACGATGAGTCCATCGGTTGCGGCGGAACTATCTCTAACGACCCACATCCTAGCCTCTCTCTTCCCTTACTTGATGTCTTGATGTTTCGTTTCAAACAGCTAGAATCTAAGTCGCTTTCGGCCACTTACTAATACTCTCCATGACTACACTTAGAGGGTCGCGTCACTGTCAAATAAGGAAGGGGCCCAAACTTGTCTGTCGTTCAGGACCTCTCTCAATTCGGGATTATTTACGCGGTAGAAGTATGTCCACGTAGACAGCTTGCGCCGGTAAGGCGCGGCGGTCTCAATAAACTCCCCCTTCTCAAGCCAGCGACCAGTGTGTTCCAACATGTGGATACCTTCGGACCGGCACCTTCTCAAAGTCCAGGAGAGCAGGGGTTCAAGCATAGACGTGCTAGCCTCCAGAGACTGATAGTCGACAAGCATTACTTGTTTAACGCCGGACCCTCGATTGAGTATTTTTTTGAAAATCGCATAGGCGACCAATCGGGGGCCGTCAACAACGGTGACGATCCAGAGCCGGTTGCCCAACAATGCATATTTAAAGTGCCAATCCAGGACTTCGCGCGTACGCACGGCCAGGAGTGAATGCCGATTCTTTTTCTTCAAGTCTTCCCAGAAGCTATCGAAGCGATCGTCGAAATCTGGGCAAGCATGCACTTCGACGCCGCTCTCCCGCAATGAGGTCTTTGCCAGATGGTCTTTCAGAAATGCAGCGGCGGCAAGCGGATAGCTCAAGGGTTTGGAAAGCCGGGCCCGCATAGCTCTCAAGTGTGTCCAAGTCCCCTCCCACGACGGATAGGCAAACGGCCTAGTCAGACGATAATTCTTCATCGCCACCATGTCCTGGAAGCACCCCAAGTAGTTTGTGATCCAGTAGGCTACCTCATCCCAGACGCCGACCGGCACCCGAGAGCACTCAAGGGCGGTTAGGGTGGCAACGGAATTATCACCGACCGTATTATTCAAATAGAGATCTACGTGGCGCTGTCCAATCAGGCTGTCTAGGAGCAACAACGACGCGCTCCGATACGCGAGATCGGCAACCCAGGAGCGTCCCGAGGCAACCAGGATTCTCCTTCCGTCAAGTTCATATAAAAATGGTATGTTCCCCATCGAGCCGACGATTTTGCCGTCCTCGTCTTCGAGAACCCAGCCTATGGGCCAGTCAGTTTCTAGCTCGCGGTACAGCCGATTGCCCTGCCAGAGATGGACCCACTCCTCGTAAGGCTTGACCGCGAGCCCGAACCGGGATTCCAGTCCTGCAATCTGGTCATAGTCCTCGAAGCGCGCCTCCCGCAGCTTTGGACCATACCTCGGCTTTGTACGCAGTACCTTCGCTGGCGCCGACATGTTGGCCTCACGATATCTGTTCATGGCTCCAAGCGCCCGCACACGGGGGCGCACGAGCTTCTCTGCCTGGGGAAGCGTGCTAACCTCCATTGGCGCCACCTAAGCCTACAGTTTGGCTGCTCAATGGCTACCGCTGCAACATAGCCGACAGGCGCAGCAACCTGCCGGACTAACCAGTTGCACCCCAGCGCGCTAACGACATGAGACTTTCTACCATCTGCGAGCACATTCACGTTTCGCGGAGGATAGAGCAAGCCCACACCAAGCGCCTTGAGAACGGCCTCCTTCTGTGTCCAGCAACGATAGAGCGCCACAGCGCGTGCCTCAGCAGGCAGCGCTTGCAAATGAGACTGCTCGGCGCGAGCAAAGTATTGTTCGATCGTTATCTGCTGGAGAACGATCGTTTCTATATATTCTACATCGATTCCAACCTGACTGTGCGCAATGGCTAATAGTGCTAGATCCCGAGAATGGGACACACTGAAATGCAGGCTTTGTGTTCCCCTAAGCACAGGCTTGCCGCTAGTGTCGGAATCGAAACACAAATCAGCCGTCGTTCGACCGGCGTAGTGTGCCAAAATTTGTCTTAGTAGCGCGCGCGTTACAACGAATTCCCGGCGATCCTTTGCAAAGCGATGGCACAAGGCGACCCGCATCTCTTCTGGTGAGAGCAAATCCCAACATGTGCAAAGGGCGGCGCCCCCAACGCGCAGACCTGCCGACCAGATGTGAACTTCGTCAACCGGCAAGCAAATTTTCTCTGCCACGTCGCGCCTTTGTGTCAGCGCCCGCTGCACGGTAATTTTTAGGCGCATGGCGATAGATCGGAACGTGAAGGGCCTATACTGGTGTTCTCGTTCTTGAATGTGACCGGAAGAGCTTGCAGTCCTCGCAATCCAAGATTATGGCGCCACACGAGCGGCCCCGGCTCGAGGGCCAGATCAGGCAGCCGGCGCAGCAACGCTTCAAAGGTTAGCTGACCTTCGATTCGCGCCAGCGGCGCGCCAAAACAGAAATGGGCAGCCCAGCCGAAAGCTAGGTGGCGATTATCCGTACGGCGAATGTCTATCCGATCCGGATCAGGAAAACGTTCTGGATCGCGGTTTGCGGCGGCCATGATCGCGATCGTTGCCTGGCCCTTCTGAATTGTCTTCCCACCGACCTCGAAATCTTCGGGGGCCAGGCGAGTTGTGTACTGGCTGGGAGCCTCGTAGCGCAGCAATTCCTCCACGGCGGAGGGAATTAAAGACAAGTCGCTGCGCAGTTCCTGCAGCACTTGCGGATTGCGCAGCAAAGCCAGCAGACCATTGCCGATCAGGTTCGTGGTCGTCTCCTGACCGCCAACCATGGTGATAATGCAATTGGCGACCACTTCCTCGGTGGTAAGACGGTCGCCATCGACCTCCGCAGTCAATAATGAATGAATTAGACCCTCGCGAGGATGGCTCCTCATCTCTCGGATGGCTGCATGGAAGTAATCCGTCATCCCTTGCAGGCTCTGCAGCACGCGCGGCACGCCCTCAGGATTGTGTTGAAAATTGCCGAGCATCTCTGCGAAATCCGCCGACCACGCCTTCAACCGCCGAATATCAGAAACCGGTACGCCCAGCATTTCCGCCGTTACAGTGGCTGGAAGCGGCTCGGCGAGATCCGCAATGACATCCATGCGCCCTTTGGACTGCACTTTATCCAGCAGCGAAGAAACAATGTCTTTGATATGCAACCGCAACAACTCCATTCGATAGGGAGTAAAGACTATTGCCGCCAGATTCCGCAGGCGCGTGTGAGCCGGCGGGTCCATGAAAAGCATTTGCTTCGTCATTACTTTGGTGATGGGATCGAGTGAGGACAGGCCCATCGCCGTAAGGGTTTCCGGAGTCGCCGGCTTGTAAGCCAAAAAGTTATGCAGCACGGTAACCACGTCCGTGTAACGCGTGAGGACCCAGGCATGAATGAAGGGATCCCAGTGAACCGGATCTTCGGTCCGAAGTCGACGGAAAAGCAGATAGGGATTTGCCAGCACTTCGGGGTCAAGAAGATGGTAGAGACTCAGGCTGGGGTCGCTCTCCCTTACAGAAGCGACTTTCATATCCACGTTCGCCATATTATTCGCTCGCTCCCGATCTGCCCGTCCCTGAAATTGGATCGAAACCTAAGGTTAGTCCGCGGCGCTTCTCTCGTTTGCTTCAACGCTACCGGCGCGGAGCTGAGCAACCTCGGCTGACAGATCTGCGATCGTGGGAGCCTCAAAAAGAGTGCGCAAAGGAACTTCCACCCCGAACTTTTCGCGCACACGAGCGATTACCTGAATGCCCAGGAACGAGTTGCCGCCAAGCAAGAAGAAGTTGTCATTCACACCAAGATCCTCGGTGCCCAGTAGCCCGCCGATAATCGCTCCGACTTGTGCTTCCAGAGCCGTTCGCGGCGAGGTAAAGACTTCATCGCGCAAGGTGTTTTCGGCATCAGGAACGGGCAAAGCCTGGCGATCCACTTTCCCATGTGGACTGAGTGGCAGCTTTTCTAGCCGCACGAATATTGCCGGAACCATATATTCCGGCAGGAATGTGCGCAGGAACTCCCGCAGCTCCTTGGGGGTGAGCTCGAGTTCCGGGTCCGTAACGACGTAAGCCACCAGATATTTGCTCCCTGTTTCATCCTCCCGGGCCACCACCATGCTGGACTGCACCGCAGGATGCCGGCCGAGCACTGCGATAATTTCATTTGTCTCCACCCGATGCCCCCGAATCTTGAGCTGATCGTCTGCTCGCCCGGCAAAAGCGATCTGGCCATCTTCGAGGTAGGATCCAAAATCGCCGGTCCGATACAAGCGAGCTTCGGGGTTCGTGCTAAATGGATCGGGAACGAATTTTTCGGCAGTTAAGTCTGGGCGGTTGCGGTAGCCACGCGCTACTCCCGCTCCGCCGATATACAGCTCGCCGAGCGTGCCGACCGGCACTTGCTCAAGATTTTCATCCAAGATGTAGATGTGCGTGTTGTCAATGGGCTTGCCGATGCTAGGCAGAATACCCGGGCGGTTGGCCGATTCCACAAATCCCGACGTAGCGACCACAGTGCACTCCGTAGGCCCGTAGTTGTTCACCAATCGAAACGGCAGCTTCGGTGAAGGATATTCATGTAGGGTGTCGGCGCCTGTCAGCATGATGCGCAGCGCCGTCTCCGGCGGCCACTCCAGATTCATCATCTGCTCTGCCAGAGGAGTCGGAATGAAACCAATCGTGATTCTTTGTTGGACAAGCCAGTCACGCAGTGATTTTGGAACGGTGTAAATGGCCCTATCGCTGGGCAAATGCAAGCTCGCTCCTGCCGCCAGGTAGGGCCAAAGCTCCCAAACCGCGGCGTCGAAGCCAACTGCCGCCATGAAGGGCGCCCGGTCCCTGGCGCTGACGCCAAAAACACGCTGGTGCCAGAACACCAAATTCAAGAGGCTACCGTGCGATATTTCGACAGCTTTCGGGCGCCCGGTTGAACCTGACGTGTAGATCAGATAAGCCAGATTGCTTGGTTTAATGGGTACAGCCGGGGCGCTTGTCGAGCCTCCAGCGAAAACTTGCGCGTTACCGTCGAGGGTTACGGTCTTCCACGGACCGTTAGCGAGACAAGGCTGCTGGGGCAAATCTGTCACCAGGAAAAGCGCGCCTGCGTCTTTCAGCATCAGGGTCAGCCGTTCCAGCGGATACGTCGGATCAAGCGGAAGATATGCACCGCCAGCCTTGAGAATTCCAAGTGCGGCGATCACAAAACTGAGGGAGTGGCCGAGACACAGGCCCACCGTGGCTTCGGGTTCCAGGCCCAAAGATAGCAGATGATGTGCCAGTTGATTGGCGCTTGCTTCCAGTTCTCCGTAGGTTAGCACTGCCGATCCGTGCGCAACGGCAACCGCTTGGGTATTGGCAGCAGCTTGTGCGGTGACCAATTCTCCTACACAGCTCTGGATCTCTATCATCTTTTTGATGCCATCGCTCATAAGTCAACTCCGGCCGCTTATTTCAACTGGCAGCGTGATCTAGCTTTTCTTCGCAATGAAGATAAATTCCCCCCGCACTTGGGGACGCCCCGCACTTGGGGACGCAGTGAAATCCGAGGACCGGAAACGGGCCTGCGCTTAGAACTGGAGCTGGGCTCCCCAAGGAGTTCCTGTTCGGCGAATTGTCCCTATGGTAAATCAGCTCGATCGCTTAAATCACGCCTGCTGCCGGCTGTCGGGTGAGCGTTTCTCGCGCCTGCCACCTCGCTCAGTACTTCCGAAAACATCAGGGACTGCTGCCAACGCAAGGCAGTTTAAGCAAAAATGGATATCAAATTCACAGAGCATTCACAATTCTAAGGACGGCTTAGGCAGAAGGACTAATCCTTTTGTGGGCGATAAACAGGCGAAGGGACTAAGGGACGGGCGACAGACAGACCCATATCTTTTTACCTGCATAACACGAGGTTTTCATTTACAGACCCCATGGGATGGGGAACAGTAAGGGAACATTAAGCGCCGAACAACGTCGAAAACTAGATACTAAGACGCGAGAACAGGCTAGACGAATCAATAACTTAGCATTCGGACAGGTGATAAAATTCCCGTGGCGAATCGACGCGGCGATACTGTAAGGAATCTCGTATTGCTGCCCACGTTCCACCTTTTCGGCCATATAGGAGATCGGGTGTTTGTTCCAGTGGTTCCGCACTTTGCCGTTTTTGTTTTCAGACAGTGGTTTCACCCGCGTATATTCGCCCTCGATCTCGCGGGCTTTTTCGGCTGAGACGGCTTCTGGAAATAGTTTAATCCGCTTGAAGTCGAGCACATGGCCGTACTCGATGTAATCATCTATTTCTTCCGGTGTCCGTCTCAGGCATTCGGCCATCACGGACGTCTCAAACATTCCCCTCGCAATCTTCATCGCACCTAGCCCGGCCCCATGCCCCACAAAGATTAATAGTTCAATCCAACCCGTTGTTGTCATTCGGACAAGCATGTTAATCACAACTTGGTCGCGTGATATTTCTTTAGGCAGAGGGCCGGACCATGCTCTGCAAAAACAGTTGCAGAAAAATCAGGAAACCCAAACTCCACTCTACTGTCCGTCATGACTTACTCCGACCTGCTTCTGACTATTTTACCAAAGGCTACTGGCCAAGCCAATTCAGCAGGCGCTTGCTGTCGGCTTCCTACAGCCGTGTACCTGCGGCGTACCCCAATCCGTGAAATCTGCCCAATCTGGCGTTTCTGGCGTCCTCAAAAATCAGTAAGTTACGCGCTATCAATGGGCCTTACGGGTTCGAATCCCACTCGTCCACCAATTCTTCAACCACGACGACGACCGCCAACAGCCAAAGAAAGTGGCGTGGTACACAGCGAGGTACACAACAGCGGTGTCTAAGACTGTCTTGCAATGACTTAGGATGCCGTCCGTGCTCTTGTAACTCCCTGCAAGTGCTTATGAATCGCTCACTGTCACAGCAGATGCCGCGGGTCCGAATCGCTCCCTGTCAATTTGCAGCAGAAAAGCCTGAGGCTTCGTGCGCTTCGTTCCTAGTTTTTGCTTACCGCCCGGGGAAACTGCTGCGCTATACTCGAAGCCATGCGATCTCGGGCGTCTCGAATAATCGCAACAATTATCTTGGTCACATGTCTGGTTTGCCCGTTAGTAGAGCTGTTTGACAACTGGGATCACACGATTCAAACGGGCAATGATACCGAGTACGCTTTGGTTGTTCTTGCTTTGTGTGTAGGAGCGGCGTATTCCTTTGCGCGCTTCATCTTCAAATCCGCGCTGCTTGGTTTTGTTGCAAAGAGTGTTTTCGCTTCCTGTGCCCAGAGATCTTTCTTTTCTGCGCCATGTGATTTCACTTTACTGCTTTTTGATGCACCGAGTCCCCCTCTTCTTCCACTGCGTATCTAGAAATCTGCAATAGCTGATCCAAACTCGCGTTCACGGATAGGTCCGGCTGTTGACTGCGCCATGATGGGCCGTCCTTGCAGTTCAACCAAGTCATATTTCTTTGTTCTTCCACCATTTATTGGACTGGGTGACTCACGATGATTCTGGCTTGCCGTACGTTTTCTCTGCGTGATGCTGTTATCGGGCTTGCCGCGTCGTTTGCCTTGTTGATTTGCACGGCTGACGCCGCCGCTCAAGCGTCGCGAGTTGGAGCAACTCTTGAGGGCACTGTGCGCGATACCAGCGGCGCTGTCATTCCGAACTCGACAATTACGCTGCACAACCCTTTAACCAATCAATTTCGTACCGTAACAACAGATGAGCAGGGTCTCTTTCGTTCAGAGCAGCTTGCTGTCGGAATCTATGAAGTACGAGTGGAACAGACAGGCTTTGCACCTTATCGGCAAGCAGGCGTTGGAGCGAGTCTCGGACAAACCGTTCATCTCGACATCGTGCTCGCTCCGGCGTCGGCGTCTGAACAAGTGACCGTCAACGCCCAGCCCTCGTCACTTGATCCCTCACAGTCGTCAGTTGTTTCCTCTATAGATCAAGAGAGGATCGAAGAACTGCCTGTGCGGAGCCGAAATTATTTGGATTTCGTTCTACTTGCACCAGGCGTTTCGAGTTCACCGATAACCTCGGGCACGAGCGGTTCGACGCCACTTACTGGCAGTGGCTTCACTTTCGGTGGTCTGAGATCGCGGAGCAACAATCTCTCCATCGATGGCCTGGACAACAACGACGAGTACACAGGTTCGAGTCGTACCGAGCTTTCGTGGTCAACGATGGCCTTTCCGCAGAGTCGGGCGGAGCCTCGGGAGGCTCGATCAACGTCATCACTCGTTCCGGGACAAACACGATTCACGGCGACGCGTTCCTATTTGCGCAGGACGGCGCATTCAATGCGCGCGACCCGTTCGAAACGGAGGCCGGCAAGCCATCGTTTCGACGGTTCCGCGCTGGCTTTGCTCTGGGCGGACCTGTCATCAAGGACAAGACGTTTTACTACGCCGCCGTCGAACAAGAACACAACCGAGGACAAATCGGCTCGGATGTTGACCCTACCGTGGCATCAACCATAAATGCCTTCCTCGCGACGGGAGCATTTCCAGGGCTAGCAACGCGCCAGATCACGACAGCTTTCTCTCCGATTGCGCGCGCGGAGACGGAAGCTGCTGGCAAGCTCGATCACCAGCTTACGAACAATACTGCTCTGATGCTGCGCTACACCTTCACAAACAACAAGGAATCAGGCGATGCGTTCAACACCAACGGTCTCATAGACGCAAGCGCGCGGGGCAGCAGCTTCACGAGCGACAA
>WNFJ01242250.1_pt1 | contig 11621 bp, 10 predicted proteins | sample 5400461 | NCBI WGS metagenome assembly WNFJ01 (sample SAMN13153349, study PRJNA577476) | soil metagenome | isolation source: 115 cm saprolite on Douglas fir-dominated hillslope | place: USA:California | collected 2013-09-17
AAGCGGACATCAGGCCGGGTCCGGGTCCGCGGCTTGGAACTGCTCAACGGGAGGCCACTGGCGGCGATGAAGGCCGGGGTCGCGCTCGTCCCGGAGGACCGGCGGCAGCAGGGGCTGGTCATGGACCTGAGCATCGACCAGAACGTCGCGCTCGCCTCGCTGGGCCGGCTGAGCCGATTCGGCCTGATCCGGCGATCGAAGGAACGAGAGCTGGCCATGACGTGGGCCGCTCGCCTGCAGCTGAAATTCGCGCGAATGCGCAACGCGGTCTCGACGCTCTCCGGCGGCAACCAGCAGAAGGTCGTGCTGGGCAAGTGGCTGGCGCGCAGCCCGTCGCTGCTCATCATCGACGAGCCCACCCGCGGCATCGACGTCGGCACCAAGGCTGAGGTGCACCGGCTCCTCGACGGGCTGGTGGCCGAGGGCCTGGCCGTCCTGATGATCTCCTCCGAACTGCCCGAAGTCCTCGGCATGGCCGACCGGGTGCTGGTGCTGCGCGAAGGCCGCATCACCGCCGAGTTCACCCGCGCCGAGGCGGAGGAGAACTCCATCATGCGCGCGGCGACCGGGCAGAACCCGGCGGCGGCAGCATGAGCGAACTGAAGGGGCGCGGTGCCGTCTGGACTGAGGAGCGGGGCACGAGCGACGAGGGAAGGCGGCGCCCCAAAGCGCCCCGCAGGCGAGCGGGAGACAGAGCATGAGCACGGCTGTCATCACGCCCACCCCCACCGCGCGCCCGCGGCGGTTGGAGTCACTGCTGCGGGCCCGCGAACTCGGCATCGCCCTCGCGATCATCGTCGTCTTCGGGCTCACGACACTGAACAACCACGCTTTCGCGCACGCCGCCAGCATCCAGCAGTTGCTGACCGGCGCGGCGCTCATCGCCCTGCTCGGGGTCGGCGAGACCATGGTGATCGTCACCCGCAATGTGGACCTGTCGGTCGGCTCGGTCGTCGGCCTGTCGGCCTACATCGTCGGGGACCTCTTCAAGCACCACCACCAGATGCCGGTGGTGGCGGGCTTCGCCGTCGCCATCGGGCTGGGCGCGGCCATCGGCGCGATCAACGGGCTCGTCACTACCGTGGCCCGCGTTCCGAGCCTGGTGGTGACCCTGGCGATGCTCTACATCGTCCGCGGCATCGACGGCGTGATCGTTAACGGCAAGACGATCGACCCCGCCAGCATTCCGCAGGCCTTCATCACGTTCGGCTACCGGAGCCTGGTCGGCATCCCGTGGCTGGCGATTATCGTCGCGGTCGTCGTGGCGGCGGCCGGCTACGCCATGCGGTCATTCCGCTGGGGCCGTGACCTGTACGCGATCGGGTCCAACCCGGACGCAGCCGCGCTGGCCGGGATCCCGTCCGGACGCCGGGTTTTCACCGCCTTCCTGGTCAGCGGCGCGCTGGCGGGGCTGGCCGGCGCGCTGTTCCTCGCGATACACGCGCAGGTCGATGTCACCGGAGGCATCGGCTACGAGCTGAGCGTGATCGCGGCCGTGGTGGTCGGCGGCGTGGCCATCTTCGGCGGCCTCGGCGCGGTGCTGCTGAACACCATCAACCAGGCGCTCGTCGCGACCAAGATCTCCTCGTTCTGGAACGAGGCGATCGCCGGCGCCCTGCTGCTGGCCGCCATCGCGTTCGACCGGTGGCTGAGCCTGCGAGTCGCGCGGAATCTGCGGTCAGCCGAAGGAGCGCACCGTGACCTCTGACGTCGCGACCAGGACTCCGGGCAGCCGCAGGGACAGCGTCGACGGCAGCCGGGGGCGTGCCGCACTGCGTGGCCTGCTCCGGTGGGAGACCGCGCTCGCCGGAGTCTTGATCGCCACCCTGATCTTCGGCTCGTCCACGTCGTCGACCTTCCTGAGCTCGACGAACCTTTTCTACATCGGTCTCAACATGGGTGAGATCGCCATCATGGCGCTGCCGCTCACGCTGATCATCATTACCGGCGAGATCGACCTGTCGGTGGCCTCGATGCTCGGCCTGTCCGGCACCGTCATGGGCGTCCTGTTCAGCCACGGATGGCCGGTCTGGCTGGCGATGGTCGCGGCGCTCGTCGTCGGGGCGCTCGGCGGCACGCTCAACGGGGTACTGGTCGCCAAGCTCGGCCTGCCGTCGATCGCGGTCACCATTGGCACGCTTACCCTGTTCCGCGGCATCGCAGAGATCCTGCTGGCGCCGCGCACGATCACCGGGTTCCCGCCGTCGCTGACGAAGATCGGGGTCGCCCCGGTCCCGGGAACGCAGGTCGCCTACTCTGCGGCGATCTTCCTGATCCTGGCCGTCGTCGCCGGCGTAGTCCTGCACGCCGCGCCGCTGGGCCGCGCGCTGGTCGCCATCGGCCTGCAGCGGGAGGCCGCGCAGTTTGCGGGCATCCGGGTGAACCGGATCAAGTTCTGGCTGTTCGTCCTCTCCGGCGTGATGTGCGCGTTTGCCGGGATCTTGTTCACGCTGAAGAACGCGTCGGTCAGTTACGACGCCGGCACCGGGCTCGAGCTGAACGTCGTCGCGATCGTCCTGTTCGGCGGGGTGTCGATCTTCGGCGGCCGCGGCACAGTCGTCGGCGTCGTGCTCTCGGTCGCGATCGTCGGCTGCCTGCAGCAGGCCCTCACCCAGCGGAACGTCCAGCCCGAAGTGCAGAACATCATCCTCGGCGTCCTGCTGCTGATCAGCGTGGTCATCCCCAACGGCGGTGAAGCCATCCGGCGGATCCGCGACCGAGCCAGACGGCGCGCCTGAACACCCCACACCCCATCTACCGAACCCGCAAGCTCAACCATCCTCAGAAAGGCAACGGCATGCACAGACTATGGACCGCGCGCCGCACGGTGACAGCCGCCCTCGCGGCCACGCTCGTCGGCACGATCGCTGCGGCCTGCGGCTCATCAGGGACCACGGCCACCTCAGGCGCGTCCGCCATCGCGAGCTCCGCTAAGAAGGGGTTGACGGTCTACTACATCCCGAAGGACACCCAGAACCCGTACGAGGTCATCGCCGACCAGGGTGGCCAGACGGCGCTGAAGGAACTCGGCGGCAAGGTCGTCGTCAGCAGCGGCACGGCGGACACCGCCGCGGCGCAGATCCCGTCGATACAGGCGGCCATTCAGGCCCACGCCAGCGCGATCGTCATCGCCGGCAACGACCCGTCGGCGCTGTGCCCGTCGCTGAATCAGGCCGCCGCGGCCGGGATAAAGATCGTCGCATTCGACTCGGACGTCAACTGCGGCACCAGCCCGAGCCATCTGTTCATCAACCAGGCCAACACCCAGCAGATCGGCACCTCTGAGGTCGACCTGCTGGCCAAGGAGATCGGCAGCAAGGGCCAGATCGCCATCCTGTCGGCCGCGGCCAGCGCCACGAACCAGAACGCCTGGATCGTGTACATGAAGCAGGAGTTGAAGAAGTACCCGAACATGAAGCTGGTCACCACGGTCTACGGCAACGACGACCCGGCGACCTCGCTCACCGTGCTGCAGGGTCTGCTGTCGGCCTACCCGAACCTGCGCGGCATCATCTCGCCGACCACCGTCGGCATCTCGACCGCGGCGCAGTACCTGGACACGCACAAGAGCCTGCTCACACAACTGACGTTGACCGGGCTTGGCCTGCCGTCGCAGATGAAGACCTACGTGCACGATGGCACGGTCAAGGAATTCGAGCTGTGGAACCCGAACAACCTGGGCTATCTGGCCGGCTACGCGGCAGCGGGACTCGCCTCGGGCACCACGAGCCTGACCACCGGATCCACGTTCAAGGGCGGCAAGCTCGGCACCTACACCGTTCTCGCGCCGGCCGGCGCGACCGGGCCGTCGGTCGTGCTGGGCCCGCCGACGGTATTCGACGTGTCGAACATCGATCAGTTCAAGTTCTGATCGCAGACCCGGTGCCCGGCCGGCGTGATACCCGCGCCGGCCGGGCACCGACCACCAAGCACGCTGGCCGGTAAACGAGGAGTCATGAATCGGTACTGCTTCCTGCTGCAGGTCCGCCCGGAGCTACTGGACGAGTACTCCGAGCGCCACGCCGCGGTGTGGCCCGACATGCTGCGGGCCCTGGATGAGAGCGGATGGCACCGCTACTCGATCTTCGCCCGTCCTGATGGCCTGCTCATCGGTTACGTCGAAGCAGACGACCTGGCCCGGGCGCAAGCCGCGATGGCCGCCACCGAAGTCAACGCGCGATGGCAGGCGGAGATGAGCCGGTACTTCGTCGGCCTCCAGGGGCAGCGTCCCGACGAGGGCCTGCTGCTGCTCAAGGAGATCTTCAACCTGGACGACCAGCTACGGCGGCTGGCCGATCCGCAGCCAGGACAACAGCCAGGACAAGGACAACAGCCAGGACAAGGAGAGAGGCGATGACCACGACCGCCCCGACGCCCGCTGGTCTGGGCACAGGCGTCACGCACATCGCTCCACGCCGGGTCAGGGTCGGCCTCGTATCCGGTGGGCTCGGCGCGTACTGGCCGCAGTTCCCGGACCTGCTGCCGCAGTTGCAGCGCTCGGCGGCTCGCGTCAGCGAGCGGATGAGCGCGCTCGACTGCGACGTGGTCGACGTGGGCTTCATCTCCGATGCCGAGGACGGCGCGCGTGCCGCGGAGCAGTTGCGGGTCGCGGGCTGCGACCTCATCGTGGGCTTCCTCACCACCTACATGACCGCCTCCATGCTGGTGCCGGTCGCGCAGCGCAGCGGCGCGCCGGTGCTGCTGATCAACCTCCAGCCGACCGAGGCGATGGACCACGCCAGCTTCGACACCGGTCAGTGGCTCGCCTACTGCGGTGCCTGCCCACTGCCGGAGATGGCCAACGCCTTCCTGCGCTGCGGCATCCCGTTCCGCTCGGTGTCGGGCTACGTCGAGGACGAGCGGGCCTGGGCGAAGATCGGCCGCTGGATCAAGGCCGCCGGTGTGCGGGGCGCGCTGCGGCACGGCCGGCACGGGCTGATGGGCCACCTGTATCCGGGCATGCTCGACGTCTCCACCGACCTCACCCTCGTGCCAGCCAACTTCGGCGGGCACATGGAGGTCATCGAGTTCGACGACCTGCGGGTGCGGGTCAACGCCGTCACCGACGCCCAGGTCGCGGCGCGGGTTGCGCTGGCCCGCGAGGTGTTCGAGATCGACCCGTCCGTCCAGGACGAGGACTTCGCCTGGGCGGCCCAGGTGTCGGTCGGCCTGGACCGCCTGGCCGAGGACTTCGCCCTGGACAGCCTCGCCTACTACCACCGCGGCCTGGAGGGCGAGCAGCACGAGCGCCTCGGCGCCGGCATGATTCTCGGCGCCTCACTGCTGACCGCCCGCGGCATTCCCGCCGCAGGCGAGTACGAGTTGCGCACCTCGCTGGCCATGCTGATCGTCGACCGGCTCGGCGGCGGCGGCTCGTTCACCGAACTGCAGGCGCTGAACTTCCGTGATGATGTGGTCGAGATGGGCCACGACGGCCCGGCGCACCTGGCGATCAGCCAACGGCGCCCGCTCCTGCGCGGCCTCGGCGTTTACCACGGGAAACGCGGCTGGGGCATCTCCGTCGAGTTCGACGTCACCCACGGCCCGGTCACCACGTTCGGCATCTCCCAGCAGCGTGACGGCAGCTTCCGCTTCGTCGCCTCGCAGGGCCAGGTCGTCCCCGGCCCGCTGCTCAAGATCGGAAACACTACCTCCCGGGTGAGCTTCGGCTGCGATCCGGGTGAGTGGGCCGACGCCTGGAGCGCCACCGGCGTCTCACACCACTGGGCCCTCGGCACCGGCCACCTTATGGCCGAGCTACGCGCGACCGCCGAGCTTCTCGGCGTCGATCTGATCGAGGTGAATCCCTGACCGTGCCGCCGCCACTTCGCTCTGGTCACCACCACATCGAAAGCGAGTCCCATCATGGCCGATCGTGAGGCCGTCAAGCAGGCCCTCCGCGCACAGAAGATCGAGCTGCCTTCGTGGGCGTTCGGCAATACCGGGACCCGGTTCAAGGTGTTCGCCCAGCCGGGGGTGCCCCGCACGCCGCAGGAAAAGATCGCGGACGCGGCGCAGGTGCACAAGTACACCGGGGTCGCCCCCAGCGTGGCGGTGCACATCCCGTGGGACAAGGTCGATGACTACCGTGAGCTGGCCCGGCACGGTCAACGCGAACGTGTTCCAGGACAATGACTACAAGCTGGGCAGCGTCGCCAACCCCGACCCGGCCGTGCGCCGCAAGGCCCTCGATCACCTGCTGGATTGCGTCGACATCATGGACGCCACCGGATCGCGGGATCTGAAGCTGTGGTTCGCTGATGGCACCAATTACCCCGGCCAGGACGACATCCGGGCCCGCCAGGACCGGCTCGCCGAAGCGCTGCACACCGTGTACCAGCGGCTGGGCCCCGACCAGCGGATGCTGCTGGAGTACAAGCTGTTCGAACCGTCCTTCTACACCACCGACGTGCCCGACTGGGGTACCTCCCTGCTGCACTGCCTCGCACTGGGCCCGCAGGCCGCGGTCGTCGTCGACACCGGCCACCACGCTCCCGGCACCAACATCGAGTTCAGCGTCGCCATCTTGCTGCGCGCCGGGCGGGTAGGCGGGTTCGACTTCAACAGCCGCTTCTACGGCGACGACGACCTCATGGTCGGCGCCGCCGACCCGTTCCAGCTGTTCCGCATCCTGTACGAAGTCACCGCCGCCGGCGCCCTCGGGCCCGAGGCCGGGATCGCGTTCATGCTCGATCAGTGCCACAACATCGAACCCAAGATCCCCGCGCAAATCCGGTCGGTCATGAACGTCCAGGAAGCCACGGCCAAAGCACTCCTCATCGACACCGAGGCCCTGGCCACCGCCCAGCAGAACGGGGACGTGCTGGGCGCGAACGCGGTCCTGATGGACGCCTACAACACCGACGTGCGGCCGCTCCTCGCGCAACTGCGCGAAGACATGGGCCTGGAACCCGACCCCATCGCCGCCTACCACCGCTCCGGTTACGGGGAGAAGATCACCGCCGACCGCATCGGCGGCACCCCGGCCAGCTGGGGCAGCTAGGGACATAAGGAGTACGCCATGACCCCGCAGGCACCACCCGAGGTCGCCGCGCTGCTGGCCCGCAGCAACCGGCTCGGGTCGGATCCGCGCAACACCAACTACGCCGGCGGTAACACCTCAGCGAAGGGCGAGGTCACCGACCCGGTGACGGGCCGGCCCGCCGGGGTGCTGTGGGTGAAGGGATCCGGCGGTGACCTGGGCACGCTCACCGAGGATGGGCTGGCCGTGCTGCGGCTCGACCGGCTCCGCGCGCTCACCGGCGTCTACCCCGGCGTCGAGCGCGAAGACGAGATGGTCGCCGCCTTCGACTACTGCCTGCATGGCCTGGGCGGGGCGGTGGGGTCAGAACTAGCAGAGCGCGGGGCGGCGCCGTCGATCGACACGGCCATGCACGGGCTCGTCGGCGCGGCGCACGTCGACCATCTGCACCCCGACTCCGGGATCGCCTTCGCGACCGCCGCCGATGGGCCGGCGCTGACCAATGACTGCTTCGGAGACCGGGTCGGCTGGATTCCCTGGCGGCGCCCGGGCTTCCAGCTCGGCCTGGACATCGCCGAGTTCTCCCGCGGCAACCCCCGCGCCATCGGGGTCATTCTCGGCGGGCACGGGATCACGGCCTGGGGCGATACCAGTGATGAATGCGAAGAGGGCTCCCTGGAGATCATCGCCACGGCCCAGAAGTACCTGGATGAGCATGGGCGCACGGAGCCGTTCGGCGATATTGTTCTTGAATTTCAGCCGCTGCCGGACGCGCAGCGCCGCGAGCGGGCGGCGGCACTGGCCCCCGTGCTGCGCGGGCTGGCGGCCACCGACCACCCGCAGGTCGGGCACTTCACCGACAGCCCGGTGGTGCTGGATTTCCTGGCCCGGCGCAAGCACCCCGCGCTGGCCGCGCTCGGCACCTCCTGCCCCGACCACTTCCTGCGCACCAAGGTGCGGCCGCTCGTCCTCGACCTGCCGCCATCCGCCGCACTGCCCCAGATTTCCGAACGTTTCCATGAGCTGCATGCCGCATACCGTGACGAGTACCGCGCGTACTACGAACGGCACGCGGACGCCACCACGCCGCCGATGCGCGGCGCCGACCCGGCGATCGTCCTGGTGCCGGGCATCGGGATGTTCAGCTTCGGCGCCGACAAGCAGACCGCGCGGGTCGCCGGGGAGTTCTACGTCAACGCGATCAACGTGATGCGCGGCGCGGAAGCGGTCTCCAGCTACTCCCCCATCCCGGAGAGCGAGAAATTCCGGATCGAGTACTGGCCGCTGGAGGAAGCCAAGCTCAGGCGGCGCCCGAAGCCCAGGCCGCTGGCCACCCGGGTGGCCCTGGTGACCGGCGGCGGGTCGGGGATCGGGCGGGCCACCGCGCGGCGGCTGGCCGCCGAGGGGGCGTGCGTGGTGGTCGCCGACCGGGACGGCGAGGCGGCCGAGCGGGTCGCCAAGTCGCTGGGCTCGGCGGATGTCGCCGCCGCCGTCACGTCGGATGTGACGGACGAGGCCAGCGTGATCGAGGCGTTCCGGGTCGCGGCCCTGGCCTTCGGCGGCGTGGATCTCGTGGTCAACAACGCCGGGCTGTCCATCTCCCGGCCGCTGCTCGAGACCACTGTGGCCGACTGGGACGTGCAGCACGACGTGATGGCGCGAGGCTCGTTCCTGGTCTCCCGCGAGGCGGCCCGGATCATGCTGGCCCAGCGGATGGGCGGCGACATCGTCTACGTGTGCAGCAAGAACTCGGTCGCCGCGGGGCCGAGCAACCTCGCCTACGGCGCCGCCAAGGCCGACCAGGCCCACCAGGTACGCCTGCTCGCCGCGGAACTCGGCGAGCACGGCATCCGGGTCAACGGGATCAACCCGGACGGCGTGGTCCGCGGCTCCGGCATCTTCGCCGGCGGCTGGGGGGCCCAGCGGGCCGCGGTCTACGGCGTGCCCGAGGACGAACTCGGCGCGTTCTACGCCCAGCGGACCCTGCTCAAGCGCGAGGTGCTCCCCGAGCACGTCGCGGCCGCGGTCGTCGTGCTGACCGCCGGTGACCTGCCCCTGACGACCGGGCTGCACATCCCGGTCGACGCCGGAGTGGCGGCGGCGTTCCTCCGGTGAGCGAGCCTAGGGCGGTCGCGGCCGCCGCGGTCGCCGCGGTCGATCTGGGCGCGTCGGGCGGGCGGGTCATGGTCGGCCGGGTCGGCCCCGGCCAGCTGGAGCTGTACGAAACGCACAGATTCCGCAACGTTCCGCTGCCCGTGCTCGGCACGCTGTACTGGGACATTCTGCGGCTCTACCGGGGCGTTCTGGACGGCCTGCGCGCCGCGGCCAGGGACTTCGACCTGGCCAGCCTCGGGATCGACTCCTGGGGAGTGGACTACGGCCTGATCGACGGGAGCGGTGCGCTGCTCGGCAACCCGGTGCACTACCGGGACGCCCGGACCGACGGCATGGTCGCGGAGGTACACGCCACGATCCCGGCGCAGGAACTGTACGCGGCCACCGGCATCCAGCAGCTTCCGATCAACACGATCTACCAGCTCGCCGCGGCGGCCCGGACGCCGCAGCTGGACGCGGCCCGGACCCTGCTGCTGATCCCCGACCTGCTCGGCTACTGGCTGACCGGGGAGGTGGGCGCGGAGGTGACGAACGCGTCCACCACCCAGCTCTACGACATCCGGGCCCGGTCCTGGGCGGTAGATCTCATGGACCGGGCCGGCATCCCGGCGCGGCTGTTCCCGGCGCTCCGCCAGCCCGGCACCGTCATCGGTGACCTGCTGCCCGAGGTCGCCGGTCTCGTCACCGCGGGTGGCGCGCGCGCGCCGTTTCCCGTGGTGGCGGTCGGCTCGCATGACACGGCGTCGGCCGTGGTCAGCGTGCCGGCGTCCGGTCCCGGCTTCGGCTACATCTCTTGCGGCACCTGGTCCCTGGTCGGCGTGGAGCTGGATGAGCCGGTGCTGACCGAGGCCAGCCGGATCGCCAACTTCACCAACGAGGCGGGAGTCGACGGCACCATCCGCTACCTGCGCAACGTGATGGGCCTCTGGCTGATCCAGGAATCGGTCCGGACGTGGTCGGACGCTGGGCGGCCGGCCGACCTGGAGACCCTGCTGGACGAGGCGGCGCGGCTGCCGCCGTTGCGGGCCGTGGTCGACGCCGATGATCCGGTGTTCCTGCCGCCCGGTGACGTCCCGGCCCGCATCGCCGAGGCGTGCCGCCGGACCGGCCAGCGCCCGCCACAGGACCCGGCGGAAACGGTCCGGTGCATCATCGACAGCCTGGCGCTGGCCTTCCGGCGAGCGATCGGCCAGGTCCAGGAGCTGTCCGGCCGTCAGGTGGAGACCACCGCGGATGCCTGCGGGCTGCCCGTGGTGGCCGGGCCCGCGGAGGCTGCGGCCCTCGGCAACATCCTGATCCAGGCCCGCTCGCTCGGCGCGGGCCCGGCCGACCTCGAAGGGATGCGCGCGCTGCTCCGGTCCACCCAGCGGCTGCGGCGCTTCGAGCCAGCCGGCGATCCCCTGGCATGGGACGCCGCCGCGCGCCGGGCCGACCTCCGCTAGTCCTGATCGGCTGGCTATGACTTCCCGATATAGCTGGTGCTCACGGCGAAGTCAGCGAAGTAGGCGTTCTCGTCCTTCGAGGGTCCCCAGGTGGTGTCGTGCCCGCCGAAGAACGTGGAGAACATGATGCCGGAAAACGGCACGCTGGCGGCACCGCCCAGCGCGCCGGTGGTGGACAGCACCTGAACGCCGTCGTACCACACCGTGATGTCGCCGTTGGCCCGGTCCACCCGCTGCTCGATCATGTGCCAGCGGTCGTCGCCCGGCCAGTTCCACGTGCCTCCAACGTCTAGCCCATAACCCTGACTGATCTGCGGGCCGTACACGTAGACCTCCGCGCAGGCTACGGCTGAGGAGCAGTTGCTGAGGCTCCCGGCGACGGGATGGTTCCGCCACATGCACCTGGTGCTGAACGCCTGCCCGTGGTGACCACCGCTGGCCTGGCCGGGCGATCCGCCGTACAGGCCGGGCAGCTTCCCGCCGCGGCCGAAATCGAAGCCTGCCGGGAACTTGACGTAGTAGCGCAGATACAGCACGCTCGCGACGGGCAGGCCCGGCTGCCCTGCGCTGGCGAACGAGGTGTAGAACTGCCCGCCGCCGGGCTTGGGGCGGACAAGGAGCCCGGCCGCGGCGACGGGGAGCCCGATGCCAGGGACGGGGATCCTGACCGGGACGGGTAGCTCGGTGACAGGGACGGGTAGCCCGGGGACGCGGACAGTGAGCCACACCGACGGAGCGGTCGATCTCTTCGTCGCCGGGGTCGGCACTGGCGGCACGATCACCGGCGTGGGCGAGGTGCTCAAGGAGCGTAAGCCGTCGGTGCGGCTGGTCGCGGTCGAGCGTCATCGGGGAGACCGCCGAGGTCGGCACCGACGTGACGCTCTACCATGGCGTCACTCTCGGCGGTAACAGGCTGGAGCGCGGCAAGCGACATCCGACCGTGGGCGACCGGGTGGCCATCGGGGCCGGCGCCAAGGTGCTCGGCCCGATCACGATCGGTCATGACAGCCGCATCGGCGCCAACGCCGTCGTAATCAGGCCGGTGCCGCCCGACTCGGTCGTCATCGGCGTGCCCGGCCAGG
>WNFJ01710715.1_pt6 | contig 11621 bp, 10 predicted proteins | sample 5400461 | NCBI WGS metagenome assembly WNFJ01 (sample SAMN13153349, study PRJNA577476) | soil metagenome | isolation source: 115 cm saprolite on Douglas fir-dominated hillslope | place: USA:California | collected 2013-09-17
TGACCCCGCGAGTGGAAAAGGGGTGGCAGATGATGAACAGCAGCACCGAAGTCGTGGGCCAGCGCACCTCCCGCTCATTGGCGTCCGGTCGGCACGCCGCTGCGGGTAACCACCCGCCGCGGTCTGCGATCTCCGTCCCCGCTCGACAGGCTGCCCGGGGCGGGAGCGGTAAGTGAAACTTGTCATATGCGACAACCAGCGCATTCTGGCGGAGGCGCTGGCGGCTGCCCTCGATGCGCGCGGGCATCAGGTACTGGCGGTCACGACAACGGTCACAGACGGCCTCGGTGCGGTTGATGCCGGTAGGCCAGATGTCTGCCTGCTCGGCCTGCAGTTCGGCGATCAGCCGGGCGGCCTCGACGCCGCTCGTGCCATCCGTCAGCGGTACCCGGGCACCAGGGTGCTGGTGCTGTCGGGGGTCACCGACCCGGAGACGCTGTCTCAGGTGATAGGCAGCGGCGTGGCAGGCTACATCCGCAAGGACCAAAGCGTCGACCAGATCGCCTCCGCACTGGATGTGGTCGCGGCTGGCGGGAGCGTGCTGGACCCGGGACTGCCGCGGGTCCCGGCTCGTGGCACGGTGCGGCCGCAGGCCAAGAACCCGCTGGACGAGCTGTCACCGCGAGAGAAGGAGATCGTCGCCCGGATCGTCGGGGGACAAAGCACCAGGCAGATGTCGTTCGCGATGAACATCACGGTCGGCACCGTCCGCACCTATGTAAAGAATGTGCTCGCCAAACTCGGGGCGCACAGCCGGCTGCAACTCGCCGCCCTGGCCAGCCGGGACGGTTGGCTGATCGATGAGGCACCGGCCGAGGATGTCCTTGCTCCAACGGGTGAGCCGGGATGGTGACCGAGGTCACGCCTTCGGTGCCGCCAAAGGTTCATGTGCTCATCGTTGACCAGCAACTCACCTTCCGCGATGCGCTGGCGGCCCGGCTGCGGGTTGAGCAGGACCTGGCGGTAGTGGCTGAGGCCCAGTCGACACAGTCGGCCCGTCGCGTGCTGGTCGGGCGATCAACCGATGTCATCCTGCTCGACGCCGAGTTGCCGGGCGACTCGGTCGTCTTCTGCGCGGAGATGACACGGCGCGTACACGCGCCTCGCGTCGTCATGCTTAGCGCGACTTCTGAAGCCCAGCGGATCGTCGCCGCAGTCCGCGCCGGTGCTGTCGCATGGGTGCAAAAGGACGAGTCGATCGATCACCTTCTTCGCGTTATCCGCGGCGTTGTCCGCGGTGAGACCTGGCTGCCACCCGCGGAGCTAGGCCGGGTGCTGCGCCTGGTGATCGAGGATCAGGACGACCGCCGCGGCTCCGATGAGTTGCTCGCGGCTCTCACGCCGCGCGAGCGGGACGTCTTGTTTCACCTGGTCGAGGGGGCCGGGCGGAAAGAGGTCGCGGAGCGGCTGCAGCTGTCCGCGAACACGGTCCGCACCCACCTGCAGAGCCTCATGGCGAAGCTCGGGGTCCACTCCACGCTTGAGGTGGTGGCGCTGACCCGGCCCAGGCTGGAGACATTGCCGCAGGTTCGCCAATTGCGCAGGTCAACTACGTCAACTGGGGATAGGCCGCCCGGACCTGGCCGAGCAAGATGAAATCCAGCACCGCCACGGGGGCGGATACTGCCTGGCGCGCCGGCTGGTGATGTCTGGGCGATGTGCGGGCGGCCCGGCAGCAAGAGACCTGCGCTGCCTCGTCATTGTGAAGCGCCGCCCGAAACCTTGAGGGGGTTGGAGCGATAGTGTTCCGGAGCGTACCTGGTACCAAGGGCCGCGTGCGGCCGTTTCGCCGTTACCGGCGGCCCAGCACATGGGTACCCGCGGCCTTCTCCGTCATCCTTGCCACCGCCTGGATCTCGGTAATCGCCCCGGCAGTGTCGGCGTCGAGCTCGATCGTGGTGTCACTCAATTTCGACAATAACGTCGCCAGCGAGTACTACCTCGGTTTTCAGGACGCCCTGCAACCCGCCGGGGTGAATGCGACCTTCTATGTCAACAGCGGCACCATAGGCACATCCAGCAAATTGTCGTGGTCCCAGGTGGGCTCGCTGGCTGCCGCCGGAGACGATATCGGCGGCAAAACGGTTGACGGCATCAACCTGACGACGCTCAGCACCCAGCAGCAGATCGGCGAGATCTGCAATGACCGGCAGAACATCATCTCGCACGGGATAACGCCGATCACGTTCGCATACCCCAGCGGGGCCTCCAACTCGACCATCCAGGCCGAGGTGCAGAACTGCGGATACGGGCACGCCCGGACCGCCGGCAGCCTGTCCCCGACCGGATCCACGTATGCGGAGACCCTGCCGCCGAAGAGCTGGCTGGCGCTGCGCGCCTACGCGCCGGGCGGGCAGGTCACGCTGTCCAACCTGGAGTCGCTGGTGTCCGGCGCGGCCTCCCATAGCGGTGGCTGGATCCCCATCGTGATCCAGCGGGTGTGCTCGTCCACGCTGGACCAGGCGAACTACAGCAACTGCACGTCTTCGGCGGGGTGGGTCGACCTCGGCGACCTGCAGACATTCATCTCCTGGGTGCAAAACGCCGGGCAGGCGAATGGCGCGCCGGCCGGGACGGTGTTCCAGACCATGGGAGCCACGGCTAAGGCGGCGGACACGATCGTGCCCGTCACCACCATCTCCTGCAACGGGTCGCCGTGCCAGTCGTCCACCTACAGCGGAACCGTCAACGTGACCCTCTCGCCGGCCGACTTCGGCTCGGGGGTGGCCAGCACTCACTACACCCTGGACGGCACGACCCCCACCCAGTCCAGCCTGGCCTACACCGGGCCGTTCCCGCTGACCGCCACCAGCACCGTCCAGTACCGCTCGTGGGACAATGCCGGGAACGCCGAGGCGGTGCATTCGCAGGTTGTGTCGATCCAGCAGGCGGCCGATACCACGCCACCGGTCACGACGATCTCCTGCAACGGAGGGTCCTGCCAGAGCGCACCGTACCACCAGCCGGGGACGGTGACGCTCAGCGCGACGGACAACCCAGGCGGCTGGGGAGTCGCCCACACCTACTACACCACCGACGGGTCGACCCCGACCACGTCCGGCACCGTGTACACCGGGCCGTTCACGATCCACGGGCCGACATCCGTCAAGTCCTTCTCCACCGACCTGGCGGGCAACGCGGAGCAGGTGAATACGCAGCAGATCACGGTGGAGGTGGTGGTCTCGCTCACCTTCGACGACCAGTACGAGAACCAGTGGCTGTATTCGGTGCCGCTGATGCAGGCACATAACATGACGGGGACGTACTACGTCATCACCTCGGACTCCGATGGTGGCTACCAGTGCTGCATGTCCTGGGCGCAGCTGGATACGTTGCAGGCCCAGGGCAATGACGTCGGCTCGCACACGGTCGACCATCCGGATAATCTCACCACCCTGACCACGGCGCAGATGACCCAGGAGATCTGCGGTTCCCGGCAGGACCTGATCAGCCACGGCATTACCGACCCGTAGTCGTTCGCGTATCCGGATGGGATTTACAACTCGACCGTGGAGAGCGTCGTCCAGCAGTGCGGGTTCAACAATGCACGAGGTGGCGGTGGCATCTCCAACTCGAATACCACGCCAACTGCGCCTTACCTGGAGACAATTCCGCCAAAGGACCCTTATGCGCTGCGCACGATCGCGGTAGATGGCTCAAGCCCGATAAATCTCTCCGACCTTGAGAGCTTCGTGACCGCGGCTGCCGCGAACGGCGGCGGCTGGTTGCCCATCACCTTCCACGACGTCTGCGACGCCAACGCCGCCGATTTCAGCGACTGCATGTCCAAGTACGGCTCGATCCAGGACACGGTCTTCGGCCAGTTCCTCGACTGGCTGGCCGCCGCCGGGCAACCCGGCGGCGCGCCCGCGGCGGTGGTCGTGAAGAACGTGTGCCAGGTCATGAACTGCCCCTGAGGGTTACGGCCCGATTGCCCCCATCTGACGTAGGCGCGATCGCTCATGGGGGGGTGCCGTTCTGGAACGGAAATAGGCCAGGCTCTGAAATAAGCGCAGATCAGAGCAGATCAGAGCAGATCAGAGCAGATCAGCACACAACATGAGGGGGAGCACGTGGGGGTGCGATCGAACGGGATCAGGGTCGGTGTCGTCGGCATTGGCTATTGGGGGTCGAGGCACGTCCGCGTGCTCCGGTCCACGACCGGGGTAGCGGCGGTCGTCGGAGTGGACCAGCGGTTCACCCGTATTGATGGCGGCGATGACGAGGCCGATCACGGCATGGCCGCCTACGCAGACCTCGAGGAGGCCCTGCCGCACGTCGATGCGGTCATCATCGCCACCCCGCCAGCTACCCACGCGCCCCTGGGCCTGACAGCCATCGCGGCTGGCAAGCACGTGCTGGTCGAAAAGCCCATGGCCACCACGACGCGGGACGCGTGGTCCCTGCTGGAGGCAGCTGACGCGGCCGGTGTCGTGCTCATGCCGGGCCACACCTTCGAGCACAACGCGGCGGTACACAAACTGCGCGACATATTGCGCCGGGGCCAACTCGGACGGCTCTTCTACCTTGATTGCGCCCGCCTGAATCTCGGTCTTTACCAGACGGACGTGAACGTCATCATCGATCTGGCCCCGCACGACATCTCGATCGCCAATTTCGTGCTCGGTTCGCGGCCGACGACCGTCACAGCATGGGGGTCGCGTCACGTTCACCCCGAACACGAAGACGTCGCCTACGTGCGGCTCGACTACGCCGACCTCGGGGTGCGGGCAAACCTTCACCTCAGCTGGCTCGACCCGCAGAAGGTACGGCGGATCACCGCGGTGGGGTCGAAGAAAATGGTCGTGTACAACGACATGGCGGATGGCGAGCGGATCCGCGTCTACGACAAGTCGGTGGTCCCGCCCGGTGACGGCGACGGGCCGCTGTCTCAGGTCGCCTATCACCTGGGTGACGTGGTGTCACCCTTCGTCGCCTTCGCCGAGCCGCTGGCAGTTCAGGACCAGCACTTCGTCGATTGCATCGTCAACGGCCATCACCCGTCTGTGAACGGCAGCAGCGGCCTGGCCGTAGTGCAGGCGCTGGAGTGTGCGCAGATCTCGCTGCGGGAGCAGCGGCCGGTTGCCCTGGCCGAGGTGACGCGTCAGCGCGGGGCGGCCCTGCCCGCGGCGGACGTCGCTTTGGCAGGAGCATCCCTTGGCTGACCACGTGCCGTTCACGGACCTGGCCGCCATGGCGGGTGAAGTCTGGCCCTCGATCGAGCAGGACTACCTGGCCTGCCTGCGCGGCGGGGGGTATGTCGGCGGCCAGCCGGTGGCGTCCTTCGAGCAGGAGTGGGCCGCCTACTGCGGCGCCGGTCAGGCCGTGGGGGTCGCAAACGGGACGGACGCCCTGGAGCTCACCTTGACCGCGCTCGGCGTCGGTCCCGGCGACGAGGTCGTCGTCCCGGCCAACACCTTCATCGCGACCGCCGCGGCTGTGGTCCTGCTCATGACGCCGGGCACGCTGAGCGAAGCGCTCACGCCACGCACCCGGGCCGTCATCGTGGTGCATCTGTTCGGGCAGGTGCCGGAGATGGCCGATCTCCTCGCCGTCACCGACGAGGCCGGGATTCTCGTGATCGAAGACGCCGCGCAGGCCCACGGTGCGCAATGGCGCGGCCGCCGGGCGGGGTCGTTCGGCGACGCGGCCTGCTTCAGCTTCTATCCGGGGAAGAACCTGGGGGCCTTTGGTGACGCGGGCGCCGTGGTCACGTCGCGACCGGAGCTGGCCGATCGGGTGCGCGCGCTGGCCAACCACGGCCGGTCTCACGGCGCCGCGCACTACGAGCACGATTACCTCGGCACGAACAGCCGTCTGGACGCCCTCCAGGCGATCGCGCTTTCCGGGAAGCTGGCCCGCCTGGACGCGTGGACGCAGCGGCGGATCGCGCTGGCCACCCGGTATCGGGACCTGCTGAGCGGCACAGCGGATGTGAAACTGACAGGCGTTTCGCCGTCCGCGCGCCATGTCTACCACCTGTTCACCGTGCGTGTCGCCGCCCGGGACCGGGTCCGGGCGGAGTTGGCGCGGCGTGGCATCCAGACCGGCGTGCACTACCCGGTGCCGTGTCACATGCAGCCCCCGCTGCGGCGATTCGCGGACCGTCCGCTGCCAGTGGCCGAGAACGCGGCTGGCGAACTGTTGTCGCTGCCGATGTTCCCGCACCTGACCGATGGCCAGGTCGACTTCGTGTGCGAGGCGCTCGGCGACGCGCTTCGGGAGTCGACGGCCGGCTCGGAGCTTGTCGATGCTCACTGAACCGCAGGGCACCGCGGCGATACCGATGGAAATCGACCATGGCGTGCTCGCCGGGTACCCGGTGGCGCGAGGCGACGGAGGCCCGCTGGTCCTTGGCGCCGGGGCCCGGCTCCGGTCGGGAACCGTGCTCTACGACGGCACGACGATCGGGCGCCGCCTGCAGACCGGGCACGGCGTCGTCATCCGGGAAGGCTGCCAGATCGGTGATGACGTCTCCATCTGGAGCAACACCGTCGTCGATTATGGCTGCCGTATCGGGGACCGCGTAAAAATCCACTGCAACTGCTACGTGGCCCAATATACCGAACTCGAAAACGACGTTTTCCTCGCGCCAGGGGTGACGATCGCCAACGACCTCTATCCCGGAGATGAGCGATCTGCCCGGCTGATGGCCGGCCCCAGGATCGGTGCGGCCGCGCAGATTGGCGTCAACGTGACCATCCTGCCCTTCGTCCGGATTGGCGCCGGCGCGCTCATCGGGGCTGGATCTGTGGTTACCCGTGACATACCCGCGGGCGTTGTCGCCTTCGGCAACCCCGCGGTGGCTCGCCGTACGGTCGCGGACCTGCCCGTCATGGAAACGCGAGTGGTCCTGGACGATGCGTCCGCGAGCCGGTACCGGCTGACCGGTGACCGCGCCGTGACGGGAACCTCGGCATGACCGAGCTGGCAGCACGGAAAGGGACCACGCCGTTCAGGCTCGGGCCCGATGCGGCGAAGAGAGTCTTGGATATTACCGTCTCACTTGTTTTGCTTATCATTCTGGCGCCGTTGCTGGTGTTCTTGCTGGCGCTGGTACGGTCGACGTCCGCCGGGCCTGCGCTGTTCCATCAGGAGCGGCTGGGCCGCCATCGGCGGCCGTTTACCGTGCTTAAACTGCGCACGATGTACGTGGATAAGGATGACCGCATACACCGCGATTACGTCACCAGCCTCCTGGTCCCCGGCCGGGAACCAGCCGCATCGCCAAACAACGGGCTGTACAAGCTGGACGCCGATCCGCGTGTCACACCGCTGGGCGGCTGGCTCCGCCGGACCAGCCTGGACGAGCTTCCGCAGTTGGTCAACGTGCTCCGGGGGGAGATGTCCCTGGTAGGACCACGGCCTGTGCTGCCGTGGGAAGCCGAGATGTTCGCGGAGCCATACCAGCGGCGTTTCGCGGTCAAACCTGGCATAACCGGCCTCTGGCAGGTCAGCGGCCGCAGTCGGCTGTCGATGCGGAAGGCCCTTGAACTCGATGTCGAGTACGTGCTCCACCGCAGCTTCGCGTTTGACCTCATGATCCTGATTCGCACCGTGGCCGCCGTTTTCCGTGGGGGCGCGAGGTGACGGACGGGACGGCGGAAACCGATGCGGAGCCCTCCGGTAGCCGGTCGGACCTGACCACCCCGGAAGGCGCGGTGAGCGACTCGCTTTCGGTCGCCATATGGACCTTCGTCAGCCGTTTCACGGGCGTCCTGCGCGGTGTGGCGATCGCTGCGGTGCTGGGCGCAACGTATTTCGCAAACACCTACCAGTTCACTAACTCCCTGCCGAACCTCATCTTCTATGGCCTGCTGGCCGGGTCGTTGTTCTCCTCGCTGCTGGTGCCTGCCCTGGTACAGCACATCGATTCCGGCGACAGCCGGGCCGCGGCCCGCACTGCGGGCGGCCTGCTCGGGGTGGCCCTGCTCGGCATGGTGGCGCTCGTCCCCATCGTGGCGGTGCTCACCCCATGGCTGCTCCGGCTGGGCTCGATCGGCGCCTCCGACGCCACGGCGGCGCACAGCCAGGCGCGCGTCGGCGCCGTGCTGGTGCTGCTCCTGCTACCGCAGGTGCCGCTGTATGCCATCGTAGGCACGGCGACGGCGGTGATGAATGCCCACCGCCGCTTCGCTCTCGCGGCTGCCGCGCCCGCCCTGGAGAATCTCGGCACCATCGCCGTCCTCGGGGTGGTGGCCGTGCTTTATGCCCGGGCGGCCACCGAGCATCATGTCCCGGACTCGTTGCTGCTTCTGCTTGGCGTGGGGACGACCGGCGCGGTCATGCTGCATGCGGGCACGCAGTGGTGGGGAGCGCGGCGGGCTGGCATTGTTCTCGTGCCGAACGCCGGGTGGCGTGACCCCCAGGTGCGGGCCACCGTCCGCCGGGCGCTGCCCGCAGTGGCCCAGGCGGCGCTCGCGGCCTTGCAGCTCGCGGCGTTGACGCTCATCGCCGACCGGGCGGCGGGTGGCGTGGTGGCGTTCCAGCTGGCGATGAACTTCTACTTCCTGCCGATCGCGGTCGGAGCCACGCCGGTCGCGCTGTCGTTGGTGCCGAGACTGTCACGAATGACCGCACCCAGCCAGGCTGGTCTATTCCGCGACACCTACGTACGGGGCCTGGTCTTCGCTTCCTTTCTCGTTGTCCCGGCGGCGGCCGCCTACGCTGTACTCGCCCGGCCGCTGGCCGGCGCGATAGGGATGGGAGCCTTCGGCGCGGCCGGCGGCCGCGTTCTGCTGGCCGCAGCGCTCCTTGGCCTGGCGCCCGCGATCATCGGCGAGACGCTGTTCCTGGTGACGACCTACGCCTGCTACGCGCGCGGGGACACCACCTATCCGCTGCGAGGGATGATCATCCACGCCGCCGTCTGTGCGGGGGGGATTGCCGCGGCGGCGCAGCTGCACGGGCCAGTCCTGCTCACCGGTCTTGGCCTCAGCTTTTCGGCCGGAAGCTTCGTCGGGGCAGGCTACCTAGTCCGCCACCTGCGGCGAGGACTGCCGCACGGGGGTGAGCCGGTGCTCCGCCCGTTCCTGCGCACCATCGCGTGTTCGGCCCTGATGGCCGCTCCGGCCTGGGTGAGCGCGCGCTTCCTCGACCGCCATCTGACCGGCGCGGCCGGCCGCGTCGCCGTGATGCTCATCGTCACCGCGGTAGGCGCCAGCGTCTACTTCGCGGCCCAGGCAGCCATGCGGGCTCCGCAGATGCAGTGGGTGAAGGGAGCGGTGCTTGGCCGCTGGCGGCGAGCGGCGGGCCGTACCCCCGTGGCCGGGCGCTCCAGCGCGTGGCAGCCGGGCGGACGAGATGTCCGCCAGGCTTCGCGCTGGCATCGCCGAAGACTGGCGGTAGCCGAGACTTTGCAGGCGGCAGCGCCGTTCCTCAGACGGCGCCAACTCGACGCCGTCCTGCTGATCGGCATCGCGGCGGTCGTGGCGCTGACCGGCACCAAAGTGAAGTACGCGCTGCTCGCGGTCGTCGCGACCTGGCTCATCGGATTGGTCATGGCCAGACCGGCGATCGCCGCCTACCTGCTGATATTCCTCACGCCGCTCATCGTGGGCATCAACGCCAGGGCCCTGGTTCCCACGCTCCGGCTGAACGAAGCGCTGATGGTGGTGTGCGGTGCCGCCATCGGCCTGCGCTGGCTGGCGGGGGCCCGCACCGGCGAGATCCGGTGGCCGCGGATAGACCGCGTCGATGTCAGCCTCATCGCGCTCGGCATCACCAGTTCGATACTGCCCCTGATGATGATGGTCGTCCGGCAGCGCGCCATCGGCTCAGACGATCTCCTCTACTGCATCGTCATGTGGAAGCTGCTCGCCGAGTACGTGATCGTACGGACGGTGATCTCGTCCCGTGAGCAGGCGATGCGCTGCCTTTGGCTGTCGATGCTGGCGGCCGCGGCCGTCTGCGGCCTCGGTATCCTGCAGTCACTTCACCTGGCCGGGGTTCCCGGGTTGCTCGCGAAGTATTACGCGCCGCTTGGCATCGGCAGTTCGTTGCTCGGGCTGCCCGCCGCGGTAGCAGATCTGGCCATCCTCAACCTGGCGATCGCGATCGCGATGATCGTGCGGGGGCACCGACGGCGGCTGTGGCTGAGCGGCCTTGCCGTTCTCTGTGCGCTGGGTGTGGTGGCCGCGGCGGAGTTCTCCACGCTGATCGGCCTGATCGTGGCGGTTGCCGCAATCCTCGTGCTCACCAGGTCGGGCCGGGTCGCGGCCGCCACCGTTCCGGTTGCCCTCATCGCCGGAGTGCTGCTCTGGCCAGTGATCAAGATCAGGCTCGGCGGCTTCAACTCTGCCACCGGCCTTCCGGTCAGCTGGGTCAACCGGCTCTACAACCTGCAGACCTATTTCTGGCCGGTGCTGTTCTCGGATCACAACTGGATCCTGGGCGTCCGGCCGGCGGCTCGCATCGCCACGTCGAGCAGACAGTACGGCTACGTCTGGATCGAGAGCGGCTACACCTGGCTGCTCTGGGGCGGCGGCATCCCGTTGCTCGCCAGTTACCTCGGGTTCGCCGCCGCGGTGGTCCGGAAGGGCCGGGCCTACCTGCGCCGTGCCGATGCCGCCGGCATCGCCGCCACCGCGGTCACCGTGGCCGTGTGCTCGCAGGTGATCCTCATGCTGTTCGACCCGCACCTGACCTACCGCGGCTCGAGCGACGCGCTGTTCATGATTCTGGCTCTCGCCCGCGTCCTGCCCGGGCAGCGGACGCCGGGCGGCGCCCGGAAACAACCGGCCGCGCGGCTGGCGGCCTCCGGCGCCCGGATAGAAAGGGTCCCCGCATGACATGTCACCCGACCACCGCAGTCGTAACTAGGTGAGGCAGTAATGACATTGTTGCGTAAACAGGGCCTCTGGCTGGTCATCGCCATGATGGCGGGCATTGCGGGGGGGTGGCAGGTCTACGCCGGCCGGGCGGTGACCTACACCTCGACCGCCCAGGTCGATATTGAGGCGCCATGGCGACGGAAAAGCAGGTCGCCACCTCCGGTGTCGTGCTGGCCAGCACCGCGGGCACGCTCGGCACGACGCCCCTCGCCCTGGCCAAGGACCTGAAAGCCAACGCGTCAGGCACCTCCAACGTCCTGTCGATCGGCTGCACCATGTCGACCGCCACCGCGGCTCAGAATTGCGCCGCCGCCGCTGCCGCCGCCTACGTCGCCTTCCGCGATGGGGCCGCGGACTCCCCGTCCGTTCAGACCCATGAGCCGCTGCACGCCACACTGGTGACGCCCGCCTCGCTGCCCCTGTCACCGGCCGGGCTGGGCAAGAAGATTCTGCTGCCAGTTGGCGCGATCCTCGGCCTGATGCTGGGCACCGGGGCCGTCTTCGTGCGCGACCGCCGCGACGACCGGGTGCGCGACCGGGCCGACCTGGAGCGGTGCCTGGACGCCCCGGTGCTGGCCGCGGTCCCGCGGTTGCGGCGCCGAGCCGGGCACCCGGCGTCCGTCTTCTGCCGCGCCCCGCTTTCACCGGCGGCCGAGGCCTACCGCCATCTTCGTGTCCGCCTCGAGCCCCTCGTCTCCTCGGCATCGGACCGGGCCGCGGTGCTGCTGGTGGCCAGCGGGGGTGCCCGCGAGGGCCGGACATCTGTGGCGGTCAACCTGGCCACCGCGC
>WNFJ01221590.1_pt2 | contig 11620 bp, 13 predicted proteins | sample 5400461 | NCBI WGS metagenome assembly WNFJ01 (sample SAMN13153349, study PRJNA577476) | soil metagenome | isolation source: 115 cm saprolite on Douglas fir-dominated hillslope | place: USA:California | collected 2013-09-17
TGCTGTTTGCCAGCGAAGGCGCGCGGGTCGTCGGATGCGATCTCTCCGAGCAGGGCCAACAGGAAATTCAGCAGCAGGTTCGCGCCGCCGGTGGCGTGATGGAATCGCTTGCTCCCTGCAATTTGACGGATGCGCAACAGTGCCGCGCGTTGGTCGACTTCGCGGTCGAGCGCTTCGGCGGCATCGATATCCTCTACAACAACGCGGCCATGGCCTATTTCAACTGGCTGGAGGATATGACCGAGGGCGAATGGAAAAACACCCTGAACGAGGAGCTCAACCTCGTCTTTCTCTTGACCAAAGCGGCCTGGCCTCACCTCAAGGCGAGCAAGGGCGTCATCGTGAATACGGCTTCGGTCGTCGCCTGGCAGGCGTTCAAATATCTTCCGTCGATCGCGCACAGCACCGCCAAGGCCGGAATTATCGCCCTGACGCGCCAATTGGCCATGGAAGGCGCCCCACACGGCATCCGCGCGAACTCCATTTCGCCAGGCTCCGTCGTATCCAATCAAAGCAAGGTACAGCTCGTGGATAAGACGTGGGCGGATTACCTCGCCAGCCGAATCATGCTCGGCCGTCCGGGTGAACCGAGGGAGATCGCAACCGCGGCGCTCTTCTTGGCCTCGAGCGACAGTTCTTATATAACGGGAGCCGACCTGCCGGTCGATGGCGGATCGACCGCCTGGTGATTATATCGGCGGATGTGATGTGGGTTATGGCGCGAAACGCTTCGAAATCCACTGCCGGCTGGTCTAGGGTTGGCCGATGAAGTACGGCCCGTACAGTGCCATCTCGGTCAGGATCGACAACGGCATCCTGCTGCTGACCCTCGATCGTCCCGAGCAACTGAACACGTTCACGAGCGCCATGATGAATGAGCTCGTGGATGTTTTCACTCTCGTGAACGAGGATGACGCCGTCCGCGTCGTGGTTGTAACGGGCGCCGGCCGCGCGTTCTGCGCGGGCTCAGACCTGTCTCCTGGTGCTGATGCGTTCGACAATCGCCGTAATCCGGATTGGTCGCGGCATGATGCGGGATCGGCGGATGAAGTGGATTTCAGCGACGAACGGGTGCGGGATGGCGGCGGCAAGGTGACTCTGGCGATCTTCGACTGTCTGAAGCCCGTCATTGCCGCCGTGAATGGAGCGGCGGTGGGCTTTGGTGCCACCGTGCTCCTCCCCATGGATATCCGGATCGCCAGCACTGCCGCTCGTTTCAGTTTCCCCTTCACCCGTCGCGGTATCGTGCCCGAGTCGGCTTCCACCTGGTTTCTTCCGCGCATCGTCGGCGTCGCGACGGCGCTGGAATGGTGTCTGACCGGAGACTTGTTCGATGCCCAGCACGCGAAGGCCGCCGGCCTCGCGAGCGCGATCGTCGAGCCCGCTGGGCTGCTCGATCACGCATTTGCCATCGCCGCGCGCATCCGTGACAACACGGCGCCGGTCTCCGTGGCGCTGACCCGCCAGATGCTGTGGCGCGTCGCAGCGCAGGATCATCCGATTGAAGCGCACAAGATCGATTCCCGTGGCATCTATGTCAGAGGACAGTCGGCTGCTTCGAAAGAGGGTGTCAGCTCTTTCCTGGAGCGTCGACCACCCGTCTTCCGTGAATCGGTCTCGATCGACATGCCGCGCTTTTTCCCATGGTGGAAGCCGCGGACCTATTCCTGATGGCAGAGGAGTGAACTGTGGCGATCCTCGGGATAGAAAGTCTCGTCTATGGCGTGGATGACATCGATAGATGCTCCCGATTCTGGAACGACTTTGGTCTCCTCGAAAAAGCGCGCGGGCCCAACGGCAGCGTATTTGAAACAGTAAGCGGATCTCGCGTCATTGTCCGGGATCGTGCCGACTGCGGAGTTCCGGAGTGGTTCGAGGGCGATGGCGGTAAGCTCGTCGTCTGGGGCGTAGATACTGCTGATAACCTCGAGCGGCTGGTCGATGGCTTGGCTCGCGACCGCGAGGCGCGTCGTGATCTCGACGGGACGGCCTATTCGGCGACCGATGAGGGCATTCCATTCGGCCTGCGGATCTGGAACAAGCGACCGGTCGTGTCGCAGCCGGATCGACTCAATGCGCCTGGCAATATCCAGCGGCTCAATCTTCACCGTAAATGGCGCAGGCGCGCCATTCCGAAGACGCTGAGTCATATCGTGCTTTCGACGGCCGACTATGTCGGCACTTATGAATTTTATCGGGACCGGCTGGGCTTCCGTCTCAGTGATCATTCCCGCGGGCTGGGCGTCTTCATGCGGGCCGATGGCACGAACGAGCACCACAGTCTCTTTTGGTTGAACGCAAACGGGCCGTTCGTGAAGGGCAAGCCCACTTTCCAGCACGCCGCATTCGGTGTCGAGGATATCGACGAGGTCATGATCGGGGTAGGCCGGATGGGCGAGCGCGGCTGGTTTAAGGATTTGCGTAAAACGGGGGGGCTCGGGCGCCATCGCATCTCCTCCGCCATCTATTGCTACGTCCCCAATCCGAATGGTGGCGAGGCCGAATACACCTGCGACACGGATTATCTCGACGACAACTGGATTCCCCGTGTGTGGCAGTGGCAGTTCGGAGCCGCCATGTGGACCCACGATCGGCCTGCGGTCTATGGATCGATGGATGATAATTGGGACGTGCAGCTCGATCCGGATGGGCAATCGATCGAGGAATATCGCGAGGAAGTCTGTCCGAAATGAAGCCGTCGTTCGATTTACGAAACAAGGTGGCCCTTGTCACAGGAGGCTCGCGCGGGCTTGGGCGTGAGATGGTGCTCGCGTTCGCCGAGGCCGGGGCGGATGTGGTGATCGCCAGTCGCAACCTCGAGACTTGCGAGGCGGTGTCACGCGAGGTGGAGGCTCTGGGGCGTCAGGCCCTTCCAGTCGCCGCCCACGCGGGACGGTGGGAAGACAACGAGCGGCTGGCCGAAGCGGCTTTCGCTCAATTCGGGCGTGTCGACGTGCTGGTCAACAATGCAGGCATGTCGCCGCTGGCGCCATCCCTGATCGAGACAAGCGAGGCCTTGTTCGACAAGATCGTGGACGTCAATTTGAAAGGTCCCTTTCGTCTGTCGGTCTTGATCGGCACGCGAATGGCGCAGGCGAGCGGCGGATCGATCCTGACCGTCGCCAGCACCGCCGCCTTCCATCCACAGCCTGAGTATATGCCGTATGGCGCCGCAAAAGCCGGCGTCGTCAACCTGACCATGGCGCTGGCCAAAGCCTTCGGACCGACCGTACGCGTCAATTGCATCGCGCCCGGGCCGTTCCTGACCGACATCTCGACGGCCTGGCGCGATGACCAGGCCTATGCGCAATCACTGACGCTCCGCCGCTTCGGCAAGCCGTCGGAGATTGCCGGCGCAGCGCTTTATCTCGCGAGCGATGCATCGAGCTATATGACCGGGCAGGTTCTGCGGGTCGATGGTGGGAGCTGGAGCAGATGACATCCGTGCAATCGAACGATGAGGCTATCGTCAACGTCCTTTACGCTGTTCGGGACCGAATCGCACTGATCACGCTCAACCGGCCCGAGCAGCTCAACGCCTATACGCCGGACCTTGCCGTCGATCTGAAAAAGGCGTTCGCGCGCGCCGCGAACGATCCAGAGGTTCGCTTGATCATCCTGACCGGAGCCGGCCGTGGCTTTTGCGCGGGAATGGACATGAAGGTTCTTGCCGATCAGGCATCCGGAAAACTTCCCGACGGACCCGACAAGCGCCTGATCGCCTTGGAATCCGCATTTTCATCGGCGGAGCCATCGATCGACGCCCATTTTACCGACGTCGAGCGCTTCAACTATTTCCTGCGCACCAGAAAGCCGGTGATCGCGGCGGTCAACGGCCCCGCTGCCGGCTTCGGTTTTATCATGGCGCTCTATGCCGATTTGCGGATTGCGAGCGAAAAGGCGGTTTTCACGACGTCCTTCGCGCAGCGCGGGCTGATCGCGGAGCACGGCGCAGCGTGGCTGCTGCCGCGCCTGATCGGCTATCCCTATGCGACCGATCTGTTGCTGACGGCGCGGCGCGTAGCGGCGCAAGAGGCATTCGATATCGGCCTCGTGCACCGGGTTTTTTCCCATGACGGCTTTATGGAGCAGGTGCGCACCTTCGCGTCGGGAATTGCGGAGACCGTTTCGCCGCGATCGATGGCGACGATCAAGGCTCAACTGCTCAAGGGCATGTTTCAGACTTACGATCAGTCGCTGGCGGATGCGGACAAGGCCATGGCCGCAAGTCTGGTGGGAGGGGACTTTGCCGAGGGAGTGGCTCATTTTCTCGAGAAGCGCAAACCGCGCTTTGCTCCTCTGACTTGATGAAGCTGTCATGACCGAGTCCTCGCCTATCCTGATCGAACGTCCCGAACCCGGCATCGCGATCATCCGGCTGAACCGACCGGACGCGATGAACGCCTTCACACCCGCGATGATGGACGCCTATCACGACGCGCTGGATACGATCGACAAGGACCCGGAAACGAGGGTCGTCGTGCTGGCCGCGAACGGACGGGGTTTCTGCTCCGGGCTGGACCTGAAGTCCGTATCACTGCAGCCGGGCGGCGAGCATCATGGCGCGATCGCCCTGGTTGCGTTGCAGGAGTTGTACGGTACGTCGGCGCCCCATATGCGGCGCATCCGCCAGCCGATCGTTGCGGCGGTGAACGGCGTGGCCGTCGGCGTGGGCTTCGCCCTGGCCCTGGCCGCCGATATCCGTGTGGCCAGCCGTTCAGCCAGGTTCCTGGTCGGCGCCGTGAAGATCGGGCCCAGCCGCGCGTTCGAGCTCATGCTCACCGGACGCCCGGTCACGGCGGAGGAGGCCGAACGGATCGGACTGGTATCGCGGCTGGCAGAGGATGGCCGCGTGCTCGACGAGGCGATGGATGTCGCGCGTCAGATCGTCGCCAACAGCCCCTTCGCTTCAAAGCACACCAAGCAGATCATGTGGAGCAACCTCGACGCATCCAGCTTTGAAGCGGCGAGCCAACTCGAAAATCACGCCCAGGTCGTGGCGATGCTGACGGCCGATTTCGATGAAGCCACGAAGGCATTCGTTGAAAAGCGCGCGCCGCGGTTCAGGGGCGTCTGACAAACGAGGGGGGAAGATGCGAAGAATAATCTATCACGGCTATGGTGATCCTATCGCGGTGCTGACGCAGATCGACGAGCCGACTCCGTCGCCGGGCGACGGAGAAGTGCTCGTCGATCTCGCGGTACGGCCGGTGCACTCCGGTGACATTCTAATGGTTACTGGAACTCATGACCCCGTCCAGCGGCCCGTTCCGCCCGAGGGATTTACGCCTGGTTGCGAGGGAACCGGAATCATCGAGGCGGTCGGCCCCGGTGTCGATCCATCGCGAGGCTTCGTTCCGGGAGCTCGCGTCTGCTTCTGCGCCATCGGCAGCTGGCGGGTGGTGCCGCCCGATGTCGACGACGATTTGTCGGCGCAGTTGAGCGTCAATCCGATCACGGCCCTGCTGATTACACGCGAAGTACTCGAGATCGCGCGGAATCGGCCTGGTGGTGTTCTGCGCCTTTCGGCGGCCGAAAAAGTCCTCACGGAAGTGCATGAAGCTCGAGACGACGCGGGCATTGTCATTCTTTCAGGTGCGGGATCGATCGTAGCCAAACTGTTGGCGGCAATGTTGCGGGAGAAGGGCTTCACATGCCTCGGCACGGTTCGGTCGCAGGCCGTAGCCGATGCTCTGAGCGCCGCCATCGGGATCACGGTGGTAGCGACAGAGAATCCGGATTGGCAGAACCAGCTTCGCGCGGCTGCGAACGGTCGAACCATCTTTGCGGCGCTCGACTGCGTGGGTGGCGAGACCGGGAATGCGATGCTCGAGCTACTTTCCCCCGGCGGAACGCTCCTCAGCTATGGTGCCTTGTCGGGTGAGCCGCTGGTGGTTCGGCAGGCGCACCTGTGGATGGCAGGAAAAAAGGTTCGCGGTTTTGGGATGATCCATTGGACGCAGCTTCCCTATGAAACGCGTGCCGCTGATATGGCGGCGGCGACCGAATTCGTTCAGCGAAGCCGCCATCTCATCCCGCTTGCCGGCGAATTCCCGCTCTCCGAGATCAGGGAAGCCGTTCGCTTCTTTACACGGCCCGGGCGTAGTGGGGCGGTTCTGATTCGCTCATAACAGGCCTGGAATTCAGGCGGCCCTACGCTTCGCCGTGGCGAAGCCGGCCAGACGCTTGTGAATGATCTCATCCGCTTGCGACATGATGCGGTCGATGAGCTCCTTCACGCTGGGGATGTCCTTGATGAGGCCAACGACCAGACCGCAACTCCAGGCGCCGCTATCCACATCACCGTCAAGCATGACTTTGGGATAGACACCCGCGACATGTTCGAAGATGTCGTCGATCTTGAGATTCGCTCCCTTTTCCTTTTCGATCGCAACGATCTTTTCAACACCCGGGTTGTTGAGTACTCGCTCGGTATTGCGCAGTGCGCGCATGATGAGGCGGGTATCGAACTCGGTCGCCTCGACTATGGCCTGTTTGACGTTTTCGTGCACCGGCGCCTCCTTGGTGGCGATGAAGCGGGTGCCCATGTTGACGCCCTCGGCGCCGAGAGCGAGCGAAGCTACGAGAGAGCGACCATCGGCCTGGCCACCCGAGGCTACGAAAGGAATGGTCAACTCTTCCGCCGCCCGAGGGAGCAATATCATATTGGGCATGTCATCTTCGCCGGGGTGGCCGCCGCATTCGAAGCCGTCTACGCTCGCGGCATCGCAGCCGATCGACTCCGCTTTGAGGGCGTGACGCACTGACGTGCACTTATGGATGACCTTGATGCCGGCTGCCTTCAACTGCGGCATGTACTGTTCAGGGCTCCGGCCGGCCGTCTCGACGACTTTCACGCCGGACTCGGCGATCGCCTGAATATATTCGGGATAAGGGGGGGCCTTGAAGGAAGGGAGGAAGGTGAGGTTGACGCCCAGCGGCTTATCCGTGAGGTCCTGAGCCTTGGCGATTTCCCTTGCCAGATCTTCCGGGGTCTTCTGCGTCAACCCGGTTATTACACCGAGTCCTCCGGCCTGCGATACGGCCCCGGCAAGCTCTGCAAATCCCACGAAATGCATTCCCCCTTGGATGATGGGGTGTTCGATGCCGAAAAGGTCAGTAATCCTCGTGCGCATTTCGTGCTCCACCGCTTCGTGTCGCGGCTAATCTCACGAACCGTTGTAGACCAGCCGGCGCTGGATTTCTAACCGTTTCGCGCCATGACCTGCATCACTTAGGCCGATACCCTATCGCCCCGCGAAGCGAGGCGTCCGCTTTTCTGCAAAAGCAGTCGCGGCCTCACGATGATCTTCCGTTTCACGACAATGGGTGTGGCGAAGCGCCTCCACCTCCATGACTTCGGCCAGGGACGCCGTCTCGGCCAAATTCATCGTTTGCTTGATGTAGGACAAAGCGATTCGCGGACCGCTGTCGAGTGCGCGCGCCAGATCGCGAACGGCGTCTTCCAAATCACCATCAGCCTCGACACCGGTTACGAGACCCAGCTCGAGCGCCTTTTGCGCATCGAGCGTCGGCGAGGTGAAGTACAGGTGGCGTGCTCGCGCCGTCCCGACCAAACGGGTCAGGAAGTAGCTTCCCCCATTGTCTCCTGACAGCCCGACCCGGGAGAAAGCAGTCAGCATCTTGAGCGTCGGGCTTGCGATCCTGATGTCGCAGGCCAGCGCTAGCCCCAGCCCCGCGCCTGCAACGGCGCCCCGCAGCATGGCGATCGTCGGCTTCGGCATGTCATGGAGTAGCCGCGCCGCCTCCATATCGGAGCGAAGCGAGGCCAGTTTGCCCTCGAAACCCTCCTCGCTTGCCTTCATCGACGAGATGTCGCCGCCGGCGCAAAAGGCGCGGCCCGACCCGCGCAGGACCAGAACCGCAACGCTCGGATCCTCGGCAGCGGCGGCAATCGAACGTCGCAACGCCCGAGCGAGCGACGGATCGAGCGCGTTCAGCGCCGCGGGCCGGTTCGTGGTGAGGAACAGGATACCGCCGTCGCGGCTCTCGAGCAGGACAGCTTCGGTCATGCCCTAACGCCCCGAGAATATTGGCGGCCGCCGTGCGAAGAAAGCTGAAACTCCTTCGCGGACGTCGGCACTCGTATTTGAGATCATCGTAGCCAGCGCAGCCTCCTCGAGAGACCGATCCAGGGACCCTTCCAACCCGCGGCGCATAAGGGATTTTGCGAGCCTCACCGCCAGCGGGGCTTTTTGGACAAGGTGACGCGCGATTTTCATGGTTCGGTCTTCCAGGACGGCGTCGGGCACGACCTCGGTTACCAGCCCGAGCTTTTGCGCCTCCTCGGCGGAATAGATTTCGTTGAGCAATGTCATGCGCAGGGCTCGATCGAAACCCATGGCGCGCGGAAAGAGCCACGCGCCGCCGTCATCGGGCAACAGCGCGAACCGGCCGGAAGCATCGCCCAGTCGGGCGCTCTCGGCTGCGATCCTGAAGTCGCAGCAAAGCGCGAGCGCAAGGCCTCCTGCAACTGCCGCACCGTTGATCATCGCGATAACCGGCTTGTCGAGAGCGAACAGGGTGCGGATCACCGTGTGAATCCCGTCGCGCAACTCCGCGGCATGCCCTAGTTGGCGATCATGGAGTCCGGGAACGCTGGGATCGGTTTCCACCATGTCGCCTCCGGCGCAGAAACCGCGCCCCTGTCCGGTGACGATCAGGCAGCGCAGATCGTCGCGATCGGCGTAACGCCGGAGGCCCGCCAGCAATTCGGCGCAGAGTTGCCTCGTGTATGCGTTGAGCGTGGCCGGCCGGTTCAAGCTGAGTCGCATGATGGCCGCTTCAGGCTCGTCAGCCAGCACCGTTGAATCAGATGAGGACGTCAAAGGACGCTGCTGCCTCGTTGTGGTCCATCGCCGGCGAGGTTACAGATGAGAGCATACTAAGGACGGCCGGTGCCATCGTCCAAGGCGCTTCCACAGATGCCACGCATCGGCGCAGCCGATGCCTGACGCACTATATTGGGGGAATCGCGGAATCGCGGAGGCAAGGGAGAGTTCGAGGCATGCACCTGCGCGGATTGGATATGAACCTGCTTGTTGCCCTGGATGCTCTTATCAAAGACAAGAACATTAGCCGATCAGGCGAACGCCTGCATCTCAGTCAATCAGGCATGAGTACGGCGCTCGGTCGATTGCGTGAATATTTTGCGGACCCGCTTCTCGTCCGAATCGGCCGGCAGATGGTGCTGACGCCTCTGGCTGAATCGCTCGCGGACCCGGTGCACGACATCGTGCTGCAGGTGCAGGCGATCATCGACCATACGCCCGCTTTCGATCCCGCCCATAGTGAGCGAAACATCACCATCATGGTTTCCGACTATGTCGCGACGACCTTCCTGCCACAACTGCTGCAGCGAGTGCACGCGGAGGCTCCCCGGATCGTATTCGATCTGGTTTCGCAGGAGGACCATGTTCACGGTCCCCTCGCAAGAGGCGAGATCGATTTCCTGATAATCCCCGAACAGTTTGCGTCGCCCGATCATCCGTCCCAGCGTCTCTTCAGCGATACCTACGTCTGTATCGCGTGGAGCGAGAACAGCACGATCGGCGATCATCTCGATCTGGATACCTACATGGCAGCCGGCCATGTCGTGACCCGCTTCGGCGAGACGCGCAAGCCGACCATCGAGAGCTGGCTCGTCGATCGCTTCCAGCAGAAGCGGCTCGTCGAGGTGTCCGTGATGAACTTCTCCACGGTACCCTTCTATGTCATCGGAACCCAGCGGATCGCCACGGTCCACGCTCGCCTGGCCAAACTCTACAGCCAGTCAATGCCCCTTCGTATCTACCCCGCTCCCTTCGAGGCGCCGCGGGTGGTCGAGGTGGTGCAGTGGCATCGCTACAGCGATAAACATCCGGCGACAGTCTGGCTTCGTTCGTTGATGCGGGAACACGGCGCGCAGTTCACTCGCTCGTCTTTACCGGGGTAACACCCAAGTGCAGCCCGGCATCCACGGTGAGAAGCTCTCCCGTCATGTGCCGTGAGCTGCGTGAGCCCAGGAACACCGCAGACGCCGCAATGTCTTCAGCCGTTGATACAGTCTTCAACGCGGTGCTCGTCATGACACTCCGTCTGAGTACTTCGTACTCGGCATCACTCATGGCCCGCCGGAACCATCGCGTATCGATGTAACCCGGGCAGATTGCGTTGACTCTGACTTTCGGCGCCAGTACGCGGGCTAGAGAGAGAGTCAGGGTGTTGAGAGCTCCCTTGGACGCAGCATAGGCTATCGAGGAGCCCAGTCCGGTTGCCCCGGCAAGAGAGCTCGTATTGACTACCGCGCCTGGCGATGGGGCAGCTTCGAGCAGTGAACGGGCCGCGCGAACCATCTGAAAGGCGCCGACGACGTTCACGTGATAGACGTGGAGAAAATCCTCTCCCGATAGGGCATCGAGGGCCCCCTGATTGACTGCGAACTTCGTAGTACCCGCGTTGTTGTACAGCGCATCGATTCGGCCGAATCGCGACGCCGCCCGAACGAGCGCCTGACACTCGGCGTCATTGGATACGTCGGCCTTGACGACAACCGGAGTCGCGCCCTCGCCGCGAACGGCCTCGGCCGTCTCCTGCGCGTCCGCCTCGCTGCGCGAGTAATTGACGATCACCGCTTTGGCGCCGCGGCGAGCGCTCTCCACGGCAATAGCACGCCCAAGACCGGACGAGCCCCCCGTCACCAGCACAACGTGATCAGAGCAGTCTGAGTTCATTCCGGCCTCCGGACAGCGCCACGACATTTGCCAGGGTCCATGTCAACAGCCCCCTTACAGTAATGCGGATCCCTGGGCCGCTGGTGGCGGCGGCCGCTGAGTGTCCACACGGCAATCGCTGCGGCGGACCCGTACTCCCGAAGGAGCCGACGCGGCGGCATGCCCTGTACCGAGATTCTCGGCGAAATAACGAGCAAGCATCACCTCTGCGAACGATAGGTGATATTGCTAGGAACGCCTTTCGAGCGAACCCGGCGTTCGTATAGTCGCAAAACAATTTCGCCGAATCTTAGAACGGCGGGTTTTGCCTGGAGGGGGATTCCAAGATGAATAAGGCGACATGCGCTGGGTTATTTTGTTCGGCCATTTGTCTGTCTCCGGGTGTTGAGGCACAGTCGGTCGCCGCTTCGGATAGTGGCGGGTTGCAGGAAATCATCGTCACCGCGACGCGTAGTGAATCAAAAGCACAGGAAACGCCCATTGCGGTGACCGCACTGACTGGAAACACAATGCGGGAGGCCGGGATATCCGACGTGGATCGGCTGGCCTTGAGCGTGCCTGGCCTCAGCTTCGGCGACGAATTGGGCGAGGCGCATATTGCCATTCGCGGAATTGGCTCGGACGCGGTTAACCCGGGGGCTGATCCGCGCGTCGCCTACTATCAGGACGGCATCTATGTGGGACGGCCAACCGCCCAGCTGGGTGGTTTTTTCGATCTCGACCGGGTGGAGGTGTTGAAGGGCCCGCAGGGAACACTCTATGGTCGCAACGCGACTGCGGGTGCCATCAGTATCATCAGCCACGGCCCTACGTCCGACACGACGGGGTATGCCGAGCTGAGCTACGGCAACTACAACGAGACTAAATTCGAGGGCGCCATCGGCGGT
>WNFJ01056178.1_pt3 | contig 11619 bp, 13 predicted proteins | sample 5400461 | NCBI WGS metagenome assembly WNFJ01 (sample SAMN13153349, study PRJNA577476) | soil metagenome | isolation source: 115 cm saprolite on Douglas fir-dominated hillslope | place: USA:California | collected 2013-09-17
ATGAATCGTCAGCGCGAATTGCCGAGCGCCGCCGTCCGCCAGCTCATCTCGAGTGACCGATGTGACCACGACATGGCGCAAGCGCATGCGCCGTGCAGTCTCCGCAACCGCCTGCGGCTCGTCCGCCGATGGTGGAGCGTACGGGCGGCCGGTCGTTACGTTGCAGAATCCGCACGATCGCGTGCAGATGTCGCCGAGGATCATGAAAGTGGCGGTGCCGCGGGAGAAGCACTCGGTTCGATTCGGGCATGCCAGCGATTCGCAAACGGAATGCAGCGATTTCTCGCGGAGCAGCGACTTAACCTCGTGCAGCTCCGCGAGATTGATCCGCTTTTCGCGAATCCAATCAGGAAGACGGGCGCTCACTGAGGAAACGGGAGCACGTTGAGGAGTTAGTTGTTAGGTGTTAGGCGTTAGGGAAAAACCTAACACCTAAGATCTAACGCCTGACAACTGAATTCTCAGTGTCCCGGGGCGACGAGTGATTTTTCCAGCGATTTCGCGATCAGTTTCTCGGCTTCAGCCTCTGGAATGCCCTTGACGATGGCGACTTCTGAGACGAGGAGATACTTCGCGCGGTCGTACATCTTCTTCTCGCGGAAAGAGAGGCTCTTTTTCTTGGAGACCTCGTTGAGGTTCTTGAGAACTTCGGCGACGTCTTCGAGGCGGCCGGTTTTCATCTTTTCCAGGTTTTCGCGATAGCGGCCTTTCCAATCGGTATGGCTCTTTGTAACGCGAGCTTCGAGAAGGCTGAACAGGCTCTTGATTTCCTTCTGCTGGTAGAGGCGTCGTAGACCGACGCGATCGGTGTTCTGAGTCGGGACCATCAGGCGCGAGTTATTTCCAATGAGCCTGAGATGGTAATAAGTATCGTCTGCTCCCATGATGGGCGATGAGCCGATCTGCTCAACGACCGTCACGCCGTGGTTTGGATAAACGAGCTTTTCCCCGATCTTGAAACCCAATTTCGTAGATGACAATGAAGACTCCTTTCGGAACTCAGACGGATGCAGCGAAGGGAGGTGGAGTCTACGTCACGGACCGAAAACCGTCAACGTTTCCTCAGTGCGGACGCAGCTTTCGAACGAGCTGATGCAAGCGATCGATTCCCTGCCGTCGCTCTGCCTCTGTGCCCGTCAAAAGATCCTCGATCGCCTGCAGCTCCGCATATATTTCGAGCGACGCCTCAGCCGCCTGGCGGGCGGGGGCGCCCGCCACCACACTCACACTCACGTTTGGCGCGAGGTCGTTCGCCATCCGCGTCGCCATCGCACGAATCGACGGAACGTCGTCGTGATCCAGCGCGCGGAGAATCGCCTTCGCGCTGGCGACCGCGTCCGCATAAGGGCTGTCGGGATTGTCGAATACACGCGCCTGGACAAGTGCAAGGACGAGGTTGCCGTATCCCTCTTTCTCATCCGCATGCGCGAATAGCCGCACGGTAGCCTGCCGCGCGATCGCTTCGAAGTCGACGGTTTTGCTTTGTCCCGGTTCGAGCCACGTGTCGAGCTTCATCTTTTGTGTCGTCTGCGCGCCGGTGACCGGCAGGTAATCGATCTCGACGCGATCGAGATAAACGCGGCGGTTCTTCGTCATCATCAGCATCCGTCGCGACGGCGCTTCAATCTGCAGCTTGTAGACAAAGGATCCGCGAATCTCGAGGGTTTGGTCTTTGGGCTGCACGGAAAACGACTGAGAGACGCGGCCGGAATCGAAGCGTTCGAAGCAGGCGTGCTCGTAGGTGCCGTCGCTGCGATGTCCTCGCAGGGTCTCGATGTCGTCGTTGAGGATGCGCCGCATCAGATCGTGCGGCATGTCGTGTTTGCTGGCGGCTGCAACGCGATCGATTGCTTTGGCGTCGTCGATGACGCGCGCGACAGGAATTTCGGCGGCGACAGTCGCGGCCAGAATGGAAGCCAGGATGATCATCATTGCAACTCCGAGAGAGCGCTCTTGCCCGGGAATCCTTTGCTTGAGATTCCGAGAAAGTCGCAGATCGTGACGCCGAGATCGGCGAAAGTGCGGCGGGTGCCGAGGTCGCGGGCTTGCGAGACGCGCGGACCGGCGATGAGGAACGGGACGTACTCACGTGTGTGATCGGTCGAGACGTCGGTGGGATCACATCCGTGATCGGCGGTGATGAAGAGGAGATCGTCGCGCCGCAGCACACCCACCAGCGCTCCGAGCTCCTGATCGAAACTCTCGAGGGCGCGCGCATATCCAGGCGCGTCGTTGCGGTGGCCGTATTTCGAATCGAAGTCGACGAGATTGGTAAAAACGAATTCCGCGTCCGACTCCTTCACGAGGTCGATTGTCTTGCGCATGCCGTCGGAGTTCGACTCCGTCCGAATTTCCTGATCGATGCCCACGCGATCGAAGATATCAGCGATTTTGCCGAGCCCGATCACCTGCTTGCCCGACGTGTGCGCGCGCTCGACGACCGTTTCGCCCGTCGGCCGCACAGAAAAATCTTTGCGGTTGGCCGTCCGTTTGAAATGACCGCGGCCGATGCCGACGAACGGCCGCGCGATGATGCGTCCGACGTTGTGTGGTCCGCGCATGACCTCGCGCGCGATCGCGCAGATCTGCCACAGCTCCTCGATCGGAATGATGTCCTCGTGCGCGGCCACCTGAAAAACCGAATCGGCCGAGGTGTAGACAATCGGATAGCCGGTGCGCATGTGCTCTTCGCCGAGCTCGTCGAGGATGACCGTGCCCGACGCCGGCTTGTTGCCGAGCGTTTTCCTTCCGATTCGCCGCTCGTACTCCGCGATCACATCGGACGGAAATCCGTTCGGATACGTTCGGAATGGATCTTTGACGATCAATCCCATCATTTCCCAGTGTCCCGTCGTCGTGTCCTTTCCCGCGCTCACCTCGACCATCCGGCCGAATGCGCTCTCCGGCCGCTCGTCGCTGGCCGGCTTTGGCAGTGTGTGCAGGAGGCCGAGCCGCGTGAGGTTGGGCAGCTTCGGATGCTGCGACTCGAGCACGTGGCCGAGAGTGTTGGACCCGACGTCGCCGAAATCGGCAGCATCCGGCAGCTCGCCGACGCCGAGGGAATCGCAGACCAGGATGATCGCGCGGTGCATTAGGGTACGGGAATGTTAAATGTTTAATGTTGAATGTTGAATGTGTATGAGGCGTCGCATTCAACATTCAACACTTAACATTCAACATTCCTCGTTCTCCTCTTTCTACTTTAGATGTTCGTGGACCAGCGCCCGCCCCTCCGGCGGCGCGTCGCCAAAGTGCAAAAACGACAGGTAGCGTTTCCGCAGCTCCTCAGGATCGCGTCCCGGCGCGCCGAGCTGAATGCGGGCGATCGTCTCGCCGGTGCGCACCTGATCGCCTGTCTTGCGATCGAACATGATGCCGGCGGCATAGTCGATGACGTCGTCCGCTTTCTTGCGGCCGGCGCCGAGGTCGACGGTGAACATGCCGGCGTGATAGGTGTCCATCCATGTGATGTATCCGCTGCGCGGCGCCTTCACTTCGATCACCTCGTGCGGCTGCGGCAGCTTCGAGGGGTCTCCTCCCTGCGCGGCGATCCATTTGTAGGCCCGCTCGAGTGCGCTGCCGGATTGCAGTGCCTCGTCGAGTGCTTTTGTGGCCGACGCTTCGCTGAACTTCTTCGACATGACCAGAACGCGTTGGGCCTGAGCGCGAGTGACCTCTTCGACATCCTTCGGCCCTTTGCCTTTGAGGACATCGATGGTCTCTTCGATTTCATTTGCGTTACCGGCTGCAACGCCGAGTGGGCGATCCATGTCGGTGATCAGAGCTTCGACGCGAGTCCCCGAGCCTTCCGCGGCCGCGATCAGACTCAACGCCAGCGCCTTTGAGTTTTCGTACTTGCGCATGAAGGCGCCGCTGCCGGTCTTCACATCGAGGATCAGCGCCGAGGCGCCCATGGCCAGCTTCTTCGACATGATCGATGCCGTAATCAGCGATAGCGACTCGACCGTGCCGGTGACATCGCGAAGCGCGTAGATTTTCTTGTCAGCCGGCGCGATTCCTTCGGTCGACGTCGAGATCACGCAGCCGACATCCGCGATGCAGCGCTCGAAGTCTTTTCGCGAAAGGCGAGCGTTGAAGCCGGAAATCGCTTCGAGCTTGTCGAGCGTGCCGCCGGTGTGTCCCAACCCGCGACCCGACAGCATGCCGATCTTGATGCCGCATGCAGCGACCCACGGCGAGAGGACGAGCGAGACTTTGTCGCCGACGCCGCCGGTGGAGTGCTTGTCCGCGATGAAGTCGTAGTGATTGCGCAGGTGCCACTGCTCGCCGGAGCGGAGCATCGCCTGCGTGAGCGTCGCCATCTCGTGCGCCGTCATCCCTTGAATCGCGATGGCCATCAGCAGGGCCGACATCTGATAGTCGGGGATGCTTCCGTGCGTGTAGCGGCTGATGAACTCCTCGATCTCGCCGGTGTGCAGTTCTTCGCCGCGGCGCTTGCGATTCAGGACCTCGTACACGCTGAGTGGCGACACGGCGAGTTAGCATACCGCAGCGATGAAAGCCGTAATTCTGCTGTCGGGCGGACTCGATTCCGCGACCGTTCTCGCGATGGCGAGACATGACGGGCGCGAATGCATCGCGCTGTCGTTCGCTTACGGCCAGCGACATGAGATCGAGCTGGCGGCCGCGCGACGTGTCGCGAACGCGATCGGCGTGGCCGAGCACATCGTCTATCCGATCGATCTCCGACTCTTCGGCGCGAGCGCGCTCACCGACAGCATCAATGTGCCGAAGGATGCCGTCGGCGCGCCGGGCATCCCGGTCACATATGTCCCCGCCCGCAACACCATCTTCCTCTCCATCGCCCTCGGCCTCGCCGAAGCGAAGGGTGCCGCGGAGATATGGATCGGCGTGAATGCAATCGACTACAGCGGCTACCCCGACTGCCGGCCGGAATTCATCGAGGCCTTTCAGCGGGTGATCGAGCGCGGTACGCGCGGCCAGCCGCGCGTGATCACCCCGCTCATCGAGTGGACGAAGGCGGAGGTCATCCGGCGCGGCGTCGAGTTAGGCGTCGACTACTCGCTGACGCACTCCTGTTATGACCCCGATGCGGTGGGGCGGGCGTGCGGGCATTGCGACTCGTGCCTCCTGCGCAAACGGGGATTCGCCGAGGCGGGAGTGCCGGACCCCACGCGGTACGTTAGGTAACGCGAATGTTGCGCATCACCGAGATCTTCCACTCGATCCAGGGCGAGTCGTCGCATGCCGGCCGTCCGTGCGCGTTCGTCCGGCTGGCGGGATGCAATCTGCGCTGCCGTTGGTGCGACTCGGAGTACACGTTCACCGGCGGCGAGCACATGTCGGTCGACGATGTCGTGAAGCAGGTGCAGAGCTATGGTTGCAATCTGGTGGAGGTCACCGGCGGCGAGCCGCTGGCGCAGAAGGAAGCGCTCGATCTCATGAAACGGTTCTGCGACGATGGTCTCGAGGTACTGCTCGAGACATCGGGCTCGATCGACATCGCGCCGGTCGATAAAAGAGTTACGATAATTATTGATATTAAATGTCCAGGTTCTGGCGAGGTCAACAAGAATCGCTGGGAGAATCCGAGCACCTGAAGCCGAAGGACGAGATCAAGTTCGTCATCGCCGATCGCGCCGATTACGATTGGGCGCGCAAGATGATCGAGGAGCGCAATCTGAATCGCTGGACGGTGCTGATCTCGCCGGTGTGGGGTGAAATGAACCTGAAATCGCTGGCAGAATGGATGCTGGCCGATCGTCTTCCGGCCCGGCTGCAAACGCAGTTGCACAAGCACATCTGGGGCGCGGAGGCCCGCGGCGTCTGATGATCAAACCGACTCTCGACCACATCGGCATCGCGGTCCGCTCCCTCGACACCGCCCGCATCTACTCCGCCCTCGGCCTCTCCATCGATCACGTCGAGAGCGTCGAGTCGCAGGGCGTGAAGACGGCTTTCATCCGCGTCGGCGACGCCAATCTGGAATTGCTCGAGCCGATGTCGGAAGATTCGCCGGTCGGAAGATTCATCGAAAGACGCGGCGAGGGAATCCATCACATCTGTTTTCGTGTAACAAATCTCGAATGGCATCTAGAAAATCTCAAAAGTCAGGGATACCGGCTCGTCAACGAGACGCCCGTGGCGGGAGCGCAGGGATCCCGCGTCGCGTTTCTGCATCCGGCGGACGGCAATGGCGTGCTGATCGAGCTGAGCGAGCGGGTGCAATGATCGAAGGCTTCGACGCGTCATCGCTCGTCATCGTGAACCTCGTGAACCCGAAGGAGAAATTCTTCGGCGTGCTCTCGGCGCTGTCGCCGGCCGGCATCACGTTCCGCGCGATCAACCTCGACTCATTCGAGGATTGGATGCGTCAGCTGGCCCGAGGAGATGACCCGAGCCTCGATCTGATCACGATGTTCGTTCCGCTGTTTCGGGTCGAGCGCGTTTTTCTCGACGAGCCGTCCGGAATGATCAAGTCGTACGGCCAGCGGTTCGAGGAAGTCGTCGGCATGACGATCCAGCAATACCTTCATCTTCAGTGATCGCCTCCAGACGGTCGCCGACCCCTCGGCCGGCACGGGCAGAGGCGGCGAAACCGTCCAGCGTCCATCTTTTTCTTCGCGAACGATCCTGAAGAATTGCCGGTCACGCGGCACCGGCACGTGCTGCTTGCCGATCGGCGGAATCGGAATCGCGGTGTATCCCGGCTCGGTGAGAAAAACGAATCGCGCGCCGGGTGGTCCGAGACGCCATTGCGCATCGTGATTGCGGACCGCGAATTCAATCGACAGCGGAGCGGCCGGATCAAATCGCATTCGTGCTCGCTTCCAGTCGGCCGGCGTTCCGAACATCGTGGTCGATGTGATCGGAACGACCCGGCCATGATCGACGGCCATGATGCGGGCCGGATCCAGGCTGCCGACCGTGATCGCATACGCCGAGTAAACAGCCGGCGGCCCATCGCCACGGTGGTCATACTTGCGAAGCCAGCGCAAGCCATCGATGTACCACGCCGTCGACGCCGCCGCGAGCGCCGGCGCATTCGCCGTCTGCGTCCAGACATAACGACCCTCGAGCGCGATGCCGTTGCGCGTGAGGTCTTCGTAATAGCGGCGCTGATGGATCGACGTCGCCAAGGTCGTCGCGAACAGCAGCGTCAGAACGGCGATCGCCCACCGCTTTCCGGATGTACCGAGTGCGATCGTGAGGATCGCGACCGCGAAGAAGACGAACGCGAAGCTGTATCGCCACTCGAAATTGGCGGCCAGTGGCAGGATCGGAAGCATCATCACGATCAAGCTCGCAGCAAGCACCCCGACCGCGCGGAGTCGAAAACGCCAGATGAAGAGCGCCAGCGCGACGACAATGCAGATCGCCCAGCTCGCTTGCGCCCACGCCGGCGCTTCGGGCCCGGTGAGGTGAATCCAAAGCGCGCGCGGAAGCGCCGCGAGCTGAGACTGGGCGGGAAGCAAGGCCGACGTATCAGTCTGCTCTGTCATGCGCGATCTCCAGACGAGAAACACGACGGCCGCAATGGCAGGCGCGATCAGGTCGCGCGCGATGTCACGCCAGCGGCGGCCCTCGAATCGCGAATCACAGATGAAGAGCAGCGGAATAGGCGCGTAGACCTCTTTCGAGAGAATCGCCAGCAGATAGAGAACGGAGGCGAGAATCTTCGATCGCCGCCAGACGAGTAGCGCCGCCAGCGCGAAGGCGAGGCCATCGACGTAGTGGCGAATCATCAGCGTTCGCGCTGCGTAGACCGCCGCCCACGACGCGATGAAGACGCCCGATCCGATGGCAGCGTACACGTCGGGGACATAACGCCGCAGCAGGAGAAAGAGGAGCAGTGTCGCGGCGATCAGCACCAAAAGTTGATCGGTGTAGAAAACGCGCGGGTCGGCGCCGTGGAGTTGCCAATCGAGCTTGAACGAGAGGAGAACGACAGGCGTAAAGCTCGCTGTCGACAGGTGAGTGTATTCGGCTGGATTGAAAAGCAATGCGGGCGTGGATTGCCGGATCGCCTCCTCCAACACGATCGGATCGTCGTACAGCCAGAATCCTACGAGCGCCGATGCGTGGATAACGATCGCCAGAAGGACCAGCGCAAGCATCAACGCCACGGAACGGCCATGCATCGAGGTCATGATAAGCGGTCACAATGGTCGGGATGATTTCTGAGGATCAACTCGAATTTCCCGCGTGTCCGTTTTGCGGCAGCGATCAAAGAGAGATCCGCTACGCGGGATTCGGCGAATTCAAGGTCGTGCGCTGCGCCGCCTGTGGCGTTCACTACCTGTATCCGCGTCTGACTGAAGCCGCGATGCAGTCAGCGTATCGGAGGGGCGATTACTTCGCCGGCGGAGAATGGGGATACGCCGATACCAGCTATGCCGCACAAGAGCGAGCGCTTCGCGCCACGTTCAAGCGCCTGATGCGCAATCTTCACAAGCATCAATTGACCGGCGGCGACCTGCTCGAAATCGGCTGTGGTTATGGATATCTGCTCGAGGAGGCTCGAGGGTTTTTTCGATCGCGCACAGGAATCGAGATGTCGCACGATGCGGCGGCGATCGCGTCCAAGAGGGCGGATCGCATCTATGAAGGAGGCCTCCAGCAATTGCCGTCCGGCGAGAACTTTGACTGCATCATCGCGACGCACGTCATCGAGCATGTCTATGACCCACTGCCGTTTCTCGGAGATATCGCCCGTCATGCGCGAGTTGGCGGCAAGATCGTTCTCGCGACTCCCGACATGAACAGCGTGCTGCGGAAGATGATGGGGCGTCGATGGCCGTCGTTCAAGATTCCGGAGCACATCCTCTATTTCGACGCGAAGACTCTGTCCGCGTTAATGACGAAGGCCGGATTTAGAGACGTTCACACTCTTCCGTATCCACACGCGTTTCCGCTCGCGCTGATTGCAAGCAAGCTGCGCCTTCCTCATCCGCGCATTCTCGGAAACGTGAACGTGTGGGTCCCGACGACAACGGTCGCGTTGTACGGAACAGTGGCTCAGGATGACGAGGTCGGGTCGATCGCTTCGCGCACAACGTACCTCGGCCTGCCTTTTACCTCTTCGTAAATGCGGGCGAGGTACTCGCCGATGATGCCCAGGCTGACCATCAGCAGGCTGCCGATAATGAGCTCGAGGAGAATCACGGTAGCGAAACCGGTGACCGCCTGCCCCGACAGCTTCTTGTAGAGCGTTTGCACGCCGAGGATCAATGAAAAGATGAAGACGAGGACGCCGGTCAGCGTCACGAGGTGCAGGGGGAACGTCGAGAAGGACGTGATCCCGACCAGCGCGAGCTTCACTCGCTTCCAGTAAGAAAAACCTGGTTTACCGATCCGACGCGCGACTACGTCGAAAGGAACTTGCGCCGATGTAAATCCGAGCCACGCCGTCATGCCGCGAAAAAATACATTGCGCTCGGGCATCTCCAGCCACGCATTGACCGCTTTTCGGTTCATCAGCTTGAAGTCCGAGGCGCCGCGCAGATCGAAGGGGGAGAGCTTGTTCAGGATGAGATAGAACAGGAGAGCGCCGAGTTTTTCGCTGAGAGGCTCGCGTCCGCGAGTCGTTTTGACTGCCTGCACAATGTCGGCACCCGACGATCGCCACGTCTCGATCATCACCGGCAAGAGCGAAGGAGGATGCTGTCCGTCGCCATCCATGACGATGACGGCTTCGCCGCGGGCGCGCTCCAATCCGGCGCACAGCGCGAGTTCTTTTCCGAAATTTCTGCTCAGCCGTAGCGCGCGCAGATTGGGATTCGCGGTCGCTTCTTCGGTGATGATCTTCCAGGTATCGTCGGTTGAGCCGTCGTCGATCAGCACCAGTTCGACGCGGTCCCGTGTCTCGCGCAATGCGGACTTCAAGTCCGATAAGAACTCGCGGAGATAAGCACCTTCTGAGCGGAGAGGGATGACGACGGAGATGTCCATCTCGTACCGACATAGTACGGGAGTCGCAGCGCGGCGTGGTAGATTGCGCTGCGCATTTCAATAGGAGGCATCCGGCCCGATGTCCAAGTTTTCAAACGCCGTTGCTGCACTGATGCTGCTGTCTGTGGCGCTCACAGGATGTAAGAGCGAGAAGAGCGAGCAGTCAGAGCCGGCGACTTTCACCTTCACGGTTTACCCTGGCTCACAATATCTCGCGGAGCTGACGGAACTGTTCAAGCGCGCAGCCACCGTCATCAATCCGAACACGACCCCGCCGCCCATCGCAATCTACGACGCCGACGCGCCGCTCGACGCGGTTGCGACCTTCTACGCCAAGACTTACGGCTACACCAAAGTCGCCTCCGACGCGACGAACAATCTCAGCGCTGCCAAGCCGCCGGCTTATTATCGAAACGGCGATCTCTCCGCCGATATCAAAGCGGTCGAACCGCTGATGAAGAAGCTCAACCTCACTGTCGACGTCTCGAAAGCGCAGGGAAAATATCGCGCCGTGGAAATCGAGTCGAAGATGAACCGGCCGCGCGTCACGATTCAGCGTCCGTATTTCGATGTCATCAAATCGCAGGTCGTCGATCGCACGATGATCCTGATGGCTCCCTGATGCAATCCGCGCCGCGCGCGCTCATCGCCGGACTGGGACTCATCGGCGGGTCGATCGGCATCGCGCTTCGAGCGCATGGCTGGCGGATCGCATTCCTCGACCCCAACGTCACTCTCGATGAGGCGCGCCGGTCCAGTGCCGCCGACGAAAAAGTCGACGCGTTAGGCGGCGCGGATCTAACGGTGCTCGCAACACCAGTTGATGTGGCGGTGAACCTACTCAGCACTCAGCACTCAGCACTCAGCACTACTACTACGACGAGCGCATGCAGCGTGATGGAGCCACTGCGAAGAGTCGGCGGCAGGAACTTCATCGCCGGCCATCCACTCGCCGGCTCGCAAGAGCGCGGACTCTCCGCGGCGCGCGGCGATCTCTTTCGAGGGTGCGTTTGGTTTGTCGATCGCGAGGATCCGCTCGTGCAGCGGATGATCGCCGGCTGCGGCGCGCGGATGGAGATCGTTGCACCCGAGGAACATGACGCCGCCATCGCGCTCACCAGCCATCTGCCGCAGGTGCTCTCGACCGCGCTCGCGGCGTACCTCGATCAACACGGCATCGAGGATCGATTCGTCGGCAACGGCCTGCGCACGTTTCTTCGGCTCGCAGGGAGCGACGCTTCTGTGTGGATGCCGGTCGTGAATGCCAACAGGAGTCGCATCGCGCCGCATGCGGAAGCGGTCGCGAAAATCGCGGAGGAAATTCTTGCGGGAGATGCGGCCGCGTTCGAGCGTGCACAACGCTTGTGGGCGCGGTTGTTATCATCCGCGCCGCGATGAATTCGACCTGGTTCTACGTGGGCGTGCTGTATGCGGTCGCGGTGTGGCTCGCGCGCCGGTGGGGAAGCACGTTTCCGTGGCGCATCGCAGGCCTTTTCTACGCGCTCGTGCTCGTCTTTCTCTGGGCGCCGCTGACCGGGCCCTACGTCAACATCCCGGTCGACATCGTGCAGCAGCTCCCGCCGTGGTCGGCGGCCATTCGCTATCACCGCGCGGCGAATTTCGAGCTCAACGACATCGTGATGCAGATCGTGCCGTGGTCGCATCAGGTGCGCGAGGCCTGGAAAT
>WNFJ01097415.1_pt1 | contig 11618 bp, 10 predicted proteins | sample 5400461 | NCBI WGS metagenome assembly WNFJ01 (sample SAMN13153349, study PRJNA577476) | soil metagenome | isolation source: 115 cm saprolite on Douglas fir-dominated hillslope | place: USA:California | collected 2013-09-17
GAGGGACCACATTGGAAACGGCAATCGCACTGATCCCGCTTGCCTCGAGCCCGCCCCAGGCGAACAACTGGCGCAAGAGAATGCCGTATTCGTCGTGCGTCCGGCGCGCGTCGGTCTCCAGGCGCCAGTGCTCGAGGAGCTTTTTGCCCTCGAAGACCCCGATCACGCTATTGGTATTTCCAACATCAATCGCGAGCAGCATCCCGGTACTCTAATCCGGCGGCGGCCGGCGGCGAACCTGCTCCACGTCCCCAGCGAGGACCCGCTGTTTGCCCCGGTCGGCGGTCAGGATCACCAGGGCGCCGGTCTCGTCGATGTCCTCCGCTTTGCCGACCACCTGTTCGTCTCCCGTTCTCACCGCGACCTCCTCTCCGAGTGTCACACAGAGCTGTCGCCAGGCCTCCCGGATCTTGGCGAAGCCATCGTCGGCGTGAAGCTCCAGCCACATTTCCAACCGCGCCCAGAGGTCGACGGCAAATTGCGCCCGGCGCGAGGTCGCCTTCTCCGCGATCTCCGCGGGATATTGCGACGCCGGCGCGTTGAGATTGAACCCCATCCCGAGAATCGCGAAGTGGATCCGATCGGGATCGGAGGACAGCTCGGTGAGAATTCCTCCGACCTTCTTGCCGCCGATCATCAGATCGTTGGGCCACTTGATTCCCGCTGGGGCACCCAGACCTCGCAACGCCTCCGCCGCGGCCACCGCCGCGACCAGGGTGATTTCGGGCGCGCGCTGCGGAGGGAGGTCGGGCCGCAGGATCACCGAGAAGTACAAGTTCAATCCCGCGGGAGAGATCCAGGATCTGCCTCGCCGCCCTTTCCCTTCTGTCTGTTCTTCGGCGATGACCACCTCTCCGTGCGAGGCGCCATCGGTGGCCATGCGGAAAGCGACCGCGTTGGTGGAAGTGACGCTGTCGCGATAGTGGATCAATCGGCCGATGTCCCGGGTGGTCAAAAGAGGTGCGAGCTCCAGCGGAGTGATTCGATCGGGCACTTCTACCAACCGATACCCCCGGGCCGCGATCGCCTCGATCCGGTAGCCCTTCTGCCGCAGAGATTCGACGTACTTCCAGACCGCGGTGCGCGATAGGCCGAGCTTGTCCGACAGCGCTTCCCCGGAAATGAAATCGTCCGCGCCATCTGCGAGAAACGCGAGGATGAGCTCTTCGTTTGTCTGTTGAAGTGGCTCGTTCGTCAACGTTCACCCCGTCAAAGTGGCTCAAAGAGTACGAGCCCCCTTCCGTCGGGTCAACGATACATCCCGCGGACGCGTTTTAAGGGCTGCGTGTGGCTCGCGGCTGGAGCGTGAACTGCTTGAGCTCGAAGACGCTCTGCGGGACTCGTTTGCCGCTGGATTCCAGGGTGAGCTCAATCCGCACGATGCCCACCGCCGGAGCGAAAGTCAGCTCATTCACCAGGGTCCTCTGGTCGTCCTTGCGGTTGCGCGACTCGACGCGGATGCAATTTTGAAACGTCCCCGCCGGCACGCTGCAGGGAGCACCCAGCTCGGCAATCCGGTAGTGCTCTATCGAAGAGGCAGACACGACATTGGTCCACGCGCTTCCCAGCTGAATCGGATCGCGGAGCAAATAGCGCTTCTGATCCCGCACCCCCAGGCCATCCACGGTGAGTTGCGCGCCCTCGTTGTCGATGTAGTAGCCGTCGCGAACGGCGACGATCTCGACGCTGCGCTCTCGTCGATCGCCGAGGAAATTGGTGTCGTAGGTCCAACGATTCCCGACCGCCAGAGGATAGTAGTCCTGGGCAGAAGCCACCGGCGCCGGCGGAGGTCGAGCTTGAGTCGCGCAAGCGCAGACGCCCAAGGCGACGAAAAGAGGAGCCATCCTCTTCATTGCGAACCTCCAGGGGGTTGCCGGTTGGCTTTGGAGTCGGCTCGTCCAGCCGACCGGGTCCTGGCCCTAAGCTCGTCCAGGGCCTTCTGCGCCGCCGCTCTGACCGCGGGCTGATCGTGTCCTTCGGCGACGGTGTAGAGGTATGCCTCGGCTTCGTCGCCGCCGATCTCGCCCAAAGCAAAGATGATCTCGCGAACGAAATTCGGGTCCTTCCCTTTGGCGAGGTCGATCAAGGATGGGACGGCGCCCGCGTTTTTGAGCTCCACCAGGGCGCCAATGGCCCGCCGCACCGCATCCGGATCCGAACCCTGGAGCTTGTCGATCAGCGCATGCTCTACCGCCGGATTTTTCCGGGCGGAAAGCACGCGGACGGCGAACTCCCGAACTCGAGGGTCCTTGGCCGCCAAATCCTTCACCAGCGCAGAGTCGGACTTCTCGATCGCGGCGAGCTGAAGGTGCGCCAGGCCGGTCACCTGATCGAGGGCGGAGGACAATGCCAGGCGCATCGCGCTGCGGCGGGATTGGGGGTCTTCGGACTCAAGCTTAGACTCGCCCACCCCGACGACTTCATAACTTGCCGTTCCGTCCGTCTCTCGGCGACGGATGGTGAGCTGGGCACCAACCTCGGCGAAGGTGCCTTCCCTGCCCTCCTTCTGGGCTTCGCGGGTGAAAGCAATCTCGAGCCTGATCCCGATCGGGGCCTCGCCGGAGCGAGTCCGCGCGGAGCCCGACGGCAGATCGAAAGGACCCTGCGACAGCTTGTGCAGGAATAGCTCGTTGACCTGGGCGGTGGTCATGCCCAGCATCGGGTTGCCTCGGAGAGTTTCTTCGGCGATGCCCACCTGGCCGACGACGTGCTTCGGCTCTTTGCACGCGGGGAAAACAGCGCCGGCGATCCAGGCCCAGAGAATCCAGCGGGTAAATCGCCTGCCGTTGCCCCTATTGAGGCTCATTCACTGTTCGCGCCGCCGGCGGCGCCTCGTCAGCGGGCGCTTCCGGGGCCGCCGCCGGGGTTTGCGCCTGAGCTGGAGTTGCCGTCGAACCAGCCTCCACCGGACGAGGTCGCTTTCGCCGGCCCCTGCGACTTCTCCGCCGGCGTTTCCGATCGGCCGGCGGCGCGGGAGATGCCCCTTCCGCGCTTGGGACCGCCTTCGCCTCGTCGCCTTCGACGTCGGGAAGGTCTTCGCCAAGGTCTTCTTGCCCAGATTCGTCCGGCTCGGCTTCGGCCGATCCAAGAGCGGTGGATTCACCCGGGCGTTGTTCAATTCCGCCGGAAGCGTCGGCCGCGGCAAGCTCTCCGGGCGGCCTGTCCCGGTCGCCCTCTTCAGGCGGCCTGCGCCCCTCGCGCGCCTGTCGCTCCTTGATTCGTTCGTCGCGGCGGTGCCGCGCTGCATCTGCCTCGACCTTGGCGGAAGAGAAAAAGGCCTCGTCCACCTCGAAGAGCTCGATCTGACTGGCGGTGACGCCTGCTCTCGCCTCGATGAATTTGTCGCCCAGCGCATCGCCCGACCACACCATCGTCAACGAACCATGACTTTGAGCTTCGGCCCGGCCGTCTCCCCGCAGATCGCCTGGAGACACGACAAGCCCGACCTGGGCCGAGTAATGACCGAGGTCGCGACGCAGATCCTGCACCGTCCGGCGATCGACCGGGACGACACCTCGCAGCAACCGGACCGCATAACGCAGATCGACACTCCCCTCCCGCTTTCTCGCGGTGAGCAGAAGCCCCTCGCGCGAACGCTTGGCGACCTTCAACTCCCGGAAGCCCAGCGCCTGGAGCACTCGCGCGAAGGCCTTGTGGAGGGACTCGATGTCCAGCTCTGCCACCCGGCGGCGAAGCTCGCGGGCCAGAGTCCGGCGCGAGTCCTTGGCTGCCGCTTTGACGGCCGCGTTCCCGACATCGACCACTTCCGTCGTGGGAGCGACCACCGACCGCGCGATCACCGGACGGCCAGATTCGATCGGGATTCCCAGTGCCGCGGCCAACGCGGCTTGCACGTCCGGCCGGAGGGGGCTTTCCCCGCCGGAGGCCCGCTCCAGGGCGAGCTCCCCGGTTTCGGTGGAAAGGACGAACTGGGGCCGGCGGCCGCTGTCGATGCGGCGTTGGTTGTCCTCGAGCAGGGAGGTCAGGATCTGTTCTTTCGTCAGCTCGGTGCTGGCAAGCTCGCGCTCCAGCGCCAGTTGAGCGATCTGCTCGGCCTTCATCGGCTTTTCCGCCTCGCTCAGGATTTCAAGGACGAGCTCGGAGATGGCCGGCCTTCGCTTGCGGCCGCGGAAGTCATCCTCCTCCTCGTGCTTGCGGCGTCGATCCGCGCGGCCGGCGGCGCGCACGTTGTCCACTCGAGCCTCGGGGTGGCGCTCGACCGATCGCAAAGGTGGGAGGGCTTCTTCAGGGTTCAACTCGGGAAGACCCGTCTGGGCCAGCGCCGCGGGGTCTTCGGGAATCGTCCACTCAGCGAGCGCGAAGGTATCCTTTGCGGTGACGATCACCCGCCGATCCCGCGTCCGGCGCGCCATCGCCGCCAGCCGTGAGAGCATGGTCTTGTCGGGAGCCTTGCCAACATGCGACAGCATGTTCTGGGCAATCGATTGTTCCGTAATTTCCAATACGTGCAGCGGACGGCCGGCGCTCTCCAGCACGCGGAGTGCAGCCTCGTAGAACGTCATTCAATATCCAGTTAGATCAGTGGGTTGTACAATCTTCGCCGACTAGGGCCGTGGATGCTATCCACCGGCATCTTAGCTTGTCAACGAACGTCATGATTCGATTTCGATTAGGCCAGATGTGGAAGCGGGAGCCGGAGGGGCTCCTCCAAGACTCCTTCGGCCTGGATCTCGACGGCGTCGACCTTCTCTCCAAGGCCACGGAAGAATCTCTGGTCGCGGTGGTGCCGGACCTGGTGGACGCGGTCAGCGCGCTCTACCTAGGGGGCGAATCTTTGGCTCAATTGTCACTCGCCGAGGCTCATCTGGAGATTGGAATGCACCGCCGCGACGGCGAGGTGGAGATCAGCGTGATCGACCTCGGAAGACCCGCCCGCTTGGCGCGCGGCCCGATCAAGATCGAATTGCCGGAGCTTGCCACCGCTGCCGTCCAATGCGCGCGGGCCCTGGCCCGAGATTTATCGGACTGCGCCCCTTCCCTGCGCAGCATCGCTCCCGTTCAACGCATGCTGCGCCAGATGCACGCGCTCGAGAATGGCCCGATGGCATCGCCGGCCAACCGACCCGTCCTCGAGAGTCTGAACTGGCACTCCGGCCCGGTGCATCCGAAATCGTTTGAGTTCCAGCTGGTGGATCCGGGCAACCTCGTCGGCGCCCTGGAAAACAGCGGGCGCGGCGCCCTGACCTCCCTGCTCTTTGGGGGCTCAATCGTTTTCCGGGCAGACTCCGCGGATCCGATCTGGCGGTCGCAGGGGCGGCCTTTTCTGACGGCCCTCGAGATTTCCCGACAAGCCGGCGAGCTGGCGCGCGCGATCGAGCTTCAAGAGCGCAGGTTTACGCTCCAACTCGCCGCCACGGGCGCGGCGTTCGATCTGGATCTCGCGGCCGATAAGCTCACCCTGGGATCGTCGGAATCCGGGCTCGCCGGCGCCGAGCTCGCGCGCGAAATGTTCAAGCTGGGACTGGCGATCGCGTACCTGGTTTCATCCCAGAGCAGGAATCAAAAGCGAAACCCCTACGTCGCCGGTCTGGTCGAGCGCTGCCGAGAAGGTCTGGTCCAGCTGAGAGTCCCCGTCGAGCCGAGCCAGGACGGGGGGGCGCGCGCGCGAGCGGAGCGTCTAGTCCCAAGAAAGACGGTCAATCGGGCGGGACGCCTCCGGCGGCTGCGCTTCACCAAGCTCTGGGAGAAGAACCGGCTTGGGGGCGATCAGCCGGGCAGAATCGCTCTCGCCCCGCGGGGGCTTGTGTTCGCATCGGGGACGATGGCCTGCGGCTTCTCACCGCAAGGCGACTTTCTGTTCCGTCGGATGTCGACCCAGGGCGCCGCCGTTTCGCGAGACCATTGGGTGCTGACCGCAAGCCCGGATCGGCTTCAATGCTTCGTCGGCGGCGAAACCAGCGCCCGTTGGATCCGCGATCACGACGGGACGTCCCTCGAACCGGAGCTGGGGCGAAAAAACGGCCATCTGATCGCCGTGGCCGGCCATGGCGCGGTGATCTCTTTTAGCGAGCTCACCGGCCGGGAAATCTGGCGCTTCGCCCCGAGCCGAAGCCGACTCCTTTTTCTCACCATCCAGGGCCACCGCGCGCTGCTCGCCGCGGATTCGGGACATCTCTATGGTCTGGATCTCCATGATGGACAGGTGCGTTATCGATTGAACGCCGCGCTGCCCTTCATCGGGGAAAGAAGGCGCTGGCGATGGTCGGCCGGCGCGACCGCTTTTCCCTCCTGGCGATGGACGCGCACCGGGGCACCGTCGACTGGAGATGCGAGTTGGACTTAAGCTCGATGAGCGCGCCGGTGACGCAGCGGAACCGGGTCTTTGTCGCAGGAGAGCGCGTTGGGGACGGAGCTCTCCTCTGCCTCGGGGTCAAGGGCCAGGCGCTCTGGGAACGGCGGCTCCACCTCGGCCACGGACCCTTCTCACTGTTGACGGTGGGCCAACGGGTGATCGCCTGCTCCCCTCGGGGCGGCGCGGTCTGTTTTGGGAGCGACGGTCAAATCGAATGGCGACTGGGCGCCCTCCAAAGCGAATTGCTCTGGCCGTGCGCACCGGCGTTTGCCCGAGGAGTCGCGTTCATCCCGGGCGAGAGCGTTCGCGGGGTGGACGTGCACTCGGGCGAGGTACTGGGCGAGGTCCGCTCGGGAATAGGGCTGTGCGACCTCAAGGCCGACTCGAAATTGAATCTCTACCTGTTGGACGAGGACGGAACTCTGGGCGGGTACCGACTCGCCTCGCATTTCGCGATCGTATCGGGCACCGTCTCGCCCGCGCCTTAGCGGGTGTTTTCAACACCCGCTGGGGGCGGCGCTACTTTCGTGAGCTGACCGACGCCTTGGCTCCTGCCTGAGGATCGATATCCTCCGCGGGCCGAATCGATTCCTCTGCATTCTCCCACTTCTCTCCGGGGTTCAGCTTCCAGGGTGCCGGCGCATCCATCTTCCAGGTGAATTGGGCGGCCACTTCGCCACCGCTCGGCGAGCGGGAGACCACCTGGAAGACGATGTCCATTTTCGCTACTTCCGCTGGAATCAAGTCCATCGAGTAATAGCCAAGCACCATCTGGGGCGGAAACTCCCGGATGTATTTTTCGGGATAGTCGACTTTCATCGCCGGATCCCCCGTGGCGGTCATCTCGCCGACGAATTTGGCTTTGTCGTCATACAACTTCCAGATCACGTTGAATGCCGCGCTGGTGCTCACCTTTTTCCTGACGACCGCGGTGATTCCGTTCGCCGCGGTGCTCTCATCCCGGACCTCACGCTGCGCACCCCAGAGCGCGATCCCCAGCTTCACCTCGGGTTTGCTTTTTCCTGGGGAAACGGACACCGACGCGACGTCCAGTCGCATGCCCTTGTCCGTCGCGGAAAAGACGGGTGAATAGGTCCCGGTTCGAAGCTCATCGAAAAACTTCTTGGTGTAATCGTAGTGCGCTTTCTTCTGGGCGAACTCCTTCGGATTCTCCGCCCGCTTCGACAGGTCGTTCAGGTAGTCATCGAATTTCCGGTTCCCGTGGAAACGAGACAGGTGCTCGTTGATTTCCCGGAAGTACCAACGCAGAAAACCGTTGACCTCGTCTTTGTATGCCTTCTCGTCAGGGTTCGATCTGATCCATCCCACGCGCTCGAGATAGTCCTTTTGGATGCGGGCGAGGCTGAGCTCGCGGTCCGCTTCCAGCACGGCGGCCTTGTACCGGGAAGTGCCGGTCACGACCGCAGCCGTGAAGACGATCAAGGCCACGAAAACTCCCAGGTACCGATTCATTTCACCGCTCCTTTTGCTTCCATCGGGCATCGTGCAGACCCAAACTTGATCAGGCCGAGCTTGACCGCTTCGCCGACCGCCGCGCGACACTGATCTGTTTCCTTCTCGAATTGCTCCCGGGTACCTCCATGGGAGGCGATCTGAACAACCTGTAAGAGCTCCTCCGTCAGCCCGATGAGCTCGATTCGATCCCCCCGTCGGCGTATCGCCACCGGCCACGGTGTCGAAGGCGCGCGGCGCGCCACCTGACGAATGCTTTCCAAACCAGAATAGTCGACCTCGCCAGTCACCCAAGCACGGCGCGAAAGATGGCTCTTCACGGCGGGGGCGGCAAACAGGAACTCTGACATGTTCACCGGGAATGTCTTCACGGTCAAACCGTCCGCCAATGCCACCTCGCCCGATGTCGGAGAAAGGCCCACCGGCGCCGAGTTGACCCAGGCTTCGAATGCGAGAACTGTTGCCAACCCCGGATCCGGCCCTTCCCTCAAAGCGCGCCTGGCGAAGGCGGCGAACGCCTTTGCCAAGTCCTGCCGAGGGCTACTCCGCGCGCATTGCCTCCACCGGGTCCAGGCGAGCCGCGCGCGCCGCGGGATAGATTCCGAACACCAGCCCCACCCCGGAGCTCATCAGCAAGGAGACGCCCACCGCCCAGGCGGGGACCGAGGTGGGAAAATCGAGCATCCACCGGCCGAGAAAGGCCAGTGAGAATCCAAGGACGATCCCAATCACGCCCCCCACCAGCGACAAGGCGACCGCTTCGGTAGCGAATTGGCCGAGGATGCGACGTCGCTTGGCCCCGAGCGCCTTGCGAATCCCGATCTCCCGGGTCCTTTCGGTGACCGAAACCAACATGATGTTCAGAATTCCGATTCCGCCCACGATCAGCGAGAGGATGCATACGCCGAAGCTCGCCGCGGTGATTACCTGCGAGAGGCTGTTGAAGCTTTTGGTCACCGAGTCATTGGTGAAGATTTCAAAGTTGCTTTCCTCGTTGGGCGCGACGTGCCGGCGCCGGCGCATGAGATTGACCACCTCGTCCTGCGCCTTGCCGACCAGGCCCGCTTCCTTCGCCTGAACACTGATGTTGACCGACCGGTTGCGGCCGAAGATCACCTGGAACGCGCTCAGCGGAATGACCACCCGATTGTCCTGACTGGCCAGTCCGAGCATGCTGCCGCGGCGCTGCAACAGGCCGATCACGGTGAAAGGTCGCCCCCTGATCCGGACCGTTTGATTGAGAGGATCCATGTCCGGGAAGAGCCGATCCGCGACGTCCAGTCCGAGTACCACCACCCCGCGGCCATCGACCTGCTCCGGATCGCTGAACGATCGACCGGCGGCGATCCCCCAGCCGTTCGTTTGAACCCATTCGGGAGTCGCCCCCCAGACGAACACGCTGGGCTGGGTTTCTTTCGACGCGGTCGAGATCTTCTGACCGTTTTCGCCTTGTTCCCCCGCGGCGGTGAGCACCGAGGGAGAGTTCGCCAGGATCGCGTCGCGATCGGCCATCGTCAGATTGGGGCGCCGCGCGTACTTGTTCCAGTCGAATCGCCCGAATCCCACCGGCCACTTCTGCACCTGGAATGCGTCAGCGCCGAGCTGCGATAGATCCCGATTTACCTTGAGGCGAAGGCCCTCGATCATCGCCATCATCGAAACCACGGTGGCCACTCCGATCACGATCCCGAGCAAGGTGAGCAGGGATCGGAGCGGATTCGACCAAAAAGTACTCAGCGCCAGACGGCAGTTGTCCCAGAATGCGCGCATCCGGCTACTCGTATCGAAGAGCTTCAACCGGATCCAGGTTGGCGGCGCGCGCGGCCGGCCAGATCCCGAAGAGCAGCCCAACGATCGCGGCGAACGAAACACCGAGCACCACCGTGAAGGGATCGACCGTCGCGGCGAGCGGCGTGATCTCCGAGACCAGCTTGGCGCCCGACAGCCCGACGATCGTTCCCAGCAAACCGCCGATTCCTGAAACCGCAGCGGCCTCCATCAGAAATTGCAAAACGATCGTTCGCTTCCGGGCTCCCAGTGCCCGACGGATGCCAATTTCCCGAGTGCGCTCGCGCACCGAGACCAGCATGATGTTCATGATTCCGATTCCACCGACGAGCATGGTGATCAGTCCGATCCCGATCGCCACGCTGTACAAGGCGCTGGTGAGCTGTCGGTAGGTGGCGGCGAGCTGCTCGGGGCGATTGATGCTGAAATCGTCCGCCCGGTCCGCGGGCGTACTCCGTGCGCGCCGCAGGATTCCGACCAGTTGATCCTCGGCCGCATCGATGTCCTGCGACCGCGCGATACCGACACCAATGGAAAAGCCCCTCCTCTTGCCGAAGTACCCCCAGAAGGTCTTGAAGGGGATCATTACTCGAAGGTCCTGGCTCTCCCCGAGGATCTTGCCCCGCCGGGCGAGAACGCCGATCACCCGGAAGGGTCGGTTCTCGATCCGGACGGACGCGCCCAGCGGATCGGAGTTCGGGAATAGCCGATCGACGACATCCATTCCGAGCACCACCGCCGAGCGCCTGTTGTCGTCGTCGGTCTCGTTCAAGAAACGGCCCGAAGAAAGCTCCCATCCGGTCACCGCAAGGTAGTCCTCCCGGGTCCCGAGCACGCCGACGAGGGAGATCTGTTCGCTCAGGAAACTGACGTCCGATACCCGGAAGACGACGGGAGCAACCGCCGTGGCGTAGGTCGATTGGGCCCGGATCGTTTCCATCTGTTCGATCGTGAAGTCCTTCCGATTCCGGTACTGCCACCAATCCCCTTTGATCACCCAGGGGAACTTGGAGACGTAGAGGGACGACGAGCCGATCGTCGCCATTTGGTTCGCGAAAGACGTGTTCAGGCCCTGAATGATCCCGATGATCGCCAACAGCGTCGCCACGCCAATGCCAATGCCCACCGTGGTGAGCACGGTGCGCAGTCGATTGGCCCGCAGGGAGAAGAGGGCCATGCGCAAGCCCTCGAGGATGTCGATCCGGAATCTCATCAGATGGAGAGCACCTGGGCGGGTTTCCGGGCGGACCCATTCATCGCCACTTCGTGGCCGGCTCCATCGGCGACGATCTTGCCATCGCTGATCCGGATCGCGCGGGGACAGCGCGCCGCCAGCTTCGGTTCGTGGGTGACGAGGCAAATGGTGTGGCCGGCCTCGTGCAGCTTTTCGAACAGCCGCATGATCTCTTCGCCGGTGGCGGAATCCAGGTTTCCAGTGGGCTCGTCCGCGAGGAGCAGCGAGGGTTCAGTGACCAGGGCCCGAGCGATCGCCACCCGCTGTCGCTGGCCTCCGGAGAGCTCGTTGGGCCGGTGCTTCATCCGGTCCGCCAGTTGCACCTTCTCCAGCGCATGCCGCGCCCGCTCATGGCGGTCCTTCGCCGTCAGGCCGCGATAGACCAAGGGAAGCTCCACATTTGCCAGCGCCGTATCCCGTGGCAAGAGCTGGAAGGTCTGGAAGACGAAGCCGATCTCCTGATTGCGGATGTCCGCCAGCTCATCGTCCGCCAGGCGCGAGACATCCTTTCCGTTGAGCAGATATTGCCCACTGGTCGGCGTGTCCAGGCAGCCAATCACGTTCATCAGAGTGCTTTTCCCGGAGCCGGACTGGCCGACGATGGCCACCCATTCGCCTTTAGCGACGGCAAAGCTGACGCCGCGAAGAGCGCGAACTTCCTCCGTTCCCACCTGGTAGTACCGCGTGATGTCCGTCAGCGTGATCAGCATGAAATGTGTTGGTCCCTTGGAAAGCGTCAGGTCGCGCCTATCTGCAATCTTTTGCAGCTCTAGCTGCGACTGCGCGAGAACCCCCCCTTGCTCTTCGCCT
>WNFJ01205721.1_pt5 | contig 11618 bp, 12 predicted proteins | sample 5400461 | NCBI WGS metagenome assembly WNFJ01 (sample SAMN13153349, study PRJNA577476) | soil metagenome | isolation source: 115 cm saprolite on Douglas fir-dominated hillslope | place: USA:California | collected 2013-09-17
CTTCCCGCCGATGAGCAGGCCGAAGAAGATGAGGACCGAGGCAAAGAAGTAGTTGGTCAGCGGGCCGGCCGCGATAGTCACAATGCGCGCCCAGAGCGAGGCGTTCGCGTAGCTGGCTTTGTCCTTCGGGTCGCTCTCCTCGTACGGGTTCATTCCCGCGATCTGGACGTAAGCCAGAAAGGGGATGAGAGCGACTTGGTAAACCGTGGGACTGTCTTTGGGCTTGTGCTTCCAGATGGTCGGCCCAAACCCAATGCTGAAGCGCATGACGCGCATTCCGAAATGACGGGCGGCGACGTAGTGGCCCCCCTCGTGCACGACCATCAGCACCGCAAGTCCAAGAATGGCGATAAGGAAATGCGCGATCGTCATCTCTCATAACTCTAAGGCGACCGGGCGCTCTGCGCCATGTGCGCGTAAATATTGGACCTCACGGTTCAGCCGCAGCCTTCCCTGCTATGTTTGGCGCCGCCAATGGCGACTGAGATCGCGGGCGAGTTCGAGTGGGACGTCGACAAGGCTCGGGCGAACTTCCGCAAGCACAGAGTGACCTTCATGGAGGCGGCGCGGGCGTTTCTCGACCCGCTCGGGGTGGACCTCCCGGACCTCGCAAGTCCCGAGCGCCTGATCCTGCTAGGCATGACCATGCCCGAGCGCCTCCTCTACGTGGTGTATACTGAACGAACAACGTCCGGTCGGCTTCGCATCATTAGCGCCCGTAGGGCAACGTGCCATGAGCAAAAGAATTACGAAGACCAATGAGCCCTCAAAGGCGTCTCTTGCCGAGATGCCCGAGATCGATTTCTCGCAGCCAGGCAAACTGAGTCGCGGCAAGTACGCAGAACGCGCGCGACGTTCGCTCGAGGTCGTTGTGCTCGACAAGAAGCTCGTGGGGGCGCTTGGAGGGCCAGACCGAGTTGCTGGGATTCTGCGCGCTGTGGCCGACGCGATCGGAGAGAAGAAGCCGAAGAAGCGTCGTGCGGCATGAAGCCTGGACCTCCGAGTCATCCGCTACCACGCGGATGCATGCCCTACGGCATGAAAGAGAACCCCAGGGAGAACGTGGGAAAGCCCAGACGCATTGTGAGCGCTGTCGTGTTACTGAAGTGGTAGCGACCGCCGACGAAGAAAGCCGGCCATACCCCTGTGTCACTAGGACGCGGGCCGCAATTGGACCCAGGCGGACAGTCCTGCAAAAACCCATGGTAGACGAAGAGCCCAGGCTCGCCGAATACGCTCCAATGTTGGGCGACGTAGAAGTTCCATTGCAACGTGACGGGGAAGTCGAGGTAGTTCGCGTCGCAGTTGCCGTTACGATACCAACAGTCGTAGTGAACGATGTCTAGGCCGAACGAGATGGCGACACTGTTGTTGATCGTAGGAATGAAGCCGTTCGAAACGATCGGGATCCCGAAGCGCACACCAGTACCCCAGCCACTGTTGCCGTAGAAGTTGCCCCATCCGCCCCAGCCGATCAGAAGGTGCGGCTCGATTTCGACGCTGTACGCCGGATGATCCCCCGGGCGCTCGATGGTGTCGTCGGCGCGCGCGGGGCCGTCCGAGAGCATCACGAGGGTGAGGAGCAACGACGCCGCAAGGGCGCCGCGAACCACTGCAGAAAAACGCTTGTTTCTCTTCATGTTACCTCCTCGGGAGGCACACCCTGCCGGAGGTCGGCGCGGCGTGCAATGGCTTTTGCTCGGGATGGGCGAAAACTACCCGCTTCGTGCTAGGAGACGCCGGCACAATGTCGAATATCCCAAGCAACCCCGGCGCGCCCCCAGCGGGCGGTGCCGCCGCCATCCAGCTCAAGGGCGGTGCCGCAATTGTCGCGCCCGTATCTTCCTTTCCGAACGGCGTGCCGGGCAATGCACTCATCTTACTGCCGATCAATCCGAACGGAACTCCCTTCGAGAAGAAGATCGTCGACGGTCCGGTAGCGCTCACCATGGAGCAAGTTTGGAAGCTCCTGGGCTTCAACGGGCCTGCCGTGCAAGTCCAGGATGACCAGGGACGACCGATTGCCATCGGTCTGGAAGATTTGCTTGGTGGTCTCGAGAAACATTGGACCGAGGGAAACGACGATCTGAACCGCGGTCGCGTCTTCGCCCAAGAGCTGATGAAATACGGGCGGCACGAGAAGGCCGAGAAGGTGCTTTCGAAGATTGTTGCGCTCGGCGGAGACGGAGAGGATTGGCTTGGTCTGGGCGTTTCGCAGCTTGCCCAGCAAAAGCTCGACAAGGCCGAAGCGACGCTTCGAGGCGCCCAGAATCTATTGAAGGACTCGCCATTTCCGAGCTTGCAGCTCGCGCGGGTAATGAAAGAAAAGGGAGACCGCAAGGCGGAGCGCGAGAACGTTGAGCGCGCGATTCAGATCGACAACGCTTCGGTCGACGCGTGGGCGTACCTGGCCAACGCGCTTCGCGAGACCGCCGGCGACGCGGAAATGATCAAACAGATCGACGAGCTCGGCAACGCGCCCGTCAACGCAAAATGTGCTGCACCTTACATCGCACTGCAGGGTTTCTTCGCCGCCGATGCGAAAGACGAGACGGCGCGCAATCGCGCCATCGGATTTGCGAAGAAAGCGGTAGAGCGGGCTCCCGGAGACCCGCTCGCCCTGGTGTGCCTTTCGGCCCTCTACGGCCAAGGGGGCAAGATCGATGAGGTCGTCAAGCTTCTTGCGCCGCACGAGGCGCTCATGCAACGCGACGTGCGCATCGCACATAATTACTTCGAAGCGCTCATGGCGATGCGAGACATGCCGAAGATCACGGCGCTATTGAACAAGCTGGCGACCAGTCAGGTACGCGAAGTAAAGCAGTTTGCCGTGGAACGCTCGCGCGCCGTCTCGCAGCTCTTGGCGCAACAGCAACAGCAGTTGGCGGCAGCGGCGCAAGTGAAGGTGTAGTGCTATTCGAAACGAGCAACGAAGGGGGCATGATCGGAGTCGAGCGTCGGAGCCGGCTCGCTTGTGCTTGACGAGGAGGCCACGACTTCCACGGACGGCAGAGGCGCGTGCTCGCGGAGTTCGTCGTTGTAGAAGCGCGCGGCGCTCAGGCGCGCGAAGAGCGGCGCGGACGCGAGAATGTGGTCGATCTGGGAGCGCCCGCCATGGTGCCGGATGCTGAATCTTTCCTCCAACACAACCCGATCGGCGCAGCTCGAAAGCGCGCCCGCACTGCACCCGTTGCCGCGAACGAGCTCGACGGGCGTCGAGCCGGCGACATCGTTCAGGTCTCCGATCACCGCGAGACGCGCGCCCGGCTCGCCGGCGAAGACTTCGTCAACGAGGCCGCGAACGTAAAGCGCCTCGCCCGCGCGCCACACCATGCTCCGCAGTTCTCCTTCGGCTAGCTCGTGCTGCGTGGTCGGCTGGAGCGGTGCACCGCTTGCCGACTTCATGGGAACGGACCGCCTCGATTTAAAGTGCACCACGAGGACATCCACACTTCCGAGCGCCCCCGCGTCCACGCGCGCGTGCACGACGCCGCGTCGAAGCGGGATGCGCCCACTGAAAGGTGGTGGATCGGCATCTTGAAAGACTGGAAACGGCAGGAATTCCGCTGTGTGCACGTGCGAGCGCGTGATGGGCAATCGCGAAAGGACCGCGCAGCGAATGCCGCGCGCGTCCGGCGTACCGACGACGACGCTGCGGTAACCGTCGATGCGCGCGAGAAGTGCGTCAACGGCTTCCGGCGGGCCGACCTCTTGCAACCCGAGCACGTCGGCATCCAGCCGCGCGATCATCGCGGTGGTCCAGGCGACCTTGCCAGCGAAATCGAGTCCCTGTTGGGGAAAGAAGTCCTTGAGGTTGAAGGTGGCGAGCGTCAGCGGCACACGAGCACCGTATCGCAGGTCTACTTCGTTGCCCGTTGCTCGATCGCGCTCATCGCGTCCGACAGCGACTGGTCTCGGCGCATGCACGAATAGCAATCCGCCACGCCCAGAAAGCCGCAGCCTCGGGTCGCTTGATATTGCTGCAAGACCGGGAGCAGTCGCGCGTCTCCCCGGTCGCGAGCGCGTTCGAGCAGCGCGTGCTTTGTTTCGCACGTTTTTGCTTCACGAACATCGAGCAGCGCGGCGAGGGCCGGGCTGGCGCGATCGCGCACGTCGTCCACACCAAGCGAGTGGCGAGCGCGCGCCGCCGCCGCGGAGTACAAGTGACCCGAGGCGCCGTAAGCAATGTCGTAGAGAATGTCGACGCCTCGCGTGCCCATCTTCGACTCGAGCAGCGCGAACGCCTCGTCCTGAGCTTCTTTCTGGAGCGCCGCGTTGCGAATGTCCTCCTCGAGCTTTACGTCGCCTGCCGCCTTTGGGTCGAGGACCAGAAGCATTCCAGCCTCATGCATCGCTTCGAGCGAGTCGCGCACCCCCGTATACGCCCGCTCGAGCAGCAAATGGACGTCGGTGCGCTGGGAGTTCGATTTCTCGAGCTCCGTCAACGCGGAGATAGCCGTCGCGAAGTCGCCCTTCTCGATGTTGGCCTGCGCGGTGGCGACGCGTTCGTCCGCCTTCGAGTCTCGGGCGCGCGGCCGCGCGGGGGTCTCTGCTCTAGGTAGGCCCGTCGCCTCCGGCGCGGCAATGGGCGCCGTGCTGCCGTCAGCGGCAAGCATGACAATCACGAGCAAGAGCAACGCTGCGCCCACGGAAGCCCCGATTGCGAGTCGGTGGGGGGTAGCCCAGAGAGGAGCCTTGCTTAAGGCACGACCGACCGTTGCGCGCACCACCGACGCTACCCCGAGGGCAGCCCGCCTGCCGAGCGGCTGCGCGAGCTTCGTCGGGCCGAGCGCCAGCGCGGAGGTGGCAGACCCATCGCCGCCGGTGCCGGTGCCGGTTAACTGTGGGGCACTCGTCCTCGGCGGATGGCCCCAAGAAGAGGAAGCCATCGGTTCGGATATACGGCCCTCTCCCACGAGTTGTGCCGTGCAAACGTCGAGCGCATCGATGAGTTCTCGCGCGTCCGCAAATCGCTGTGCCCTGTCTTTCGCCAAAAGGCGTGTGACGATGGCGTCCAGCGCAGGCGGGATGTTGGCTTCCGGCGCACGATCGCGCATCCGTGGAATCGGAGCCGTCACGTGCATGCCGAGCAGAGTGACCTTGCTCTCATGCTCGTAGGGGCGCGCGCTCGTCAGCGTCTCGAACAGAATGACACCGAGACTGTACAAGTCGGCACGGGCATCGACGGGCTGCCCGAGTGCTTGCTCGGGCGCCATGTACTCGGGGGTGCCGTACACCATGCCGAGCTGGGTGAGCGCTTTTCCCGGCTCTTTGGGGTCGCTGGCAAACTCACCCATCGGCACCTTTGCGATGCCGAAGTCGAGGATCTTGACGAAATCGGTTTCGCTGTCGCGCGTGACGAGCATGATATTTTCCGGCTTCAAGTCGCGATGCACGATGCCGATCGCGTGCGCGCGCCCCAACGCGCTTGCCATCTGCCGCACGACATGAAGCGCGCGCCCCAACTCGAGGCGCCCTTGCTCTATCGCGCGCCGAAGGTCCTGGCCCTCGACGTACTCCAACACGAGAAAAAACGAGCCGTCGTCAAGCTTGCCAAAATCGGTTGCGGCCGCGACGTTCGGATGCTCGATGTGCGCTGCCGCCATCGCCTCGCGCTCGAAGCGCGCAACGACCTCTGGCAATCGGCTCATCTCCGGATGGAGCACCTTGACTGCGAGGCGCTTGCGCATGTGCATGTGCTCGGCCTGGTAGACCGCTCCCATGCCACCTTCGCCAACGAGCCGCTCGATTTGATAGCGCCCGCTGATCACGACCCCTACCAGCGATTCAGGGCCGCCGCGACGGGCCGGCGGCCGCTCGCTCTTGCGTTCGCCACGCCCGACGGGCGTGCGGAGCCCGTCCGGTGCCGTTGCGCCGTCTGTGCGGTCGGAAGGGGAGCTCATCGCCGAAACCGAGCATGCGCCCGCGAAGGCCGGGGCGCTACTGTTCCAAGCTTAGTCCGACGGCCAACGATGCGGCGAACAAGTCCTTTCCGGCGTAAGGATCCCGCAAACACAGGCACTCTGCCCGATCGTATATCGCGCCCGCAAACAGCAGCCCGATGCGGCCGGCAAGTTCGGCAAAGAGCACCCAGGGACCGCGAACCCGGGCGCCGATACCAACGCCGAAAGCACCGTCTAGGGCGGTCCCTTCGGCTCCGGGAACCTGTCCCGATCCGGACGCGACCGGATGGCTCGGCGTATACGCCCGCGCGTACCCCAGCCCCACGAAGACCCAGCCGCGCCAAGGAGCAGCCAAGAGAGGCGGCGTCAGCTTCACGCGAAAGCCAGCCTCCGTGGTCTGCCGGGCCGGTGCACCGGAGGTGGGCGAGATGTCGTGCGTCAGGTAAGGGCCCAGACGGATCATCGGCAAGAGGGCGACGTGCGCCTGAAGTTGCCCCATAGGGCCGGGCCCCGGCGCTGGGCCCTCGCGCTCGCTCGGGAGCCGCTGTCTTGCACCTAGCTGAGCGCCGAGGTCCCAATGCACCTGGGCTTCGGCACTGCTTGGCCCGAGGACCGCCAGAAGCCCGAGCAGGATGGGCAGTCCGAGCGGGCGACTCAATTAAGGACGCTTGCCCTTGCGCGCAACTCTTCGAGCCGCTGGCGTATCGAAACTGCATCCGGCACTTGGGGGACGAGTTCCAGAAGGCGTGCGAGATCGGCGCGAGCGGATTCGAGCAACCCGAGCCGCGCCGCCAACATTCCGCGCTCGCGCAGGGCGGGGACCGAGTCGGGAGTGAGCGAGATGATGCGATCGAGCGCGAGGAGCGCGCGCGCAAAGTCGCCGCGCGTTGCGTGGATCCACTTTAGGTTGATGAGCATTCGCACCAGAATCGTTCGCGGGCCGGCGGGTGTAAGATGTTCGTGCATCGCCAATTTCTGCGAGGGCGAAGCCCGCTCGAGGAGCTTGACCAACCCGGGTTCGTCCAGCCTCCGCCCGCCGAAAAATGGATCAACGATGACCGGCGCATCGTCGTGGCCTGGCGGATCGACGCGGACGAGGAAGTGTCCCGGAAAGCTGATGCCGCGGGCGCGCACCCCGGCTCGTCTTGCGACCTCGCAGTAAACGAGGGCCAGAGTGATGGGGATGCCCAGCTTGCGAACGAGTACGTCGGGCAGCAGGCTGTTCTTGGGGTCGTAGTAATCTCGCTCGTTCCCCCGGAATCCGAGCACGTCGTAAAGGTACTGCGAGACCGCGTCGGCTTGGTCTTCCGTGGGCATCGCAGAAAGGCCTCGCGCTACGAGCGGCGCGGCCAGGTCGTCGAAGCGAAGGAGAACCTGGTCCACGTCGAGCGTCGCGTAGGTGTCTCGCGCAATGAGCCCGGCCCCCGTAGCGACGTCGATGCACTCATCGGGCAATGCGGCGAGCTGTTCGAACGTCATCGGCCGCGGCAATTGCGGCGGCTCGACGAAGGATCCGCCCAGCGGCATAAGCGTCGTCATCGAAGTCATGGAAATGCACCCTTTCGCCTCACCCGGCAAGAGGCGCTTGACGCCAGGATGCGTCCGTTGCCATCTCCCGAGCCCCGATGCCCAAGAATACTCCGAGTGGCACGCGAGTGCGGCGCCTTTTCGAGCATTCGCGTACGGCCGCGCCGCGCGCGATCTCCGGCAGAGAAGCACCCCATGAGATTTTGACACAACGCTTCCCCGCGTACGTCGGCCGCCAAGAGAGGACAGCCTACGAGCTCATGCGCCGCAGCGTCGAACAGAACTGCGCGGTGTTCCTCACATTCAGCGGTGCCATGACGCCCGCGGGTCTTCACCAGTCCTGCCTAATTCCACTGATCGAACGCGGCCTGGTCGACTGCATCACCACGACGGGCGCCAACCTCTACCACGATGCACACCGGGTCATCGGCCACCGCATCCGCGAGATCGACCCGACAGCCGGCGATCTTCAATACCGGCTTGCGCGCATTATTCGCATCTACGATCTCGGGTTTTGGGAGGAAACACTGCTCGAGACTGACCGGCTCTTTTCAGCGATTCTGCGCGGCGACGAGTTCCAGCGAAAGATGACAACGCCAGAGCTGCATTTCCTCCTGGGCCGGCGCATCGCTGACCTCGAGGCGGCGCTTGGTGCGAAAGAGCCTTCGCTCTTGTCGACGGCGTACAAGTTCGCCGTACCCATCTTCGTCGGGGCGGTTCAGGACGGGTCCATCTTCCTGAACATGGTCAAGCTCAAGCGCGTGCTCGGCAACGACTTCAAACTCGAAATCGATATCAACGACGATGTCTTCGAAATGGGTGCCATTCAGCATCACTGCTTTGCAACCTTGAAGAAGCCCATGGCGATATGGATTCTGGGCGGAGGCGTACCCAAGAACTACACGCTGCAGGGAGAGCCGCTCCTCGATCAGATTCTGGGCGTGCCGACACATGGGTTCGACATCGACGTTCAGCTTTGCGTAGATCCCGCTCTCTGCGAGGGGCATACCTGGGGAAAGGTGTCCGCAGAGAGCGTTGCTACCGGGAGCGTCTATGTTCATGCCGATGTGACGGCCGTGTTCCCGTGGCTCACGTACGCGCTCCTCAGCGACCCCAAGATGAAACGCAAGCCGCGCCGGCTTTACAATGCCCGCGAAGAAGCTCTCACAGGGCTTTCTCGCGCCGTCGACAAACGCAAAAAGAGTCTCGCAAGCTCGATGAGCTACCCGCTGAAGAGCCCAGGGGTGGGGGCCAGATCGAAGCGCCTCCCCAAGGGACTTCTCCCCTAGCCATCCGCTTTGGCTTGGGGGGGTGCATGTGGGCTTGGCTTTTTCGGCCCGCGCCGAGCTACGATGCTCGGCTAGTACCAAGGATCCGGGCCTACGGGGACGGCGAGCGATGACAGAGGACACCCGCAAAGATCGGCGCGTTAAGATCGTCAGTCTGAATGTGCGGTACAAAAGCGCCACCGTCGACGAGTTCATCGAGAACCACGCGCACGACGTGAGCCGGGGCGGCATCTACATCAAGACGGCCAACCCATTTCCCTCGGGCACGTTGCTTAAGTTCGAGATTCGGCTTGCGAGCGACCAGACCGTAATCACCGGCGTCGGGCGTGTAGTGTGGCAGCGCGACACGGTACACGGCACGAGCGATCGCCCCTCGGGCATGGGCGTGAAGTTCATCAAGGTGGACGACACCTCGAAGGCCATCATCGATCGGTTGGTGACCACCAAGTCAGATGCGGGCAAGGCCTACGAGTCAGAACCCGATGCGACCATTCCGCAGCAAACCTCGCGGGAGTCGGCACCTCGCCAGCAGGTGCCTCCGCCCAAGGCTTCTCCGCCCAAGGCTTCCGTTTCCGGGTCCGCCTCGACCGCTCCAGCGCGCAAAGCCACTGCGATCGGGTTGGGCACGCCCGGCTCCGGAGGCCCGCCTGCGTTTGGGGTGGCCCGGCCGGTGCCGATAGCCGCAACCCCCGCGCCGCCCGCGAGCGCCGCCATTTCACGGCCACCCATTGCGACTCCTGTCATGTTCCCTAAGGCCGTGTCTGACGCGTTTGAACCGCCGAAGCAGGAGCAGACGGTCATGAAACAGGCGGCCGAACTCCTCGAGGAGGCGTTGCGCGAAGTCGGCGGCTCCGTCGACGACATCGGCACGAATCCGCTCTTCTCCGGAACACCGGGCATAACGGCCCCCTCCGCTCCGCCAAGGCCACGGCCATCGGCTCGTCCGAATGCCCACGCCGCGGAGGCGCCGTCCAGCGAAGTCCGTGCGACAGCGCTCGAGTCCGAGCCGGCGAAAGGACCGGCGGCGACCGCAAGAGGGATGGTCGCGGCTCTCGCGCCGGCACCGAGCGTCTCCAAAGGGAGTCGCGCAGTCGCAAGCTCGCCCGCAGTGACTGCCACCGCGGCTTCCCCCGCACCCAAGAGAGGCACGGGCCTGGTCGTCGTCCTGGCCGTTGTGATCGCCGCGGTCGCCGCGGTCGTGATCTACCGAGACAAGTTGTTCGAGACGGGTGCGGCCTCTAGCGTCACCAAGGCCGCGCCGACGGAATCCGCGACCGCGGCCCCACCCCCGTCGGCAGCCGTGACACGACCATCGACTCCACCGTCAGCAGGCGCTTCGGCGAGCGCCGCCCCGCAAGTGGCAGCGAGCTCGCTCCCGCAATCGGCATCCGCAAACGCCGCTCCAGCCGCCAGCGCAATCCCCGCGGCAGCTTTGGCATCCGCCACAAAGACGCCGCCGGCGATCGCGCCACTCCCTCCGATCGAGCGACCCGTGCCGCCGCGTCCGCCCCCCCCGCCAACCGCAGCATCTCCTGCGCCCGAGACTCCCGCCACGCCCCCAACTCCGGCGCCCGCGCCTCGTAGGGCCCCTCCGAAGCCCACGAAGCCCGCGGACGATAATCCTTACTGAGAATAGACCCGGTTCAGCATGAGCCTCGGGTTGGTTACGTTAATTGACCCGGTTCGGCATGAGCCTCCCTCCGCCTCCGCTTCGCTCCGGCTCCGTTCCGGCCCGGGGGTTCAGCCACGGCGGGCATGGGGGGAGCGAGGCCGCCCCCCCCACCCCCCCCAGCCGGAAGTGAGTCACAAGTGCCGTTCGGGGGCCCCAAACCACAGACATGAGGCGGGTGCGAGGCCGCTCCAGATTCACTGTGCGTGCTCGGTCTCGCAGAGCGTGACGCCGCTTAGAGCGCTTTTCCAGGACGTTGAGGCCCGTGTGCCGCCTTCGGCGGGGCGCCCTAGAGCCTGCACGAGCGTAGTTCCGTAACGTGGAACAAAAGGGGGGCCGAGAGAACGAGGACGAGAACGTGTAGCGAGTACGTGCACGAGCACGAGTACGCCTACGAGTACGAGTACGAGTGACGAGAACGAGAACGAGAACGACAACGAGTACGAGTACGAGTACGAGTACAGCCAAGCGGGTCAGCGGCACATCTTTGTCAGCATCGAGACGATGCGCTCCAGGAGTCGTTTTCCTCGATCCACGCCTTCGGGAGAGGCGGCGCCCAATAGGGCGAGAACGTCCAAGATCGCTGCACACTCGAGCGCCGAGCCACGGGCGATCGCGTGGTGGTGCGCGCGTTCGGCCCGACTGGTCTTGCCCGAAGCCTCGGCGACGTTGAGCGGAACACGCAGATCCGCTTGGCCGCGCGGCATGCGCTCCCCCAGGCGCACCGCAATGGCCAGAAACTCGATGGCGCATCGATAGACGTCGAGTTTCTCAAAGTCCAGTGGCTGCCGGTGCATACATGCCCTTCGATCAGCCGACCGAGACGTTGCGTGTACTGGTACTCGTACTCGTACTCGTCACTCGTACTCGTAGGCGTACTCGTCACACGTACTCGTTCTCGTACTCGTACTCGTTCTGCTCTTGTTCCACGCTACGGAACGGCGCTATAGGGCCGCACGCTTTGTGGTTCCGATGTGCTGCGATGCCCGCATGTTGGATGAGGAAGGGCCTACTCATGCGCGACGCGAGTGAAAAGCGCCCAGGCTACGACGCGAGAGGACGGAGAAGGGGCGGCTCGGGAAAGCCGACGGGCTTTACGATGATCGCTTCCGCGGGGCGGACTCCTTGCACTGCCGACGCAATTTCGGTGACGGCGCGCCCACCCGTCGGGGGCATGACAACAGTGGACGTAAGCTTGCCCTCGACGACCAGGCGGTGGCCATAGGCGGG
>WNFJ01372851.1_pt1 | contig 11617 bp, 11 predicted proteins | sample 5400461 | NCBI WGS metagenome assembly WNFJ01 (sample SAMN13153349, study PRJNA577476) | soil metagenome | isolation source: 115 cm saprolite on Douglas fir-dominated hillslope | place: USA:California | collected 2013-09-17
GCGACGATATCAGTTGCTTCATTCATTGCAACTTATCCTCCTTTAAACCCCGATCGAGTTTTCCCTCCCAAGACAAGACATTCGGCCGCCGATCGGCGCTAGCTGGGGAAAGGTCCATTCCAAACCCTCGCGGCGGGAATTTCGCGATAATAGCCGGGCACGCGCAAGGTGCCCGTATCGAGCAGGGAGTATTGCCCGGCGCCAGCGGGGCAGATCAAAGCGCCGCACCCAAGCGCCCGGTTCTCTGATTCCCACCTGTCGCTCCTTTACCGGCTCCTTGATGCAGATGCAGGCGATATAGGAGGGCGAGCAGGAACAAAGTTAGCACGGTCGCGACGAACAGGCCATCGATGATACCGCAGGCCATGGGCCCCAGAACACTCCGACGCAATCGGTATCATCCCCACGGAAACGGCGGCGCGGCAAGCGCGATCGGCCGCAAAACGGTGGGTCGTCGCGTCGATGACCGCGTCCCACGGATTGGTCCGGCAACTCTTCGATCAGGACGCCTTCTACGATGCGCTGGACGATGTGGTGTGCGACCTGTAAGCGCTAGACGCGCTCACAGCAGGTGATACTTTCAGCGGTCGCGCATGCGACGAATTTTGTGGGTGTTGCGGAATACAATCGCTGGCGAGGCATCCTCCATTGTCGCCGGCTAGCCGCGCAACTGGAGGCTGAGCCTGGACAACCCACTCTCGCGTGTACGGGGGAGCTTAGTGACCTCGTGCCGTCGTGCAATCCTCAGTCTCCTCACCGGCGCGATCGCCGTCGCTGTTAGCGGCTGCGCGGGACCGCCAGTGCTCGAACAGCAAGTGCTTGGTTACGACGAAGTCACCAAGACGCTCGACGAAAAGCTCCTGCTTCTCAACATCGCCCGCGTCGCCAACGAAGAAACCGTCCACTTCACCTCAACCTCGAGTATCGCTGCCACGTTTAACTGGATAACGACGCTTGGTGTCAGCGGTCAGATCGCGGAGTCGAAGGGAACCAATCTCTTCAACTTCAATATCGGTGGGAGCGCGTCGGAGAATCCGACGTTCAGCATCTCTCCCATTTCGGGCAAAGAGTTTACCGAGCGGATCGCAACCCCTTTCAGGGACGAAATCTTCGAGTTTCTCGTGTTTCAAGGGGGAATATTCAACCAAGTCATGCGCCTGATGGCCGCGGGAATAGAGGTCCAGAAACCAGACGGCCAGTTTGTCCGATTCATCGAAAACAACCCACGGCGACTGAAAGAGTACGAAGAGTTCCGTCGGATCGCCGCACACCTTCAATGGCTGAACGACAATCGCCAGCTGTTCGTACGCCCTCTCGTCTTTGAAGAAACCCTAATCGCCGATTTCAAAAACGTTCCGCGCGCCGAAGATATCAACAACGGCTTCAATATGGGATTGCGATGGCGACAGAAACCGAACGGCAATTATGAACTGACGCGGTTGAAAGGCGGCCGGGTTGTTGTCACGAATTTCGACCCGATGGCGTTGACCGATCAGCAGCGATTCGAGCTCGACGAAAAGATCAAGAAGAACCCGAGTGGATTTGTCTATCTGGACATTCAGCCAGATGGACCGGGTGGGAATTTCCCTATCCAAGGCGCGATCAAGTTACGGAGCATGTTTCAGATCCTTAACTTTATCGCCAAAGGTATTCGTATTGCCCCGGAGTTCGACGTCAGTCCAGACGTACGGACTGAAGAGACGGAAGCAGGGCCCGCAGCAACGTTGAAGATTAATATAATGGATAACCCGCCAGATCGGAGACTACCAACGATTTATCATGAAGGTTACTATTACTCCGTTAATGACACGGTATGGGACAAAACAACCTTCCTGCTTCTTAGCGTCTTGTTCCAGACGGCGGTTGGCAAGATTGAGAATGTCGGGATCCCGATCACCATCGCGAAGTAGGACATAATGTAAAACAAAATCATTCAACACGTGCCGCGTCAAAGATGACGGGAGTGGAGAAGGAGGAGCCAATGCGCGCGCAGAGACCGCCAAAGAAGCGCAAGATCGGCATCGCGACGCAGGTTTTCATCGGCCTTGGCCTCGGACTTCTTGTCGGCGTCTTCTTCGGAGAGCAAGTGGCTTTCCTCAAGATCGGCGGCGACGCCTTCATCGCGTTGCTGCAGATCACGGTGATTCCCTACGTGATGGTTGCCCTGATCACCTCGCTCGGACGGCTGACGCTGGCAGACGCCAAAGCGCTCGGTCTTCAGGGTGGGAGCATCCTGCTCGTGCTGTGGGCCGTGGGCCTGGTCGTCGTCCTCTTGAGCCCGCTCGCCTTTCCCGATTGGCCGTCCGCCTCGTTTTTCAGTGTCAGTGAGATCGAAGTGTCAAAGCCGGTCGACTTTCTCAAGCTTTATATCCCGGCAAACGTTTTTTCCTCCTTATCCAATGCAGTCGTTCCGGCGATCGTCGTCTTCAGCGTGCTGTTCGGCCTCGCTCTGATCAACGTAAAGAACAAGGAGAGGGTCCTGGACTTCTTGTCGACGGTTGGAGACGGCTTGATGGAGATCACCGGCTTCGTCGGCAGGATTGCGCCCTATGGTGTGTTTGCGATCATCGCCAGTGCCGCCGGGACTATCGATATCGCCGATCTTGGCCGCCTGCAGGTTTACATCGTCGTCTACGTGGCGATGGCGCTAATCCTGAGCTTTTGGCTCATCCCGGGATTGATCGTAACGCTGACGCCGCTCAAATTCGGCCCCATTCTTCGCGCCTTTCGAGGGCCGCTGATCACGGCGTTCGCCACCGGAAACGTGCTCATTGTCCTACCGATTCTTGCCGCCGACAGTAAGGAGCTTATCGCCCGGTCGGGGGGAAATCGCGCCGAAGCGACGGAAAGGGAGGGGTCCTCGGTGGATATTCTGATTCCGGCGGCGTTTCCCTTTCCCTCACTCGGTACCATCCTCGCCCTGATATTCGTCGTGTTTGGCGGGTGGTACGTCGGATCGACGGTCTCAGTCACTCAGTACCCCACACTCTCTATCGCCGGCGTTGCCAGCCTGTTTGGCGGCACCGTTCTGGCGCTGCCGTTCCTTTTCAATCTGCTCCGCCTCCCCTCCGACCTGTTCCAGGTGTTTGTTACCGTCGATGTGATCGGCAGTCGCTTCGGCACCCTGCTTGCGGCCATGCACATCATCGCCATCGCCCTGATCGGCACCTACGCCATGCAGGGGACAGTCAAGCTCCGCCTCCTGCCGCTGCTCCGCTTTGCGGCGATCTCGGTTACCCTCATGGCCGCCGCATTGATCGGAATCCGTGCGTTCTACACGTACGTGTTCGTGGAGCAGTACACGAAGGATGAAATGCTCGCCAGCCTCCACCTCATCAAGAATCCGCAACCCCACACCGTCTACCGCGAAGCACCCGAGGAAATTCTCCGTGCGAGCGGCCCTTCATTGAGCCTTGCAGGTATCAAGCAGCGCGGGGTCCTGAGGGCGTGCTACATGATGGACGATTATCCGTCGGCGTTCTTCAACCGGAACGGGGAGCTGGTCGGCTTCGATGTGGAGATGACCCATCAGTTCGCGCGACAGCTTAACCTCAAGCTGGAGTTCCTGCCCGTCCGTTCGATCACCGAGGGCGGGCAGCGGGTCAACACCAGCTACTGCGACGTGTTCATGTCCTTGTTGCCGATCACGCCAGAGCTGACCGAACGAGTTGCGATGACGTCACCGGTATTGAAATCTGCCGTGGGAATGGTCGTCCCCGATCATCTTCGCGAGCAGTTTCAGACGTGGGCCGATATTCGCAAGATGAAGGGGATTCGTATCGCCGTGTCGGACACTCCGGCCGTGCTGAGTTTCCTGGCTCGGAAGCTGCCAAACGGGATAGCCGTCGTTTATCAAGACAAGAAGGAGCTGGATCATATGCTAGCGTCGGGCTTGCCCGATGCGGACGCCGTCCTGATGGCGGCGGAGGAAGGGGCTGCATGGACGATTTTGCATCCCCAATTCCATTTGGTGACGCCGTCGCCGACGCTTCTTTTCCCCTTCGGCTATGCGGTTGCCCGCGGCGACAGTCAGTTATTGCTGTATCTTAACACTTGGCTCCTCAATGCCGAGGGCGATGGTACCATCGACGGGCTTTACCGATATTGGATGCTCGGCGACGTCAAGCAAACCCTGCCGCCGCGCTGGTCCATTATCCGCAACGTCCTCGGCTGGACCGGATAGGCTGCCGCGGCCCGGCCGGAACTGCCAACCCGACATTGTTCATTCCCTACGCGATCCCGCGGACACAGCGTCGAGCCGTTCTTGCTGTTGCCAGGTGCGCACGCCGTCGGTCACACGTTCGTGGAAGTTGGCCGAACCCACGGCAGCCTCTATGCCCCCCTGCCGTATCCGCTCTCGCACTTCGTCGCGCACACGGGCGAAGGCAAAGGTGATGCCCAGGCTCTGAAACTTCCTGATCGCGTTTAGCGCCGTGTCGCAGCCGCTGGTGTCGATGAAGTTTACCGAATCCGCGTCCAGAAGGACATGCTTCGCCGGCGGGCGCGCCGCCGCCAGCGCGGCCTTCAGCCCCTCCTCGAGGTGGCCGATGCTCGCGAAGAACAGGTCGCCGCCGATGCGCCAAATCAGCAAACCGGGGAAAGTGATCCCTTCGGGGTGGCGCTGGACGTCGCGATAGGCCTCGGTCCCCGGCAACTGACCGAGCACTGCGCCTTGCGGGTGGCTGGTTAGATAGATCAGCATTAAGAGCGACAGCGCCACGCCGAGGGCGATGCCATGCGGGACGCCCAATGTCAGCTCTCCGGCGACAACGATCGCGGCGAGGGCAAACTCCCAGCGGCTGCGTGGGAATAGATCGCGCAAGTACTCGGGCCTGGAGAGGTGGAGCATCGCTGCGATCACGATGGCGGCGAGCGCTGGATGCGGCATGCCCCGGAACAACGGGGTCAACAAAACCAGCGTCAGGAAGCAAAAGACTGCTGCGACGAGATTGGCGAGCTGGGTGCGGGCGCCGGCAGCCATTGCGACTGAGGTTTTGGACAGGCTGCCGACGACGAGGAAGCCGCCGAGCAGGCCGCTCAGGATATTGGCGGGCCCGTGCGCGATCAGCTCCTGGTTCGGATCGACGTCGCCGCCGCCCTGCATGGCCGCGGCCTTTGCCCCGCCGAGCGCCTCGGCATAGCCGACCAACACAATGGCGAGCGCGCCGGGCACGAGCTCCCGCCATACGGCAGGGTCGAGGTTAGGGAGCACGAACTTGGGCAGACCGGACGGGAGCTCGCCGACGACGCTGACACCAGCGGTTTCACCGCCGAGCAGGCCGACGAGGATCGTGGCCACGACCGCGACGACCAGGGCCGCGGGTATACGGGGCGCCAGGCGGCGCAGCAATAGCATCGCTATGAGGCTGAGCGAGCCGGTCAGCACCGGGGTAAGCGAGGCTTCCGGTAGATGCTGCAGCACGAACCAGAGCTTGCTGAAGAAGTTGCCGGGCGTGCCGTCGATGCCCAGCAGATGTGGCACTTGGCCGATGATGGTGACGCATACCAGGCCTTCGATAAAGCCGCGCATGACCGGCGTGGGGATGAAGACAGCCACCCAGCCCATGCGCAGCATGCCGAACAGCAGGAAGAAGGCGCCGATCAAGATTGCCAGGGTGGAGGTTAGGGTATTGAACTGCGCAGTTCCTTGTACCGCAATAGCGCCGACGGTCAGCGCGGAGATCAGGCCGGTCGCGGTGTCCGGCCCGACAACCAGCAGGCGCGAGGTACCGAGGAGCGCATAGGCTATCAATGGTGGGACGATCGTGTAGAGGCCCATGATCGGCGGCACTCCGACGATGCCGGCATAAGCCATGCCCTCCGGTACCATGACGGCCCAGACCGCGAGCCCGGCCAGGACATCCGGCACCAACCAGTCGTGCCGGTAGCCGGGAACCCAGCTGAGGATGGGCAACAGCCGCTGTGCGATGGAGGCGGGGCGAGCCGCAATGGGCATGGCCGGTTTCTCCTGGATTAGCGCGATGGCACTTGGCCGTACCCTCAGATCCCGGTCGCAGCGGGTTACTGGCCGAGCTGGGCTAGGGCCGCGCGTAGCGGGGCTCCGGAGACCTGAAGCAGCCCTTCGAACGATTGGTCGAGCTCCAGGATCAGAAATATCGCACCGGAAACCGACAGTGCACAGACGAAGAAGGCAGCGATTACCGTTCCGTTTCTGGGGGCGAAGAGCCCAAAGCTCGCGAAGATGATGCAGAGCCAGAACACCAGCACCACCAGGAACGGAACAGGGATCGAGCTGCCCAATTGTTCGAACAGCAGCACGCGCGTGCGCCCCAAATCGAGGGCTATCGTCAGGGCCTGGTTCTGCAGCGAGCGCTGAGCCTCGCTCTGCGGGGAGAGTCGCTGGATATTGTCATATAAGGCTTCAACCGAAGATGCTCTTGGATCGATCGTCGCGGGCCGGTCGCGGTCGGCGGCCCAAAACTGCTCGATCGCGGCGGCCACCGAGCGCTGGAGCATAGCCCGCGCATCCTTCGTCTCTGCCCCGTAATGCGCCAAAACGCGGTCGAGCAGGATGATATCGGCAGAGACCTGCAACAACTGGTTTCTCCTCGTGTCGTAAGTGCTCTTTGCCGAAGCGATCAGCAGGCTGAGGACCAGCGCGGCCATCGTCGCGATCAGCGCGATCCCCAGCTTCACGACATCCTTTGTATCCGTGCTGAGATGCTCCTCCGGCAACACGGTGCGAAAAAGCACTCCGAGCAGCGCGCCTCCGAAGACGCACGCGAAGGCTATGCAACCGATCGCAATCGAGCTCAGATACTATCTCCCGCTGGCGGCGCGATGTTCCATTCGACTCGTCGTTCACGTCTCGGCTTGATGCTCTTCTCAGGTCCAGAACGGCGAGCGGTCTCGCAGCTTGCGCCAGATTGACTCGAATTCCGTCAGACAACGATCGATGCGTGCCGCCTGCCAGCCGAGGATAATTCCACTCCCATGACGTGCCAGCCGAATATCATTGGTGTTGGCGATGCGACCCTCGAGCGAGAGCAGGAGCTGCCTGCTCACGACGGCGTCGTTGAGCGAACCCAGGTGGTCCTGAACATTGACCAAGGCCTCGATGAACTTTGCCGCAGACTTCTTCGGGAACAGGCCACTGAAGAACTCGGTGGTATAACGCAGCTTCTTGCCGGCGATGCGCAGACGATGCAGGTCCTGCTCAGACAGGTCGGCGCGCTTGCCTCCGATCTTGCGCAGCTTTTTGTAGCGCTTGCGAAGCACGCTCAGGGCGAGCAACCCCACGGGCCGATCGAGCAACGCGCCACCATCCACCTCCACGGCGCTCCAGGTCCCCTCTGTGAGCGCGAGCTGGAGGCGGAACAGAAGCTCGGCGTAGCGCGGCTCATCGAGCGTGGCACGCAAGGCGGCATAACTTTCGTCGCGTAGGGTGGCGGCAGCGCCCAGCATCGCGCAGACCGCAGGATCGCCCGGCTGATGCGCGTGCAGCCGTTCCAGCGACTCGGCGATGAATACGTCCCAATCCCGGGCGGCACCGCATTGCGTTTGCAGCCAATCGAGCTCTCTCGCGAGGTAGTTGCCGAAATCTGCGGCGATTTCCTTTCGATAGGCTCCGACGAGGGCGCGCAGGCGGCGCACGCCGACACGGAGTTGATGTACGCCCTCGATCTCCTGACCTAGACGCGCGCAGGCTTCATTCGCCTTGATTTGCCGCAGGCAGGATAGCGCGATTTTCACGAAGGCAAGGCGCCCGGACATGTCCGGAGTGATCGGCGTCGGCCGGGCCCGCTCCGGCCCTGGCGGCTTGTCAGCAGTGAGCCGGTAGCTGCGGACTGCCGTGGTATCGTATTCCATGGCCGAGGTCATCGGCGTCGGTCTGCGAGTTCCAACGTCACGAGGCGGGCAACCGTGATCGCGAGGTAGAATTGCCCGATGACGGCCTCCAAATTGGCCAGGCTGCGGGCGAATGGATCGACCGCAACGATGTCCCCGTAACCCGTGGTGGTCAGCGTGGTGAGGCTGAAATAGAGCATCGTCGCGACTTCCTCCGGGCCGCCCGCTCGGGCAACGAGATTGACGAAGGCGCCGGTGCTCAACTCCCAGATCAGGCCGAAGGCCGAGGCGAAGATCGTCGCGAGGCTCAGATAAAGTACGACAGCACCCTGAAGGCGGTGAAATGTGATACGGCCAGGAGCGTAGACCGCGTGCGCTACTACCCAAGTCAGCGCGGAGAAGGCGAGAATGTCACCGCCGCGGCGCAGCACGGTGGTTGAAACCTGTGACCATTCCCCGCTCAGTAGGAAGCTCGCCGTGATGACGGCCAGCCCCAGCAGGATCAGTATAATCGCGCCCCATCTGTGCGACAGCATCACGACGATCACCAGGACCGCAAGAACCAGCATATCGACGAGCGCCCGCGCTATCGGCAGTCCCTTCGCCGCCAGTGGCGCGGCTAGAAAGATCGCGCAGAGCTCAAGAACCAGCAAAGCCGTCAGGCTCGGGTTTCTGACCCGATCCTGCCAGGCGTGGATCGATCTGCGAGTGTTATCGACGGCGACCGTGATGGGCCTCTTCGGCACAGAGCAGCCCCTTGCGCCTCACGAGCTTCAGAACACCTCAGGGATGAGCCTGAAGGGGTAGTCGACATCCTTGTAGTCGCCGCGATGCTGCCGTTTCGGTAGCTCGACCTTCGAGCGCGGCAGCTCCTCGTAGGGGATCTTGCTCAGGATGTGAGTGAGGGCGTTCAGCCGCGCCCGCCTTTTATTGTCGGAATGGACGACGTACCACGGCGCCCACGAGGTGTCGGTCGCGAGGAACATCTCGTCGCGTGCCCGCGAGTAGTCGTACCAGCGCGAATAGGATTTGAGATCCATGTCGGACAGCTTCCAGGTTTTGCGCCCGTCATCGATGCGCGCTTCCAGCCGTCGCGTCTGCTCTTCGGGACTGACCTCCAGCCAATATTTCAATAGGAGCACGCCGGATTCGACGATGGCCTTCTCGACCAGGGGGGTCACCTCCAGAAAGTGCTTGACCTCCTCCTCGGTGCAGAACCCCATCACCCGCTCGACGCCGGCGCGGTTGTACCAGCTGCGGTCGAAGATGACGATCTCCCCCGCCGCAGGCAGATGCGGAATGTAGCGCTGGGAGTACATCTGCGACTTCTCGCGCTCGGTCGGCGCGGGAAGCGCGACCACTCGGAAGATGCGCGGGCTCACCCGCTCCGTCATGGCCTTGATCGTACCGCCCTTGCCGGCCCCGTCGCGCCCCTCGAAGACGATGCAGACCTTCAGGCCTTTCTGAACCACCCATTGCTGAAGCTTGACGAACTCGACATGCAACCGTGCAAGTTCCTGATCGTATCCCTTCCGTTTCAGCTTGCCGCCAGCTTCAGGTTCGTCATTTTTGGCATCGGTCAATCGTATCCTCCGTTCGCATCCGCCTTCATATTCGGCCGTTTCTCAGGAATTGCCCTAAATGTGTCTTACTTCCAGCTAAGAATGAAGCCGATATCGCCGGGCATGCCTCCCGGATATTCGAGCACTTCAGCCTTGAGGTGGAAGCCGAGCGGCCTGAGGTGATCGTGCCAGAATTCGTAAGCGAATTTGGGCCGGCCCTCCAAGCTCGTTTCCCAGTCGGGCTCCGAGTTGTTGATCCTTCGGCCGCGATCGCTGCACATCGCATTTGGAAAACGATAGACCTGCACTTCGCTTTGTCCGCGCTCTACTTGCATCAGTTGCTCGGCCGTCCTCTCGAGCGGTTTGTGCAACTCCTCCATCACCGCCTTTTGCTTTTCCTCCTGCTCCTTCATATGGCGCAGTTCTTCGGCGGCCTTCGCCGCCTCGCGCTCGGCCATTCGGCGCTTCATATCAGCAGCGGAAAAAACGCCGGCTCCTGTCGGCTGCGTCGTGCTTCGATCTTCGGACATGACTTACCTTCCTGCCTGAGTTTCAGCTTCCTACTATAGCGGCCGCAAGACGATGACCGAAGCTCCCCCGTCCACCGCACCGCCTTCCACACTCGACCGGACCTCGACCGAAGCTAGCGCCGCCACGGCCCGGCGGGGGCCACGGCTCAACCCCCGGGCCGCGATCACCGGTTTGCTCTCAATCGCCATCATCGGGTTGGCGATTTGGTACCTGGCCCGGCCCGAGCCCCTGCTCGTGCAGGGAGAAGCGCAAAGCACCCGGATCGACATCGCGGCCCGGGTGTCCGGACGCCTCGCGAAAATCCCGGTCGTCCGCGGCCAAGACGTCGCGGCGGGCGCAACTCTTCTGGTCATCGACAATCCGGAGCTGATTGCTGAACTACACGAGGCCGAGGCTGAAAAGATGGTCGCCGATGCCGAGCTCGCCCGCATTAACGTCGGCACGCGCTCGGAAATCATCGCGCAGCGTAAGGCCGAGATCGACCGTGCCACGGCGGACGTCACGTTCGCGCAACAGACCTACAATCGTACCAAGCAGTTAGCCGCTGCAAAGTTTGCCCCTCAATCGAAGCTCGATCAGGACACCGACGCGCTGACCTTGGCGCAAAAGCGGCTCGACCAAGCCAACCTGGCCTATCAGGAGGCGGTGAAGGGCTTCACCGCCGAGGAGCACCAGATCGCCGAGGCGAATGTCGGCAAGGCGGCGGCAAAGATCGCGACCATCAGGGCACTGGTGGATCAGATGGCGGTCACGGCGCCGGTCGCATCGCAGGTCTATCAGATCCCCGCCGAAGAGGGCGAGGTCGTGACACCGGGTGTGCCGCTGCTATCCTTGGTGGATCTCGGCGACACTTGGCTCGGGTTTTCGTTGCGCGAGGACCTGACCGCGGGCCTCAAGGTCGGAGACCGGTTCAGGGTCCGCATCCCGGCGCTCGGCGACCGCGAGCTCGTCGTCGAAGTTCGCGTGATCGCGACCAAGGGCGAATACGCCGGCTGGCGCGCGACGCGGGCGACCGGCGATTTCGACCTGCGGACCTTTGCCATCCGCGCCTATCCCGTCGAGAAGATCGACGGATTGCGACCCGGAATGAGCGTCTATGTCGACTGGACTAGGCGAGCGCCATGAGACCTCCGGCGCGTCCTGGTCTGTGGCTAGTTGCGACACGCGAAGTCCGCTTTTTCCGGCGCGATCGTGCCGGACTGTTTCTGCTGATTGCAATCCCGCTAATCGCGTTTGCGGTTCTCACCTGGGCGTTCAGCAGTGCTGTCGTGCGGGGGCTCAATGTCGTAGTCGTCGACATGGACCGCTCCGCGATCTCGACAGAGGTCATCCAGCAGATCGCAGCGGCCCCAGGGCTGCGCGTCAGTCAACGCGGCGATAGCTTGACGACCGCCACTCGCGCGATCCGCTCCGGCGAGGCCATCGCTGCGGTCTATATTCCCGCGAAGTTCGAACACGACCTGCTGGCCGGGCTGCGGCCGCAGATCATCGCATTCTACAATACGCAGTACTTCACGCCAGGGAATATCGCATCGAAGGGGTTGCGCGACGCGATCTCCGCCGCTGCGGCAACACTCTCGCCATTGCGCGATGTCCGGCTGCAGCCGGTCGGCAGCGCCGCACGGAGCGCTATTTGGCACGCCGCCTAGCGCGTTCCGCGTCGGTGATTGACCGATCGCTCTAAAGGCAGAACCCATTGAAAAATCGAAAACTCT
>WNFJ01645277.1_pt2 | contig 11617 bp, 11 predicted proteins | sample 5400461 | NCBI WGS metagenome assembly WNFJ01 (sample SAMN13153349, study PRJNA577476) | soil metagenome | isolation source: 115 cm saprolite on Douglas fir-dominated hillslope | place: USA:California | collected 2013-09-17
TCAGCTCGGAATGGCAAACACAAACAGCGTGCCGCCAAGAGCCGTGTACTTCGCGAGTTCGCGATAACCGCCGACCGCGCCCAGTCCTTCCGTGGACTTTTCGAGGCCTGCCGCCATGCCGATACCCGCCCATCCGCCGATGCCCGAATAGACACCCACGAATTGCTTGCCTTGATACTCATACGTGAACACATTGCCGATGATTCCGGACGGCGTCTTGAACTTCCACAGCTCCTTGCCATCCGAGATACGCACGGCCTTGAGGTAGCCTTCGAGCGTGCCGTAGAAAGCGATACCGCCCGCCGTCGCCAGCGCGCCGGACCACACCGAGAACTTCTCCGGCTTCGTCCATGCGATCTTGCCCTTGCTGGCATCCCAGGCAATGAAGTTACCCATCGCGCCCTTTTCGTTCGGGCCCGGGTACATCGACAACGTAGCGCCCACGTAAGGCTGGCCGGACACGTACTCGACCTCGAACGGCTCGTAGTCCATGCACACGTGGTTGGTCGGGACAAGGAACAGATTGCTCTTCGGATCGTAGGCAGCCGGTTGCTGGTCTTTCGAGCCCAACGCTGCCGGGCAGATGCCCTTCACGTTGTGGTCGGGACCTGCCGCCTGCGTCGAGTAGGCCGCGTTGCGAACCGGCAAGCCGCTCTTCAGGTCCACATCGTCAGCCCAGTTCACCGCCGGGCCGTACTTGTCGGCAACCAGCAACTGTCCTGTTTCGCGGTTGAGCGTATAGCTGAAGCCGTTACGGTCGAAGTGGACGATAGCCGGTACCTTCTTGCCGTTCATCGGCAGGTCGGCAAGGATCATTTCGTTCACGCCGTCATAGTCCCATTCGTCGTGCGGCGTCATCTGGTAGACCCACTTCGCCATGCCCGTGTTGAGATCGCGGGCAAAGATCGACATCGACCATTTGTTGTCGCCGGGACGTTGCGTCGGGTTCCACGTGCCGGGATTGCCGGTGCCGTAGTAGACCAGGTTCAGCTTCGGGTCCCATGCATACCAGCCCCAGGTCGTGCCGCCCCCGGTCTTCCACTGGTCGCCCTTCCAGCTTTTGAGCGACGAGTCGGCGCCAACCGGCGTCATCTTGCCGTCAACGTAGGTCATGGTCTTGTCGGGGCCCAGCAGCATCTCGTTGTCGGGACCTGTGCTGTACGCGGTCCAGACCGGCTTGCCGGTCTTGATGTCGTAGGCAATGAGCCGCCCGCGCACACCGAACTCGCCGCCGGAAATGCCCGTCAGCACCTTGTCGCCGAAAACGTGCGGCGCGTTGGTGTTGGTTTCGCCAGCTTTCGAGTTACCGTTTTGAGCGGTCCATTTCACGTCGCCCGTCTTTGCGTCCAGCGCGACGAGCTTCGTGTCGGCTTGCTGGAGGAAAATCTTGCCGTCACCGTAGGCAAGCCCACGGTTGACTGTGTCGCAACACATCACCGACACCACCTGCGTGTCCTGCTTCGGTTCGTATTGCCAGAGGAACGTCTGGTCCTTCAGGCTGATCGCAATCACCTTGTTCGGAAATGGTGAATGGATATACATCGTGTCGCCGATGACGAGCGGCGATCCCTCGTGACCGCGCAGCACGCCGGTCGACATGGTCCAGGCTACCTGCAGCTTTGCCACATTGCTTTCGTTGATCTGCTTGAGCGGGCTATAGCGGTGGTTGGAATAATCACCAGCTTGAGCGGCCCAGTTCGATGAGTTCTTGATCAAGGCGTCGAGCTGCGAATCGGCCTGTGCCACAAAAGAGTTAAGGGCCGTTACCGCAACCACCGCCAGTCCGAGAACCAGGGTGCGTAATTTCATGTCTCCTCCAGAATGTGTTGCCGTCCGACTCAGGGATGACCCCACCACCCATGCCCCGGGCGCGCCTTCACCGGTGCGGGCAGCGAGCTTAATCTCCGCCCGGTCGATGCCGGGCTTCTGTTTGCGAAGACGAATTGCATATTCCATGCCGGAAGGCCTGACGCCGGCTTACAGCGTGGCGGGGCGGGGCGCGGATGACGGCGGGGTCGGCATGCGGGGCCAATGGAACAGGGCTCGACAGCGCCACGATGGCGCGAGGGTGGGACGCTTCATTCGGATTACGACACATACTGTGTCAAATCCGCGATACAACCGCTTATCTGAAACGCAGCGCGTATCGCGCGCAGGCGATGCGCTGCAGCATGCGCGCGGCCCGCGGGCATTCTTCGTCCGCCGGGCTTGCCGGCGCGCTGGCTGGCGCGGTGTTTGCAACGCGTTATAGGTTGAGGTTCGCTCGCACGAGCGTAGGGAGGCATCGCCATGACCAGCAAACAACCCGAGAGGGTCTACTCCGACGAGGAAATCCAGCAGCGCCTCACGGGCGCGCTCCAGCATTGGTACATGGAGGACGGCTGGCTGCGCCGCAAGTACAAGACGGAAGGGTGGAAAGGCACGCTGATGGTGGTGAACGCCGTCGGGCACCTTGCGGAAGCGGCGTGGCATCACCCGGACCTGACGGTGTCGTATGCGTTCGTGGTCGTGAAGCTTAAAACGCATTCGGCCAAGGGCATCACCGACAAGGATTTCGCGCTTGCGACCAAGATGGAGGAAGTGATCCAGTGGCAGCCCGGCCTCGAAGGCGGACCGCTGGAGGGCACCCCCGGCGACGACCAGCGTTTCCGCTATATCAAGTACGACGCCCCGAAGGCTTGAGCGTAGCTGCGTAGTAACCGTTGCATCCGCTGGTACGGCTCTTGCCTCGAAGGCCACGCGCCCCGCTTCACCGCCACGGTTTTGACCACGACATCGAACCCAGGGACACTCGCGATGCAGCTTCGCCTTGATAACCAACCGGACCAACCGGACAGCCTGTCGCCGCCTTCAGCCGTGACAGTCGATGCCCCCGCGCGTCTGCATCTGGGCTTCCTGGACCCGAGCGCGTCGCTGGGGCGCGCGTTCGGCAGCGTCGGATTGACGATAGACACCTTCGGCACGCGGATCACCGCGCAGCGCGCCGACGAAACGCAAATACTCGGCGCGCACACCGAGGCTCAACGTGCGCGCATCGCCCAGTATCTTGACGTGTTGCATGGCGCTTACGGGGGGCCGCCCGTTGTGATCGAGGTTCAGCAGGCGCCTCGCGCACATGCGGGCCTCGGTTCGGGCACGCAGCTCGCGCTGGCTGTCGGCACCGCGTTTGTAAGCTTGCTCGGACGCTCGCCGCCCACCGCCGATCTCGCGCGACTGCTGGGACGCGGCGCGCGCTCGGGCATCGGCTTGCTCGGTTTCGATCACGGCGGGTTGATCGTGGCCAGCGGCCGCGGCAGTGCGAGCCCGGATGGCGCCGGCAACCAACCCCGTTTGCCTTCAATCCTGACACGCCAGCCGTTTCCGGAGGCGTGGCGCATCCTGCTCGTCGACGACACCCGCCGCGAAGGCCTGCACGGTGACGAAGAACGCCGCGCGCTCGCCACCCTCGCTCCATTCCCGCAGACCCTTGCCGCACACTTGTGCCATCTCGTGCTGATGCTCGTGCTGCCGGGAATCGCGGAACATGATTTCGATGCCTTCGCCAAAGGCATCGGCGAATTGCAGCAGACCATCGGCGAATACTTCGCGCCCGTTCAAGGCGGCGTGTTCTCGAGTCCCGCGGTCGCGGCCGCGCTCGACGCCGCTGCGGCAGCCACGCAGCATCGCGCCGGGATCGGCCAGACATCGTGGGGGCCGACAGGCTTCGCGTTCCTGCGCAGCGCCCAGGACGCCGAACGCGCGTTCGCCGCCGCCAAGGACGCCACGCGCGGCACACCCGGCGTCTTGTGCTCGGTGGCCGCGGGGAACAATCGCGGCGCGGCCGTCCATGCCGCCGGCTTGCAGCGCTACAACAGCGATTGCCCATAGGCGCCGCCAGTCCATCCAGCTCATTGGGTCCCCGGCCCGCCGTCAACCTGAACACCTGAAACGAGTCCACCGCCATGCCCGACGCCACAGAAAGGCCGTATATCCTGCACATGTTGACGGCCACGCCACAGATGAGTCCCTTCGACGTCAACATGGCCGCCGATGCCGGTTATCAGATCATCGTCCCGTATTGCAATGTCGGCGCGGAGAACGTCGTCACGCTGACCCAGGACGCGATTTTTTCGCGCGGGCCGAAGGGCGTGTCGCGCACGGGCATCTTCATCGGCGGACGCGACGTGATGCTTGCCGCCGACATGCTCGACACCGCGCGCCAGGCGATGGTGCCGCCCTTCGAGGTATCCGTATTCGCCGATCCAAGCGGCTCGTACACGACCGCTGCCGCGCTTGTGGCGCTCGTCGAACGCCATCTGAAAACGGAGCATGGCGCGGAACTCGGCGGCAAGCGTGTGCTGATTCTCGGCGGCACCGGCGCGGTAGGACGCGTGGCCGCTGCAATGGCCGCATCGCTCGGTGCGCAAGTCCTGACAGCGAGCCATACGGACATCGGCCGCGCGACCCAGGTGAGCGATGAAGTCAACCGGCGCTTCGACATCGCGACCACCGGCGTCTCGGTCCACACGCCCGACGAATTGCACAAGGCGCTGGCCACTGCCGAGATCGTATTGGCGACCGCGGTGGCGGGCGTGCAGGTCATGAGCACCGCCGATCTCGCGCATGCGAAGCACATGCTGATCGCCGCCGATGTGAATGCCGTACCGCCCGAAGGCATCGCGGGCGTGCATGTCATGGACGATGGCAAACCGCTTGCCGGCGCGGTGCGCCAGGATGCGCTCGGGATCGGCGCGCTCGCGATCGGCAACGTCAAATACCAGGTCGAGCATCGCCTGTTCGTACGCATGCGGACCGGCGGCAAGCCGGTCTATCTCGGCTTTCCCGAAGCCTTCGACGAAGCCCGCGCTATCGTCGGCGGCCTTGGCTGATGCATCGTTTGCACATGACTCCCGGCATCCGTTCCTCGCAGGCTCCGTACATTGCAGCCATTGGGTTGTCGGCGCGGATGCTTGCGCAGTCCGCGCGGCGGGCGGGGTTGAACGTGGCCGCGCTGGATATCTTCGGCGACCGCGATACACGTCAATACGCGCCGCTGTGGTTCGATATCGGCGGCGAGGGGTTGTCGATCGACCGTCAGCGTCTGGTCGATGCGCTCGAGCGCACGGCGCGGCTACCACGCATGCTCGGCTTCGTAGCGGGCAGCGGGCTCGAACCGCTCGTGGGGGAATTGTGCAGTGCACCGCGATTGCCGCGTTTTATAGGGAACAGTGCTGAAGCAACGGCGGCCGTGCGCGAGCCGCAACGGTTTTTCGCGCTGCTGGATCGCTTGGGCGTCGCGCATCCAGAAGTGTCATTCACCCTTCCCTCCGATACAACCGGCTGGCTCTTCAAACGCGCCGATGGCTGCGGCGGGACGCATATCGAAGTGCTGGATTCGAAGACGAATCATGATGCCGCCGATGGTTATTTCCAGCGCGTTGCAGCTGGGCGCTCGATGTCGGCGTTGTTTGTCGGTGCGCGCGGAAAAGCATCGGTGATCGGTTTTGCGGAGCAGCTCAGCATGGCGGCCGGCAGCCGGCCGTTCCTGCATACCGGGTCGATCGGGCCTGCCGACCTGCCGCCACAAGTCATGGCCGATATCACGGCAGCCATCGGTGCCATCGTCGCGAACACGGAACTCGTGGGGCTGAACAGCATCGATTTCCTGCTGGACGGCGATACCTTCGAGGTGCTCGAAATCAACGCGCGCCCTTCATCGACGATGACGCTCTACGAAACCGCCTCGCCCGAAGCATGGCCGCGTGGTCTGATCGCTTGGCATCTCGATGCGTGTCTCAGTGGCCGCTTGCCTTCTACGCCACTTCCCGCAACGGGATTAAAAGCCGGCCAGCGCGTGCTGTTCGCGCCGCGCGGTTTTGTCGTCTCCGGCCCCTTCAGCAACGCCTGTTTCAGCGACCCGGCGTGCCACGACATACCGCAGCCCGGCACGCGAATCGGCGCAGGCGAGCCGGTATGCACATTGGTCGTCACGCAGCCCTCCACGTTAGCTGTCCGGGACGAACTCGAACGCCGCGAAGAGCGCGTCCTGCAACGCATCGAAACCTGTCATGGGGACACTGATGCCGTCATCTCTTCCTCCGTCTGAGCTCAGCGTCAACGCGCTCAGCGAGCGGCTTGCCACGCGGCTCGTCGACAATGCCGCGCAGTTGCGCGTCGTGATTTCGCGTACGCCCGACGGCACCGTGATTGCCGATGCGGGCATTGAAGCAATGGGCGGTATCGAAGCCGGCGTGCTGATCGCGCGGCTGTGCATGGGCGGGCTCGGGCGTGTTGCCGTGCGCATGAGTCTGGAAGCGAATCCGCTGTGGCCGAGCATGATCGAGGTCCATACATCGGCGCCCGTGCTCGCTTGCCTTGGAAGCCAGTACGCGGGATGGAGCCTGTCGGCGACCAAGGAACAAACGGGCGGCAAGAAGTTCTTTTCGCTCGGATCAGGCCCGGCGCGCGCATTGGCCGCAAAGGAAACACTCTTCGATGAACTCGGCTACCGCGACCGCCACGATCGCGGCGCGCTCGTGCTCGAAGTGGACCGCCTGCCGCCGACATTCATCATCGACAAGATCCTGCGCGACTGCGCGCTAGCGCCCGACAAACTCACGCTCGTGGTCACGCCGACACACTCTGTCGCGGGAACGGTGCAGGTCGTCGCACGCGTGGTAGAGGTTGCGCTGCACAAAACGCATGTGCTCGGCGTGGACCTTGGCGAGATCATTGAAGGCAGCGGTTCGGCCCCGTTGCCGCCGCCCGCACCCGACGCGATCCAGGCGATGGGCCGCACCAACGACGCCATTCTCTACGGCGGCCGTGTCCATCTGACCGTGAAAAGCGATGCCGTCGCGCGACGGCTCGCAGCGGAGTTACCGTCGTCGAATGCACGCGATTACGGGCGCCCTTTCGCCGATATCTTCACGTCGTTCAACTACGATTTTTACCAGATCGACCCCGCGTTGTTCGCGCCCGCCGAGGTGTGGATCAGTAGCCTCGAAAGCGGCGCGACCTATCACGGCGGCAAGATCGACATGGCGCTGCTCGACGCGCAATGGAGCGGCACGTTGCCGGCAGCGGCCGTCAGTGGAGCGGCGCAGCCATGAGCACGGGATTGCGCGTCGCCATCATGACCGACGAAACCGGCTGGCATACCGGGCGCCTGAAAAAAGCGTTCCGCGCGCGTGATGTGGACGCGCGCTGCGTGGATCTGGCGGAATGCCGTATCGATACAACGTGGGCCCCGTACGGCCTGGCGATACCCGGCTTCGGCCACGCGCTGCCCGATGCGGTATTCGTGCGCGGTATCGCGGGCGGTACGTTCGAGCAAGTCACGTTGCGGCTCGGTATTTTGCACGCGCTGCGCGAATGCGGCGTGCCGGTCTACAACGACGCACGCGCGATCGAGCGCAGCGTCGATAAATCGATGACCAGTTTCCTGCTCAACCTGCATGGCGTGCCAACGCCCGCGACCTGGGCGGGTGAATCGACGGCCTTCGCGCAGCGGGTGTTGATGCGTGAGGTGGCCGCGAACCGGCGGGTCGTTTTGAAGCCGCTGTTCGGCTCGCAGGGCAAGGGTTCGCTGGCGCCGTTGCCGTCGTTGCGGGCGTCGGGGCAAGTTGCTTATTTACAGCGTTATGTGGAAGGAGAGCGACCAGGCTTCGACTGGCGTGTTCTGGTGATTGGCGGCCGTGCGGTGGCCGCCATGCGGCGCGTAGGCGGCAAGGGCTGGATTCACAACTTCGCGCAGGGCGCTCAATGCGAACCCGCGGGACTCGACCCGGTACTCGCCGATACCGCCGTGCAAGCGAGCCGCGCACTCGGGCTCGACTACGCGGGCGTCGATCTGATTCCTTCTCCGCACGCATCAAACGGTGGCAGTGACACGCGCCCTCTCGTGCTCGAAGTCAATGGCGTGGCAGCGTGGCGCGGATTGCAGTCGGTGACGGATCTGAACATAGCTGCCGCACTGGTAGACGATCTGCTGGACCGCAAGCTCGCTGTGCACGTCCCTGTGCCTCTGAAGACCGGCGATGGACTCGTATGATCCCCCATGTCTCGCAAGGGCACGAGCGGCGTTTTTGCGTGCTTGCCGGCTCGATGTAGAGACCATGAAACCCGGCAACGTCAGCGTTGACAGCGCGGGCCACGGCATGACGGCCGCGCAGTTCATCGCGAGTGCTGACGCCGCGGCCAGCGCGCTGTTCACACATGGCGCAACGGTCGGCGCGCGCATTCTCGATGCAGTCAGCCGCACGCGCGACGTGGCCGGTTGCAACACGAATCTCGGCATCGTGTTGCTGGCAGCGCCACTTGCAGCAGCGCTCGACTTGCTCACGGACAGCCCTGCAGATGACATAGCATGGCGCACTGCAACGGAACGGGTGCTCGCAACGCTCGATCTGGACGATGCCCGCGCCGCCTACCGCGCAATCGCGCTCGCCAACCCCGGTGGCCTGGGCGACGCGCCCGAACAATCGGTTCACGAGTTACCAACCGTCGATCTCCGTACCGCGATGGCGCTGGCGGCCGACCGCGACAGCATCGCGCGCCAGTATGCGAATGGATTTCGCGACGTGTTCGAAACCGGCCTCGACACCGCGCGCCGCGCTCAACGATCAGGACAATCCCAACCCGCCACAGTTGTCACGCTCGACGTGTTCCTCGCCTTCCTGAGCGACTGGCCCGATTCACACATTGTGCGCAAGCACGGTCTGCCGGTGGCGCAGAGTGTCACGCGCGAGGCACGCGGCCGGTATGAGGCGATGCACCGCGCACTGGCCCACGACACCCTCGCCGGCGAATTGCTCACCCTCGGCGCATGGGACGCCGAGCTCAAGGCGCAGGGCATCAACCCCGGCACGAGCGCGGATCTCACGGTTGCGACGTTGTTCGTCGCGGGAGTCGTGGACGGCATCTGAACGCGTGGCCCCGGGAAGACCCGGTGAAGGACTCCAATTGGCACGGAACATGATAGGAACAGCCGTGGTTCTCACACAGTTCCGGGCGGCGCCCACCCGCGCCATTCGCGAACTGACCGCAAGCGGGCACATTCAATATCCAATCACTGGAGGAACAGCATGGCCAAAATCAACCGCGTCATGGTAGGCGAGTCGCTAGTTGGCGACGGTAACGAAGTCGCTCATATCGACTTGCTGATTGGACCGCGCGGTTCTGCAGTCGAAACCGCGTTCTGCCACGCCCTGACTAATAACAAGGATGGCTTTACATCGCTGCTGGCGGTTGTCGCGCCTAATCTGATCACCCGTCCGAATACGGTGATGTTCAACAAGGTCACCATCAAGGGCGCAAAACAGGCCGTCCAGATGTTCGGCCCGGCACAGCATGCCGTCGCGCTCGCGGTCGCCGACTGCGTGGAAGACGGCACCATCCCGAAGGACGAAGCCGACGATGTTTTCGTTTGCGTAGGCGTGTTCATTCACTGGGAAGCCAACGACGACAAGAAGATCCAGGAATACAACTACAAGGCAACCCGCGAAGCAATCCAGCGTGCCGTTGCTGGCGAGCCGAGCGCAGCGGAAGTGGTCGCGAAGAAAGCGACGGCCGCGCATCCGTTCGCACCGAACTGAAACGCGGCGCGGTTTTACGACGCAGTGTTATCAACGAGCAACACAAGCAACGAGCAGGTCTGGACGAGGCCGCACCCTTCACCCGAAACATGCGGCCCGCCCACCCTCCATTCAACCGATGAATAACGCTTTTGCAGAGGCTCTGGCATGACTTCCCGATGTCGCACGCGGCTGCTGATTGCCTGCCTCGTGCTTGCTCCGTCGCTGGCATTTGCGGCGGACCCGGCTACCGCTCCCGTTCCGGCGGCGGCCGCTGGCAATCCGGCGCAAGGCCACGATTACCCGACCCAGGGCCGCGTTGAATACGTGCTCGGGTGCATGGATGACAATGGCCACGACTTCGCCAACGTGTACAAGTGCTCGTGTGCGATCGACCATATTGCTGCGGTTCTTCCCTACGACGACTACGTCGAGCAAATGACCTTCTCCAAATATGCGACGCTCGGCGGCGAAGGCGGCAATGAGTTTCGCGTGGATCGGGCCAAAGCCCAAACAAAGAACTTTCGCTCGATTCAAGCCGAGGCATTTCGCGCGTGTGGGGTGGCGAAATCCGCGTCGGCGGCTAAATGACGCCAAGTTGAAGCCAAGTGAAGCTCACGGGAGCGGGAACAGCCCTTGCTACGCGAAGGGCTGTTAAGCGTGCTTAATATTTTCTACTAGTTCGGGATCAATCCTTCCCCGAGGAACTCGCACGTCACATGCTGCGCGCGAGCCGGCTTCCTGCGTTCAATCAGAACTCCGACCGATTCCACGTCGTCGAACTTGCCCGGTTTCGCAACCGATACCCGCACCCAATGCGCCCCGAAATCCGCGATCAGCAGCTGAGCAATTTTCTCGGCCAGCCGTTCGAGCAACTGCACGCCATGCGTAGCCAGCAGTCCATGCAGCGCGTCGTGAACCGCCGCATAGTTCACCGTATCCTCAATGCGATCCGTCGCGCAGGCCCGGATCGACGGTACGCCGATCGTGAGATTGATGCGCACGGGTTGCGGATCCCGCAGTTCGCTCACATCAATGCCTATCACCGTTTGCCCGGTGAAACCCTTGATATAGACAACGTCCATGGGCACATCGCTCACCGCTGGCGGCGGGGAATCGACGGCAGGACGGGGCGTGATCGCATCGGCCTGCACGCCCTGCGGCGTGCCCAGCGAAGTGCGCATGTTTCGAACCGCATCGAGAAGCTCCATGAATGGTCTCCGTTGCCGGGATGCCGGAAAAGTGCGGGTAATGAATGAACGGTCCAACCGATGTGTGTCGCAGAATCGATACAGCATGTAAGTATTCTGCGACGCGCGACGGCTCCGACGCGCTTCCGTTGCCTGACGTGCGCGCTAATGCGTACGCATGTGCAGTTCCGCTAAACGTAAGCAAAAAACGGGCGCACTTGCTAACACTAACGCGACTACTTATTGAACCCACGCGTCATCAGATGTAAAGTTTTGCGAACGCTGGGTTTTTTATTAAACGCTGAGATGTACCCGCTTCGTGCGCATGCGTGCAGAGAGACATGCAGCGCAGGGGAATACCATAGATATGGCGCCGTAGTAGCCTGCGAACTCTCGCAGGCACGACCGGACGCCCCGGAGACAAACCCCATGTCGTCGCTTGCTGACAGTAACGTTCACGTCCGGGAAGTACTGAATATCGTCAATAATCAGTTGCCGACGCGTCCCACCAGCGATTCAGTCGCGCAGTCGTGGACGCGTTGCCTGAAGGAGTTCAGGCTCGATCCGGCGCGTTTTGTCATGCCGCCGGTACTGACGCAGCAGGAACTCACGGCGCGGCGCGAAGCCGCCAGCGATCTCATCGCGTGCTCGAAGCTGGAGATGACTACGCTCTACCAGCAACTTGCGGATCCCGAACTGGCGGTCGTGCTCGTCGATGCGGACGGCGTGATCGTGCATCAGGTTGCCTCGGTACCGTTCGGTGAAGCGATAGCAGCCGATGGCCTGCGCGTAGGCGCGTTATGGAGCGAACGCGAAGCCGGCACCAACGGCATGGGAACCTGCCTTGCCGAGCGCGAATGCATTGCGGTTTAT
>WNFJ01212336.1_pt1 | contig 11614 bp, 9 predicted proteins | sample 5400461 | NCBI WGS metagenome assembly WNFJ01 (sample SAMN13153349, study PRJNA577476) | soil metagenome | isolation source: 115 cm saprolite on Douglas fir-dominated hillslope | place: USA:California | collected 2013-09-17
CGATATGCTGCTCTGCTTGCCCAAGGAGGGTCTCCCGATGCGACAAGGTTCCAGTCTGGTCATACGCGGTGGCACGATCATTGACGGCACAGGCAGGAAGCCCTTTGTCGGCGACGTCGCCGTGGTCGACGGCAAGATCGTCGAGGTCGGTACTGTCACCATTCAGGCAGACGAAGAGATCAACGCGACGGGGCTGCTGGTGACCCCGGGCTTTGTCGACATCCATACTCACTACGACGCCCAGGCGATCTGGAGCAACCGGCTTGACCCTTCTTCCTGGAACGGCGTCACCACGGTCATGATGAGCAACTGCGGCGTCGGCTTCGCTCCCTGCAAGCCGCACGAGCGCAACATGCTGGTGGCGCTGATGGAAGGCGTGGAGGACATCCCCGAGGTTGTCATGACCGAGGGCCTGTCCTGGGACTGGGAGACCTTCCCCGACTTCCTGAACCGCCTCGCCGAGCGTCAGTACGACGTCGACATCGTGACCCAGGTGCCGCATGCCGCGATCCGGGTCTATGTCATGGGCCAGCGCGGCGCCGAGCGGGAACCGGCGACCGACGAGGATCGCCGGGAGATGGCGCGGCTGGTGGTGGAAGGGATCGAAGCAGGTGCGCTGGGCTTTTCCACGTCGAACGCCATTGCGCACAAGACCCTGGATGGCAAGCCCACGCCGACCCTTGCCGCGGCAGAAGAGGAACTCGCCGTCATCGCCGAGGCCGTGGGCGAGACCGGAAAGGGCTGGGTGCAGATCATCACGGACTTCGACGATCCGGTCGAGGAACTGAACCGCCTGCGCCGGGTCGCGGCCCGCTCTGGACGGCCGATGAGCCTCACCCTTGCCCAGCGCGAAGGCAAGCCCGGCCATTGGAAGCTGTTGCTCGACATGATTGAGGACGCCAACAAGGACGGCGTCAAACTGCTGGCGCAGATTATGGGCAGACAAATCGGCATCAATTTTGGCTTCGAGGTCTCGCTGAACCCGTTCTGCGAGCGGCCGAGCTACAAGGCAATTGCACATCTGCCGTTCGAGGAGCGGCTGCGCCGCCTGCAGGATCCGACGTTCCGCGCGACCCTACTTTCCGAGAAGACCAATGACCCGGCGCTCGAACGGCGCCTCAATACCTGGGATCGCATCTTTGAGCTCGGCAACCCGCCGAACTACGAGCCGCCGCTCGAGGAAAGCATGGCGGCCCGCGCAGCCGCGGCCGGCATGCCGGTGGAGGAGTTCGTCTACGATCTGCTGCTGAAGGACAGCGGCACGACCATCCTGTTCCGGCCGGTTACCAATTATGTCGACGGCAACTTGGACGCCTGCCTCGAGATGATGAAGCACCCGAACACGGTGATGGGGTTGGGCGACGGCGGTGCCCATTACAGCTTCATCTGCGATTCCTCGACCACGACCTACACGATCACGCATTGGACGCGTGATCGGGTGCGCGGCGAGAAAATGCCGCTCGAGTGGATCATCAAGCGGCTCTCGAGCGACCCCGCACGCACCATCGGTCTGAATGACCGCGGCGTCATCGCGCCCGGCTACAAGGCGGACCTGAACGTGATCGACTACGACCGGCTAAATGTGGGGCCACTTCACGTGGTCTACGATTTGCCGGCGGGCGGCCGGCGGCTCAATCAGCGTACTGAGGGCTATGTCGTGACGATCGTCTCCGGCGTGCCGGTATACCGGGAGGGCGAGCCAACCGACGCATTGCCTGGTCGTTTGGTTCGCGGGCCCCAGCAGCCCGAGGAACGGTTGGCCGCGGCTGAGTAGCTGCAGCACGGCGGCGTCAGAAGAATTGCTGCCGCTGTTCGTTCCCGCGATTGCGCAAGGGGTAAGAGCTCTTTGCTCCGCAGGATCGGATCGTCCAGCAGAAGGCTCAAAAAAAGTCACCGAAAAGAGGGCGAGGAAACGCGCGCGGAGGGGCTGGTTCCTACTTGAGAGAGGTTAAGCTCATGCGTTGCACCGCTGGACTCACCAGACGAACCGCACTCAAAGCCGGTGCGGCTATTGCGGCGGCCACTCTTTCCGGCGCCTGGATTCGAAATGCAAAAGCCGACGCCAGCGGTACGCTCACTGTGGCCTTGAGCGACAATCCAATAACCTGCGATCCGATCAATATGGTGAGCCACGACACCATGATCCTTTCCCAGACCATTTGGGAGAACTTGCTGGAGTTCGACGTGGACGGTGTGCTGAAGCCACAACTGGCAACAGCGCTGCCCGAGATTTCGTCCGACAAGCTCATCTACACTTTTGAGCTACGCAAAGACGTCATATTCCACAACGGTCAGCCGCTGACGGCCGAGGACGTAAAGTACAGCTTCGAGTACATGCTCGACCCCAAGAACAAGGCTTCCCGGCGCCCAATCTTCGACCGTCTGTCTCACGTCGAAATCGACAACCCTTACCGTTTGCGCGTCATCCTCAAGGAGCCGTACTCGCCCTGGGTCTATTTCCTGACCAAGCACATGGGCATCTGGCCGAAGGGATCGCGCAATGAGCTCGGCGATGATCATTTTCGGTTGAGCCCGAAAGGCGTCGGTACCGGTCCCGGCATGTTCGAGGAGTGGAAGCCGAACGACTATGTCAGCCTGATCCGCAACCCGAACTACTGGCAGAAGGGCAAGCCGGCCTGGGATCGGCTGGTCGTCAAGTTCATTCCGGAGGATGCCTCACGCGTCGCCTATCTCCTGAGTGGCCAGATTGACCTGATGGGAGCGCCGCCCCCGCGCGATTTTACGACGCTGAAAAAGCGCAGCGGGATCGGCGGTGAGACACGCGGAACGTTCGGCGGCTGGAGCGTCTTGCTCCTGAACAACAAGCGCCCGCCGTTCGACGACGTCAATTTCCGCCGCGCGCTTGCGCATGCCGTCGACCGAGAGACGATCACAAACCGGATCTTCTACGGTCTGGTGGAGAAGTCCGCGATACCCGCACCCGCGTCGAGCTGGTGGTTCAATCGGGAAGTAGACAAGTCGCTCGACTATGACCTCGACAAGGCAAAGCACTACCTGCAGAAGTCCAAATACGCCAAAGGCGCCAGCTTCGAACTAATGACGAGCACGGTGCCCTATCTGCTCGATGCAAACGACTGCGTCGTCTTTCTGCAATCGGAGTTTGCCAAGCTCGGGATCGACGTGAAGCTGCGCATGGCGGACGCAGCAGTGATTTCGCCTGCCATGCTCCACGGCGACTACGAAGCCATGTTCCGGAACATAATGTCCCCGGGCGAGGCGACATACTTCCTCAGTCAGAACTTCTTGCCGAACCAATTCATGTCGGACGTGGGTGGCTACACCAACCCCAGGATCGCAGAGCTTCTCAAGATCGTCTTCGCGGAGAGCGACGAGAAGAAGTTGAAGCCTGTCTACGATGAAATCATGCAGGTGCTCGCTGACGACTCGCCTTTTGTCTGGGTCGGTTACTTCAATGCCACCAATCTGTGGCGGAAGCGGGTTGGAAACTTCAAGCCAAGCCGCGGATTGACCATGAATGTCCGTGACGTGACGCTGAACTAGGCGTCCGCGATGGCCAGCCTCTTTCTTCGCCGCATGGGCTTCTCCCTTTTTTCGCTGCTGGTCGTCAGTCTGCTGCTCTTCGTCCTCACCCGATCAATCCCCGACTCTCCGGCGCGGATCGTCCTGGGCGACCAGGCGACGGCGCAGCAGATTGAACAGTTCGACCGTGAGCACGGTCTCGATCAGCCGATCGTCGTGCAATACGCCATCTGGCTGGAGCGGCTGGTGCTGGAGGGGGATCTTGGCCGCTCGTTCACGACCGGCCTCTACATGAACGAGCAGATCGCCGATACGTTCCCGGTGACGATGGAGCTTGTCGTCGTCGCGTTCGTCGTGGCGACGATCGTTTCGGTTTTCCTGGGAACGCTCTCCGCTTTTTATCGCGACAGCCTGATCGACTACCTCGCGCGATTGTTGGCGGTCCTCGGCGTCTCCATTCCCGGCTTCTGGCTGGCACTGATCCTGATCCTGGCCTTTGCCGTGGAAAAGGATTGGTTTCCGCCGGGGGGCTTCGTGCCTCTCTCGGCGGGTCTGGGGCCGCATCTACTTTCGATCGCCCTACCGTGCTTTTGTCTGAGTGTGTTCTATCTCGCTGTCATTACCCGCATGACGCGGTCCAGTCTGCTGGAGGTTCTGAGCCAGGACTACATGCGCACTGCGCGCGCCAGCGGGCTTAGTCGGAGCCGAATCCTGATGTACGCGATGCGCAACGCTCTCTTGCCGGTCGTGACAATCGCCGGCGTTTCCTTCGGCCATATGTTCGGCTGGGCTCTGATCATCGAGCAGATCTTCAATATTGGTGGCATGTCCCGCGCCTTGCTGACAGCAATCAACCAGCGCGACTATTTCATGGTTCAGACGGTGGTGATGATGTTCACAATCGTGTTCGTGCTCGCGAACCTGATCGCGGACCTGATCAACGCGTGGCTCAACCCGCGACTTGCGATGGCCTCGTTATGAACCGCCTGCGTCGAATCGTGCACACTTTCGGCGGTCCTGCGGGATTCGCTGGCGCCTGCATCGTCGGCCTGCTGGTGTTCGCCTCGATCTTCGCACCGCTGATTGCGCCGCACGACCCGTTGGCGGTCAGCATTTTGGACAAGTTGATGGAGCCGAACGCGACATATTGGATGGGGACGGACCAATCAGGACGCGACGTGCTGAGCCGGGTCATCTGGGGATCGCGCACGTCGCTGACGGTGGCGGGTTTCGCCGTTGTCATCGGTGTCACTCTCGGCGTCACCATCGGCATGTTCGCAACGTACGTCCGTGGCGGCTGGCTCGAGCAGGCGGTCATGCGTGTGCTGGAGGCAGTCTCCTCGATTCCGCTCCTGATCTGGGCGATCGCGCTTGTCGGCATCTTCGGCGTGCGTGACGCCCAATGGGGACCGTTCACCGCCTCCAGCGAGACGAAACTGCTGGTTCTGCTGGGCCTCCTCTACATCCCGACACTCGCGCGGCTTACTTACATCTCCGCTCTCATCGAGGTGCGCTGCAATTATGTCGCTGCCCGGCGGCTGCAGGGAGTGGGTGAACTGCGCATCCTGTTCTCCGACGTGCTGCCGAACTGCCTCTCGCCGGTGATTGTGCAGGCGACGCTCCTGCTCGCGATCGGGATCATCGTCGAGGCGGCCGTCAGCTTCGTCGGCCTCGGCGTCCAGCCGCCGACACCCAGCTGGGGCAATATGCTGTCGAGTGGGCGCAACTACCTGCTCTCCGGCGAGTGGTGGCTGTCGGTGTTTCCTGGCGCGGCGATCTCGCTGACGGTCGTCGGCTTTAACCTCCTCGGCGATGGCCTGCGTGATCGCTTCGACCCTCGTCACAGCACGAGCATGAGTTACGCGACATGATGCGGCCTGAACCACTCCTCCGGATCGACGGTCTGCACATCGCCTTCAGGGCCGGCCACCAGTGGCGGGACGTCGTTCGTGGCGTCGATCTGCACGTCGCGCCCGGCGAAGTCGTGGGACTCGTTGGAGAATCCGGATCCGGCAAAAGCCTGACGGCCCTTGCGATCCTGCAGGTGCTACCGGCGGGCGCCCGCGTCAGCAGCGGGCGCATTGTCTTTGACGGCACGGACCTCGTCGGCCTCTCGCAGAAGGCCATGAACGAGCGCCGCGGCCGCGAAATCGCGATGATCTTCCAGGATCCGCTGACGGCCCTCAATCCGGTAATTCCGATCGGGCGACAGATCTACGACAGCATGCGAACTCACCAGACGATCAGCCATAAGGCGGCGTTGGCACGGATCCAAGAACTGCTGGAGTTGGTAGGCATCCGCCATCCCCGCGAGCGCATGCGCGCCTATCCGCATGAGCTGAGTGGCGGCATGCGACAGCGCGTCATGACTGCGCTCGCAATCTCCAGCAATCCGAAGCTGCTGATCGCGGACGAGCCAACGACAGCCCTCGACGTCACGGTGCAGGCTCAGGTCATCGGCATGCTGGACCGCATCCGCCGAGAGCTTGGCATTGCCGTGCTTTTCATCAGCCACAATCTCGACCTGATCGCCGAGATCTGCGACCGCGTCTCTGTCATGTATGCCGGCAAGGTCGTCGAGAGCAGTACCGTCGAAACCGTGTTCGAGGCGCCCCGTCACCCTTACACGCGTCAGTTGCTGCGGTGCATCCCGCGTCTGCACGCCGGCACCGGCCCGATGCCGACGATTCCCGGTCTACCGCCGCGCTTTGACACGGACCTTGTCGGCTGTCCCTTCGCGCCGCGCTGCGACGAGGCCCGCGACCTGTGTCGAACGTCCGAACCGCCGACCTGGAGAGAGCCGGGTCATCTTGCAGTCTGTTGGGATGCTACCTGATGGTCCAAGACGGGCGGTTCTTCGAGTTGCGCGATATTCGCAAGGAGTACGTGCTGCGCCAGAGCCTCCTGCAGCGTCTGACGAAGAGCGCGCCGCGTGTCGCAGCGGTGGACGGCGTCTCGCTGTCGATCGAACGAGGCGCGATTTTCGGCCTGGTGGGCGAGAGCGGATGCGGGAAGTCGACCCTCGCCCAGATTATTGTGCGCCTGATCGAGCCGACCGCCGGAGAAGTCGTTTATCGGGGAGTCGATGTCGCTCGCCTGAAGGGTGAGGAGGAGCGTGCGTTTCGGCATGCCGTCCAGATGGTCTTCCAGGACACCGGATCGTCGCTCAATCCGCGCAAGCGTATCCGACGGGTGCTCGCTGAAGCGGTGAAGGCCCGCGGTGTCACCGGAGCGATGGCAGAGGGCGAAATCAAGACCCTGATGCATCAGGTGGGCCTCGACACACAGCTGCTCCAGCGGTTTCCGCACGAGCTTTCCGGCGGTCAACGGCAGCGCGTGGGCATCGCACGAGCGCTCGCGATGAAACCAGAGGTGCTCGTCGCCGACGAGCCTGTTTCGGCGCTTGACGTGTCGCTCCAGGGGCAGATCATCAATCTGCTGCGCGATCTCAATCGCGAATTGGGGCTGACCATCATTCTGATCAGCCACGACCTCGCCGTGGTCGCACGCGTCTGCACGCAGATCGGCGTAATGAATGCAGGAAAAGTCGTGGAGCGAGGCTCGCCGCATCAGGTGCTGTTGCACCCGGTGGATCCTTACACACGCATGCTGCTTGCTTCGGTGCCACGGGGCCTCGCCGGACGCAACCACAGGTCAAAGTCTGGCATTTCAGCGATCGATGGGGGGAGAGGCGCAGGGGAGCGACTGGCAAGGTTCGGAACCGGCAAGGGAGATCAACAGGCCGCGCTCGGCGTCGATCGCCTGAAAATTGTGACGACAAAGATCGATTGAGGGAGAAAATGCAGTGGTAGAACCGGCGCGTCGGACGAAGCTTGGCTACTTCTTATTCCCGACAGGGCATCACGTAGCCGCGTGGCCGCCGATGCAGCAGACCTTCCACGGCTCCAGGTCTTGCATCGACGTCGGTGGAGATTGACGCCCGCAAACACGAAGTATCCGAAGCTAGTGCAGGCAAAGTTGTCGGTAAGGACAGTTCCATGGATTGTCAGGAAATTGATCACTACGACGGTGAAGATCAGCATCGGCGCAAGCCGTGCGCTCAGGCCAGGAACATGTCATCGAAGCTCGCGTGCAACCCCAGCCCCGTGGTGACCACGTTTTGCAGCTTGTTCGCATAGAAGGTCGGAAAACTCATCTGCATCAGGTACAGATACGGCATGTCGTCCACCAGGATGCGCTGCAATTCGGCAAAGATCGTCTTGCGCTCTCCGGGATCGCCGGAAACTCGCGCTTTGGCGAACAGCTCGTCCACCTGCGGGTTCACATAGCCGCCAACATTGGTGAAGGTGATCTTCTTGATGTTCGACGAGATGAAATACCCCTCCACCGCATAGCTGGGGTCGCCCACCTGGTAGACGAAGTTCACGCTGGTCTCGAAATCCCACGCCGCCAGCCGCGCCGCCCAGCCGCCAGCGTCCGTGCTGTCCATCGTCACCGCGATGCCGATCTTCTGCATCGACGTGCGGAAGTATTCTGATAGCCGCCTCCACACCTCGCCATACGGCAACGGCAGATGCCTGATGCTGAACCGCACGCCGTTGGCATCGGGCTTCAGTCCCGCCTCGTCCAGCAACGCCATCGCCTTCTTCGGGTCATATGGCGGCAGCGTCACCGCGGGATCGTAGTAGTTCACCGTGGCGCAAAGCGGCCCGGTCGCCGGCTTGCCGACATTGAACCACAGCCGCTCGGCGATGAATTTCCGATCCAGCGCCATGCTCATCGCCTGGCGCACCCGCTTGTCGTCCAGTGGCTTCACCCGCTTGTTGATCTCGAACCACGACATCGGCGCGAAGTATTCCCACCCCGCCGTCGTCACGGTCAGGTCCTTCTGCTGGCGAAACCGCGGCACATCGAACGGCTCGATGTCGTTCGCCGCGGCGAGCTGCACCTGCCCGGTCTGCAACGCCAGTGCCCGGCTCTGGCTGTCCGGCACGATGCGGAAAATGATCTCGTCCAGATATGGCTCGCCCTTCTTCCAGTAGCCGTCGTAACGTTGCAGCCGGATGAAATTGCCCCGCTGCCACTCCGCGAACCCGAACGGCCCGGTGCCGACCGGCGTGGAGTTGTGCGGATTGGTGCGATAATCCGTGCCGGCGAAAATGTGCTTCGGCATCATCGGCACGCCGGTCACAACGAAGGCCAGCAGGAACGGTGCATAGGGCTGCTTGAGGGTAAATTTCACCGTCAGCGGATCCGGCGCCTCCGCCTTCGCCACCATACTGAACACCGACCGCGCCCGCGTTGACAGCGTCATCGCGAACTCCATCACCGAGAACACCACATCTTCGGCGGTGAACGGATGCCCGTCGTGGAAGGTCACACCCTCCTGCAGGTTGAATGTGTACACCAGCCTGTCGTCGGAGATCGTCCAGCTCTTCGCCAGCACCCCGATCGGCTCCAGCGTGGGCGAATAGGTTATCAGCCCCTGGTAGATCTTGCTGCCCACGATCAGCGTCGGCCCCTGGCCGTTCACCCCCAGGACCAGGATCGGCGGCTCCGGCGTCAACAGGCTCGTCAGCGTGCCGCCCCGCTTCGGCGCGATGCCTTGCGCCCGCGCCTCGGCCACTGTCATCAACAAAGGCGCGCTGGCCGCCGCCAGCAATCCGCGTCGGGTCAGGCCAGGTGAAGTCGCATGGTCGGGCGGGAACAGGTTCATGGCAGGGATCCCTTGTCGTCGTGGAACCAACATCTAGGCCGATCGCGTCGCAACATCCGCGCCACTCGCCCCGGCCGCGTGGTCACGGCCGGCGCGCGTACGTGTTACCCTGCGGAACCGAACGCCCTGGCGGGGGCTTGGTCCGCCCACGACACGCAGAGGTTAATTGCCGATGGTGGTTGTCGGAGCCCGAAGTCGCGGCCTCGATGAGACCGCCTTCGACAATCCGATGAATTTCACCTATCCCGCCGGCTGCTATGTTGCCGAGGTCGAGATCGATCGCGAGACCGGCAGCGTGGTGCCGGTCAAGTTCACCGGCGCTGACGATTTTGGGCGCATCATCAATCCGATGATCGTCGAGGGCCAGGTTCTCGGCGCGCTGGTCCAAGGGATTGGCCAGGCGCTCTGCGAGAACGCGAGCTACGATCCTGGGAACGGCCAGCTCCAGACGGGCTCGTTCATGGGCGCGTTTATCGCTTTTGTTCTCCAGTATAAGGGCTGGTCAGACCATCTTCTCCCTGTCCAAATGCTTCTAATTTTTGTCGCTTGGGATAGCTGCGATGAACCCAGTTGCTCTGGTGGCTGAACAGCCGGGTGGAGACTGCTTATTCGCCGGATGGTAGGAGTTGCTCCATGGTCGCGCCGCACAACATCCTGATGCTCGCGTTTCCGAATTCCCCAGTTGCTGGACGTGACTGGCCCCCTCCAGATGTTTGCCGCCGCTAACTAGCCGTGTCACCTACCGGATTTCGCTCGCGCTTCAAGACGAAAGGACGACAGAAATGCCCCTCTTCAATATCGGCTTTGTCATCTTCCCCGATTTGACACAACTCGATTTTACGGGGCCTCTACAGGTGCTCTCGCGCCTTCCTCAATCGGCGACTCACATTGTCGCGAAATCGGAGGCGCCCGTGCCAAGCGATTGCGGGCTCGGCCTCGTGCCGACGCACACCTTTGTGAACTGTCCGCCCCTCGACTTGATCTGCATCCCCGGGGGAAACCTGGGAGTGGTCGAAGCTTTCTGCGATCGCGAAACCATAGAGTTCGTCCGCCGCCAGGCGCGCGACGCGAAGTATGTCACCTCGGTATGCACCGGCGCATTCGTCTTGGGTGTCGCCGGATTGCTCAAGGGACGGCGGGCAACGACGCATTGGGCTTTTGCCGATCTGTTGCCTCTCGTCGGGGCTACGCACGAGAAGGCTAGGGTCGTCAAGGACGGCAACGTGATCACTGCGGGTGGTGTCACCTCGGGCATCGATTTTGGGTTCAGTGTTGTCGCCGAAGTTGCGGGCGAGACAACTGCCCGGACAATACAGCTCGGCATCGAATACGACCCGGCGCCGCCATTCGATTCCGGTAATCCCGATAAGGCATCGACTGCTATCAAATCAGCGGTGCTCTCCGACGGCTACGACAAGTCGAGGTCAGCGTATCGCGCAGGCATCGAGAAGGCCCCCCGGCCTTGATCGAGTTGGGTGTGCCACGCGCCCGTGCGGGGTGTCGACGGGTTCCGTAGCCGGCACATCTCCGACATCGCAAGACAACAGGACAATGTCCGCTAACGAGTACAAGGCAGGCGTTGCCAAGTGATCGACCGTGACCCGAATGTTTGCTGCGCGAAGGAGAGTGCGGCGGCGGGATCATCATGAACAACCATGAGTAGCCCCCCGATCCGCGTCCCCTGTCGAAGCGCTAGCGATCAAAAATCAAGCGAGATCGGTGCCATAAGTTGGACAGTGGCTTTTTTCATAATCAGCAGACCCAAGTCTTGGTGTGCTCAAGTCGCCTGATCGAGCTGGCCGGCCAATCTCCTTGGCGAAGCGGTCGGTGAAGGAGCGCGCTTGCGGATTCATGTCTCAGTAGAACAGGCTCGCTATCAGCGCTGGCGAAGGCCTGACAGCATTCTGCTGTCATCGCGGGCGAGCGTGGCCCCACTCATGGTGTATGACCGATGCTCCACGCTCTCCCGCGCCCTCTATGCCGGCACGCAAGTATTATTCTGCTCGGCGATGACGCTTGGTTCTTGACAGAACTGAGCAATGTTGTGGCGTATCCCTGCCGACACGCACGAACAGAGGATCGGCCGATGGCCACTCCCGGACAACCGACGAGCTACAAACCCGAATGCGGCGAACTCGCCCATAACCATAGCCTGCTCGGCGCCATCAACGAGACGCTGGCCCGCTCGTGGTGACGGCGTCGTCCTGAGGCGCCCTGATCAGGGGCATGGCGGCGGCCTTTTCACCCCGCTATCCTCTGCGGGGCCACGCACCCGGAGGCACATCCTATGACCACGACGATCGAAGGCGCGGAACTCACGCAAATCGGCCCCGGCACGGTGATGGGCCAGCTGATGCGGCAATACTGGCTGCCGGTGCTTAAGTCGTCGGAGCTCGAACGCGATGGCGCGCCGCTGCGCCTCATGCTGCTCGGCGA
>WNFJ01410741.1_pt1 | contig 11614 bp, 10 predicted proteins | sample 5400461 | NCBI WGS metagenome assembly WNFJ01 (sample SAMN13153349, study PRJNA577476) | soil metagenome | isolation source: 115 cm saprolite on Douglas fir-dominated hillslope | place: USA:California | collected 2013-09-17
CCCGAAGACGAGGGTAGCGAAGAACGGCGGCAAGCTCCACGAGCATTTCGCCGCTCGACAACAGGGTGTGGCCCTGCTCGATCAGACCTAGCAGAAGTGCTCGTGCTGCTCCAGTGGAGCGTTCATTGGCCCGGACCAGAATATTGACGTCGAGCAGAACTCTCAACGGTGGCGCCGATACCCGGGCCGCGTGGAGCGCAAGGCCTCGTCGATAACCTCGTCAGCTTGTTCATGGGAAGCTGGCTTCCGTTGTGCGTCAACCTGCGCAAAGTACGTCTTCAACCCGTCCAAAATCTCCAGGCGCCGCTCAAGCGGGACGCTTGGCGGCGGTTGCAGCACACGTATGCTGATGTCTTCCTGGTCAGAGATCGCGCGGCCCACAAGTCTCTCGAGGGCTTTCTTCTGTTCCGGCTGCAGGTCTTTGGCTTTGTGGATCATAAGACTAAGTAATATTATGGCTGATTCCCGGAGCGAGGTGAAACAAAGTTTTTCTTCTTGTAATCATGATTGAAGAGACTCCTCAGGTGCGACACTCCGAGGAAAGGCCTTTATTTTCCTCATTGATCACGTCAAGAGGGGGACGGCGAAAGTCCCGAGAATCGAGATTCGGATGATCGCATCATCAAAGGATTGGTAAGAATGAAGAATTTTGGTAATCGGGAAATGAAACGTCCGCGCCTCCGCCCCACGGTGGATTTAAGCCTTTGTTTTCCACACGTATGCAGGAACACAGGGCCTTCGCAAGCGCCGCCAGCCAATATAATGAGAGATTAGGGCCATTATGTCTGACTTCGTCCATCTTCACCTGCACACCGACTACTCGCTGCTGGACGGCGCGTGCGACATTGACAAGCTGGTCAAGCGCGTGGGCGAGATCGGGCAGAAGGCTGTGGCCATGACCGACCACGGCAACATCTACGGCGCCGTCAATTTCGTCGACGCGGCGGAGAAGGCCGGGATCAAGCCTATCGTCGGCTGCGAGCTGTACATCTGCAAGAAGCACGACCATCGCGCCCCGCCCGAGGGCGACACCTACAATCACCTGCTTGTGCTGGCGGAGAACGAACAGGGCTACCAGAACCTTATCAAGATCACCTCTGAAGCCTCGCTCAACGGCTTCTACTACAAGCCGCGCGTCAGCAAGAAATTTCTGGCCGAGCACTCGCAGGGCCTGATCGGGCTTTCCGGATGCCTGGCGGGTGAGGTCTGCGAGAATCTGCTGGCAGGGAACTACGATGCCGCCAAGGCGGCCGCTGCCGGCTACAGCGACATCTTCGGCAAAGACAACTTCTTCATCGAAATCCAGGACCAGGGCTTGCCGGAAGAGCACCGTATCCACGCCGCTCTCTTTCGCCTGGAAAAAGAGATGGCCCTGCCCATGGTGGCCACCAATGACAGCCACTATCTCTGTGAAGACGACGCTCACGCCCAGGACGTGCTGGTCTGCGTACAGACGGGCAAGTCCATCCACGATGACAATCGTCTGAAGTTCCACGGCAACCAGTTCTTTGTGAAGTCGGGCGAAGAGATGGAGCGCGTTTTTTCGAGCCGCCCTGATGTCTTGACGCGCACGCTCGCCATCGCCGAGCGCTGCAATTTCAAGCTGAATAAGATCAAGAATCCGTTTCCGGAATTTGAGGTGCCGGCCGGCTACACCCTGGACAGTTACTTTGAGCACATAGCGCGGCAGGGTCTTGCCCGCCGCTGGCAATCACTCGGCGCCCTGGAAGCTGCCGGCAAGCGGAAGAAGGCGCGCGCGGACTACGAGCAGCGCTTGGCGAGCGAAATTGCCATCATCCAGCAGATGAAGTTCTCGGGATACTTCCTGATCGTGTGGGACTTCATCCGCTACGCCCGCGAGAACCAGATTCCGGTGGGGCCGGGCCGGGGCTCGGCGGCGGGCGCGCTGGTGGCCTATGCCATGGGCATCACCGACATCGATCCGCTCCAGAACGAGCTGCTGTTCGAGCGCTTCCTGAATCCGGAGCGCGTCTCGCTGCCCGACATTGACATTGACTTCTGCATGAACCGGCGCGGCGAGGTCATTCACTACGTCACGCAGAAATACGGGCGCGACAACGTGGCCCAGATCATCACCTTCGGCACCATGGCGGCCAAGGCCGCGATCAAAGACGTTGGCCGGGCCATGGACATTCCGTACCCCGACGTGGACCGCATCGCCAAGATGGTGCCGGCCACGCTGAACATCACGCTGGACCAGGCGCTGGACGATTCGCCACAGTTGCAGCAGGCCTATGAGAACGAGATCCAGGTGCGCGAATTGATTGACACGGCGCGCAAGCTGGAAGGGCTGGTGCGCAACTCCGGCGTGCACGCCGCCGGCGTGGTTATCTCGCCCAAGCCCCTGACCGAGCTGGTCCCGCTGCACAAGACCAAGAACGACGAAATCGTGACCGCCTACGACATGAAGGCGGTGGAGAAGATGGGCCTGCTCAAGATGGACTTCCTCGGGCTCACCACGCTGACCATTCTCGACGACGCCCTGAAGCTGATTGCGCAGCGGGGCGAGGCGATCGACCTCGAGAAAGTTCCGCTGGATGACGCCGCGACTTACGAGCGCGTCTTCCACACCGGATTGACCTCCGGTATCTTCCAGTTTGAATCCGGCGGCATGACCGACGTACTGCGCCGCTACAAGCCCAGCTCCGTGGACGACCTCACCGCGCTCAACGCGCTCTACCGTCCCGGGCCCATCCAGGGCGGCATGATTGACGATTTCATCGAGCGCAAGTGGGGCCGCAGAAAAGTTGAATACGAACTGCGCGAGTTGGAGCCGATCCTGAAAGAGACTTTGGGCGTGATCGTCTATCAGGAACAAGTGATGCAGATCGCCAACACTCTGGCCGGCTACTCACTGGGCGAAGCCGACCTGCTGCGCCGCGCCATGGGCAAGAAGATCGCGGCGGAAATGGCCCAGCAGCGCGAGCGCTTCGTGAGGGGCGCGGTGGATCGCGGTTTTCCGGAAAAGAAAATCGTTCGCCTGTTTGACCTGATGGAGCAGTTTGCAGGCTACGGCTTCAACAAGTCGCACTCCGCGGCCTACGCCCTGCTGGCCTATCACACCGCGTATTTGAAGACGCATTACCCGGTGGAGTTCATGGCGGCCCTGCTGACCTCGCAGGCCGGCAACACTGACAACGTGGTCAAATACATCAACGAGTGCCGCGACATGGGCATACCCGTGGAGCCGCCGAACATCAACGTCAGCGACGCCTTCTTCACCCCCCATGAGAACGCCATCCGCTTCGGGCTGGCCGCGGTCAAAAACGTGGGGCGTACGGCCATTGATTCCATTATCGCCGCGCGCAAAGAGGCCGGACGCTTCATCACCATCTTCGAGTTCTGTGAAAAAGTCGATTTGCGGCTTCTCAACCGCCGTGTGATGGAGTCTTTGATCAAGAGCGGCGCCATGGACGATTTCGGAAACCGCGCGCAACTCATGACGGTCCTGGACAAAGCCATGGAGCGGGCGCAGAAATCGCAGCGCGATGCCGCGCTCGGCCAGCACGGGCTGTTCGGCGTTTTCCAGCAGGACGAAAACATGAATGGCCACGCCGACAAGCTGCCCAATGTCCCGGAATGGGACGAACACCAGCGCCTGGGCAGCGAGAAAGAGGTCCTGGGATTCTTCATCACCGGTCATCCTCTGGAGAAATACAAGGAAAAGCTAGAGGATTTCCGCGCGCTCACCGCTGAAGCCGTCGGCGCCATGACCAGCGGCACCGGACGCGACGAAATCTACGCCGCCGGCATGATCTCCGCCGTGCGGGTCATGAAGTCGCGCAAGGGCGATCTCTACGCCCAGGCTGTTCTCGAAGACATGACCGGGACAATAGAGGCCGTCGTGTTCCCGGAAGCTTACCGGCGGCTGCAGGCGGTCTTGAAACAGGAGATCCCGATGCTGGTGCGCTGCAGCGTTCGCGTAGAAGAGGGATCGAATCCCAAAATCATGATTAGTCAGTTGACGCCGCTCGAGGAAGCGCAGCCCAAGCTGCCGCGCTCCATCCGTATCAAGGTGCCGCTGGAGACTGCAACAACGGCCACGGTGGACGCGTTGCATTCCATCTGCCGCGAGCGCCGGGGCGAAGCCAAGGTGTTATTTGACTTGGAACGTGGGGGAGACTTCATGGTGGTGATGGAAGCTGACGGATATAATGTTTGTCCAGACCGCTCTTTCATCACGCGCGTGGAAGAGCTCTGTGGACGGGGTAGCGTGCGGATTGTGGACTAACGGCTAGAGCCGGACGTTCGCAAGCCATGCGACGATCGTTGCCATCGATGGTGTTAGCGCCGGAGGCGCGTCAAGAGGTTAGCCCAGGGCGTAAGCCCTGGGTGGAGTGTATGAGAAAGATCAGCCCCGGAGGGGCGACACAAACAATTCTTGCGATCTCGTGAGAACTCCCTGAGTCAGCATTGTGAAGATGGGTTTCTCGGGATCCTTCGACTTGCCCGCATCCGCAAAGGGGGACTTGGGCGCGCTCAGGATGACAGATTTAAGGAAACTTCGTTAGGAGCCCGCAGCGAGGAGCTATCTTTGGATCCAGCCGTCAAAGCGCAGCGCCAACTCGAGACCATCGAGAAGCAGATCGCCCAGCTTGAGGCCAAAGCCGGAAAAGATCGGGAAGCCCACTTGCAGCTCAAGCACCTCCAGCACCAGATCGGTTTCCTGCGCGAGCAGATACGGTTGCACGTTAACGCCTGGCAAAAAACGGAACTGGCGCGCCACCCGCAACGCCCGTTTGGCATGGACTACGTAGCCCGCGTTTTTTCCAATTTCAGCGAGATCCACGGCGATCGCTTTTTCGGAGACGATCCCGCCATCTTTTGCGGCTTCGCGCGTTATCACGGCGACGAGGTGATGGTCATCGGCCACCAGAAAGGCCGCGACACCAAGAGCCGCGTGTACCGCAACTTCGGCCAAGCCAATCCGGAAGGTTACCGGAAGGCCCTGCGCGCCATGAAGATGGCGGAGAAGTTCGGCCGCCCCATCTTCACCTTCGTCGACACCAGCGGCGCCTATCCCGGCTTGGGCGCCGAAGAGCGCGGCCAGGCTGAGGCCATCGCCCGTAATCTGCGCGAGATGGCGCGCCTGGGCGTTCCCATTATCACCACTATCTCCGGGGAAGGCGGCAGCGGCGGTGCGCTGGCGCTGGCCGTCTCCGATCGCGTCTTCATGATGGAAAACTCCATCTATTCAGTCATCTCGCCCGAGGGATGCGCCTCCATCATGTGGCGCGACGCCTCAAAGAAGGAAATTGCCGCCCAGGCGCTGCGTATTACGCCGCCGGATCTCAAAGAGATGGCAATCATTGATGAGATCATTCCTGAGCCGGAAGGCGGCGCCCACCTCGACCACGACGCTGCAGCTGCTCTGGTGGACCAGGTGCTGCTCCGCCATTTCAATGAGCTCAAAGACCAACCGCCTCAGCAGCTCATCGACGGACGCTACAAAAAGTTCCGCGAGATGGCGCCGTTCTTTACGGAATAGACCCATTGACCATTGACCCATTGTCCAGTGACTCCCCGATCATTGCCCATGCGCCTTGCCGGGTGGACTTGGCCGGAGGGACCTTGGACATCTGGCCACTGTACCTTTTTCACCCTGGCGCGGTGACCGTCAATTTCGCGGTAAGTATTCTCACGCGCTGCCGCATCACACCCTTGCCGGGCAAGACCATCCGCTTCCGGTCCCTTGATACCGGCAGGGAAGAAGAATTCTCCAGCCTCGAGCAGCTTCGTTCCGCGCGCAAGTACCAGCACACTCTGGCGGCGCAGCTCACATGCTTTTTCGGTCCGCGAGCCGGCTTTGACATGGAGACCAACTCCGAGTCCCCCGCCGGAGCGGGAATCTCCGGGTCATCGGCGATGATGATCGCCTCTACCGCGGCGCTGGCGCGATTCACCGGCCGCAAGCTCGAGCCGGAACAGATCCGCGTGATCGCCCAGAACGTGGAAGCGCAGGTGATCCGCGTGCCCACCGGATGCCAGGACTACTATCCGGCGCTTTATGGCGGAGTCAGCGCCATTCATCTGGACCCCGATGGGATTCATCATGAAGCGGTGCGGGTGGCCGCCGAGGAACTCGACCGGCGGTTCGTGCTGGCTTATACGGGAGCACCGCGTCAGTCGGGGATCAACAACTGGAAGGTCTTCCAGGCCCACATCGGCGGCGATCGAAGGGTTTTCCGCAATTTCGAGCGCATCGCGGCGATCGCCCAGGCCATGCACCGGGCCCTGGCGCAGGCCGACTGGCCCGAAGTTGCACGGCTGCTCCGGGAAGAATGGAAGCTGCGCAAGACCAACGCTTCCCGGATCACCACGCCGCTGATCGAACGACTGGTTACGGTGGCCCGGCGTAACGGCGCCCAGGCCGCCAAGGTCTGCGGGGCTGGTGGAGGGGGCTGCCTGGTATTTCTCTGCGAGCCCGAGGCGCGCGATCGCGTAGCGGCTGCTATCGCCGGTCATGGCGGACAAGTGCTCGCGGCCCGGGTCGCAAGGGCCGGACTGAGTGTGAGCGGCGAGCCTCCGCAGTAGGACAGGTCGCATCTAATCCTGATGGCTGCCGATGTGGGTTGAAAATTCCCTGGATTTGGACAATAGTTAGGTGAGCAGCCCCTTTTAGGTGTCTTCATGCTCCGTCGTACGCCATTCCTCCTTGCTGTGGCCGTCGCGGCTTCCAGCATTGCTGCCGGTCAGGACGCGCCCAAAGCGGCGGATCCGCAGGCGCAGTCCAAGCCGGAATCGCCGGCTCCGGCCGACGCGAAGGCGAAACCGGCGGACCCCAGTGTGCTCATCCTCAAGGCGCCGCAGATGCCGGCTTCAGCGCCAACTGCGCCCCAACTCCGCGCCGTGGACCTGGAAAAACGCGGGAAGCTGAGTGACGGCACCCGGCTAAAGCTCATCCAGTTGATCGATGCCGAGTTCGTCCACGTGCGCAAGTATGTCCCTCTGGGCGACAAATCGATGGTCATCAATCCGCAAGGACAGGTGAGCCCCAGCGATGCCGCGCTGTTCCAGCAGATTCAGGCTCACGGCGCTGCCGCCAAACTGGGCGACAAGGTACAGATCACCAGCATCGCCTTCCATGAGAAGTCGATCTCTCTGCAGATCAACGGCGGCCCGAAGAAGAAGTCCAAGTGGTATCAACACATCAGCGTCGGCGTGGGTGGTCCGGGCGGCGGCGTATCGCCAACTGATAGGAACGAGGTCCAGGCTACGGGAGCTGAGTTGACGCTGCAGTTCAACAAACAGGTCCCGGAGATGACGGCGGATGAACTCAGGAAGCTGCTCAGTCCGGTGCTGGACTTTGCCGTGAAGTCCGCGGCCGAAGTCTACGTTGACACGCTCCCCCCCAAGATCAAGGAAGCCATCAAGAACCACGAGGTACTGGTGGGGATGAATCGCGACATGGTGGTGATGGCTAAAGACCGTCCGCCGCAAAAGGTCCGCGAGAAGGATGACAAAGGGAAAGAGTACGAAGAGTGGATCTACGGCGCGCCGCCGCAGGACGTGGTGTTCGTGCGCTTGGTCGGCGACGAAGTGATTCAGGTCAAGACCGCCAGGGTCGGCGGGCGGGTCTCGGTCAAAACGGAAAAAGAAGTGGATGTGAAAGACGGCGTCGCCAGCTTGGCAGTGCTTAAGGCCAGCAACTCGCCTCAGGACGTCAAGCAGGAAGAACAGCAGCAGCAGCCCACACGCAAGCCCACACTGCGACGCGAAGGCGAGCAGCCTGACGATGCGCCCGAGGTCCTGCGCGCGCCCAACGGGCAGACGCAACCGCAACCACAGCAGCACCAGGACGACCCTGAGTGGCGTACCAACGGCCAGCGCCCCAAAATGGCCGGCAGCCGCCTCCGCAGGATCCACAGAAGCCTCCGCAGTAGCCAGCCCGATTTCTGGGATAACTGCACTCGCGGATTGAGCGTCATCAGCTGAAGGGGTGCTGCTACACTCTTAGCTGGGCTTAAAGCATCGGAAGGACACGACCCGTGAGCATCATCATCAAGGACCCGGATATTCTTGGCGGCGAGCCAGTCTTTCGCGGCACACGAGTTCCATTTCAGACCCTGCTCGACTATCTGGAACACGGGAAAACGCTAAATCAGTTTCTGGATGAATTTCCTACTGTGACCCGTCAGGATGCTATTGCTGCGCTCGAAGAGGCAAAGGCCGTTGTCTTTGCCGGGCTTAAGTGAGACTCCTGTTGGATGAGTGTGTCTCCCGGCTGCTGAAATCGAGCTTTGCAGGCTACGGGTATGAGTGCCTCACTGTCCCGGAGGTAGGCTCGCAGGAAAGAAGAATGGCGACTTGCTCATGTTGGCGGAGGAGAAATTCGATGTCTTTGTCACTATCGACAAGAACATCCGTTATCAACAGAACCTAACGGGCCGAAAGATCGCTGTCCTGATCATCCGCGCAAAGTCATCTGAAATCGACGACCTTCTTCAGCAACTTCCTGCTTGCATTGCTGCGCTCCGGACCATCCAACCCGGACAAGTCGTCCAAGTTGACTCCGCGACGAACTCTTGTCCAGCAGGGGCTGACGCGACATAGAAATGCGGTTTACACTGAATACGTGAAGATTGCGCTGGGGCAGATCAATCCCACCGTTGGCGATTTCAGCGGTAACTCCAAAAAGATCATCGAAACCGCGCGGCAGGCGCACGCTCGTGGCGCGCAACTTGCTTTATTCCCCGAGCTGGCGGTCTGTGGATACCCTCCGCGCGATCTGCTGGAAAAACCGGAGTTCGTCGCCCGCAACCAGCAAGTGGTGGAAGAGATCGCCCGCACCGTTCCCGAAATCACCGTGATCTGCGGCTTCGTCTCGCCGGCGAAGGGAGAAACCGGCAGGTCGGTGATGAACTCCGCAGCCACGCTGCGCGATGGCCGGGTGCAATTCGTGCAGTCCAAGATGCTGCTGCCCACCTACGATGTCTTTGACGAGCTGCGTTACTTCGAACCGGCATCATCGCAGAAAGTGTTGCCCCTCGACGGAAAGCAATTGGCTGTGACCATCTGCGAAGACGCGTGGAACGACAAGCATTTCTGGCTCCGGCGGCGGCTCTACAAGATCGATCCGGTGGACGAGCTGTTGCGCGCCGGAGCCAACCTGATGCTGAACATTTCCGCGTCGCCCTTCCATCTGGGAAAACGCGAGCTCCGGCGCGAGATGCTCGAGACCATCGCGCGCGACAACAAGGTTCCCGTGGTGTTCGTGAACCAGGTGGGCGGCAATGACAGCCTGGTCTTTGACGGATCCAGCTTCGTCATCGCGCCCGACGGCCGGACGGTGGCGCGAGCCAAGTCGTTCGAAGAAGACCTGGTCTTCTTCGATTCGGAAACGATGCAGGGGGACCTCCATACCCAGATCGAGGGCGAGGAGGCCAGCGCCTACGCCGCGCTGGTGCTGGGGACGCGCGACTACGTCCGCAAGTGCGGCTTCCAACGCGTGGTGATCGGGCTGAGCGGCGGCATTGATTCGGCGCTGACCGCGGCCATTGCCGTGGACGCGCTGGGCCCGCAAAACGTGACCGGCCTGGCCCTGCCCAGCCAGTATTCCTCCGAGCATAGCGTGCGCGACGCGCGCGAGCTGGCCTGCAAACTGGGAATTCGTTTTGAAGTGGTGCCCATCGGCCAGATCTTCGACGTGTACCGCAAAGCCCTGTCGCCGCTTTTCACCGGCAAGCCGGAGGACGTGGCCGAGGAGAACATCCAGTCACGCATTCGCGGCAACATCCTGATGGCGTTCTCCAACAAGTTCGGCGAACTGGTTCTGACCACCGGCAACAAGTCCGAGCTGGGAGTCGGCTACTGCACGCTCTACGGAGACATGGTGGGCGGCTTGGCGGTGATTTCCGACGTGCCCAAGACCCTGGTGTATCGCCTCAGCCATTACGTCAATTCGCGCAAGCCGGTGATTCCACGCTCCACGCTGGAAAAGCCTCCCTCTGCGGAGCTGCGGCCCGGGCAGAAGGACAGTGATACACTGCCTCCCTACGAGATTCTGGACAACATACTGGAAGACTACGTGGAGGATTACCACACCGCCGAGCAGATCGCGGCGCAGCGCGGCTATGACCTCAACCTGGTGCGCAACGTTATGCGCATGATCGAGCGCAGCGAATACAAGCGACAGCAGGCTGCTCCCGGATTGAAAATCACCCCCAAGGCCTTCGGCTTTGGCCGCCGTTTCCCCATTGCGCAAAAATCAGAAGTCTGAACTCTTTATGACGAAAATCACTCTTCTTGCTTTTCTTCTTGCCTCTTGTTTTGGAGTTCTTGCTCAGAGCGCGGCGACCCGGAAACAACCGGCAGCTGCAGCTCCTCCTTCCACGACTGGATCCGAATCCAGACCAACGCTGTTGCCCAGCCAGGCCGAGGTTGAAGCCTCCTTGCAGCGGACGTTCGGCTACGATCGGGGCCTTACGTGGCAAATTCTGGACATTCGTGTTTCTGAATTTCCAGATCTTGCTGATGTTCTGGTTTCGATCAATAAACAGCAGCCCGTCCACATCTATTGGTCGCAGAGGACGCAAGCCGCCGTCGTCGGAAACTTGCTCCCGTTCGGTCCGGATCCGTTTGCGCCGGCACGCGCGAAGCTACAAGCGGCCGACGGCCCCAGCCGTGGCGCCCAGCAGCCCGTAATCCAGATCGTCGATTTCAGTGACCTGCAATGCCCGCACTGCAAAGCGGCGCAGTCGATCGTGGAAAAGCTGGTGGCGGACTTCCCCCAGGTACGCCTCGTCTTTCAGCAGTTCCCGCTGCCCGCAAGCCTGCATCCCTGGGCGATGAAGGCCGCTCAGTTCGCCGACTGTGCCGGCCGGATGGACAAAGATGCGTTCTGGAAGTACGTGGACACCATCTTTGAAAACCAGGGTGGAATCGCTTTGGCCACTGCCGACGATCAGTTGCAAGGCTTTGCCACCACGGCCGGTTTGGACTCTCAAAAAGTCGCCCGTTGCGCTGCCACGCCGGAGACCGAAGCCCGGGTCAAAAAATCGTTGGATCTCGGACAGTCCTTGGACGTCAACGAGACACCCACGGTTTTCGTCAACGGACGCAGGGTGCAGGGTATCGCCACCATTCCTTACGAGCAACTCAAGGTCCTCGTGCAGTTTGAGGTTGACCACGCCGCAAAGTAGGGAAGACAGCAGTCGCAGCGCTGGTTCGAACCATAGGCTGATTGACTTATGGGCTCACGTCCCAGAAGACGCTGGTTCCTTTGTCATGGAAGGGTTTTCGGATTACGTAAGGAGTGACCACAACCAGGATTTGGGTGTGAGTGCGCTGCCTGGAATTGGTATTAAGGACGGGCTGTAGCCCGGCAACCCGGCCGATCCCCGGATAGCCCTGGGTGGAACGCAGTTCCTGATCGCTGATCTCCCCGGCCAGCACTGAAGCTTCACCGGCTTCGGCGGTGATGTTGCCTTTGAAGGACCGGCTGGTGAGCTCGGGAATGTTGTTGACGCTGGCCGTGCCCAACGCCTGGATCTGAAGTTCAAAATCCAGCTTAACTTCTCCAGTGGGCATGTAATGAGGTTTGACTTTGAGCGTCAAGCCCAGATCCTCGTATTGAAACTGCGGGGTGCTTCCC
>WNFJ01190804.1_pt1 | contig 11613 bp, 12 predicted proteins | sample 5400461 | NCBI WGS metagenome assembly WNFJ01 (sample SAMN13153349, study PRJNA577476) | soil metagenome | isolation source: 115 cm saprolite on Douglas fir-dominated hillslope | place: USA:California | collected 2013-09-17
GAGTAATTGTGTCGTGGGGCTCTTGCCCTGCTGGGTATAGCGATAGAGCTGAGCTTTCGTAAAGGGTTCATTCGAACTGTCGTTTCGGACCGCTACGCCAAAGACGATCTGTTTGATATTCGCTCCCGCCTCAACGACTTTTGTAATCAAAAAATATTGGCGTTCTTGGTTTTGCGGAGGAACCTCGATGACTGCTATGCCCTGGCTTTGCTCCTGGTTGGTCGGTACCCAGGCGGCGCGAAAATTTTCGATATTGGGATGGATGTATTCTTCGACGATTGAGATATAGCGATGAGGCTGAAAGGCTTCTTGAGGAAAAGGTGTAATGGCCGTTATGGTTTCGGTTTGCTGAGCTTGGTTTACTTCAGTCGTGAGGCCAATGATAATAAAGCCGCCTGAGTTGTTGGCGAAAGCGCTGGCATCCTTTGCAAGTTCGTAACGGCCGGCTGGGGAATCCAGGTCATACGGATTTAGTCCTTTGGCTTCGAGCCATTCGTCTTCGATTCGGCCTATAAGCGTGTTGTAGGCGTTGTTTTCGAGGATCTGCCTGATGTCCGCGAATGACATGGAGAGATTCGAGTGTATCGGAATCGGCATGCGAGGGGCAATTACCGCAGCGGCTAATCCATGAGGATGCGGACATCAGTTCAAATGACAAACGCAATTGCAATCTAAACGAGTACAAATGCTGTGCTCGGGGAGAGCTTATGTCTCTGCCCCGAATCGCCAGCAAACAAGAAGTTGTCCAGAAACGGGGTTGTGGGGAATGGCTCGTCTGCTAGCTACCTCAGACAGACCATTTTCAACTGTTGCCAACTGTTGCCAGAATGGGGCATTATACGGGTGTCCAAAGAACCTCGAAGGGTTTCTAAGGGACATTGGAAAAATCAGTAAGTGGCAACAAACTCTGGAATTTAGCGGTTTTTCTTCGGTTTTCTTCAATAGCCGATTTACAATCCCATCGGCTCCACCAATATTCTTGTGACCCCCTCGCCGCATAATATTCAAACGAATTGCGGTAGGCGCCCTGGCAGCCTTTGCCATTCTTTATATCGGAGACTCTTTATCCGTGCGCATCCGCGCGATCCATCCAAAACCCGCCGACCCGTTCGAATCCCTGAAGTCCTGCGCGTTCGCGCCATCCCCGAAAAAAATGGCAAGACCGAATACCAAGTGGACGCCCTGAATCCCGAACAGACCGTCACTTGCGTGCACTCGCTCTTCCCGCACATGAGTTACTCACCCTGCTGGTACGTCAAGCCGAGTATCAACCAGCCGATCCCCATGTGATCGCTTGAGTTTCAGCTATCCGCGTCGCTTGATTGCAAGTCTGAATAAACAGTCACTTTGCCGGTGGAAACTTTGGAGGGATTTCCGCGTAACCAGGCGCCGCTTGTTTCAGGTTCACATCCACTTGCGCGCTGGCATCTCCAATGGCCCACCGAATTCCGCCGCCGAGCAAATTCAGGAAAAATTCATTCTTCCAGTTCTCGGGCCGGTCACCCATCGCGGTATAGAAAACACGGCCCTTTCCGTGCATCCGCGCCCACGTCACCGGATACGGCGCGCGCTGGTAACACTCTCCCTTCATGCCCTGCGTGTCCAAGGTAAGAATCACGTGCAGATCGGGCATGAAATCCTTCAGCGAGTACCATTCTTCGTTGAAACTCACCGGCGACTTCACGCCTTCCATCCCCGGAAATTTCGGATCGTTTACGATGAGATTGGCATCCTGCAACCGTGGCTCCCTCCCGTGCACAATGAATTCCGCACCGAGCATTTTCAAGTAGGGATCCTGTTGTTCTCCATGCGCGATGTATCGATTCGAAAGGTCCTTGGGGTCGGGCGGCGTGTGAAACGTATCGCTCCCGGCATGCACGCCCACAAATCCCATTCCACCTCGTATCGCGTCCAGCAATGCCTGCTTGCCTTCGGCTGACATTGGCGGCTTGCCATCTGTTCCCAGAGTTGTCAGATCACCCGTTGTGAAAAACACCACCGCGGCGAAGGAATGAAATTTTTTTTCATCGAAAAAGCGCCCGTCCTTCGTGACTACCACTTTGAATCCATGCTTGGCGCCCAGAGCGCTGATCGCATCGTCGACGATGCTCGGCTGCCCACCGACTCGTTTTACGACATCATGTTCCCAACCCGAAGATTTCGTGAACACCAGCACCGATTTATTCGATGCCCCGGGCAACCGGTTGGAAAGCGCGAGGCCTGCACCAGTCAGCGTCGCGGCTCGAAGAAATTCTCTGCGGTTCGTAAACTCGCTCATGCCGTTCCTCTCATTGATGTCCTTCCGGATGTTCGCAACCCGGAAAACTTGCAAACACGCGGTCTTCGGTCCAGCCCAGCTCTCTCATTCCTATTTCCGAGGAGTAATACGCTCCGCTGATCCAGCCCTTCAAGTTCTCAAAATGTCCGTGGAGACCAGCATTTTCTTTTTCCCCACCGCCCGAGGAAATTTGCTCTGCGGGAGTCGCCGCGGCATCCGTCAGCAGCATATTCTTCTGGCGGTCATCGAGGGAAGGGAATCCCTTTCCGAATCGCTTTTGCGACTCCGCTTCAAACGCCGCAACCGCTGCCGCAAACTCTTTCTTGTGATTGTCCGTATCCACGCTCAGCAGCAAGTCAATGAACCGGTTCACCTGCGCCTTCGTCGAACTTGGCACAATGGCTTCCGCAATTGCGATCAGGCTTTCATTCTGTTGCGCGTCGAGGAAAAGTGGTTTCCAGTCCGCAGCTACTAGTTTCTCTGCTTCCTCAAGTACCGCGTCATTCCTCAAAAATTCATGAATCGGATGCGAATCCGCTACCAGCGGCCACGCCGCGCCCGCTCCCACGCCAGCAAGCAACCGTTGCACCATCTCCCGCCGCGTTAGATGCCCGCCCGCCGCGTCCGCTTCCGTAATCACGGTCAATGTGCTCTTTGTTCCCACGGCAATTTGCTAACTCTCCGATTTCGCGCCGATGGTACCACCGCCGAACAATCGTTCACAAGAACAACACACCCTTGTTTTCTTGCTTGATTGACCCACCCTCGCACACTTGTTAGCATTCGCTTCGGATTTTCATCTTATGCCCCAACAGAAAAATCATTCGTTTGACGTCATCGTGGTCGGTTCCGGCGCTTCCGGCGGCTGGGCTTGCAAACGCCTCTCTGAAGCCGGCCTGAAGGTCGCACTCCTCGAAGCCGGCCGTCCGCAATCCGACAAGAATTTCACCGAACACAAGCCCGAATTCGAACTCAAGTATCGCAACAGGGCTCCGGAAATCATTCGCAAGACGCGGCCCATCCAAGTCAAATTTGGAGTCTGCAACGAATATACGTACGACTGGTTCGTCAACGATCTCGAAGAGCCCTACACCACGCCTGCAGACAAGCCCTTCAACTGGATGGGCCGCTTGCGCATGACCGGCGGCCGCACCAACGTTTGGGGCCGCGTCAGCTTGCGCTTCAGCGATTGGGACTTCAAGGCCGCGTCACTCGACGGCTACGGTGAAAACTGGCCGCTCGGCTACAAAGACATCGAGCCTTACTACGATCTCGTCGAAAAATATGTCGGCATCACCGGCAGCGCTGAAGGCCTCGAGCATCTTCCCGACGGCCAGTTTCAGCCGCCTGTTCCGCTCACCTGCCAGGAAACTCTTTTTCGCAATCGCGTCAAGGAAAAGCTCGGCCGCACCGTCATGCCCACGCGCAGCGCCAATCTAACCAAGCCCATCAACGGCCGCGGCCCTTGCCACTTTTGCGGCCCCTGCGAGCGCGGCTGCGTGACGCATTCGTATTTCAACTCTGCCTTCACCACCGTCGCCGACGCCCTCGCCACGGGAAACTGCACGCTCATTTCGAACGCCATGGTCTACAAAGTTCTCATGGACCCGGACCGCAACCGCGCTCGCGGCATCCTCTATGTAGACCGCAAAACGCGCCAGTCCCGCGAAATCTACGCCCGCGCCGTCATCCTGTGCGCGCAATCGCAGGAATCCGTTCGCATCCTCTTGAACTCCGCCATCGCTCAGTATTCGAACGGGCTTGCAAATTCCAGCGGCGTCCTTGGCCACTACCTCACCGCGCATGTCCGCAGCGGCGGCGGCAGTGGCGAATTTCCCGCCTTCAATTCAAAACCCTCTCTCGGTGCACCAGTGAAGCCGCTCGGCATCTACATAGCCCGCTTCCGCAATCTGCCGAACACGCATCCTTACAAAAAATTCCTACGCGGCTTTGGCTACGAAGGCGAATCCTCGACCGAATTTAACTGGGACGCCCCCGGCTTCGGTGAAGGCTACAAAAAAGCTCTTCTCGAGCCTCGCATCAGGATCGACATCACCGGCTTCGGTGAAGTTCTCCCGCGCTGGGACAATTTCCTGGAAATCGATCCCAACCTCAAAGACGTCTATGGAATTCCCGTCTTGAAAATCCACATGTCCGACGGCGAAAACGAGCGCGCCATGATCCAGGACATGGGCGACTCCGCGGGAGAAATGCTCGAAGCCGCCGGCGCAAAGAACATTCGCACCTACGCGCATCCTTCCGCTCCGCGCTGGGCGCTCCACGAAGCAGGCATCGCCCGCATGGGCGCCGACCCGAAAAAATCTGTCCTCAATCAATTCCAGCAAACCCACGACATCAAGAATCTCTTTGTCATGGACGCTTCCGGCTTCACCTCAAACCCTTGCCAGAATCCCACGCTCACCATCATGGCTCTCTGCGTCCGCTCTTGCGACTACCTCCTCGGCGAGCTCAAGCGGAACAGCCTGTAGGATCACGCACGTTTGAATTTTGATTCTCTTTGCCTCCCAGGCTGTGTATGATGCCCGTCTATGCGCCCCGCGGGGGAAATGTTTCGCCGCCGCATTCCTTGTCTTCTGCTTCTCCTCGCTTTCTCCGTCCTTTCTATTTCCGCCCAACGGTACGCTGGTGATGATGCCTATAAAGCCGAGCGTCAGCAGGCCGTGGCGCTTTTCAATGATCAGAAGCATCTCGAGGCTCTTCCCCTTTTCGAAGAACTCTCCGCCAAGAATCCCAATGACGCCGACGTCTTGTTTGGTCTAGGGGCGTGTCTTGTCGATCATTCGGCGACCATTGCTGACGAATCCGCAGCAAAAAAAGAGCGCATTCGCGCCCGCGAATTCCTGCTCCGGGCCAAGCAACTCGGGAGCACCAACACGCTGCTTCTCAGTCTTCTCGATCTACTTCCTCCCGATGGATCAATCCGGCACGAAAGCAATGCGGAAGTCGATAGAGCCATCCAGGCTGGTGAAGCTGCCTTCGCAAAGCGCGATTACGACGAAGCCATCAAGAATTACTTTCAGGCCTTTTTTCTGGATCCAAAAAACTACGCCGCCGCGCTATTCATCGCCGACGCTTACTTTGCGAAGAAGGATTTCGCGAAGGCCGAAGAAGGATACGAACGCGCCATCCAGGTTAATCCCGACATCGAAACTGCTTATCGGTACGAAGCCGACATGCTCACAAAAAACGGCGCGATGGAGAAAGCACGTACCCGCGGCATCCAAGCCGTTGTTGCCGAACCTTACAATCCGGTCACCTGGCGCGGACTCGTGCAATGGGCCAACGCCAATCATGTTCAGATCAAGGCTCTCCACATCAACACGCATACGGACATCTCGCAGAACGGCGAAAAAGGAATCCAAATTACCGTGGATCCCAAAAGCTCGCCGCAATCCATGGCCGTCTGGATTCTTTACAGCGGTACTCGTGCAGAATGGAGAAAAGAGCAGTTCAAGAAGCACTTTCCGCAGGAAACCCGGTATCGCCACAGCCTTCCCGAAGAGGCCGAAGCCCTGTCACTCGCCGCAAAGTTCGAGTTGAAGCCGGGTGTCTCGCTAGATGCCATTGACCCGGATCTAGCCTTGCTCAAACGACTCTATGATGCAGGTATGACTGAGCCGTACATCTTATTGAACGCTGCGGATCAAGGGATTGCTCAGGATTACCCATCTTACCGTGCGAAGAACCGGAGCCTCTTGGAAGACTATCTTTCACAGTTTGTCGTGCCGGCTGTTCCTTCAAAGCCCTAGCTATCCAGCCTGCTTCTTCCGTTCCTGTTCTGCTTCATCCAACCAGCGCTCCAGAACCGCTTGCGAATCCGGGGCGACCTCCAGGAAGCCTACCCCCGCACCCATATTGTGCTGTTCGTAAACGATCTTGGACTTGGCCTCGAAGAACGCATCCCCGGCGGAGATTTTCACCAGCACCAGCGTCCCGGTCGGGAAGGGATTCAACATGTCCAGATAGCACCCGTGCCGGCTGAGTTCGCTCACACGCGACGCGATGCGCACATCGGCCTTCACTTCAATCAGCTCGGCGCTCGCTATGAACGAGTACCTCGGCGAACGACGTTTGTCTTGGAACGCGATGGCTGCCTCCAGTTGGGTAATCTTTTCAACATGATACGATGCTTCGCCCGGCCAGCCTCAAGAGTTCCCGTAGGGGTTTATCCAACTTGCAACCTCCTTTCCATCGCCCTGTGACGACCTCTTGGGAAAGGTTCTCCCGCGCTGGCAGGCCCCAAGCCACCGGCAGCGGTCCGGCCGCCCAATTCTTAGGCGCTCGCGCTATCGTGAAGGCAAATGAAAGATCGCGCGCGAGCCCGCGAACTAGCCGCGGAATTCCATCGCAAGGGTGACCCCACCGGCTGGTTCGAGCGCCTTTACCAGGAAGGCGAAGCAGGGAAGAGCACTGTTCCCTGGGCCAATCTCTGCCCCAATCCTTTCTTGCTCGATTTTTGGAAAACGCATCCGCGGCCAACCACCGGAAAAACGGCGCTCACCATCGGATGCGGCCTGGGCGATGATGCCGAGCAACTCGCCGCCTGGGGATTCCGCACCACCGCCTTCGACATTTCGGAAACCGCCATCCACGCGTCTCGCAAGCGCTTTCCCGCAACCTCCGTGGAATACTGCGTTGCCAACTTGCTCGCGCCGCCCTCAGCATGGCGTGGCAATTTCGATTTTGTATTTGAGGCCAATACGCTCCAGGTTCTGCCGACCAACCTTCGCCCCCGGGCCATCGAAAATATTGCGGGATTCGTCTGCCCGGGCGGCCTCTTGCTTGTCATTGCTCGTGGCCGTGGGCCGTCGGACCCTGAAGGCCAAATGCCCTGGCCGCTCACCCGAGCGGAGCTCTCCGCCTTCACCTCCGCGGGCCTCCAGGAAATCTCTTTCGAAGACTTACTCGATTTCGAAGATCCCGCAGAGCCGACCGTCCGCCGGTTTCGCGCCCTCTATCAGCTGTCGAAGTCGGCAGATTGAACCGTCGCCTGACTGGTATCATCTTTCAATAGTTTTCTTATCGCCTCGAATTCTTTGAACATTCTTGGCGATTCCGAAGTGGGTCAGTTTTAATGAGGTCCGCGCATGAAATGGAAAGCGTTCTGGGGAATTTTTATAACTTGTCAACTTGCCGGTGCGCTAGGTCTCGCGACTGGCGCCAGTATCCACTCGAATCCCTATGGACTCCTACTCACGCTTGTTTTCCTTCTTCCCGGCAGCCTTCTGTGCTGGGTGATACTCGACAAACTGGGAGTAGGGACGGATTTTGGCCCACTTCTGGTGTCCTGTTTCCTCCTCAATTTAGTCTCTTGGTCCATGTTGGCTCTCGTCATAAAGACCGCTCTCGGTAGAAAATCAAGGTGACCCGCTTTCGGGGAGTCGTTCCGCTGGCAAAACGGCCAAGCGCCCATTCCCTCCGACCGCCCAGCGTTTCTTCTCTAACGCTGCGCAGATGGCAAGGATAGTGCTATTCTCTGGCAGCCAGTTGCCTATCCCCCAAATTACATAGAGAAGGAGACGGCCATGTTTCAAAAGCTCATGAAAACTTCGGACGATTTCGTGGTGACTCTTCTTCGGCTCGCGCTTGGTGCTGTGTTCTTTGCACACGGCGCGCAAAAGGTCCTGGGCTGGTTCGGCGGGTTCGGCTTCCAGGCCACGCTCGGCTTCTTCACCCAGCAGATGCACATTCCTGCGGTGCTGGCCGTTCTAGCCATGGCGGCAGAATTCCTCGGCGGCATCGGCTTGCTGATCGGATTCCTCGGCCGTGTCGGCGCCTTCGGCATCGCCACCGATATGGTGGTTGCCATCGTCCTCGTCCACCGGCATGTCGGTTTCTTTGCCAACTGGTATGGCACCCAGAAAGGTGAAGGCTACGAATACCACATTCTTGCCATTGCCATTTGCTTAGCCATTATGATCAAGGGCTCTGGAGCTCTCTCCATCGATCGTTCCGCATCCAGACAGTTGGCGTGAACCATCGTCATCGCCCTCTCGCTCATGGGCCGGCGGCTTTTTTCCGTTGACCGTGCTCTTTCCAGCTCGCGAGTCACCGCGGAAGCCGGGCCTGGTGCAATAGATAGAACTACGTCGCGCCGGCGCAATTTTTCTACCGATATACGTTCAGCGACTTCGCCGAAATAGGAAGCGTGGTGCACCGTCTGGCCATGATATGGGCATAACCAAAAATACTTTTGCCTCCTGGTTGGATTCCTACGGTCGCGCTTGGGAAAGCCGCGGCCCGCAAGCCGCGGCCGACCTTTTCGCGGAAGAAAGCACCTACCAAGTCACCCCGTTTGTCGAACCCCTGCGCGGCAAGCAAGCCATACTCCAATATTGGACAAAGGTCGCCCAGACCGAGCAAAACATTCAATTTGGCTACGAGATTCTGGCCGTGACTCCCGATCACGGAATCGCCCGCTGGTGGGCTTCCTTTGTGATTGTTCCGCAAGGCCTCCAAACAAAACTTGACGGCATCTTCCTCATCTCTCTCGGTGAAAATGGGCGCTGCCATTCCCTGCGCGAGTGGTGGCACAAACAACAAATCTGATCGCGTACTCCCTGCCCTGGAACATCCGATCAGTCGCTTTGATTTGGCTCCTTTGCGAGCGACTGGTCATGTGGAGATTTGCTTCAGGGAATGCTTTCTTGTTTCCACTCCTCACGTTTCTTCGGTGTGATCCAGACCAATTTCGCCCCTAACCCCTGAATCGTATCCATCGCGTTAACTATGTCCCCGAAAAGGCAGTCAGAATCTGCTTCGAGATACACGGTCCAAACCATCTGCCTGCTCAATTTTTCCTTCAATCGCGCTTCCAATTCCTCTCTGCGCACCGGGTGACCATTCAGAAGGAATCCTTTACGAGCATCCACGTACACGCTCACCGTCTCGGTCCAAGGACTCTTCTCCACTCCCACCGCGGTCCTTTCTTTGAGGTCCACGCGCAGACCGTGTGGCGGGAATGGCCTAATCATCACTGCGAAAATATTGAACAATATGCAGAGGACGCCTACCCACGCGAGTCCGAAGTTGGGGAAATCCCGGATCAGTGGAATCGGCCGATGCCGTTTCCTAGGAATCACACTTCGCAACTCCATCTCGGGGAACATTCGGATCGGTTGCCTCTCGGTGCTATCGCTCGTGAGCCAGCTGCTTCTTCCCAGCAACACCAGCGCGAGGCCTATGCCGCCCAAGAAAAGACAAGCATCCTGGATCAAAGCACTACGGAATTCGTCCTCATCCGCCAGCGTCCAGATGCGCAGCCGCGGATGCCGCGCATTCAGGCAAGCCGCGTCGTCGGGCGCGTCCCATTGCACCCAGTATTTCCCCGCCTTCGGTATCAACTCGTAGGCGAATCCACGCTGTCGGCCATAGAACCATAACGAATTTATCCAGAGCTCTGTTTCAACTCTCTCTTTATTGTCGAGCCGATATATCCTCCAATCCGCTGTTTGCAATCTTTTTGGAGTGCACGATCCGCCGATCCAATCGTCAATACTGGAATCCAGCCCAATTTCAAACCAGTAGGCCTCTTCGTGTTCAATCTCGAACACCCTGGAATTAACGATTCCGTTTTTTACCGATATATACATGTTGATCACTTCATGCGTCCGCTCCTTCAACCAATGGTCAGTCCACAAGGACACCGCTACCGCGGCTACCACCACGGCCAGCCCCACCTTCGCCAATGTTTTAGGTGGCATCTTCCCTTATTCTATTTGGACTCCGCCACCCGTGCCCGTGTTCCCGGCCTCGTATTTCTGCTTCGCCAACATCGTCGTACAAAGCCTTGCTGCAATTTGCAACAAAGTAATTGACACGTGCTCAAGCCAACGGTATACATTTCCAACATGAGGACGAAAAACGTCTCGCTGCGCGTCGCAACTTTCTCAGTCCTAATTCTTGCGACAGTTTGCGCCCTCGCCGGGCCGAAGGACAAAGAGCCCGCTCCACGCTTCAACGCCACCACCACCACCGGCGAAAAGTTCACCAACGACACCATCAAAGGCAAAGTCGTCCTCCTCGAATTCTGGACCACCTGGTGCGGCTACTGCGTCGAAGAAGCCGCCTTCGTTGACAAGATCGGCCACGAGCTCGCCGACAAAGGCCTCATCCTTCTTGCCATCGACGTCGGCGAGTCCAAAAAAACCGTCAAGAAATACCTCGAGCAGCATCCCCGCAACTGCAAAATCGTCATGATGGAAGACACCAATCTCGCCGCCATGTACCAGGCCAATGTTTACCCCATTTACGTTGTCATTGATCGGGATGGCTTCATTGTCGGAACCCAGCGCGGCGCCGCTGGCGAAGAAGCCCTCCGCAGACTTATCGCCCGCGCCGGCATCGGATCCCCAGATTCCGAGGACTCCGACTCCAACTAGTCCCACGCAAAGCACAAATCCAGCAGAACAAGACACGCTCACCTCCCATAAATAGTTTATTCCACTGTATTTACTAGGAAAACTCTCGTTCGAGAAGCATCCAACTCCGGACTAGTTTTCAAGTCCTCTTCCCTTCAGTAACGTCCGTAGCGCCTTGAATCACTACCTAGCCCGTCTGCCCAGCCGGTGGCACTTTGGAACATCCTGCCCTTTGGGCCAGTTGGCCCCAACGTTTTCAAGCCTGATAACTGTCTTAGTGGCTCGGTGTGTCCCCGGGCCGAGGAGGGGGAGATGTTGCGCAATCGATTCCTTATTGCCTTAAGTGGATGTTTGCTCGCGGCTTCAGCCGCGTGGGCCGATGATGTCGGTTATGTCGAATGCTCCAGTCATCCAGATGGCATGCAAGTTTTCGCGAAGCCCAGAAAATCTCCCGAGGTCGTTGCGTCTGTGGCTTGCGGAGAGCGTTTCACCATCCTGGTTTACGGCTTTGTCTTTTCCAGGGTCCAGACCAGTGACGGCAAGATCGGCTACGTGTATTCAAACATGATCGCTGTCGATCGCGCTGCAGCTCCCGTGCAAAAGCCAGCTTCTCCACAGATGGTCACAGCCTCAGAAAAGGTTCCAGTTCGCGCCGAGCCCGCAACGCATCCGGCTCCTCCGCCTTCCAGGCCTCAGTCCGCGCCTGCTCAACCGGTTGCCGCTTCTGCGTCTGTAACCATTGCACCCCAACCAACTTCGCCGGCACCGGCATCGCCCGCATCTGCGGCACCGCTTGTCCCGGAAGTGATTATCTCTACTACACAGCCTGCGCCTGCACGAGCGTCCACGACAGCGCCCGCGGCAGCTCCCGCTTCTGGGTCGCTCCTGCCCACCCCGCCCGTCCCGGAAACGACTGTGACGCCTGCGCCAGCGCAACCGGCAGCCACGCCTGAC
>WNFJ01661717.1_pt1 | contig 11612 bp, 16 predicted proteins | sample 5400461 | NCBI WGS metagenome assembly WNFJ01 (sample SAMN13153349, study PRJNA577476) | soil metagenome | isolation source: 115 cm saprolite on Douglas fir-dominated hillslope | place: USA:California | collected 2013-09-17
CTCCGTCACCCGGCTTGAGCTTTGAGAAGTTGGTGACTTCCCACGTCTTGGGAATGACTGCAATCTCGAAATAGTCGTCAGTCAAATTCGCAATCGTCAGGCTAATACCTTCAACCGCGACTGAGCCTTTGAAGACCAAATAGCGGCCAATCTCCTTTGGGTAAGCGATACGAAAGGTCCACGACTCACCGTGGTTTTCCGCGCCCAGAAATTTCCCGCGCGCGTCGACGTGACCCTGCACGATGTGGCCGCCCAGCCGCGTTGCCGGCGTGACGGCGCGCTCAAGATTGACGGGCGAACCTTCTTTCAGGTTTCCCAGTGTCGACCGGAAAAGCGTCTCTTTGGAAACATTCGCAGCGAAGGAATCCGTCTCTATATCCAGGGCTGTCAGGCATACGCCGTTGACGGCAATCGAATCGCCGTCTTGCGAGCTTTCGGTCACCGTGTGCGCTTCGATCACGATGCGCGCATCTTCGCCGCGCCTTTCAATTTCGCGCACCCGACCGAGCTCTTCGATGATGCCAGCGAACATGGGCGTTTCCGCGAGTTGCCCTCCCTAACGGTCGGGCTTCTGATACGCCGTCTAACAAGAGTGTCAGAAGCCCGCGCGTAAGCAAGGGCCAGATACGACTAGTGACGCAGGAACCAAACGGTCAGCAAAACCAAGACGCCAATCACTGCCGGCGCCAGCGAAAGGATCACCATCCAGATCGCTTCATTCTTAAATGAAAAGTTCAGAAGCTTCATCTGTAAAAACCTCGGGCAATTCTCTGCGCAGAGGAAACCACTCTTTTCATTTCCGCTTTTCAACTTCGCTCATCATCCGTCGAAACACTTCTTCAATCGACTGTCCGGTCGAATCGACCACGATAGCATCCTCAGCTGCCATCAGGGGCGAATCAGCGCGGGTCGTGTCACGCCGGTCGCGCTCAGTGATATCGGTGAAAGTTTGATCATAAGTGGCGGCCGGTTTAGTTTCGCGTTCTTCAGCCAGTCGTCGTTCGGCGCGTTCTTCCGGGACCGCGTCCAGAAAGAATTTCACGTCTGCATCGGGAAAAACCACGGTGCCGATGTCGCGGCCATTCAGTACGGCCCCTCGCTTCCCCAGTTCGCGCTGCCGCTCAACCATCGCGCCCCGCACCGCCGGGATCGTCGAGATGATCGAAGACATATGAGTCACGTCGTCATCGCGAATTCGTTCAGACACGTCGCGGCGGTTGAGAGTTACTCGCAGTGAATCCGGATCGCCGGCGAGATCGATATCGATCCGTCGTGCCAGCGAGCCCACGGCCACATCGTCGGTCTCGCTAATCGTGGATTCAATTACGGCCAGCGCCACTGCGCGGTACATCGAGCCGGTGTCGATGTAAAGCAAGCCCAACTCGCGCGCCAGCATCCGCCCCAGCGTGGATTTGCCCGCGCCCGACGGACCATCGATAGCAATAATCAGCGGTCGACTCATCGTGTGTTAGCGACGAGAATATTAGCGCTCATCACGAGTATGGGGTCAAGGATAGACGGTTAGTGTCTTAACCGCAGTTCTTTTCTGCGCAGTCTCGAACGCGGAGTTAGCGCGAAGACTAAACTAGGCCACCACCCGATAGACGCCCTTTAAAAACTCGACCACCAGCGGAACGGTTTCCTCTGGCCTTTCTTCCTGCGGTGCGTGACCGCACTCTTCGATGATTTTCAAAGTGGAATTGGCGATGTCTCGATCCAGCAACTCGCCGACTCTCAGCGGAATGATCCGGTCCTGGCGGCCCCAAATGATCAGCGTCGGCACTTTGATGTCTTTGTATCGCTTGATTAACTCGTCAAAGTTCGCCGGCACCAGTTGCTTTCCCGTTTCCCGCAGCGCGTGCTTTCCGCCGGGCGCGGCAATCGGCGCCTTGTAAGCCGCAATCTGTTCTTCAGTGATCTTACTCGGGTCGTAATATGCCTTGCGAAGAATTGCGCGCACCGCGAGCCGGCTGGGCACCAGATAAACCGCCAGGTTAAGCAGAGGGACTGAGAGAAGTTTCAGATAAGCAGGGATGTATTCTTTGTAGGCGCCGGCATCGATCAGAATCAGCGATTTCAAACGCGCCGACTCGCCCGCGTCCGCCAGCATCAGGGAGAGCACCAGCGAGAGCGCCCCACCAAAAGAATTTCCGATCAGAGTCAGGTTGCGCAGGTCGTGTTCCAGAATGAATTCATAGAGCAAATCGGCATGATCCTGCGTCGAGTATTTCGTGTCCAGGGGCTTCGGAGATTTCCCGCAACCCTTCAGATCGATCAGGATGAGTTGATAGTCTTTGGCCAAAGGCCCGATGAAGTGTCGCCACGAATACAGGCTGGCGCCAAAGCCGTGGATACACAGCAGTGGATCGCCCTGGCCGTAAATCTCATGGTAAAGCTTGATTGGTGTTGCCAAGTTGGTTCCAGCCATTTGTCCTTAAGCGTCTCTGTAACTTCTGTCTCCCGCTTCGCGGGCTTTTTTTATTTCCTGTATTATCCCGTAACCAGCGATGAAGTGCTTGGGCTATTATCATCCATCCGCTATGCGGATCTATAGTGCTCCTACAGTTGGGCTACTGCTTCGTTTGTTAACGAGTTGATCGAATCAAATCTATCTGATCGAATACAGCAGCACGTACGCGAGTGGGGCGTCGTTGTCGCGGACACGCGGGAAACAGAAAGCTCAGGGATAGCCTTCGGCACGTGTGAAAACAAGCCGGTGGTCCTGAAGGTAATCAAGCGACCGGGAGATGAGTGGTACTCAGGCGAGATCCTTAAGGCATTCGACGGAAACGGCTTGGCGCGCGTGCATCGGCAGGCGCCGGGTGCTGTGCTTATGGAGCGATTGACGCCGGGCAATTCACTCGTGGAGACAGTCATAAACGGTCGCGACGAGGAAGCTACAGATATTCTGGCCGATGTCATTCAGCAGATGTCCGCGCGCGCGTCATCAACGGATCCGCTCGACTTACCGAAAGACTGCGCGACAGTCCACGATTGGGCCAGAGGGTTCGAGCGTTATATCTCAGCCGGCGATAATCAGATTCCGATAGATCTGGTTGCAGCAGGTCAACGAGTATACCTGGGCCTATGCGCGTCGCAACGACGGCCGATTTTGCTTCACGGCGATCTGCAACATTACAACGTGCTGTTCGATTCGAATCGTGGCTGGTTGGCCATCGATCCCAAGGGCGTCGTCGGCGAAATCGAGTACGAAATTGGCGCAGTGCTTCGCAATCCGTTTGAACAACCCGAATTGTTTCTTTCGCGCTCGACCATCGAGAGGCGGCTCGCACAGTTTTCGAGCAAACTGAATTTGGATTTCGAGCGGGCGCTCGGCTGGGTCTTCGCTCAGGCTGTCTTGTCGGCGATTTGGGGGATCGAGGATGGGTTCATGGCTGACGTAACGAATCCCTCTTTAAGACTGGCAAATGTTATTCGACCAATGCTCACGGCGACCGAGCCACGACTACTTGATTGAGGTCAACGGAGAAATGCCTACACCAAACGCAGCCTTTGTCGGATCTATTCCTGAGAATTACGATCGCTATCTGGGACCGGTTTTGTTTGATCCTTATGCGGCTGATCTCGCCTCGCGTCTCAATGTTTCGACAGACGCGTCGGTGCTGGAACTCGCCTGCGGTACCGGGATTGTTACGCGGCGTTTGCGCGATCGGCTTGGATCCGAAGCCAGACTAATCGCGACGGATCTCAACGACGCAATGCTGAGTTACGCGGCCCGGAAATTCAAACCTGAAGACGCCATCGAGTGGAAACAGGCCGACGCTGCTGATCTCCCCTTTGCGGACCAGACTTTCGATGCGGTGGTGTGCCAATTCGGATTGATGTTTGTTCCGGATAAGGAAAAAGCGCTGAGCGAGACCCATCGCGTCCTGAAGCCAGGCGGAACTTTTCTGTTCAATGTTTGGGACGCGATCGAATACAACGAGCTCGCGCACATTGCGCACACAATCATCGCAGACTTCTTTGATGACAACCCGCCGGATTTCTACGAAGTCCCGTTCTCGTTTCACGATGTCGAAATAATCAATTCGTTTTTGTCAGTCGCGGGATTCAGTGAGATGAAATTCGTTTTGCTGCGCCTGCCGGCTGTGAGCCCATCGGCCGAAGAAATGGCCAGAGGCCTGGTTCACGGAAATCCGGTGATCAACGCGCTTAGAGAACGAAGCGAATCAAGCATTCCGGAGATCGAGGCCGAGATAGCCGCAGCGGTGGCCGCGCAATGTGGGGACGATCCTGTGCGCGCAAAGATGCAGGCGTTGATTTGCACGGCCGCACGAATGTCCATCCTCAACCTCGTTTAAGAAACAGCTCATTCAGTTCGGCGAATGAAGCCGCGTCGGCCAGCGAGTCAAATTTTCCCGTTTCCCTAATCCTATCAGCGGCGCGGATGAAGGCGCCCCAGGCGACGCGCGCCAGTGCGGCGCCCACGGAAATACGACGAACACCCAGGTCGGTAAGTTGGGAGACGCTGAGATCACAGTTATTGGTCGAGACCAGAACATTGACTGGCTTAGGAGCGACGGCCTTGACGATCGCGGCGATCTCTTCGGGCTTAATGACGCCGGGAGCGTAGAGACAGTCGGCGCCGGACTCAGCAAAGGCAACGAGTCGGTCCAGCGACGTGCGTAAAGGATCCTGATCGCCAACCAGCCAGGCTTCACAGCGCGCGGTAAGAATTACCGGAAGGCCTGAAGCCTCGATTGCCGCGCGGGCGGCTTTAATTCGATCGACTGCCTGATTGAATTCGTAAAGCGGTACCGCTACGTCGCCGCTCGCATCTTCAATCGATAATCCGGCGACTCCCGTGGCGATGCAGAGAGCGACATTCGCGGCGACAGCTTCGGGCTCATCGGCATATCCATTCTGAAAATCCGCATTAACCGGCAGCGATGTTGCCGAAGCGACTTCGCGTATGTGCGCGAGCATTAGATCGCGCGGAATCGCCGAAACCGAATCCGGTAAACCCTGGGCAAAAGCAAAGCCGGCGGACGTCGTGGCCAGCGCTTTGAAACCAACATGCTGCAAGTACAGCGCCGTGCCCACGTCCCACGGGTTTGGCAGGACAAAACAACCGGACGCATGCAAGGCGCGAAACTCTTCGATGGTGGATGATTGGCTCATGCCCTGATCGTACAACGACGAATGCAATCGGGCCAGGGCCTTAACGTGAGCGGCTTTGATCTGGGCGTAGCCCACAAGGATACAGGAGTGTTCGACGGAAGGTCAGAGACCTTCCGCACATCTGGCGCATAGCCGCGTAAATGCTGCTCGCGATTTGTAAACCGTCGGCTTACTCAGTACCTAAGTGCTGAGCTATTATGATTCTCGAATAATATTCAGTTAAGAGCTACGGGGGCGAGAAGATCCTTATGAACTGTCCGGTCTGCAAAACGCCTGAACTGATCTCCACGGACCTTGAATCGAACCTTACTTCATTCAGATGCGACGAATGCGGCGGCAACTGGATCCGGGGCGCAGAGTACTGGAAGTGGCTCGAAGTGCATGGTCCCAACCTGCCCGAGCGCAGCGATCGAGACAGCGGTCTGTCTCTGGCTGAACCAGGAAAGCATATCGATTGTCCCGAGTGCCGCTTTCGGATGGTCAAGTATCTGGTCGGGCATGGTTTCAACTTTACGCTGGATCAGTGCAATGGATGCAAGGGTATCTGGCTCGACCGCAATGAGTGGGAGGCTTTGAAAGAGCGCAACCTGCACGACGACGTGAACGCAATGTTCACTTCCTTCTGGCAGGCCGAGGCGCAAAGGGAACTCAGACATAAACGGCTGCAAGAAATTTACTTTAGCAGATTCGGCGCGGACGATTACGCGGAGATCACCAGAATCCGCGCGTGGCTTCAGGCCCATCCGAAGCGGCTGGAGTTGCTGGCGTATTTGACTGACAAAGATCCGTTCGCCGTTTGACGGCCATTGATTTTTTAAGATGCCAAAGTACGTAGCCTTTCTGCGCGCGATTAATGTTGGCGGCCACACCGTGAAGATGGATTATCTTCGCAGTCTGTTCGAGAGTGTTGGCTGTGCAAATGTCGAGACGTTTATTGCCAGCGGCAATGTAATCTTCGATTCGAAATCCAGGAACACAACGTCGCTCGAACAGAAGATCGAAAAGCATCTGCGGAAGATTCTGGGTTATGAAGTGCGCACTTTCATTAGGGCGACTTCCGAACTGGCTGAGGTCGCCGATTACAAACCGTTTAGTAGGGCTGAATTGAACGCGGCCGGCAACTTTCTCTATGTCGGATTCCTTGCCGACGAACCGGGTAACGAGGGGAAGAAGAGAGTGTTGTCGCTGTCCGGGCCCACGGACGAATTCGCCGTTCATAGGCGCGAACTCTATTGGTTAATCCGCACCAGCTTCAGCGAGTCTGCCGTTTCTGGAGCGCTGCTGGAAAAAACCTTGGGGATGCCCGCGACCTTTCGAAATATGAATACGGTCAAAAGGATTGCCGCGAAATATTCGTGAACGTGGCTTGGTGTTTGGCAGCGTGGGGAACATAGGGGTCGATCGGGTTGCGTGATCAATGATGGCTGCGCCACTCCGATGCGCGGCAAGTCTCCGACTTGCCGACACACAAGCCGCCAAGAATCCCCGGGGGTCTAAGACCCCTTACTTGTAAGCCACTCACGGCAAGTCAGAGACTTGCCGCGCATCGGGATGGCCCAGCCATGGCGATCGATGAGTTGTCCTGCTCTTTTTGTTTTCAAGATTCCTGGCTGAATCGCACGAAGCGAGAGGAAAATGAAAGTGAAACAACTTCTTCTAGCCGCGTTGACGCTCGTGCTTACTTATGCTGCTGCGTTTAGTCAGACCGAGAATGAAAAGTGGAAAAACCCGGGCGGCTGAGTTCTTTGCAAAGCAGAAATGAACGCTGGGAGCGCGGACGTCTCGTGCGCACAGGCGAGCGCAGCTCGCGTCACCGATCCTTTCAGGAAACATCCAACGAAACTTCGGTTCGCGCTGGAGCGCTCAGTGCGGACGAGACGTCCGCGCTCCCAGCAGTTGTGCAAAGCTTATCCGGGAAGATAAATGTCTTCCGTGCCAGGTCAGTACGCAGGGTCTCTTCCCGATAATAGGACTTGAGGACGCTGTTCTTCCAATCAAAGAGATCGGCGTTCTTGGGCGCAAATTCTTCCCAGCTTTGGGTGCGACCATTTCGTTCCATCCGCTCGTTAATCAGAAGAGCGTAGGCCCAGGTAATGGTCTCGTGATAGAGATTGGGTTTGCCGTTTGCGGTGGCAAAACGCTTCAGACTTTCCGAAAACCTGGTTAGCGTTTCGATCAGCGGATAGCGCCGGAGATAGAGCCAGACTACCTTGACATGCTCACGGTGATGAAAGCCTTCCGCCGGGAGCGTGCAGTTTTCAAAGCGCTCGATGAATTCCTGATCAGTCATTCTTACTCCCAGGCCCTATTGAAATCTTGAGACTCATTTCTTTGGTTTGTGGCTGCCGCGCTTCGCTGTCTTTCTCTGTCCCGGCTCTTCAACCACTTCCATTAGGTGATGACTGGCGGTTGAGTCGAGATCCAGTCGGTAGATGCGCTTGAGGTCGTCGATACGGCGCCGGGTTTCATCGCTGAAAGGATGCCGGCCATCGAAGGCATGCAGCACAATGCCTTCCAGCAGATCGCCGAGTGTCATGTCGTGATATTCAGCCAGCCCTTTCAGCACCTTGAGCAGACGCTTTTCCAGCCGCACCCCCGTCTGGATTCGCTCAACCAGAATCGTTTCCTCTGATCTCGCCGCCGCCGTTGCCTTCTTTTTCGGGAACGCCATCGTTAGTTCTTTCTTTCGATCGTTTTGGGTTCGAGAGTTACGATGGTACATATGTACCACGGTGGCGTCAACCCGAAACGGGCTGGACGATGAAATATTTCAAGCCCGGCGAAATAAGTTTGATTTGGATCGGGTCATTCGCTGGGCTCGATTGTGATGGGTAAGCCTTTCGTAACTGACTTGTAGACCGCATCGACCAGTTCGACCGATTTGAAACCATCAAACGCGGTGACCGCCGGTGGCATTCCGTTGATGATCGAATCGATGAACGCGCGGTCTTCCTGGGCATAGCCCCACTTTTCTTCTTTTGAAAGCTGATGCATGGAACGTTCGACGTGGCGGCCGTCCAGGCCTTCGCTATAGATAAGACTTTCCATCTCGCGGGTGACGATGGTCGAATGGTGGCAGAACACTTCCACGCGTTCGAAAGGGAAGAGCCAGCTCGCATCGGCTGACGAAGCAACTGTCGCATGCATGCCGCTCCGAAAAGTCATTAGCACTGAAAAGTCGTCTGTCTCGGGATACTCATGCGAAGAACCGATGGCTTGTATTGTGGCAACTTCACCAAACAGAAATCGCAGCATGTCGAACATATGAATTGTCGTCTCGTAGAGAAAGCCACCGGTAATCTTTGGATCGCCCACCCATTCAGGATTGACCAACTCGCCGCGATTCATTTTCGCATGGCCGGAATGCGGCTGATGAGTCTCTGAGATCATTCGTTTCAATTCAGCATACACGGGCGCAAACCGACGGTTGTGGCCGACCTGGAAAACTAACTTGCTCTTTTCCGCTGCCTTCAACACACGCCGAGCGTCCGCCAGAGAGGTGGCCATAGGTTTTTCGCAGAAGACATGATTACCGGCGTCCGCGGCGACGATTGCCAATTCGTCGTGCTTGGTGTTCGGGGTCGTGATATAGACGGCGTCGCAGATAGCGAGCACTTCCGATGAGCTATGCGCGATGCCGGCGCCCGTGAATCGCGCGAAGTGTTCGGCCCGTTCTCGGACCACGTCGTGAACTGAGGCGACCTTGACCCGTTCGTCACTCGTCAGGATTGCGGCGTGTACGCCGGCGATGTAGCCCGCGCCGAGAAAACCGATCTTGATTTTGGTCATACGGTCTATCCGCAGACTACGCAGACTTCACAGATATGGTTCGCTGCGTTGACAACTTTGTTTCTGTCCAATCTGCGAAATCTGGGTAATCTGTGGATTGGATTATGAAAAGTATTTCTCTACCGCCGCCTTTGCCTCGCGTGCCAGTTCAAACGGATCGCGCTCCCAATACTCCGGCCGGAAGATCTCGACGCTGGCGACCCCGTCATAACCGATTCGTCTAAAGGCTTCGATAATTTCTTTTAGAGGCAAAATGCCCAAGCCCGGCAACAGACGATGCGCGTCGGTAAGCTGAGCAGAGGGCAGATCTTCGGCGTCGTTGATGTGAAAAATGAAAAGGCGTTTGGGATCAATCGCATCGATCATCTTCACCGTCGAGCCGCCGGCGTAGAAATGAAAACTATCGATCACCAGGCCGATGTTGCGGCGATTCACTTTCACAATTATTTCGTCGGCCAACTCCAGCGTCTGCACGCTGCAGTCCTTCTGACCCAGAAATTCAAACGCGAGCGAGACGCCATGCCTTTCTCCGATCGAAGCCAGCTCTCTAAGCACCTGCACCGTTTCCTCGATTACTTCATAGCTGCTCAGGCCGCCCGGCGGAAACTTGCCCGGCACAACCACGATGTACGGACAGCCGATCGCTGCCGCTATCGAGCTTAACTCTTCACACTCGGTCCGGATTTGCGTGTACGCGGCGGCGTCGCGAAACGTAATGTGCTCGATGGAGTTTATGCTGAGCGGCTTGACGCCGCTCTCACCGACCAATGTCTTCAGTTCTGCCAGCGGGTGTTCTTTCAGGAACTGGCGCAGTTTCGCGGCCCAGATTTCTACATAGTCGAACCCCGCCCCAGCGGCCGCGCGCACGTCGGTCGCGAGATCCGCTTTCATGGTGGTGGCGCCGTTGAGTGCTAGTTTCATCTGTTTAGTGGCACGGCCTTTTAGTCTATCACCGCTTCCCACCCAATGAGGTCATTGGTTGGCCTGAGATTGCATTAAGAACACCACCAAAGTCACTGGGGAGTGCTATACAGCCGCCGAAATTCGCAGTAAACTTTCGCGCGTCAAAAGAGTCCAGTCCGTTCGGAGCACCGCCTTCAGCAGAATGCAGAGAAGGTTTTTCTCGGCGTCCTTTGTGGAACCCTCTGCGCCCCTCTGCGTTAAGATCTGGCTCGGCCCAAGCTCAAGTTGGTTTCGACAGGAGGACAATTCAAAAAGTATGTTCAAGAAAAAACTTTCTCTTGCTCTGCTGCTCGTTCTTACTGTGAACCTCGGCGTCTTCGCTCAGACAGCCAAACGTCCGCTCAAGCTAGATGACCTGGCGCGTTTGCGTGAGGTCCGCGATCCGCAGATCTCGCCCGACGGCCAGTGGGTCGCTTATGTCGTTGCCACCATCGACACTAAAGAAGACAAGACCAACACGCACATCTGGATGGTCGGCTATGACGGCAAGAACGATCGACAGATTACCTTCAGTCAGGACAGCGAAGCGGCGCCGCGCTGGAGCCCTGACGGAAAGTATTTGTCGTTCACTTCGTCGCCAACCCGGTGAAAGCAGGACTGGTCAAATCTGCGAAGGACTATCCTTGGTCGAGCTTTAGATCATTCTATTCCCAAGACGACCAGTCACTTGCTGTGGATCATGATTGGTCGTGGCCAGATGATGTTGAGAAATTGTCGCAAGCAATAAAGCAAATGGGATGGCATAGGTGAATGGTTCATCAAACCAGCGGGGGCAAGCCACCCTTCCTGACCTGAGAGGTTATCCCGTTGTCTTTTTTTGTGTGAGTGAATCATTAATAGCATGAGACACGGTTCTATTTATGGATCAGCCTGACAAAGATACTCTCTGGTATCAACCTAATCTGGACGTATTCCTGAACCGTTGGTACTCGAGTTACGCAGACGCGCGGAAAGCGCGCGAGCATCATGGCGGATTTCTGCTGCCCTACAAGTCCCACTTTTTTGTTTGTGAGGCGGATGTCATTCGTGCGCTGGGTTTGGAGCCGGATGATCCTGATTGGGAAAAGATCGGTTGGGATGTCGCGCAACCTGCGGACCTGGAGGCGTGTGAACGTTTGCGTCAGAAGCGAGAGAGCGTTGTGCGCGGCTGACACCGCGTGGCTATTTCCTCGACCCGTCCATCAGCTCTTCAGCGCGTATCAGATATCTATTAGCCTGGCGCCAATGAATTGCTACCGTGTAAGGAACGGTGGCCAGGAAGGCTGAATCCGATGAGGTGCGAGTTTCTGTAGAAGTAAGCGCTGAAACGTGGACGACCCGAGGCTGATCGATCTTTTCCCACCAGAAGGCGCCGTCGCGATAAGAATAGAGGGCGTTCGTGATTTCTGTTTTCAACCTGCTTTGCGGCATACGCGAAAGCATTGGCTCAACTTCATTAGTGACTGCCTGCAAATCATTTGCGAACTGCGCAAATGGCACCCGCGCGAGTTTGCCTTCGGCTTCAAAATCTCCGAGGGAGCGGTAAACGATGATCTCTTTGTCCAGTCGCTTCAGCGCGCTGATAGATTGCGCCGCCAAAACTCGTTCGTCGCGGGTTTCGTTTTCGGGAATGAGGTTCGCCGATTTATCCAGGCGCGCGACTGACTGGCCGAACGCGACTGCGCTGCCGAACAAAGGCAAAAGAATGATGAGGGCAAGAGATGATCGGTGCATTTGAA
>WNFJ01644954.1_pt1 | contig 11611 bp, 13 predicted proteins | sample 5400461 | NCBI WGS metagenome assembly WNFJ01 (sample SAMN13153349, study PRJNA577476) | soil metagenome | isolation source: 115 cm saprolite on Douglas fir-dominated hillslope | place: USA:California | collected 2013-09-17
TCAGAGGGAGAGAAAAAAATGCGTGAAGCCGTCATCGTTTCCTATGCGCGCACGGGGCTGGCGAAATCCGGCCGCGGCGGGTTCAACATTACCCCGCCAATGTCGATCGCGGCCCATGCCATCAAGCACGCCGTGCAGCGCGCCGGCGTCGAGAAGGATTATGTCGAGGATTGCTATCTCGGCAATTGCGCCCACGGCGCCCCAAACATCGGCCGCCAGGCCGCGCTGCTCGCCGGCATGCCGAAATCGACCGCCGGCGTGTCGGTGAACCGTTTCTGCTCGTCGGGATTGCAGACCATCGCGATGGCGGCAAACAGCATCCGCTCGGACGGCGCCGAATGTATCGTTGCCGGCGGCGTGGAAAGCATTTCGATTCCCGGCGGCGGCTCGCCGAAGGAATCGATCGATCCGGACCTGCTCAAGGCCGCGCCTGACATCTTCATGGCGATGATCGACACCGCCGATATCGTCGCCGAGCGCTACAAGGTCAGCCGCGAATACCAGGACGAGTATTCGCTGGAATCCCAGCGCCGCATGGCCGCCGCGCAGCAGGCCAGCAAGTTCAAGGACGAAATCGTGCCGATGAAGACCAGGATGAAGGTGGTCGACAAGGCGACCAAGGCCGAGAGCATCGTCGACTATGTCGTCGACCGCGACGAATGCAACCGGCCCGACACCACGATGGAAGGCCTGTCCAGGCTCGAGCCGGTGAAGGGGCCCGGCAAATACGTCACCGCCGGCAACGCCAGCCAGCTTTCGGACGGCGCGGCGGCCGTCGTGCTGATGGAAGCCAAGGACGCGGAAAAACGCGGCCTGAAGCCGATGGGCCGCTTTGTCGCCTGGGCCTCCGCAGGCTGCGAGCCCGACGAGATGGGCATCGGCCCGATCTACGCGGTGCCGAAGCTGTTGAAGCGCCAGGGTATGAAGATCGACGATATCGATCTTTGGGAGCTCAACGAGGCGTTTGCCAGCCAATGCCTGTATTCCCGTGACCAGCTCGGCATCGATCCCGACAAGTACAATGTCAACGGCGGCTCGATCGCCATCGGCCATCCCTTCGGGATGACCGGCGCGCGGCTGACCGGCCACATTTTGCAAGAGGGCCGCCGGCGCAAGGCCAAGTGGGGCGTGGTGACGATGTGCATCGGCGGCGGCCAGGGTGGCGCCGGCTTGTTCGAAATTTACAGCTAAGTTCGTTCGGCTTAAGCGCGGCACAGCAAGGCGCTAGTCTAAAGCAGCGCGGCGCGACAATCGCCGCGCTGCTTTATTGTCAGCCGCCGCCGATGACTTCCTCGCCGATCTCGGGCATGAAGATGCGGAAGGACCGCATAACGGGTCCAAAGATCGGGAGGAGCAGCCAATGCCCTATCAGCATATTCTTGTCGACGATCCGAGGCCGCGGGTGCGGCGCGTCACCCTGAACCGGCCGGAAAAGCACAATGCGCTGAACAACCGGCTGCGGGCGGAAGTGTTCGAGGTGCTGGAAGCGGCCGATCGCGATCCGGAAATCTCGATCACGGTGTTGCGCGGCGCCGGTCCGTGCTTTTCCGCGGGCTACGATCTGTCGTCCGACAATTCGGTCGATCAGCCCTATCATTCGGCGTCAGGACCGGGCCAATGGTCGCGGCACGTGGTCGAAGGCTGGTTCTCGATCTGGGATCTGGCAAAACCGGTGGTCGCGCAGGTGCACGGCTATTGCCTTGCCGGCGGCACCGAACTCGCAACCGCCTGCGATGTCGTCTACGTCGCCGACGATGCCCAGATCGGATATCCGCCGGTGCGGCTGATGAGCCCGCCGGATATGCAATACCATCCGTGGCTGGTCGGCATGCGTCGCGCCATGGAATTGATGCTGACCGGGGACGCCATGTCCGGACGCGAGGCCGCGGAATGGGGCTTTGCGACGCGTTCGTTCCCACTCGATGAGTTGGAAGCGCGTACCCTCGATTTCGCCGAACGCGCGGCAAAAGTTCCGGTGGAATTGCAGCAGCTCAACAAGCGCTCGGTGCACCGTGCGATGGAGATCATGGGTGCTCGCGCCGCGATGCGCGCCGGCACGGAAATCCAGGCGCTGGCATTCACCACCGAGGCGAGCCGCGCCTATATGTCGACGTTTCGCCGCGACGGCGGCAGCGTCAAGGCGCAGCTCGACCAGCGCGACGAGACGTTCGGCGACTATCGGACGCGCAAGCCGTAAGCGTGCCGCGGCTCGTCAGGGTGGGTAACCGGGAGTCGGGGCGAGCCGCGCCCGCTGATCAAACGCCTTCGTAGACCAGCCTGGTGAAGAAGCCGGGATCGATGACGAACTGGCCCCACGTCGCGTCGAAAGCCGCGGTCGGCTTGGTCGCCACCGTGGCGTCGCGCGACTTGCCTTGTTTTTTGAGCTTCGCGACGTTGTCCCTGATGGCGACAAGCATGTCGCGGAATTCTTGCAGCTCTTTCTTGTTGCTGACGGGTTTGCCATGGCCGGGAATAATGATCGTATCGTTTGTCGTTGCCGCAAGATTGGCATCGGATGCCGCGATCATGCCGTCGATACTGCCGCCGGTCGAATAGTCGATGAACGGATAGATGCCGTTCCAGAAGGTATCGCCGACGTGGACGATGTTGGCCTCGGCAAATGTGACGGAGATATCGCTGTCAGTATGTGCGGGTCCGTAGTATTTCAGGCCGATCGACGAGCCATTGAGTTTTAAATTGTGCTCGTTCGCAAAAACTTCGTTCGGAATTCCGCCCGATGACAGCGGCAGGAAATTGTAATCCCAATCCTCGACGCGCTGCACCTCCGAAAGATGCTTGCGTGTGTTCGCTTGCGCGATGATTTTGGCGCCGGCGGAATGCAGCCACTCGTTGCCGTCGGCATGATCGAAATGCCAATGCGTGTTGACGAGATGCGTGACGGGATCGGCGCCGAGGGCATCAAGGGCCTTGGTGATTTGAGGGCGCGACACGCCGATGCCGGCATCGATCAGCACTTTGCCATCGGGACCAGTGAGGACGGCAATGTTGCCGCCGGAGCCTTCGAGGACGCTGACATTGTTGCGCAATTTGTGCGTGACGATCGGCGATGCCGCGGCGCTGTCCTTGATCAGACTGACGAGGCCGCGCGCCTCCGCGAACGCCCCGCGCGGCGTGAGCCAGCCTGCCGTGGCGGCGTAAGCCGCGCCACTCACGCAGCAGAGACAAAAGCGCCGGCGCGAGAGAAAATTTTCCTTGGAGAGTTCCATGACATCCTCCCTGTCCGAGCCAATGAGGGACTGTCTAAGCGAATGGCGGCCCCTTTCTCTGACCGATTTATCAGCCTTTAATGAATGCCATAAAGTCGCTCCTTCACCGGCGTCGCTCGCCGATGAATTTATAGCAATGTCAGCTGTTCGGGCCGCGGTCCATGCTGACAGGTTGCCAGCGCCGCAGCGAGGTATTTTGCAGCACCGACGGATTGACGCAGCTGACCGGCCACAGGCCGGATAGAACCAGCGACAATTCGTAGCCGACGCGGCGCTTGCGCGCCTCGTCGAAGCGCGCCGAGGCCGAGGCGACGTGGGCGGTCAGCGTCACGTTCTCCATGCCCAGCATCGGATTGTTGTGTGAAGGCGGCTCCTTCTCCAAGACGTCAAGGGCGGCGTGCGCGATCCAGCCTTCCTGCAGGGCCTTGATCAGCGCTTCCTCGTCTACCGTCGCGCCGCGCCCGGTATTGATGAAGATGGCGCTCGGCTTCATTTGCCTGAAATGCTTCTCGCCGAGCATGTGATGGACCTCGGGGCGCGCCGGCGCGTGCATCGACACGAAATCCGACTGCGACAGTACCTCGGACAGCGTTGCCGGTATCACGCCGTGCTCGGAAATCAGCGTCTCCTGAATGAACGGATCGTAGGCCATCATCCGCAGCCCGAATGGCGCGGCGCGTCTGGCAACAGCGCGCGCCACCCGCCCGAACGAGATGAAGCCCAGCGTCTGCCCCATCAGTCTTGGGATCTTGAGTAGCGCCGGACGGCCCTCCGACCAGCGACCCTCGCGGACCATTTTGTCCTGCGCGACCAGCCGGCGAAAGCCTGCCAGCAACAGCATCATGGCGTGATCGGCGACTTCCTCGATGAAGGTGTCGGGGATGTTGGTGACGGGGATGCCGCGCGCGGTGCCAAGCGTGATGACCTTGCAGTTTTCCAGCGCATCGATGACGGCCTTCGTGATCGGCATGCCCTTGGCGTAGATGGCGTCCGCGTTACGGGCCGCGGCGATGAATTCAGCCTCGTTGGCCGGCGCCTCGACGATCTCGGCGCCCATCGGGTCGAGCGCTTCTTTCTCGAACCCATAACCGCCACCGGCAACCGTAAAACTCGCGCCTTTCGGCGTCACGATCTTGAACTTCGACATTTTATCTCCCGATTGATTTTCGTGGCGCTTCTTGAGCGGTTTCTGGCCGGGCAAGCTAGCCTGCCCGAGGCCAAAGCGGAAGCCGATTTGAGCGCCGCAAAACTATGCCGAGGCCGGCCGCGACGCGATCACCACGCCGGCAAGCACCAGCACATAGCCGACAAGATGAAACAGCCGCGGCTGCTCGCCGAGCAGCAGGATCGCCATCGCCGAGCCGAACACCGGCACCAGGTGAAAGAACGGCGCGGCGCGGTTCGGCCCGATCAGCGCGATGCCGCGGTTGAAAGATCACGACATAGATCAGCGTCGCCACCGTCAATGCATCGAACTTCAGCGTAAAGCCGGTCGAGAATTCCCAGATCGAGAACGGCAACAGCAGCAGCGCGCCGCAGCCGGTGGTGAAGCAGATCAGCGACAGCTGGTGCGTCTTCGGCCGGCGCAGCATCAGCGCCGAATATAGTCCGAACGCCAGCAGCGCGCCGGCGACCATCACATCGCCCTTGTTGAACTGGATAGAGGCGAGCGCTGCAAAATCGCCGCGCTGGATGATGGTCAGCACGCCCGCAAGCGAGATGGCAATGCCGGCGAGCTGCGCCCAGGTCAGGCGGACGCCGAACAACAGCAGCGACCACAGCGCCACGAACAGCGGGCCGGATGACTGGATCAAGAGCGCGTTCAGCGCCTGAGTGTATTGCAGCGCCCAGTACGACAGCGCGTTGTTGATGGCAAATCCCGTCGCCGACAGCACCAGCATCAGCGGAAGATGTGCACGCAGCGCCGGCCAGTCGCGCTTGAGATGCGGCCAGGCGAACGGCAGCAGTATGAAGAACGCGCCAATCCACCTGACGCAGGACAGCGTCATCGGCGGCACGTGGCCGGCGACGTAACGCCCGAGCACGATATTGCCGGCCCAGAACAGCGAGGTCAGGCTCAAGAGCAGATAGGGTTGGTTGCTGAGCCATCTGACCGGATCGCGGGCAGGCGGCGGAGGCGCGGGAATCGTCATCGGTTCAGATAAAGTTGTGCCGGATTCACGGAGCGCGACAAGTGCCGAGCTTGCAATGCTACAATGTCGATACCTTGTCGACAGCGATCGCGGAGAACGTCATGGGCGTGGATTTATTGAATATTGAAGGCCTGAAGGAGATGGAGCATCAGGGGCCGATCGTGATGGTGAACCTGATGCGATTTCGTGACCGCTCGCTCGATGGCGACGGCAGCGGCTGGGATGCCTATCTGCGCTACAGCGCGCTGACCGTGCCGATGATCAAGGCGCGTGGCGGAACGTTGCTGTGGACCGGCAACGCCAAGGCGGTCGCGCTCGGTCCGCAGGACGGCAATCAATGGGACTATCTGGCGCTGGTGTATTATCCATCCGTCGCGGCGTTCCTCGACATGATGACGTCGGCCGATTACGAAAATCTCTCCGATCCGCATCGCCGCAACGGCTGCGCCGAGCACGTGATCATCGCGACCGCCGAGGCCTACAGCAAGTTCAGGACGGGATAGACGTCATTGCGAGCGTAGCGAACGCCGCGCCGTGGCTTCGAAATCGTCGAGCGAAAGGTAACGTCGAAGCGGACGCGGAACCGCGCTTCTGGAGCGTTTCACCGTCGGCGGCGGGGCATTCAAGTTTGCGGTTCTGTCGTGCATGTCGGCGAACAATCCATCTTTGGTCGGCAATGGTCAGCCAACGGGGAGGGCGGTCAACTTCTGGCAAAACTACCGCGTATTCGCCGGCTTGCGCGACGCGACGAAAACGCCGGTCAGCACCAGCGCAAAGCCGATGATGTGGAATAGCTGCGGGCGTTCGCCAAGAAAGGCGATGGCCATCGCCGATCCGAACACCGGCACCACATGAAAGAACGGCGCGGCGCGGTTGGCGCCGATCAACTGCACGCCGCGATTGAAGCACAGATACGCCAGCGTCGAGGGAAACACCGCGACGTAACATCACCGGGCGTGACAGCAGCTCCCAGATCAATAGCGGCATCAGGCAGGCGGCGCCGCAGCCGAAGGTGAAGCCGGCAAACGACAGGCCGTGAATCTTCGGACGCTTCAGCGACAGCACCGAATAAAGACCGAAGATCGCCAGCGCCACGGTGAAGATGAGATCGCCCGTGTTGAACTCGATGGCTGCGAGCGCCGTCGGGTCGCCGTGCAGCAGGATCACCAGCACGCCCGTCAGCGACAACGCAATGCCGCCGGCCTGTGCCGGCGTCAAGCGGACGCCGAGCAGGATCAGCGACCACACCGCGACGAACAGCGGTCCGGCCGACTGCAGCAGCAGCGTGTTCAGCGCCTGGGTATGTTCGAGTGCCCAGTATTGCAAAGTGTTGAAGGCGCCGATCCCGGTAACGGAGAGCACGATCATGGTGCCGAGCCGGGCACGGATGGCCTCCCAATCGCGGACCAGATGTTTCCAGGCAAACGGCAAAATGATGAGAAACGCGATCGACCAGCGCAGAAACGACAGCGTCACCGGCGGAATATGCCCGGCGGCGAGGCGGCCGACGATGGCGTTGCCGGCCCAGCACAGCGCGGTGATGGAGAGCAGCAGATAAGGCTGGTTGGCGAGCCATCTGCCGGGGGCGGTGGCATCGGAAGCAGGATCGGAAGCAGACATAAAGCGGTCGTTGTTGGCCCGGGTTCAATGACGCCGCGGCCCGGCCCGGTGTTCGGCACCGGGCCGGATTTTTTGCCCGGCGTGCCTCACAGACACGGATTTTCACCTGACATCAATGGCGCAGGATGCATCGCGTCCATGCATCGGGCGAATCTGGAACAAGACGCTAGGCGAGCCTCCGCGGCGCGCGTCTGCGGCGGAGGCTTGATCTCTACCGAATGCTGCGGTCAGGCCGCCTTGGTCTCGAGTTGCTGGACGTTGGACGCAGGCGAACCGTTGATCGCGATCCGGCGCGGCTTCATCGCCTCCGGGATTTCGCGGACCAACTCGATCTGCAACAAGCCGTTGTCAAACGCCGCGCCCTTGACCTGAACATAGTCGGCCAGGTTGAACTGACGCTTGAACGGCCGCGACGAGATGCCCTGGTAGAGGAATTCGCGCTGCGCTTTCTCGGCCTTGCGGCCTTCGACCGTCAGCACATTCTGCTCGGCGGTGATGGCGATCTCGTCCGGCGCAAAGCCGGCGAGCGCCAGCGATATCTGATAGCGGTCTTCGCCAAGCCGTTCGACATTGCAGGGCGGGTAATTGTCCTCGCTGCCTGCATGCTGCGCTGCGTCGACCAGATCGAAAAAGCGGTCAAACCCGATCGTCGACCGCCACAGGGGAGTGAAGTCGTAAGTTCTCATAGCCAAATCCTCCGTTGAGCAAGATGGGTACGAGCAGGGCCGGACACCGCCGGCGCCCGTCTCAGCCGAGCCCCCGAGAGGCGCCCGGACCGCGTGTTGCGGCAGCCAAAAAACTAGCAAAGGCCAATTCGGTTTCAAGGGGGTGCGCGATTTTTTTGGTAAACCACTGCTTGCGCATCGGCGCGATGGGCCGTTTGGCCCGTGAGAACAGGAATAGTCGGTAGTCAAATTTTTTTTCACGTCCGGTCTTGAACTCGGTTCTGGTTTTTCTAAGTCGTTTTCCGTCCCGAAACGAAAGGAGCAGAGGAGGACGACATGACCGATCCAGACCGTAGCTTCGATGAAAATGTGTACGACCTGAACGCCATCTTGCATCCCGGTTCGGTTTTCGATCATCCCCGGGATGTGCTCGCCGATACCGCGTTGTCGCGGGCAGAGAAAAAGGCGATTCTGGCATCCTGGGCATCCGACGCCGCAGCGGTGACGTCATGCCCATCCTTGCGCGCCGTACCCGGAGCCAAGCGCGCGGTTTCCATCGACGAGATCCTCGAGGCGTTATCGAGCCTCGATCATTCGCCGAGGAATCCGCCCGGTGGAAAGCCGGCTCGGTTAAAATCCACCGCACGGACAGCGCTCGCGGCGTGACTGCCTGCAAGGCCTTGCGGCGCCTCTCGCCCGCCCCCGATGCGAAAGCATCGAGCGACCGGACAGCGCCATCGGGTCGCGCCCCTTTTGTCACTCAGCCCGTGACCTCCACCACGATTGCATCGAGCGCCCTGATGGCGTCGTTGGGATCGATCTCGATCTGCAACCCGCGCTGTCCGCCGTTCAGATAGACGGTGGTCTGCGCCAGCGCCGCCTGGTCGATCGCCACCTGCACCCGCTTCTTCTGGGCGAACGGGCTGATGCCGCCGACATGATATCCGGTCAGCCGTTCGGCGTCGGCCGGACGCATCATGTTCGCGGCCTTGCCGCGAAACGCCGCCGCAAGCTTCTTCATGCTGACTTCGCGATCCGACGGCACCACGACGCAGACCGGCTTGCCGTCGACTTCCGCCTGGTTTCAGTGGAGGTGCCGCGCCGGACGGCTCTCGCCATCGGGAAGCCACAAATCTTCAGGGGATATCAATGGGTTGAACCCACCTCAAGCCCCGTCAAAATGCCCGTTGCTGCTTGCGTCGATAGCCCGCTTCCTTTATCCGATTGTCTGCCTCGCATGCGAGCGGCCCCGGCCGTGATTAAGGCTGGGCATATGATCCGGAAAAGCATGCCCCGGACTTGGTCCGAGGGTCGGCACCGGTTTTCCGAAGAGATTGTGCTTGAACAATTAGAACTGCAGAGGGAATACCCGCGAAATGGCCAATGTTGTCGTCGTCGGCGCCCAGTGGGGCGACGAAGGGAAGGGCAAGATCGTCGATTGGTTGTCGGAGCAGGCCGACATCGTCGTGCGCTTCCAGGGCGGCCACCAATGCCGGCCATACGCTGGTCATCAACGGTGAAACCTACAAGCTGGCGCTGCTGCCCTCCGGCGTATTGCGGCCTTCCAAACTCGCGGTGATCGGCAACGGCGTGGTGTTCGATCCGCAGGCGTTCCTCGATGAGGTGGCAAAACTGAAGGCGCAGGGCGTCGCCGTCAGCCCGGAAAATCTACGCGTCGCCGAAAACGTCACGCTGATCCTGCCCTTGCATCGCGACCTCGATGCGATCCGCGAATCCGGCAACGCTTTTGCGATCGGCACCACCCGGCGCGGCATCGGCCCGGCTTACGAGGACAAGGTCGGCCGCCGGGCGATCCGGCTGATGGATCTCGCCGATCTCGACACGCTGCCGCACAAGATCGATCGCCTGCTGGCGCATCACAATGCGCTGCGCCGCGGGCTCAATCTGCAAGAGATCGACGGTGCTGGAATTTTGCAGGAGCTGACCGCGCTGGCGCCCAAGCTTTTGCCTTACGCCGAGACCGTGTGGCGGTTGCTCGACTTGAAACGCCGCGAGGGCAAGCGGATTCTGTTCGAGGGCGCGCAGGGCGCGCTGCTCGACGTCGACCACGGCACCTATCCTTACGTCACCTCGTCCAACACAGTCGCGGCGCAGGCGGCGACCGGCAGCGGCCTTGGGCCGAGTGCGGTCGGCTATGTGCTGGGCATCTGCAAGGCCTACACGACCCGGGTCGGGCTGGGGCCGTTCCCGACCGAACAGGACAACGCGATCGGCCGCAAGATCGGCGAGCGCGGTCGCGAGTTCGGCACCAATACCGGTCGGCCGCGGCGCTGCGGCTGGTTCGACGCCATGCTGGTGCGCCAGACCGTGCGGACCTGCGGCATCAACGGTCTCGCTCTGACCAAGCTCGATATTCTCGACGGTTTCGACTCGATCGAGGTCTGCACCGGTTACATGCTGGACGGCAAGGAAATCGACCATCTGCCGGCGGGCGAGGGCGCGCAGGGCCGGGTGGTGCCGGTCTACGAGACCATCGAAGGCTGGAAGGAGCCGACTGCCAATGCCCGCTCCTGGGCGGATTTGCCGGCGCAGGCCATCAAATATGTCCGCCGGGTCGAGGAACTGGTGGGATGTCCAATCGCCCTGCTTTCCACCAGCCCGGAACGCGAGGATACTATTCTGGTCCAGAACCCGTTCGAGGCTTAACGGGATGTTACCGGAAAGCCCGCAGAGTTGAGTAGAGATGGCTGATTACTACCCGCTGATCGCCCGCGCTATTGCCGGACTGGACCCCAGTGCCCCCGGCGAGAGCCGCCGCGCGCTTTATGAACGGGCGCGCGCCGCGCTGATCGCGCAGCTGCGCAGCGTGCAGCCGCCCTTGAGCGAATCCGAAATCACCCGCGAGCGGCTGTCGCTGGAAGAGGCGGTGCGCAAGGTCGAATCCGAAGCGGCCCAGCGGGCCCGTGACGCCTCGCGCGCCAGTGGCGCCCGCGCCGGCGACGCGTTCCGCGCCAACACCCGCCCCAATGCGCGGCCGGGCGAAGGCGCGCCGCCTTCGACATCGCAAGCCCCGCGGCCGCGCCCGCCTTCACAGCCGCAAGCGCGCAACGAGCGTCCGCTGCTCGGACAGGAAGATCGGCAAGACCAGCGCCCGCCCCGCAACCTTCGCGCCGATGCGCCGCCGCCACCGCGGCCGCTACCGCCATCGTCCCAGCCGCAAGTCCCGATGCCGGACCCGCAGCTGCCGCCGACCCGCGAACGCGCCGGCGCGCCGCGCCGCGGCTCCGACAACAGCGCCCCGCAGGCGCCGGGCGTGCGCGGGTTCCGCGACATCGCCGCCGACGCCGACGATCTTGGCCGCGCCGCCGCACAAGCCAGCCGCGCGGCGCGAAAGACCTACGCCAACGTGCCCTCGCCCTCGCCGGAGTTCGACCGGCTCGAGCCGAGCATGGAGAACCGCGGCGCCGATCCTGACGCGCCCTATTCGTATGACGAGTCGGTTGAGGAAGCGGAGCGCTACGCGCAGCCGCCGCCCGCGCCGCGCCCGCGGCTCGCCCCGGACCGCGAGCCGAAGCGACGCGCCCGGACCGGAGCGGTGTTTCCGTTCAAGAGCGCGATCGCGGTCGGCATCGTGCTGATCCTGGTGGGCGCCGCGATCCTGTGGGGCAAATCGGTGGTGACGACCGTCAGCGGCCTGTTCAAACCGTCGCCGGTGGTGGAAGCGCCGAAGGACGCCTCGCCACTGTCGAAGCCGAAGATCCCCGATCGGGTCGGTCAGCCCTCGTCGACCGAGCAGCTCGCGCCGGTGGCGCAGCGCGTGGTGCTGTATGACGAGGATCCGTCCGATCCCAAGGGCAAGCAATATGTCGGCTCGGTGATCTGGCGCACCGAACAGATCAAGGCGACAGGCGGCCAGAAGCCCGATATCGCCGTGCGCGCCGATGTCGATATTCCCGACCGCAAGTTCAAGATGACGATGTCGTTC
>WNFJ01227404.1_pt2 | contig 11609 bp, 9 predicted proteins | sample 5400461 | NCBI WGS metagenome assembly WNFJ01 (sample SAMN13153349, study PRJNA577476) | soil metagenome | isolation source: 115 cm saprolite on Douglas fir-dominated hillslope | place: USA:California | collected 2013-09-17
GGCTTGGTGGCGCTGGGGGATGGGTTGGCTGGGGCGTCTTGAGCCGGGCTGGGCGGCGGTGTATCGGCGGCTCCAGCTGTGGCATTGGCGTTGCCGGGCTGGGCAGCGGGTTGGGCCGGGGACTGGTCTGGGGACTGGGCTGGGGATTGATCGGGGGTTGAACCCGGTTCAGGTGGCTGGGAGGCGTATTCTGTGGCTGGTGACGCGTTGGCTATGGGGGTGGAGAAGTGGATGGGGGCGTCGTTCGCCTCCGGCGCTGCCGCCTGGGCCTGTTTGACGGCGTCCTGCTCTTTGGCCGTCAGGGGCGGAAGCCGGTAGACCTCGATGGCGTCGCCGTGGAGGATGGCGAGGCTCATCCCATCGGGCGAGAGGGCGAAGTTCTGCCCGGCGCGCTGGATCGGCAGGGACTCGACATGCAGGAGTTGCCTGCCGCTGTCGGTCTGGTAGACGACCACGCTCTGGCCGCCGAGCAGCTCAGGTATCAGAGACTCTGTGTTGCCAACGGACGAATGAGCGATGATACGGCTGAGCGCGAACCGGCCGCTGGAGGGGGCAAAGACGAAGGAGGGGGCGGTGTAGGCCTCGAGGAAGGTCTGCTCCCACATCTCCTCTCCGCGCATGTTGAAGGCTCCGATGACCTGCATGGCATTGCCGCCGTGACAGCCGAAGGCAATGAACTCACTGCGGCTGACAAACAAGGGGGACGGGCGACAGGAGGAGTCGAAGGGCGAAAGCTCGTTGGTCTTGCCGGCGTAGGAGTTGAAGTCGAAGGCCCAATGCTGACGCCCCTGATCGATGATGGCGAGATAGCCGTCGGCGGTGGCGGGAATTCTACCCGGAACACGGGAGCGGACGGAGCCGCCGGGGCGGAGGCCTACCTGGTCGCCGGAGGCGGAGGGGATGGAGAGGCGAAAGAGGTTGATCTGAACGGGGGTGGGGTCTGGAGTTTGCCGGGTCGCAGGCGGGGCAGCGGCGGGAGCCGGGGTGGAGCCGAAGCTGGCTGGGGTGGAAGAGGGGACGGGTGGGCGCTCGATGGTCTCAAGGATGAGCAGGTCGGAGTCGGGCGAGAGGAGGACGCCGCCGATTCGGCGGTCGGTGGAGATAAAAGGACGCTCGCGGAAGGGTTGCCCTGAGGGAAGGTTGGCGAGCGGGGCGAAGGTGGTGAGGGTGTCGCGGATGCGCAGGAGAAAGCGGCCACGGCCGAGGCTCCAGAGATATTGGCCGTGGTCGTGGAGCCTCCACTCGGTTCGGCCCAGGATGCGGCCGGAGGGAAGTTCGAGGAGGACGGCGTCGACGTGACGGTCCTGATCGTCTGGGGGGTCGTCGGGCAGGCGCTTCAAGAGGCGACGGGTGCTGAAGGTGAGGAGCAGGTGCTGGTCGTCAACATAGTGGAGCGTCAACATGGAGCTGCCGGCCAGCAGGAACTGGGTGGAGAGGGGCTGGAAGCCGAGCGGTTCGAGCGGGATGCGAAGCGAAGGGTCGGGGCCCCGGGCGGCCAGAAGCGGGGCAGCGGTCAGCAGGAAGAGCACAAGGAGGCTGAGGCAATGGCGGAGCCGAGGAGTCGCGACGATGTTGACGGGAACCGGCATGGCTGCGTACACGTATCTGTATTCTCTGACAGTGCGTAGCAATACTGTTTCACAGACGGATGAGGCTCGCCAATGGGTGCACCGTGCGTCTGAGGTTAGTAGTGTCTGACGAATCGAATTGGCCTCCCATAGAGGGAGTGCGAGGGGAGAGAAATGGCATACCCCAGGGGCTAAAGCCCCAATGATTAGGGCTGGAGAGGGCCAAGGCTAAAGCCTTGGCGTACCTAGAAGCTAAGGCAAAGGATTCGTCAGACACTACTCAGTAGTCGTTTGCGTCTGGCCGGTGATGCAAAGGCTGAGTCAATGATGGTTCAGAGGAGATACGCATGTCGAGCATAGGAATAAGGATGGCCCGGTTCGGGCGTATAGCTGAGTTTGGCGTGGCGGTTGCGTTGATGGCGACGGGTGTGGGCTTCGCGCAGCAGGGAGCGGCCAGCAAACCGAAGCAGGTCTATCTGCCAATTCCTGGGTTCGATAAGTCTTCGCTGGACACGACGGTGGACCCCTGCAACGACTTCTACAAGTTTGCGTGCGGGAAGTTCGCGGGGAACCATGCGATTCCGGCGGACCAGGCTGGGGTGGACCAGTTTTATGAGCTGTACAACGTGAATACGCAGTCGCTGAACGGGATTCTGGACAAGGCGGCCGCGGGCGGCGCGGGACGCTCCGCCGATGAGCAGAAGATCGGCGACTACTACAAGGCCTGCATGGACCTGGACGGGATTGAGGCGAAGGGGCTTGCGCCGGTGCAGCCGCTGCTGGACGAGATTGACGCGGTGAAGAGCAAGTCGGAGCTTCCGGCGCTGATCGGGAAGCTGCAGCGCATGGGAGTGGATGTGTTCTTCGGGTACGGAGAGCAGCAGGACTTCAAGGACGCGAGCAAACAGATCGCCTTCGTCGACCAGGGTGGGCTGGGGATGCCGGAGCGGGACTACTACCTGCGGACGGGCGCGAAGGATGAGACGCTGCGCCAGCAGTATGTCGAGCATGTGACGAAGATGCTGACGCTGGGGGGAAGCACTCCGCAGCAGGGGTTGACGGAGGCGAACGGGATCATGACCTTCGAGACGGCACTGGCGAAGGCTTCGATGCCGGTGACGGAGCGGCGCGACCCGGAGAAGGTCTACCACCTGCAGCCGATCGCCACGTTTGAGGCGGATCTGCCTGGGGTTTCGTTTGGAGATTTTCAGGAGGCGATGCACTCGCCGCGCGTGACGGAGTTGAACAATACAAATCCGGCGTTCTTCCCTGCTTTGATGAAAGAGATTAAGGCGACCGATCTAGCCACGCTGAAGGCTTACATGCGCTACCACGTGCTGACGTCGGCGTCGGGCCGGCTGCCGAAGCGATTCGATGCGGAAAACTTCGACTTCTACGGGCGCAAGCTGTACGGGCAGCCGGAGCAGGCGGCGCGCTGGAAGCGGTGCTCGAACGCGGTGAATGGCGCGCTGGGAGAGGCGCTGGGCAAGGTTTACGTGGAGCAGTACTTCGCCGGGGACAGCAAGGCGAAGATGCTGGAGATGGTGCACGACATCGAGGCGGCAATGGGGCGCGACATCGACCAGCTGGACTGGATGTCCGCAGAGACGAAGGTGCGGGCCAAGGAGAAGCTGAGCGCCGTGGCCAACAAGATCGGCTATCCGGAGAAGTGGCGGGACTACTCGAAGCTGGAGGTGAAGCCGGACGACGCGCTGGGCAACACGCTGCGGGCGAATGGCTTTGAGAACGATCGGCAGTTGAACAAGATCGGCAAGCCGGTGGACCACAGCGAATGGGGCATGACGCCGCCGACGGTGAATGCGTACTACGACCCGAGCATGAACGACATCAACTTCCCTGCCGGGATTCTGCAGCCTTCGTTCTATGACCCGAAGCAGGACGACGCGGTGAACTATGGCCATATCGGCGCCGTGATTGGGCATGAGCTGACGCATGGCTTCGACGATGAGGGCAAGAAGTTCGACGCGAAGGGCAACCTGAGCGACTGGTGGACGGCCGAGGATACGAAGAAGTTCGAGGGGCGGACGGACTGCCTGGTGAAGCAGTATGGCTCGTTTATCGCCGTCGACGACGTGAAGGTGAACGGCAAGCTGACGCTGGGCGAGAATACGGCGGACAACGGCGGCCTGGTGCTGGCTTACATGGCTTACCTGGAGCGCGCGAAGGCGAACAAGGTCGACCTGTCGGCGAAGGTGGACGGATATACCTCGCCGCAGCGGTTCTACATCGGATACGCGCAGAACTGGTGCGAGAACTCGCGGCCGGAGAGCGTGCGGGCGCAGGTGCTGCAGGATCCTCACTCGCCGGACCACTTCCGGGCGAATGGAGCGATTGTGAATCAGCCGGGGTTTGCCGCGGCGTTCGGATGCAAGAAGGGTTCGCCGATGGTTCCGGTGGATAGCTGCCGGGTCTGGTAACAGCATCGGTTGCAGGGCGAGCGGGTGCGGCTTCGGCTGCACCCGCTTTGTTTTGTGCGAGAGTGGAGGTATGGCTGTTTTGGAGAAAAGTCGGATGCTGGGCTTCGGCGCGTGTGCGCTGGCTAGTTCGCTGTGGGGATGCGGGTTCTTCTTCGGCAAGATTGCGCTGGCGGAGATGAACTTCGCGCATATGGTGCTGTACCGGTTCCTGTTCGCGATGGTGGGGCTGGTGCCGCTGCTGGTGATGCATCGGCCTGGACTGAACCGCAGGGAGTGGGGCGTGCTGCTCGCAGCTTCGTTTCTGGGGGTTCCGTTGCAGTTCCTGCTTCAGTTCTATGGGCTGTCGATTACGACGGTGAGCCATGCATGCCGGTGATCCTGGCGGTGGGGGCTACACTGTTCGCGCATGAGCGGATGGATGCGGTGGGATGGGCGGCGCTTGCCGGCTCGACCACCGGAGCGGCGTTGATTGCGCTAGGGGGGAACCATCATGGCGGGGCGGGAGAGGCTACGCTGGCCGGGGACCTGCTGGTGGTGCTGTCGCTGGGGATTGCGCTGTTCTGGATCCTGCTCAACAAGCAGTTGATGGAGCGGCACTCGCACATCGTCGTGACAGCGTACGGATTGCTGCTGGGGACGATTGCCGGGGTGTCGCTGAAGGCGTGGCTGGCGCTGGGGGCTAGCGGGGTGCTCTGCACGGCGACGACTACGCTGCTGTGGAACTGGGGGATGACGCAGGTTCCGGCGTCGCAGGCGGGCGTGCTTCTGAATATGGAGCCGCTGATCGGGAGCTTGCTGGGTGTGCTCGTCCTGGGAGAGCGGCTGGGGCCAAGTGCATGGGTTGGCGGAGGGCTGATTCTTACTGCTGCGGTGACGCTGACGACGCGATCGAAGACTCGTGTGAGGGAGCAGTTGCCGGTGACTTAGCCTGCTCGCGGCTAGACTTGAGGGATGCGCGTGCTGACGAGGTGGGGCAAGGTTGTGCGGAGTCTGCATTGGACGCGCGGGCTTCGAGCGGGCTTGGCCGTGGCGGCGGCGATGGTGATGTGCCACATGCTCGGCAGGCCGATGGGGTGGGCGGCACTGGGTGGATTCGAGACGATTCTCGTTGATAACGGCGGGCCTTACCGCAGCCGCCTGATGACGATGCTGACGGTGCTGCTGGGTGGAGCGGTGGCCTGCGTTGTGGGCTCGCTGGTATCGGGAACTCTGTGGCCGGCTTTCGTGGTGACAGCGGCGTTCTGCTTTGCCGTGACATTTGCGCGGGTGGTCTCGCAGCCGGTGGCGTCGACCAGCGTGATTGTGCTGGTCATCTACTTTGCCGGGCTTGGCGGCTCGGCGCATACGCTGGGTGGAGCGCTGGGGAACGCGGCAGCATTTTTGCTGGGCGGAGCGTGGGCGGCGGGGTTGAGCCTGGGGTTGTGGCCGGTCGATCCGTTCCGCCCGGCGCGGGTGGCGGTGGCGGAGTGCTATGCGATGCTGGCGGACTTTACCGCCGGGGTCGAGGTGGCGGCTCCGCGTGGGGAGCTTCGCGAGGCGCAGCGGCTGCGGATACACGAACTGCAGCGAGCGATGCGGCTGCAGATGGAGGCGGCGCGAAATGCTGTGGGGACGACAGGGGCGCGGGCCACAGTGCGCACCGTGCGGGCGCGGAGCCTGACGGTTCTTCTCGAGACCGCAGACATGCTCTTCGCCGGAACGATACGGTGGACCGAGTTGGCGGAGAGCGCGGGCGATGAGGCTTCGCGGCGGGCGTTGGCAGATGCCCTGCGCTGGTTGAGCGGGGCAGAGCGGGCGGTCGCGGATGGTCTGCGGCAGAGGCCGCAGGATGGCGGGGCTTCGTTTGCGCCGGAGGGGTCGCACTCGCTCGAGCATGTGCGGGGACGCGGAAGGCCCGCGACGCTTGACCGGCGGGATATTCCTGCCGGATCGATATTGGCGCACCTGGCGGCAGAGGAGCGCGACGCGCTGCAGAACGTCGAGATTGCGTTTGAGTCGGTAAGGGCTGTGTGGAGCGGGGTGGAGTTCCGCGCTGCCGCTGAGCGATGGACCGTGCTCTCCGGAAGGAACGATGGGGATGCGGTTGAGGCGGGGTGGATGGATGCGCTGCGGGCGAACTGGACGCGGCAGTCCGTGATGATGCGCCATGCGCTGCGGGTGGCCGTGGTTGCAGGCGTGGACGTTGTGCTGATACGGGCGATGAATGTGCGGCATGGGTTCTGGCTGGCGATGACGTCGATCATCGTGCTGCAGCCTTATGGGTCGGGCACGTTGCGCAGGAGCGTGCAGCGGGTGGGCGGGACCAGCGCCGGGGGAGTGCTGGCGGCCCTGCTGGCGGCGGCGGTTCACAGCGAGGGCGGGATCATTGCCGTGATTACTGTCACCTCAGTGCTGACGCTGGCGACGTATGCGGTGGACTATGCGTGGTACTGCTTCTTTCTTACGCCGACGTTCGTGAGCCTGCCGCATCTGCGGGACTGGCACTTTGCCGGGGTCCGAATGGGGACGACGGTGGTGGGGGCCCTGGTATCCGTGTTGGCGATGCGGGTGCTGTGGCCGGAGCGCGAGCACATCGAGCTGGGGCGGCTGCTGGGGCGCGGAGCGGCGGCCGATGCGGCTTACGTGCGGGCGATGGTGCGGTTCTGGGAGGCTGGCGCAGGTGAGCGGCAGGCGGCGGAGCGGGCCGTCCTGGCTCCGGCGCGAAGGAACTGCGGGTTGACGATCAACGACGCGGAGGAGACGCTGGACCGGCTGATGCTGGAGCCGAGGGTGGGCCAGGGCGAGCGTTGGGAGGAGGCGCTGACGTTTGTGACCTATCTGCGGCGGTTGACGCGGGCGGTAACCACCCTTGCGGTTGTCGGAACGGGGAGTGGGCTCGCAGCAGAGAGAATGGAGACCGTGGCGAGTCGTTTGGAGGGGGTGAGCTCGGCATTGCTGGTAGGTGGGTTCGCAAGGCCGCTCGAAGCCGATGCAGCCAGTGCGGTGGCGGATGCGGACAGCATAGCCGAGCAGCAGATGCGGCGCATGGAACGGCAGGCCGGGGTATTGGAGCGGACCGCGGCTGAGCTGATGCAAAGGAGTTGATCTGAGCAGCGCGTGATATGCTCCGGCATTATGAAAACGATTGTGGGACCCTTTTTGCTGGCGGCCGGCGTGTGTTTTGTGGCGATGGCTTCGGCGCAGACTTCGACTATGGCTCCGGTTGAAGGTGCGATGGTGCAGGCGGTCGATGCGGAGACGCCTGCTGCAACGGCCTTGCTGGAGAAGCTGGTGAACATCAACAGCGGGACGATGAATCTTGCTGGCGTGGTGGCGGTGAAGGATGTGTTGGTGCCGCGGATCGAGGCGCTGGGGTTCAAGGTGCAGTGGGTCCCGATGGAGAGCCTGGATGGGCGCGCCGGGGACCTGGTGGCGGAGCATGCGTGTCCCGCCGGGACGCGGAAGTGCGGCAAGCGGATCCTGCTGATTGGCCATATGGACACCGTGTTCGAGCCGAACAGCAGCTTTCAAAGGTATTCGATCGTTCCGGGAACCAACGGCAATGTCGCTACGGGGCCGGGTGTAAATGATATGAAGGGTGGCCTGGTGGTGATGTTGACAGCCCTGGAGGCGATGAAGGCGGGTGGCGTGCTGGAGAACGCTGAGATAAGGATTGTGTTGAGCGGCGATGAGGAGCACCACGGAGAGCCAGTCAGCCTATCGCGGAGAGACATGATCGATGCGGCGAAGCGGAGCGACGTGGCACTGGAGTTCGAGTCGGGCGGGATGGTCAGCGGCAAAGAGGTGCAGAGCATCAGCCGGAGAAGTGCGGGGAGCTGGCGGCTGGAGACGTCGGGAAGGACGGGACACTCGTCGCAGGTGTTCAGCGATCGGATGGGGGACGGGGCAGTGTATGAGCTGGCTCGGATTCTGGATGCATTCCGCAAAGAGCTGAGGGAGCCGGGGCTTACGTACAACGTTGGACTGGTGCTTGGCGGGGCGACGGCGGCGATGAACGCGAATGGAACCGGAGGCGAGGCCACGGGAAGCTCTGGCGCTTGGCGATATGCGCACGCTGGACAATGACCAGACAGCTCGGGTGCAGGCGAAGATGCGAGCGATCGTGGCCGATCATCTTCCGAAGACGGGAGCGACGATCACGTTTGACGACGGATATCCGGCGATGGCGACTACGGAAGCCGGGCACGCGCTGGTCAAACAATTGAACGAGGTGAATGCGACGCTTGGCCTGCCGGTGATGGAGGAGATGGACCCGATGCTGCGCGGGGCCGGAGATATCGCATTCGTAGCGCCTTATGTTCCGGGGCTGGTGGGGACCGGAGCGATGGGGGAAGGCGCACATGCTGAGGGCGAGACCGTGTTTCTGGACTCGATTCCAAGGCAGGCTAAACGAATGGCGCTTTTGATGTGTCGATTGTCAAAGAACTAGCTCTGAGTTTTCTGGTGGTTCGGTGCCAGACCGTCGTGAGAGCGAGGCCGGCGACGATGAGGCCGGCGCAGAGGCCCAGCCAGAGGCCGACGGCTCCGTAGTGGAGGCGGAAGGCGAGGAGGTAGCCGATGGGCAGGCCGATGATCCAGTAGCCGACGATCTGGACGATGAGGCCGGCGTGGGTGTTGCCGGCTCCGCGGAGGGCTCCGGTGGCGGTGATCTGGAGGCCGTCGAAGAACTGGAAGGCGGCGGCCACGAAGAGGAGCGGGATGGTGGCGGCGATGACGGCGGAGTCCGGCGTGAAGGCGCGGGCGATGGGGTGGGCGAAGAGAGAGAGCACGGCGGAGAAGGTGGCCATGACGGCGGCTCCCATCAGGATGGCGGTCCATCCGGCGGAGGCGGCCTGACCGACGCGGACGGCTGCCGCGGCGGAGATCGCGAAGGGCACCATGAAGGTGAAGCTGGCGCAGTTGAGGGCGATCTCATGGCCGGAGAGCGGGAGCGGGCCCATGGTCCCGATGAGGAAGGTGACGAGGCCGAAGATGGAGATCTCGACGAAGATCTGGCCTCCGGCGGGGGCTCCGAGGATGGTGAGGCGGAGGAGGCGGGAGCTCTCGATGTGGCGGAGCATGGAGCGGAGGCCGTAGTTGTGCTGGTGCTCGACTCGCCAGATGGCCCCGAGGAGGAAGAGGGCGAGGTAGGCCCGGGAGATGGAGGTGGAGAGACCAGAGCCGGTAACTCCGAGGGCGGGGATCTGGATGGGACCCCAGCTATGGCCGTAGATGAGGAGCCAGTTGCCGAGGACGTTGAATAGGTTCGCGGTGACGAGCGCGAGGGCGATGGGGCGGACGTGGTTGAAGGCCTGCAGGTAGCGGCGCAGGGTGAAGTAGAGGAAGAGCGTCGGGGTTCCCCAGTTGAGGGCGCGGAGGAAGGAAGCGGCTCCGAGAAGGACCTGGTGGTCGATGGGCAGGCGCATCATTACGATGGGCGCGAGGCCGATGAGGATCATGAAGACGGCTGCAAGTGCGGCGGCGAGGACGAGGCCGTGCAGGAGCCAGCGGTTGGCCTCGTCGAACTTGCCCGCGCCGTGGGACTGCGAGATGTAGGTGTCGAGGCCGAGGAGGATGCCGGCGATGCCGAAGCCGAGGGTGTTGTAGAGGACCTGTCCGAGGGCGGCGGCGGAGATGGCGAGCGCGGGGTTGGCCATGTGGCCGACCATCATGGTGTCGACGATGCCCATCGACATCCAGCCGAGTTCGGCGAGGATGAGGGGAAGGGCGAGCGTGAGCACGGGCCGGATTTGCTGGCGTATGGACATGGTCAGTCGTGTGTGCCCTTCCCCCTTGTTTAGGCCATAAAGTATTGAAAACAAATTGTTTGCGCATGATGCTTTTGCGCAAAGTATTCATTCCAGATACTTTACGAGTAAAGTATTCATTGCAAATGAGATAGCCCCGGTGTGTGGCCGGGGCTTCTCTGAACTTTTTCCGAATCTACTTCCATTATAGCTGTTCCGGGGAGGCTAATACGCAAAACGTAAGTCATTGATCACCCTTGAGTTGAATGACTCAGGGTCTTGACAAGAATTTGGAGGCGCGCCGCCGCCGATTTTAGTTGAGCAGACGAACTTCGTCTCCGGGGAGGACGGTGCCTTCGGTGAGGACTGCGGCGTAGACCCCGGCCTTACCGTCGTGAGCCCGAGCAACGCGCTTCATGATCTCCGGGTTGGGTTCCGCAGTGTCAGGGTCGAGAGTGATCATCTTGCAGCGGGGGTCGCGGTCGAGGACCGCAAGCACGACCTTGTCGCCGATACCGAGGGCGTGGCCGACGAACTGATCTTCGGCAAAGCCCCCGGTTGAGCCGAGGTCGAGATAGATATTTGCGCGGAATCGGCGCTTGTCCAGGGTGATTCCCATTTCGTCGCCAAGGTGCTGCATAGTCTGCATGGAGAAGAGCGAGACGGGGCGACAGTCGGTGAGGGACCGCTGCGAGCGCGTGAGGTGAAGCTGATGACGCTCGCGGAGCCCCTCGCTCAGCAGGTGAATGAGGGCGGGATCGTCGATGGAGAGGGATGCGCCATCGGGCGTCTCGACGTCGACCATAAGATCGGCCGGATCGGCGTAGACGGGAGTGATGCCGGGTGGGAGCGCTTCAGCCTCGTCTTGATTCTCCGGTTTCCTGGAGTGCTCGGCGTTGCGAAACCGGGGTTGGAAGAGGATCATCTGTTCCCGCTCGCGCCCGGTGAGATAGGGGAACCCTGCGGGGGCCCCGGCATCGCGAAAGGCGTAGACGCGATCGCCGTAGATGCCGGAGAAGCCCGCGAAGGCGCTCTCCAACCGTTCACCGCGCATGCTCTTGACAGGGTAGCGCCACAGGCTTTCAACCGTTCCGACGATGTTCATGGGCGGGTCTCCTCGGTGAGGAGCGATTGTAGACCGTTTTTGGCGGAAGCGTATCCGAGAGGTTGCGGGATTGCAACCCGTGGATACGAATTGGCCGGGCTTTCAGCCCTTGAGCGTGGCTCTATCTGCACCCAGGGCTTTGCCCTGGGCTGGTATAAGTGCGCGCCGTTGGCGCTTGAGGCCATCCGCCGGGTGTGGATTTTTGGCGAGCGTCACAACTTCGGCTTCTTCTCAAACTGACCCACTACCCGAGGTTGCGATTTCTGGTTAAGATGCTGACGCGCGGCAGTTAGTCTTCTCTGCGCATCCTCGATGCCGCACAATTACAAGCCTTGTGCGACATCGAGATTCCGGAAGACCTCCGCTACGGGCGTCTTATTCCTTTGTCTGGAGCTGCGGAGGTGGTGCTGGCTGGAGGCGGTTGGCGCCCTGGAAGGGGAGCATCCAGCCGGGGTACTCGGGCGGCAAGGTGCTTACCTCGTCGAGCTGCTTGATCTCGTCTTCGGTGAGCTTGAGGTCCACGGCAGCGATGTTGTCCTGGAGCTGGTCGAGGCGCTTGGCTCCGATGATGACGGAGGTGACGACGGGCTTCGCGAGCAGCCATGCGAGCGAGATGCGGGCGGGGCTGCAGTTGTGGGCCTTGGCGATGGGAGCCATGACGTCGAGGATCTTCCAGGTGCGCTCCTTGTCGACGTAGGGGAAGTCGAACTCGGAGCGGCGGGAGCCCTCGGGCTTCTGATTTTCGCGGCTGAACTTGCCGGCGAGCAGGCCG
>WNFJ01508132.1_pt5 | contig 11609 bp, 11 predicted proteins | sample 5400461 | NCBI WGS metagenome assembly WNFJ01 (sample SAMN13153349, study PRJNA577476) | soil metagenome | isolation source: 115 cm saprolite on Douglas fir-dominated hillslope | place: USA:California | collected 2013-09-17
GGCGCCCGGCCGGTCGCGATGGCCTGCACCGCGCTCATCCGTCCCGCGCAGCGCCAGCAGCAGCGCGGCGAGCCCGGCCAGGCCCAGCATGGTCAGCGGCACGACCAGGTCCACCCACACCGGCACGGCCAGCGTGCCCTCGCCGTACACCTGCGCGGTCTGGCCCAGCAACGGCACGGACAGCAGATTGCCGGCCAGCACGCCGGCCACGCAGCCGACGAAGGCCGGGACCGCGACCTGGAGCACGTAGGCGGCCACCACCTGAGCGGGCGAGAAGCCGATGGACTTCAGCACGCCGATCCGGCGCGTGCCTGCCACGACGGCGCCGCTGACCACGTTGGCCACGATCAGCACCGACATCACCAGCCCGATCAGGCCGAACGCCACGATGAACGGCACCCAGGGCGCGATCGAGCTCGTGGCCTGAAGCTTGACGGTCAGGTAGGACTGCGCGCCGAGCAGGGAGCCGCGCGGCAGCGCGGCGCGCAGCGACGCGATGTCCGCGTTCACCTCGGCGCTCGTCCCGGCGCTCGAGAAGCGGTACAGCATCTGCGTCACGTCCGGCGTCCCCGGCGCGCGCAGCGCGGCGATCTCGGCGGGCACCACCCAGCCCTGCGACGTGGCGAAGCCGACCACGGTGAGGTGCGGGGACCCGGGCACGCCGGTCACGGTGATCTGCGTCCCGATGCCCATCGACGGGCCGATCCGGATGTCATTCAGCACGACCTGCCCCGGTTGCGTCGCCCAGTGGCCCGATTCAAGGGTGAGGTCGTCCACCGGGCCGTCCGGCGAGGAGCGGCCGACCATGGTCAGCTACTCTTGGAAGACGCCGCCGGGCGGTCCGGAGTGGCCGGGCGGGGGGGTCACGGGGATGTTCGCGGTGACCGTCGTCTCCGGGAACGGCCCGGCCGCCGCCGTCACCCCGGGCAGCCGGGTGGTGGCGGCCAGCTGGGCGGACGAGGCCCTGGTCGTCGCCGTCACCTCCGACCCGTGCTGGGCGGCGAACGCGTGGTCGAACGGCGCGTTCGAATCGACGAGCAGGCCGAGCGCCAGCGTCGAGGCGGCGGTGGAGACCAGCACCACCAAGCCGATCACGACGGCCTGCACGCGCCGTCCGGACAGTCCGCCCCGAGCGGCCCGGACGGCCGGGATGGCCCTCATCGCCGCGCCCCCGCGGCAGCGTCGCTGGCCACCCGGCCGTCGACGATCTCGATGACCCGGCGCGCGTAGCGCGCCGCCAGGTCCGGATTGTGGGTGACCAGGATGAGGGTCTGCCCGGAGGAGTTGAGGTCGAGCAGCAACTCGCCGATCTCCTGCCCGGTCGCCGTGTCCAGTGCCCCGGTCGGCTCGTCGGCCAGCAGCAGGGCGGGCCGGTTGACCAGGGCCCGCGCGATGGCCACCCGCTGCCGCTCCCCGCGACAGCCGGGCCGGGTACGCGTTCCTGTGCTGCCCGATCCGCAGGGCGGTCAGCAGCTCATCGGTCCGCGCCCGCGCCTTCGCGGTCGGCAGGCCGGCCAGCTGGGCGGGGAGCAGGACGTTGTCCGCGACGGTCATGTCGTCGAGCAGGTTGAAGAACTGGAAGATCATGCCGACCTGGCGCCGCCGGAACTTGGCCAGCCCGGTCTCGCTGAGCGTGTCGACGCGTTCGCCGCCGACCCGGATCTCGCCGCTGGTCGGCCGGTCGAGCCCGGCGATCAGGTTGAGCAGGGTCGATTTCCCGCTGCCGGAAGGCCCCATCACCGCGACAGACTCGCCGTGGCTGACGTCCATGGTGACGTGCGCCACCGCGGGCGCCCCACCAACGTGATGAAGCACGCGGGGCAGGCACGGACCGCCGTCCGCATCGAATACCGCCCGCGTGAACTGCTCATCACGGTTTGCGACGATGGCAGGCCGCCTGATTCCGCGCCCGAGCGGGCGGAGGGCCAGCCGGCAGGCTCGGGCGGTCGTGGGCTGATCGGGCTGCGCGAGCGGATCGCCGTCTACCTCGGCGAACTCGACGCAGGCCCGCGCCCCGGCGGCGGCTGGCGCCTAGCCGCCAGGATTCCGCTGGATCTGATGGCTGCCGAGGATGGCCGTCCGGAGCAGGATCTGCCCGTCCCACCGGAATTTCAGGCTGCGTCAACGTGACCACGGCCGCTGATCCATCGCAGACCCCACGGGTGGTCATCGCCGACGACCAGACGCTCGTGCGCAGCGGGTTCCGGCTGATTTTGAACTCGGCCGGCATCACGGTCGTGGCGGAAGCCTCGAACGGCAAGGAGGCGGTGGCCGCCACCCTCAATCACCGGCCGGACGTTGTGCTGATGGACATCCGCATGCCCGAGATGGACGGGCTGGAGGCGACCAGGCGGATCCTCGCGTCCCGGCCGGGCGAGCACGTGCGGATCATCATCCTCACCACGTTCGACCTCGACCAGTACGTCTACGCCGCCCTGTCCGCCGGGGCCAGCGGCTTCCTGCTTAAGGACGTCTCCCCTGAGCACCTGATCGCCGCCGTCCGGCTGGTGCGCTGCGGCGACGCGCTGCTCGCCCCGTCCATCACTCGCCGCCTGGTCGAGCGGTTCGCCAGGCACGAGCCGGCGCTCGCGCAGCTGAACGGGGACCTGTCCGCGCTCACGCCGCGCGAGCTCGAGGTGCTCGGCCTGATCGCGCGGGGGCTGAGCAACTCCGAACTCGCCTCGGAGCTGACGCTGAGCGAGGCGACGGTGAAGACGCACGTCGCCAGGATCCTGGCCAAGTTGCAGCTGCGCGACCGGGTCCAGGCGGTCGTCCTGGCCTACGAGACCGGCCTGGTCAGCCCGGGCTCCGACCGCGGCGAAGGCTGACTGCCCGAGGAAACATCTCCGCGTTCCACGCAATTGCGTCCGGCGTTTCCGCGGAGACGCGAGCGTGCGGACGCGGCCGGCCCGCCTCGGCGCGGCGTCAGTCGTGGGCGGACAGGATGGTGACGACGCACGCGTTGGCGTCCATCCCGGCCGCGCCGCCGCCCATCGTCTCGACCAGCCCGACCCGGTGCCACGCCACCTGGCGGGGCCCGCATCGGAGCTGCAACGATAGGCACATGACCGAATCTGCCTCTGCCACGGCCGCGTTCCGGGCCGCGCGTGATCTGCTGCTGCGTCACCGGGAGGACCATGACTTCGCCAGGCGCGAGTTCGCCTGGCCCGAGCTCGACGAGTTCAACTGGGCGCTTGACTGGTTCGACGTGATCGCGGGCGAGCATCCGGACCGGCCCGCGCTGCGGATCGTCGCCGACGACTCAGACGTCAGCCTGACCTACGCGGAGCTGGCCGCCAAGTCGGGGCAGGTCGCCAAATGGCTGCGCGGCCTCGGCGTGCGGCGCGGCGACCGGGTACTGCTCATGCTCGGCAACGTGGCGCCGCTGTGGGAGGTCATCCTGGCCACGATGAAGCTCAGGGCCGTGATCATCCCGGCCTCGACGCTGCTGCAGCCGGCCGACCTCACCGACCGCATCGCCCGCGGCCAGGTCGGGCACGTCATCACCGATACGTCGCAGGTGGCGAAGTTCCGCGACGTACCGGGACAGTGGACGCGGATCGCGGTCAGCGACGGCACCGGGGGGCCCGCAGCCGGCTGGCATCCGTACGACGACGCGTTCGCCAGCCCGGTCGAGTTCACCCCGGAAGGCGTCACCCGCGCCAGCGACCTGCTGCTGCTCTACTTCACCTCGGGCACCACGGCCCAGCCCAAGCTGGCCGCGCACACGCAGGTGAGTTACCCGGTGGGGCACCTGTCCACGATGTACTGGATCGGCATCCAGCCGGGCGATGTGCACCTGAACCTGTCCTCGCCGGGCTGGGCCAAGCACGCCTGGAGCAACCTGTTCGCCCCGTGGAACGCGGGAGCGACCGTCCTCGTGCTTAACTCCCAGCGGTTCTCGGCGCCGACCCTGCTCAGCGCGCTGGGCGGATGCCGGGTGAGCACGTTCTGCGCCCCGCCCACGGTGTGGCGGATGCTGATCCAGGCCGACCTGGCCGCCGCCGACGTGTCCGCGCTGCGCGAGTGCGTGGCCGCGGGTGAGCCGCTGAACCCCGAGGTGATCGAGCAGGTGCGCAAGGCCTGGGGGATCACGGTCCGGGACGGCTTCGGCCAGACCGAGACCACCGCGCAGATCGGCAACACGCCGGGCCAGCAGGTACGTCCGGGATCGATGGGCCGCCCGCTGCCCGGATACCAGGTGACGCTGGTGGATCCGGTGAGCGGAAAGCCCGGCCGGGACGGCGAGATCTGCCTGGACCTGAGCCAGCGCCCGCTCGGCCTGATGACCGGGTACCTGGACGACCCGGCGCTCAACGCCGAGGCCATGCGGGGCGGCTACTACCACACCGGCGACGTCGCCACCTCCGATGATGACGGCTACATCACCTACGTCGGCCGCACCGACGACGTCTTCAAGGCCTCGGACTACCGCATCTCCCCGTTCGAGCTCGAGAGCGTCCTGATCGAGCACGAGGCGGTGGCCGAGGCCGCGGTGGTGCCGTCCCCGGACCCGGTCCGGCTGGCCGTGCCGAAGGCGTACATCTTGCTCACCGCGGCCAGCGAGCCGTCACCGGAGCTGGCGAGGTCGATCATGGCGTTCTGCCGCGAGCGGGTCGCGCCGTACAAGCGGATCCGCCGCATCGAGTTCGCCGACCTGCCCAAGACGATCTCCGGCAAGATCCGCCGGGTGGAACTCCGCAACCACGAGACCGCGCGCCGGGACCCTTCAGCCCGTAGCGTCACCGAGTTCTGGGAAGAAGACTTTTCCTGGTAACCAGCGGCCCGGCCGTCGATCGGATCGCCCTCGGCACAGGCCGGCTGTTCGCCGATGGCGCCGCGCCCACCTACTCGCCCCGGCCGACTGCCGGACGTACACCAGCGGGGTGGCATACCTGACCTCTACGCCGACCGGTAGCTAGTCGAGGCCGGCTAGTCCGGCGTGTTCGCGGTGGGGCCGGTCTCCCATTTCTGCTCGATGCGGCCGAAGTGCCAGATACACAGGGCGACAGCCCAGGTCACCACGAACACCCCGACGATGAAGAACCCGGCGGTGTTGATGTTGAAGTTCTCCAGGAACGCCCAGAACGATCCGCCCAGCCTCGTGTCATGGGCCAGCAGGCCCAGTAGCTCGATCATGCCGATGAACACCGCGACGAACACCGACAGGCCGGTGATGGTCAGGTTGTAGTACACCTTGCGGACCGGCTTGGCGAACGCCCAGTCATAGGCGAAGTTCATGAAGCAGCCGTCGGCGGTGTCGAACAGGCTCATCCCGGCCGCGAACAGGACCGGCAGGGACAAGATGGCGTAGAACGGCAGGCCCCCGGCGACGGCGGTCCCGGCCAGCACCAGCAGCGCGATCTCGGTGGCGGTGTCGAACCCGAGGCCGAACAGCAACCCGATCGGGTACATCTTCCAGGACGTGTCCACTCGGCGGGCCAGCGGGCCCAGGAAGCGGTTCATCAGGCCGCGCTTGTTCAGCTGCTCCTCGAGCTCCTCATCGTCATACGCGCCGCCCCGCATCTCGCGGAACACCCGGATGATCCCGGCCAGGACGATGATGTTGAACGCGGCGATCAGGAACAGGAAGAATCCGGATACGCAGGTCCCCACGACGTTGGCGATATTGTGCAGCCCGGAGCCGTCGTTCCTGACCTGATCATCTAGTCCCCGGATGCCGAAGTTCAGCAGCACCGCAAGCACGAACACGACGCTGGAGTGGCCCAGGGAGAAGAAGAACCCCACCGAAAGCGGCCGCTTGCCCTCATTGACCAGCTTGCGGGTCGTGTTGTCGATCGCCGCGATGTGGTCGGCGTCGAACGCGTGCCGCATGCCAAGGGTGTAGGCCAGCGCCCCGGTCCCCACCCCGAACACCGTCGTCTTGCCGATGTGGTAGTGGCCGCCCAGCGCGGCGGCCAGCATCCACCAGCCCAGCGCGTGCAGCCCGATGACCGCTGCGGCCATACCGCCGACGCCAGCCGACTCAGCCGGACTCAGCCCCCGGCGGAGCTTCACCAGGCGGGCGCGCAGATCAGCCATCAGGTCACCTTCCTGCGAGGGATGTCCCGGCCAGCCCAGCTTAGAAGTAATTGCAATATAGTCGCAATAACGTACGAGACGCACCTGCTATCCAAGGCAGGATCAGGGCCTTCGCCGGGACCGCGGCCGGCCCGAGTCACCGCGGCAACGGGGGCTCAGCTGGTGACGTCGGCCGAGGTGAAGCGGGCCCAGGCGAAGCAGCCGAAGAGGAGCGCGTACACGGCGAAGGACAGCAGCCCGCGGAGCAGGGTGGACGTGTCGACGGGCGCGCGCAGCAGGGAGTCGAAGGAGAGCCACCAGTGCGTGGGCAGGTAAGGGCCGGCCGCCGCGAGCTGCGGCACGTTGTCGACCACCTCGCTGGCCACCACGACGATCATGACGGTGGCGATGGCCCCGATCGCGTGCTCGGTCATGGTCGAGACGGCCATCCCGATCGCGCCCAGCGCGGCCATCGCGGCCGCGACGTACAACGTGACGAACAGCAGCCGGAGCAGCCCGTCCGGCAGCGAGACCGTGGCTCCGGACAGCAGGGTCACCGATCCGACCGGGAACAGCGCGGCCCCGGCGATCAGGGCCACCGCCGACACGACGAACGTCGCGCACAGGCCGAACATCACGATCACGCCGAACTTCACCGCGAGCAGCCGGGTCCGCCCGGCCGGCACGGCGAGCAGGTAGCGCAACGTGCCGTAGCCGGCCTCGCCGGCCACCGAGTCCCCCGCCACCACCGCGACCACGACCGGCAGCACCAGGATGAGCAGGGTGCTCAGGGCGATGAACGTGAGGAACACGCCGTTGCCTGCCAGCTGGTTGAAGAACGCTACCCCGGCGCCGTTTCCGCCTTGCGGACTAGGCGCTGCCAGGCGCAGGGCAATGCCGATGACGAGGGGAAGCACCGCCGTCACCGCGAGCAGCAGCAGGTTCCTGCGGCGCAGGAAAACCAGCCGCAGCTCGGAGGCGAAAATTCTCAGATAGGCCCGAACGGCCGGTGGTGCGTGTAGTGCTGGCCCGGCTGGCCCGGGGGGGCGACCCTGCTGGCCCGGGGGGGCGACCCTGCTGGCCCGGGGGGGCGACCCCCCCGATCCCCCCGATCCTGGGGGGGAACCATCCCCCCCAGACCCCCCTGGCCCCCCTTGCCGGACCCCCCTGGGGTCAGCCGCCGACATCGAAGCCCTCGCCGGTGAGGCCGACGAACAGGTCCTCCAGGCTGGGTGAGGTGACCGCGAAGCCGCGGACCCCGATTCCCGCCTGGACGAGCTCGGCGCATACCCGCTCCGGCGAGGCGTCGCCGAGCGCGGCCGACACCTCTGCGTAGGCGTGGCCGGGAACCGGCTCGGCCGCGGTCGCCTCCGCGTAGGCGTGGCCGGAAACCGGCTCGGCCGCGGCCGCCTGCACGTCGGCGAGGCCCAGCCCGGCCAGTACCTTGGCCGCCTCCTCGGCGTCGGCGGTCTGCACCGTGACCCGGGCCGCCCCGGTCCGGCGCAGCTCGGGCAGCGATCCCTGGAAGACCAGCCGCCCGGTGCGCATGACGCCGACGTGCGTGCAGATCTGCTCGACCTCGGCGAGCAGGTGCGAGGAGACGAACACTGTGGTGCCGTCGGCGGCGATCTGCCTGATCAGCGCGCGTACCTCCCGTGTCCCCTGCGGGTCGAGCCCGTTGGTCGGCTCGTCGAGGATGATCAGCTCACGGGGCTGCAGCAGGCCGGCGGCGATGGCCAGGCGCTGCTTCATGCCGAGCGAGTAGTTGCGATACCGCTTCTTGGCGGCCGAGAGCAGGCCCACCCGCTCGAGCGCCGCGCCGATCCTGGCCCGCGCGGTCCGCGGGTCGGCGGTCCTGTCCACAGCGTCATACCTGGCCAGGTTGTCGCCACCGGTCAGGAACGGGTAGAAGGCCGGACCTTCGACCAGCGAGCCGACCCGGTGCAGCACCTGCGTGGCACCGTCGGGCATCGGCACGTCCAGCAGCGCCGCGCTGCCTTCGGTCGGGAAGGCCAGGCCGAGCAGCATCCTGATGGTGGTGGTCTTGCCTGATCCGTTAGGGCCGAGGAAGCCGTAGACCGAGCCGCGCGGCACGGCCAGGTCGATGTGGTCGACGGCCAGCTGGCCGCCGCGGAACCGCTTGCTCAGCCCGCTGGTCGAAATCGCGGTCAAGGTGTCCCTGCGGGCTGGTGAGCGGGCGCGCCCTGGGTCGCCGCGGCGTAAAGGACGCTGGGCTCGACCGCGCCGACGAACGTGCTGCCCTGGTCAGTCATCAGCACCGAGACCAGGCTGGTCCGCAGCAGCCGCCCGCTGCCCCAGGCGCCGTGTACCGGGGTGGCCGACGCGATCAGGGCGTGCAGCACGGCGGCGCTGTCGCCGGGGCTGGCGTTCGAGGAGCCCTGGCCCGGCGCCGGGGTGCTGGTCAGCGCGGACGACGGGAGCTTGAGCACGGTCAGCCAGCCGGATCCGATCGTGCTGGCGTCCGGCGCCGCGTTACCCTGGGCTCCGCCTCCGCCGGCCAGGTTCACCTGGGTGACCTTCGCTCCCGGCGGCGGGGTAAAGCTGAGGTCGGCTGGCGCCGGGGTCACGAACTGGATGGCGGTATAACCCACCTGGAAGGCGGGGGTGCTCGCCCCGCGGGCGAAGACCTGCAGCCGGAGCGGCACGCCGTTGCGGCCGTCGATGGCGATCTGCACCTGGCCGACCAGCGACCTGGCGTCCTTGGGCGCGAGGACCAGCGCGTAGGCCGCCTGTCCGGCCACCGTCACGTTGCTGTCCACGCCGACCGTGGTCGTCGGCCCGACCGCGGCCAGCACCTGCTGCGCGGCCTGCTGCGGCGTCAGCGGCTGATTCGGCAGTGTCTGATTTGGCAGTGTCTGATTCGGCAGTGTCTGATTCGGCAGTGTCTGATTCGGCTGGGCCGCGGCTGAATGCGCCGGGAGCGTGAACTTGGTGACCTTGTTCATCATGCTCTGCCACAGCCACGCGGTGCTGCCGTCCCTGACCACGTCGCTCTCGCTCAGCGGCTCCGGTACCGCCAGCCGGAAATGCCCGGGACTTGAGTACCACACGCGGACCGTGTGCGACCCTGTGAGCAGCGAGGACAGCGACGTGGGGTTCCCGGTGGCGGGCAGCGCGGGCAAGCCGAACGAAGCGGTCTCCACCACCGTTCCGGTCAGCGGGGGGGTCGCGGAGTCCGCCACCTCGGCGAGCAGTTGAGCCGGGGTGCGCGCCGGGAGCCCGGGAGCGGCCTGGGCCACGGAGATCAGCGACCCAGCCATGACCCCGCCGAGCGCGCCGGCCGGAACCGCCCACCTGGCCCGCCTGGATAGCCTCGGTACCTGAACCATGACGCCTCACCCGCTATCGGAGCGTACCCGCTTTGCTGGCCTTAACAGTGCTTGCCTTAACAGTGCTTGCCTCAACAGTGCCGCGCGGCCGCTGTGAGCACGCTGAGAGGCCGGCGACGGCACCTGGACTGGCGGGTCACACTGGGACAGTGCGGGTGCTACTGGTAGAAGACGAACAGCGGCTCGCCTCGGCCGTGCGCCGCGGCCTGACCGCCGAGGGGTTCGCCGTCGACGTCGCCCGCGACGGCGTGGACGGCCTGCACCTGGCCCGGGAGGGCGGGTATGACGCCGTGGTGCTCGACCTGATGCTGCCCGGCTTGTCCGGTTAGCCGAGCGCAACTGGGTGCCGGTACTGATCCTTTCCGCTAAGGACGGCGAGTACGACCAGGCCGACGGGCTCGACCTCGGCGCCGATGACTACATGACCAAACCGTTCTCCTACGTGGTGCTCGCGGCCCGGCTGCGCGCGCTGCTGCGCCGCGGGGCCAGGCCGCGCCCGGCGGTGCTCACGGCCGGTGACCTGCACCTCGACCCGGCCTCCCGCACCGTCGGCCGCGGCGACACGGGCATCGAGCTGACGGCCAGGGAGTTCGCGCTGCTCGAGTATCTGATGCGGCGGGCGGGGCAGGTGGTGCCAAAGGCGGAGCTGCTCGAGCACGTCTGGGACCCGGATTCAGTCGCGGACATGAACGTGGTCGAGGTCTACGCGGGGTATCTGCGACGCAAGATCGACGTACCGTTCGGAAAAAACGCCCTGCAGACCGTGCGCGGGGCCGGGTACCGGCTCGCCGCCGACGGCGGCTGACGGTGACCGGCGAGCGGCGCGGGCCGGCCGGATGGTGGCGGCGGCGGAGCCTGCGGGCCCGGCTGACGCTCGTCACCTCGGCTGGGCTGGCGCTCGCCCTCGCCGGAGCGGCTCCCGGATCCGCGGGCTCGACCTCTCACCCACGCAAGGCGCGCTCGAGGTGGCCGCGCTCATCGACCAGGACCGGCTGCCCAGCCCGGTTCCCGTCGCCCCGGGGACGATCACCATCCAGGTGCTCGACGCCCAGGGCCGGATCACCGACGTGTCGCCGGGCGCGGACCGGCTGGTGCCGATGCTGGCGCCCGCGCAGGCCGAGGCGGCCGCCCGGACCGGCCAGGCCCGCATGCTGGCCGGTCCGCCGCTGGGCATGCCGTCGCTGCTGCGGGTGGTGGCCGTCGGGGCGAGCGGCCACCAGGTCGTCCTCGCCGCGGTCTCCTACGCCCAGGCGAGCGACAGCCTCGCCACGCTGGCCAAGGCCCTGATCATCGGGACTCCGCTGCTTTTCGGCCTGCTCGCCCTGGTCACCTGGCTGGTCACCGGGTACACACTGCGGCCGATCGCCGAGCTGCGCCGGGGCGCCGCCGAGGTGACCGAGACCGGCGTGCCACGTGACCTGCCCTTGCCGCCCGCCCGCGACGAGGTGCGGTCGCTCGCCGTCACGCTGAACGACATGCTCTCCAGGCTCGCCGACGCGCAGCAGTGCCAGCGGGACCTGGTGTCGGATACGGCGCACGAGCTGCGCAGCCCGATCGCCAGCATCCGCGCCCAGCTCGAGGTCGCCCTCGATCACCCCGACGGCCTGGACTGGCCGGAGACGGCGCGCGACGTGCACGCCGACACGCTGCGGCTGGCCCGGCTGACCGAGGACCTGCTGCTGCTCGCGCGGCTCGACGGGCAGCACCTCCGCCGGAGGCCCACCGACCTGGCCGCGGTGTGCGGATCGGTCGCGGCGCGGTACACCGCGGCCCGGGTGCCGGTTGTGGCCGACGCGGCCGCGTCGTGCGTGGTAGCGGGCGACCCGGACGCGCTGAGCCGGCTGCTGGTCAACCTGCTCGACAACGCGGTCCGCCACGCGGCCAGCCAGGTGTGCGTGTCGTTGCGCGGTGACGACGGCTGGGCCGTCCTGGTCGTGTCCGACGACGGACCGGGTATCCCCGCCGAAGATGCCGAACGGGCCTTCGGCCGGTTCTCGCGCCTGGACAACGCGCGGAGCCGGACCGGGGAGGAAGGCGCCGGCCTCGGCCTTGCCATCGTGCGGTCCACCGCAGAAGCCCACGGCGGCTCGGTGTCGCTCGGCGACGCCGGGCCGGGCCTGAGCGCCGTCGTCCGCCTGCCGCTGGCGGCCCGCGGCTAGGCGCGGTCGGCCATTCCCGCCAGGGAAGATCAAGATCATTTATCCCGAACGGCCCGTGGTGCACGCCCCGGCTAAGCCC
>WNFJ01699225.1_pt1 | contig 11609 bp, 11 predicted proteins | sample 5400461 | NCBI WGS metagenome assembly WNFJ01 (sample SAMN13153349, study PRJNA577476) | soil metagenome | isolation source: 115 cm saprolite on Douglas fir-dominated hillslope | place: USA:California | collected 2013-09-17
TTTGGCCCGATTCGGACGCGCCAACCCCGTCCAGATACTTCCGGTGTTGGGGGTCAACCGGACATTCTGGAAACGATTTGCTGCACCTGGTGCGCCTTCACGGCTGACACAATCGCTACGTTGCGAGGCGTTCCCCTTGCAATCGCTCGCCGCATCGACGCCAGCGATAAGGCCGCGTGTTCCTTTTGTTGGGTAACCGCTGGCACAACTCCCCGCCCCGTGTCGCATGGAACACTGGAACACCCCTGTCACGCTCGGTTTCCACCTGGGACAGCGCGGTGTCACTTGTGCCAGCGTTACAAGCCTCGTCCTCGGCAAACGCAAAAGGAATCAACTGTTTAAGCCCAGCCAGCAGGTCCGCCTTCGTCATCAACTCCCCTGGCAACCCGGTCTCGGGGTTCAAGATGGCAACCCCCCGGTTTTGGCATCGTCTAATCGGCTGAACACCGGCATCGCGGCCTGCTGCGCGCGTGCCGCGAGCGGCCAAGTTGCTGCGCTGCCGAGAAGCGAGATGAATTTGCGCCGTTTCATATAGCCGTCCCACGGAGCTTGAGGATCACGCCATGAGGCGCAAAACATAGCACATCGCGTCATGGCGGTCACGCCATGAGGCGCAAAACATAGCACATCGCGTCATGGCGGTCCGGGTCTTGGAACGGAGGACGAGAATGGCCGGTCTACCTTCAAGAGCGGAAATCTTTGGCGACTGCCGGCATGGCCGAGTCGTGCCAAAACCGGAAATCGTGGCCACTCTTTGAGGCAGAAGAATTAAGATAGCTTTGGCGTCGTCAGGGGGCACTCCATTAAACTTCCGCGCCGTCGACAATAGATGGCGTCATGGCGTCTGCCTTTCGTAGCTATTAGCCCGCCAGGAACGGCCGCAGTTCGCGCACTTCGTTGAGCTTTTCCAGTGCGTTTACCCGCCGAATGACCTCCTCCGTCCGTTCGGCGCCCAGCACCGGCGTCATCAGGGACCGTGCCTTTTCGTTCACCCTCTCGGTGTTCAGCGGATTCTCCTTCGTGCCCGGGGGATGGCGCGTGAAGCGACTGAGGGTTTGGCCATTTCGCAGCGTCACCTCCACGAGCCCGCTTCGCGGCGCGGCGAGATCCATTAGCCCTCGATCGGCGATTAGTTGCACGCGCTCTTTCGCGGCGAGCACCTTCGGATCTGCCATCCGTTCGTACGAGTGGCTGTCTTCGAAGGAAACGGCGCCCTCCACCAGTGCGAGCGCGATGATGTGCTGGCAGTTGACGTCCGGCATCGAGCGGTCGTTGACGATGCGGGCGCCATCCTCCGGGAGCTTGACGACAATTCGCTGTACTGCGTCAACATTCAGCTTGTGCTCGCGAAGGAGCGTGAGGAACGCATCCAGAGGAGCCTGAATCGGATAGCCGACGGAGAAGGGCTTGATAGCGGTTTCGGTGACGAAAAAGCGGCTGCCCAGTCCGGCAACGATTTCCTCCGGCTTCGGTTCGGTGGACAGCGCGATGAGCGCGTTGTGCTCGCCGTCCAGCACGTCCCACACCCCGGTAAATCCCATCTGCGCCATGATCGCCGCAGTCACGCCGTTGCGCGCGCCCATGCCGGAGAAGTCGAAGGCCTTTTCGACGTGATCAGCGTCGCGCACCCAGCTCCAGATGCCCGAAACCTGCTGCGCAGCATACGACAGCGCGTAGCGCATGCCCTTCTCATTCAGGTCAGCCAACGAGGCTGCGGCCGCTGCGGCACCCATGGTTGAGCTCGTACCCTCGGCGCTGCGATGACTGCCGCGTACGAGGTCCGGGCCGAGCGCTAGGAGAAAGCGGCAGCAGACGTCGTAGCCGAGCGTAACCGCAGCGAGCAGTTCAGCCCCCGATCTGCCCTCGCGTTCGGCCATCGCCAGCGCCGCGGGCACGACGTGGCTGCCGGGGTGGGCCTTGGTCACCGGCTCGAAGTCGTCAGTCTCGTCGGCGTGCGCGAACATGCCGTTGGCCAGCGCGGCGTTCACAGCGGATGTTCTGATGTCTGTGGTCAGTACCGTCGCTTCTGCGACCCCGCCCTGCGCCCGCGTAAAGCGAATCGCCATTTCCCCAGCTTGGAGACGTGAGCCCGACACCATTGCGGCGAGCGTGTCCAGGATGCGATGCTTCGCTTCCTGCGCAACATGCGGCGCGAGACGCTGGTCCCGCGCCTCCGCCATGTAGCGCGCCAGCTGGCCCGTAATGTCAACCGTAGTCATTCAGAACATCCCTTCGGACACAAATAATTGATTCTCAAACGACACAGTTTGGCGCTGCGCATCCGGATCGCTCGCAGTTAATCCCATCAACACGCCGACCCCGTCGCACTCGGTCTGGCTGCTGCGCGCGCGCGGCGAGCGGCCAACCAACCGCCGCCCCGCCGAGAAGGCCAATGAACTGCCGCCGCCTCGTGATCGCCTCCCACAGGCTGCAGACCAGGCTAAGAGCGGAGGGGAAGATACCACATCATGTCACGGCGGTCTGGGGTCGAAGGCGATGTCCGCGCCTTGCGCCCGGTCTACCGCACCGAACGGACCTGTCGGTCGTGGAGGTCAATGTCTGCTCATGGGGCAAGACCGGACCTAGCGCTGCAGTATCGACACCGCCGCTTTTGACCATCTGCGATGTGCGGATTTGCTGTGACGCACAACACTGCCCTCGCCCGGCGATAAACTAGGTATGGTCCGAGAAGAAGGCTTTGCGACAGAACTGCACCCAGAAGTTTAGTGGACCATGGGTCCGTAGTAGCCGCCCCAGTGGCCCCACACGTCACTGCGTCCGTACCCTTGGTCGTATCCGCCATGCAAACCGTCGATGCGCTCACCGTAATCGCCACAGCCGCCGGCCATACGACCGCCATCGAGGCAGCCACCAAAATGGCTGCCGCCGAAAGCACGTCCTCCGAAGGCGCCACGGCCATCGCGAGCAAAAGCGCTGGTTGAAAGCGCGGAACTACCGAGGGCAAGGGCGATTGCAAGAACAACTATAGGCTTACACAACATGGCAACCTCCTGTGCGCATGCACTTGCATCCGACACGATTTTAAGAACTGCGATCGGTCGGCTGCGCGCCAAGGAGCTTCCGGTCGATGCCGAGGCACTGATCTATGAACGCTCTTGCGAGTCGCTTCTCCGATATTGCCGCTGTTGGCGCAAGATTGCGGCATTTCGCACCGGAACTGAGCCTATTCGCCCTGAAGGGCGACCCGTCGTTTCCGAAAATCCCACCCGCCTTGGATTCACGCATGACCAATCGAGGCGTTTGATGACCGCTAATGACCGCAGGACTAAACCGCTCGCGCGGTAGGGCGCTGCGGCCAGTGGCACTGCCAACGGTATAGCGGGACGGGACGTCCTGTCTTGAGATCGGGGTGTCAACAACCTCACTCAAGACAGGAGCACCCCCATGACGAACGCCGTTCGACCCTGGTTGATGTTGTCCTCAATCTCCGCCGTCGGTCGTTGTAGCCGCGCGGCCGCTCGTGCCTTCCCGATCGCGAGGTCCGCGCTTGCCGGGCGAACACTGTCCATCCGCTCAAAAGCAAGCAGATCCCCGGCGGGATCAGCCACCGCGATTGCTGAGGGCGCATGACGCTGCTGTGCGCTTGCCTTCGCTGCTTTAAGAACCATCTGGGCGCCGGCTTGATCGAGGGTCGTTACATTGGTGATCTGTGGCCGCTTGTGCGGCCCACAGGCGCGATGCAGCCGAGACCGCCATGACCATGCCCCTTGCCGCTGAAATCGCACACACGAGCCCACGTGCACACCTTGTGCGGCCCTGAATCATGGTCAGCGTCCTGATTGCAGCGATACGCAGCGCCACTGCCTCACACCACCCTGGATACGCTCAGGAAGCCCTGCCGCTCCGCATTGGCGGCCTCGATGGCTTGCTCGGACCCGAGCACGACCACGCGGCCATGGGCGGCCACTTGCGCCACGGCGTCGGCAAAGTTCCTGATATCTGCCGCGNNNNCTCGCGCATGCGCTGGCGCGCCTCGTCGGAATCGCCGATCAGATAGCGCTGCATCGAGGCGAAGCCCTTGGCGTCGGGCAGCCGGTAGGTGTCGACTTCACCGATCGTGCCGATAATGTTACGTGTCAACTCGGCGTCGTTGAGGTCCACGTCCTTTAAGAAGCTCGCGGTCTGGTCATAGGTATCGAGCGTACGCAACAGGTTCGGGTCGCGGTAGGAGACGAACGTGAATCCGCCCGAGTAGCGGTCGAACATGCACTGTCCGCCATAGGCGCCTCCCTGCACCCTGATCTTGTCCCACAGCCAGGTCGTTCGCAGATAACGGCGAATCAGCAAATTGGCACCGCTCGGCTTTACTCCCAACTTGTAGAGATCGGCGCCTTTGCCGACATAATTGACCTTGGCGGGAATGATGAGTCCCTCGGAAAGTGGTCCATCGGCGACCTGCCAGGGCGTCGGCGCCGTCACGGTGCGCGGCATGAGCCCAAGAAAATCGGTCAGCAGCGGCTGCAAACGGGTCCAATGCGCGGCCTCGGCGGTGACGTTGCATAGCATCGCGGCGCGATCGAGGAGCGTTTTGCGGATCCGTTCGAGTCGACCTGGCCGGCGAGCTTACGCAGGAAAAACAGGTAGCTGACACCGCCCATCTGCTCCTCGGCCCAATCGGCTTCGTGGAAATAGGCACGTAACCGCCGGTCCACATAGCTCGATCCCGCCGGCACCAGCCGCGATTCGACCGAGGCCTTCTCCTCCAGCACCAGCTGTTGGAAGCGCTCGCGGTCGTCGAGTCGTGCGCTCGTCAAGATGTCGCGCAGAATCGTCAGCAGCTTGCCGGTCTGGTCGGGCAGCGCCTTGGCGCGCAGGCACAGCCATGCCGCGCAGTGCTCGGCGGCGGGGACTGTCGAGGTCCATTTCTGCGCCCGGATGCCGCCGGTTGCGCGGCCGATCCGTTGCGACAGTCGCACAAAATCGTCATTGCCGGCGCCAGTTTCGAGGAGGGCGCGGCCGAACAGGGTCACATAGGGGAGCAACCCGGCCGGCAGCGTATGCAGGTCGAAGCCGATGTCGAGATACACGACGCCATTGGTGAACAGTTCGTGGTAGAGCACCCGCGTGTCCCGCACATGCGTCACCTCGACCGGGACGAGCTTGTTCCGGCGTGGCAGGTCGGCAAGCTTGAGGGTCGGGATCGTGGCCAGCGCCTCGGGCGGATCCGGCGTCTCCTGCGCGAGCTTGAGCGCGCGCGTTGCGGCGACCACCGCATCGAGATCGGCCGCGCTCATGCTGGCGCGCTCACGGGCAAGTCGCGCCTCTTCCTCCTTCGCCTCCCGCTCGGCCTGCTCCCGGTCCGGCCGCAGGATCAGGATGGTGCGGTGGGGATTGGCGATGAAATGGCGGCCGATCAGATTTTCAAAATAGCGTTCGCCGCCGGCGACGCGAGCCTTGACGGCGGCGAGCGGTGCTTCGAAGGCGAGCGGCAACAACGGATCGCGGCCGTGCAGCCAGCTGCGCAGCGCCCGCAGCATGAACACGATCCCCCGCGGGAATGTGCCGGTATTGTTCTCGCGCAGGCGGAACTCGACGGTGTTCAGGGCGGCCTCGACCGTCATGGGATCGATACCCTGCTTGGCCAGCGTGCCGATCGTATCGGCGATCAACAGCTCGACCTTGTCGGCGTCGGCCGGTTCGATGCCTTTCAGGCCGATGGAAAACATCGGCTGCCGTAGCCCGTCGTCGAGACCGCCGCCCGTCAAGGCTGTGCCGAAGCGCGAGTCGATCAGAGCCTTGTAGAGCGGTGAGGCGGGCGTGCCGATAAGAATATGCTCCAGGATGCCGAACGCCAGGGCGGTTTCGACATCGACGACCTCGTCGAGCATCCAGTTCACGGTCAGCATGGTCTCTTTGGCCGCCGCTCCGGGATCCGCCTTGTCCCTCGACGCTGCCTGGCGATCGACGCTTCCGGCCGCGTAGGTGCGCGTCAAGCGCTTCGGGCTGACGAACCGCGGCTGCAGTGGGACCGTGGCGTCGACTTCGATCCGCTCGAACGCGCTGAGATAGGCATCCAGCAGGCGCAGACGCTCGTTCGGATCGTCGTCGCCGTAGAAGAACAGCTTGGCGTTGGAGGGATGGTAGTGGCGTTGGTGGAACGCCTTGAACTGCGCATAGGTCAAGTCCGGGATGTCCTTGGGGTCGCCGCCCGAATCGAGACCGTAGGTGATGTCGGGATACAGCGACTGTTGCGACAACTCCCGCAGCATGCTGTCAGGCGACGAATAATTCCCCTTCATCTCGTTGAACACCACGCCCTTGTAGGTCAATGGCGCGTCGGGCGCGTCGAGCTCGTAGTGCCAGCCCTCCTGCTGGAAGATCTGCGGCGTCAGGCGCGGGAAGAACACCGCATCGAGGTAGACGTCGATCAGGTTATAGAAATCCTGAACGTTCTGGCTCGCGACCGGATAGCAGGTCTTGTCGGGAAACGTCATCGCATTGAGAAAAGTGTTGAGCGAACTTTTCATCAACTCCACGAACGGCTCCTTGACCTGATATTTGCGCGAGCCGCACAACACCGAGTGCTCGAGAATGTGGGCGACGCCCGTGGAGTCTGCGGGCGGCGTGCCGAAGCTGATGCCGAATACCTTGTTCTCGTCGCTATTGAGAAGCGAGAGCAGCTCGGCACCGGTATTGACATGCCGATAAAAGCGCGCCGCGGAGTTGATCTCCGCAAGCGCCTGTTCGCGAATGAGCTCAAAGCCATGGGTCGCGGTCATCGAAGCCTCTTTGGTGGAAACAGCACTGGCGCGCCTCGGAATTGAATTTTGACCGTTTAGCCGACCCCAGCTTACGGCGTATCTGCTCGCCCGACCCGCGCGAAACTTGTCACGTCGATGGCCCCTCCAAACTGTCGGTTCTCGAATTTGCCATTGCGGTCGAGAACGACTTCAGCCCGAATCTTACTGCCGAGAAAATTGTAGAGGATTTTGGCCTTGGCTGCGCTGCATGAAAATATGAGTGCAGAACCGTCGTTTTCCACGGAACCGGAAGCAGTTGCTTCTTTGAAGCAGTCGATCACGGCGGATAATGTCATCGCTTGCGGATTTGTCTGAGTGTTTGCCGAAGCCACGAAAAAGACATAACAGACTACCGCTGCTGCTAATCTGCGCATGTTATCCTCCAACCACCAGATGCATTGTTTTTGCGGCATTATCTTGGCGCCACGACGATCGATCGGCCCCCCGCCAAGCTGCGGCAAGAGAGGCAACAATATCAAGCGGAGCCGTGCCTGCCGGCTCCACTTTCGCACTTGCTGCACCTCACGAAAACGAACAGCGCTCTTGTTTGATTGTCAAACTTCCTTTTCAATGGCGCGACGCGTACGCGAACAGATCGTCATCCTACATCGCCGCTTGCCGGCTATCGTCCGGGATGATGAGGTGTGCCGGCGCCTGATGACGACCCCCGGTGTCGGCCTCGTGGTGGCGCTGACCTATCGCGCCACCGTCGACGTACCCGCTCGTTTCCGTAAATCCAAGGCAGTCGGTGCAGTGATTGGACTAACGTGCCAGTCCGGCGAGATCGATCGAAACGGCAGAATATCACGCTGCGGAGATGAGATGATGAGGGTCATGCTCCATTTTTTGGCCCGTTATTCGCGAAGCGAACATTAAGGAGGAATGAGCAGTCTCGGCGTCAAAATTCGGAAAGGGGCACACCATGAAGTGCGCCTCGTAGGCGTGCGTCACCAGTGGAGGAAGGAGCCGCCCGGAGAGTTGTCGATTGCTCCGGCAGCTGACGGGCGGCTTGGATGGGCAACCTCTCGGCTGAAGCCTCGTGACAAAGGCCGCCTTGGGCGGTCGAGCAATGTCGCTTGCCCTGCAACATCAATTGCCCGGCCTCATGCCTACTGATGTAGGTTGGAGAGCGCGGCGGTTTGGGGGCTTTCCGCCGAGGATACGCTCTGTCTCGCCAATTCGTCCTCGGCCTCACGCCGCACCGCCTCGCTCGTCGGGTTCTTCATCTTGAGCCAGTATGGTGATCGTCCCGAGATATAACGCGAGTCCTTGCGCTTCGACACGATGCCTTCGAGGCCGAGCGAGCAGACGTGTTCAAACAAGGTTGTGCCGTCGAATTTGTCGCCATCGATCCATTTGTTGAGCACCAGCCCGGGCGAATCATCAGCAAGAAGCCGGCTGAGATCGAATTTTCGCTGTTCGAACGGATCTCGGCGTCGATCGTCGCCAGCCAGCTCGATCAGATCGAAGGCGTACGGCGGCTGCCTCGTCATTCCCAGACTGTGCGGGCGTTCTGGCCAGACATTATCGCCGCCATACGAAACACGCGCGCAACACGCGCTGTATGGCCGGACTTCGCCGCCTCGAGCACAGTCTCTGCAGCCGCGTGCCACAATTCCTGACGTTGCACGGTTTCAGGTAGTGCGAGGATGTACGCGCCGACTTCGCCCAAAGTCGATAGCCGCTGATCACCGTGCTCGATTTCGATCGGACGATCCAGAGGCAGATCCCAGCTACCCTGCTCGCTCAACGCAACCATAACTGACCCCCCGTGTTACGCCACCCAGCCGAACAAAGTTAACAAATGGTGTATGGCGAAAATACGAGGAGCTATAACCGTGCGCTGTCGGTACTATGGTGGGCGGTTGATGACTGCACCCTCGCGCCGCTTCGGCTTCTTCGCGAACTTGCTTGCTCTTGGTAACCCGCGCGCCTCCTTTGAAGGCCGTCAAGGCTTCTTCTTCATTCGGACAGGCGCGGACCCGACCCTATGGGACGCTCGGTGGCGGGATCAACGCCATTAGTCCGGTCTACCCCGAACTGCGGACATTAGCCGGCGTGGTTGGCAGGTCTCTTCCGTGCCAGGAGTCGACATTACGACCATATGATTCTTGATCGGCAACGCCATTAACCCAGCCGCCCTATTCGATCACCTCGTCAGCGCGGGTGAGCAGCGCGAGCGGAACGGTCAGGCCAAGCGCCTTGGCGGTCTTGAGGTTGATGATCAGTTCCACCTTCGTGGACTGCTGGACCGGCAGGTCGGCCGGGTTTTCGCCTTTCAGTATTCGCCCGGCATAGGTGCCGCCTTGGCCCTCGCCAAGGCGAAGGCTGCCGGGGTCTACAAGGGGCATCCCGCCTCAATAGACGCGGCCAAGCGGCACGTGTCGCGGCGCGCCGGCACGCGATCGCTGAGCCTACCACTGGCGCGCGGAACGCGCCGTGTGGCCGCGTCACTCTTTTTGCTGCCTTCCGCGCAATTTCCTTGCGTCGCTTGGCTGACATGCCCCTCAGCCCGCGCCTTCCCGCCCCGCCCCCGAGCGCCACGGCGGCCGGGTCCTTACCCTCTGATTCGGGCGTCGAGATATTGTCCTCGATCTCCCCGTCGCGATCCGCATGACGTGGACGGCGTTGCCGATCACATCGGCGAGGGCGCTTTTCGCCCTTTGGTCCTCTCGGCATTGCTGGTACGCTCCTGCGGGAGACTGGATGTGCCAGATTATTTCGTTTTTTGGGATGAGATTGTAGGTCGGATTCGTATTCACCGGGCCGATTGCGGGGCATGTAAATACGGCGACGGCATGCACGAGGGGCGGATTTATGAAGGACGTGGCTCTACGTATGATTGGGAGCCAGCAGACACATACGCGAAAGCCTGCGAGATTGTAGCCGGCCTCAAACATCGTAAGTCGGCTCTCAAAGAGTCAGCACAAACGGATTGCGGCCTATGCCATCCTGGGCGCCACAATTAAACTGAGACACGACCAACGCAGGCGCTCCCGCGCAAGCAAACAAGAAAAAATGCCATCGCAGGCCAAAGTGCTCCAAGCACCAGATCGTGACATGCGCGCCTTGACCCGCCCCGCGGGCTGATTGCCCGCTGGGCAGAAGGTCTAGATCATCGCCGCCCCGCCGGGTTCCAATGCACGAAAATCAAAAAAGCAAAAAAAGGGACGTGCAGCCGCGGGCCAGCAAAACCTCAGTCCAGATGATCCGCCCCGCCTTCGGCCACAAGCGGCCACCGTCGCGAGAAGGTTGACGCCCAGGCAAGTGATTGTCGCCAACTTGATGATGCGCCGTCTAGCCGTTTCTGGCGCGCCGTCGCGCTAGACCAACTGATTGGCGGTCCCTCCGCCAACTACCTACGGACAGTTGCTGACCGGGTCTTTCAGTCGAATTGATCTGATTGGCGACAGCCATCTGAGACTGCACTGTCGTGATCTCCTTGACCTTCGGCGCGCGGTGAGCGGTCGTCCGCGCATGGGCGAGATCGAGTCACTTGTCGAGGCGTACCTAATCGCGGAACGCGATCTGGTCGCGGCGGTTGATGCATCTGGTGGCGCCGTGCCCCTGCCCGACGGCCGCACTGTCACCGTGGGCCGCGCCGAGTTCGACGCGCGGCAGGGCGAGCGTCGCAAGCGGGCCTGGGTCATCATCAGAAAGCAAGCGCCTATGCCGGCGCGGCGATGACTGCGCGAATACGTTAGGCGCGCGAGGGCCTAAGGTCCAGCGACCGGACGAGCGTCGCCCACAATCGGCCAACCTTGGACATCGTCTACCTTATCGGTAGATCAGAGCCTTAGGATTATTGTAGACGGTCTGTTTTAAACCGAACCTAGCGTCAGGTCTTTTTCGCGAAAGGGCTGCTGGCCGGCTTGCCCTGGCCTTGCGCCGCCTTGTAGGCCGACACATTGGCCTTAGACTGGCTTTTGTCCGCCTTCGGTTTTTTATTTTCCTTATTGCCTTTTTGAGCCTTCGACATGGCGATCCTCCTGACTGAAAGCCCGAGCGCTTTGCATTGGTGTCTCGATTGTCCTTTAGGCTGCGCGTCTACCGAGACAGAGTCGAGCGAAATGGCGGACACTGTACATAGAAAAGCATCGAAAAAGCCCGGCTCAGTGGGACAGTAAGGCGCGCCAGGAACTGCCTGCAGATTCTCAACGACCACTGGATCAGGCCGAAAAACCAATATCTCTGTTAAAAGGCTTGCTCCGCCCCGCAACGAAAAACCTCGGCCATCGTCGGAGGCAGACGGAGGCGGCCCCTGCTCTCATCTCAGAACGGTGCGGCCTGCACACTCGCGCGGTCACCAATTCGTGACCCGCCATCCGAAAGCTTCAGCCACTTCGTTACCTCCATGGCTGCTCCGGTTGCTTCCGGCTGGAGCGGTCGCCGGGTGGGGCTTGCACCCGCTGGAAAACGTCGCCTTATCACGGCGCACAACCGTTCCGAACATGCAGCGACCCACTCAACTGTGTTGCTGCGAGGGCGGGATCGCCCATCGATCGGGACGTTGCCGCCCAGTGCTCGGTCATCAGTGATGTCGGCAGCCATTTTCTAAGGCGACGACCACCCCTGTTGCGCCGGCCGTCCCGCGGGTGTTTGCTTTTTCAATGCAGGCAGAGCAGTCAATCGTCGTTGATCCAAAAAGTCCTGGCGGCATCAACTCGCCGCACGGCCTGATCCTGTTTGACGGCGTATGCGTCCTATGCTCGCGCGGCTGCCGCTTCGTGAGCAAACGTGATCGCCGCCGCTATTTTCGCTTCGTTCCGATCCAGTTGGCCGAGGGACGTCCGCTCGCTGAGCAGCTCGGCATCGATCCTGATCGCCCGGATTCCTTTGCGTTCGTGG